>Ga0210378_10001885_pt1 | contig 10847 bp, 11 predicted proteins | sample PLM1_60_b1redo_FD_155465 | JGI IMG/M metagenome (GOLD analysis project Ga0210378, IMG submission 155465) | Groundwater sediment microbial communities from an aquifer in East River, Colorado, USA - PLM1_60_b1 redo | ecosystem: Environmental > Terrestrial > Soil > Riparian zone | place: USA: East... | reverse complement strand
GCACCCGCATGAAGGTCTCCTCGTCGACCTCGGGCAGGGTGCCGGTCCATTCCCGCTCATACGGGTGCTCACGGTCGTCCATGCCCTGGCAATTCCACCCGCGGCACCGGCCGAAACGCCTAATGGCCCCCCGAGTGGCGAGCCCAGCCTGCCGGTGCCACCGTTTGCCGCCTCATGAAGACGCTGGAGCTGCTCGTCGGCCTGCTCGCCGCCATCGCGGTGGTGGTCACCCTGGCCGGGCGCACCTCCATCCCCGAGCCGGTGCTGCTGGTCGCGGCCGGGCTGGCGATCAGGCGCCGGCGTAATAGCGGGGGTCGAGCAGGCAGAGGTCCGCCCGACCCGCCGCCAGGACGGTGTTGACCTCGTCGGCGGTGGTGAGGTTGCCGCCGACCATGGTGGGGACGGCGGCGTCGTTGCGGACCAGGTCGCTCCAGCCGACCAGGTGGAAGCGGCCGTAGTCGGGCCGGGTCGTGACGGTGGCCTGGCCGGCGGTCACCTGGAGCAGGTCGCAGCCGTGCTCGGCCAGGGCCCTGGCGGTGGCGACCGCCTCGCCGGGCTCGAGGCCGCCGGGGGACCAGTCGCTGGCCGCCAGCGACGCCCACAGGGGACGGTCGGGCGGCCAGGCGGCACGGACGGCGTCGACCACCTGGAGGGGGAAGCGCAGCCGCCGCTCGGGCGTGCCGCCGAATGCGTCGTCGCGCCGGTTGGCCAGCGGCGACAGGAACCCGCCGAGCAGGTAGCCGTGGGCCAGGTCGAGCAGCAGCACGTCCGCCCCGGCGCCGGCGGCCAGCCGGGCCGCGTTCGCGAACTGGCCGGTGACCCGCTCCATGTCGCCCGCGTCCATCGCCCGTGGCACGGCGCTCCCCCGCCCGTAGGGGACGGCCGAGGCGGCCAGCAGCGGCCAGCCGCCGGCGGGCAGCGGCCGGTCGACGCCCTGGCGGCGCGGCCGGGTGGCCCCGCGGCGCCCGGCATGGCCCAGCCGCAGGGCGAGCCTTGCGCCCCGGCTGGCAACCTCCTTGGACAGCCCGGCCCACGGCTCGGCCTGGGCCTCGTCCCACAGGCCGGGGGTGCCTGGGGTGATCCGGCCGTCGGGCGCGACCGCGACCAGCTCGCTCACGATCAGGCCGGCCCCGGTCGCGGCGGCCTCGGCCAGGCGACGGCCGGCGGCCTCGGCCAGCCGGCCGGCGTCGGCGTCGTCCTCCGCTCCGATGGCCAGGGCGATCCGGTTGTCCAGAGTCAGGGCCCGCTGGCGCAGCGGGGCGAACAGCGGCGGCGGCACCAGCAGATCAGGCCGCTTGGCGAAGAACCGGTCGACGGTGGCCGCGAAGCGGGCGTCGCGCCTGGTCAGCTCCAGGTGGCCGATGCGGCCGGAGCGGGTCAGGAGATTGCAGGTGAACTGGACCGGGTCGAACCCGTCGTAGCGGCGGACGTTCTCGAACCAGGTGGCGCTGTCGCGCGCCGCCTCCTGGAAGCGTTCCACCACCGGCTGGCGCTCCAGCTCGTAGTCGGTCATGGCAGCCGCCAGGTCGGCCGGGTGGCGCTGCAGGGCCTGGCCGAGCGCGACCGCGTCCTCCATGGCCAGCTTGGTGCCCGACCCGATGGTGAAGTGGGCGGTGTGGGCGGCGTCGCCGAGCAGGACGACCTTGTCGTGATGCCAGCTCTGGCAACGGACGGTCACGAAGCTGGTCCACAGCGACCGGTTGGACAGCAGCTTGTGGCCGCCGAGCTCGGGGGCGAACAGCTCCTGGCAGAAGGCGATGCTCTCCTCCTCGCCGGCCTGGTCCAGCCCGGCCCTCCGCCAGGTGCCCTCGGTGCACTCGACGATGAAGGTGCTGGTCTCGGCGTCGAACGGGTAGGCGTGGACCTGGAACATGCCGTGCGGCGTCGTCCGGAACACGAAGGTGAACGCGTCGAGGACCAGGTCGGTGCCGAACCAGACGAACTTGGAGCGGTGCACGTCCAGGCTGGGGCGCAGGTGCGGCTCCAGCAGCCGCCTGGCGGTCGAGTTGACCCCGTCGGCCGCGACCACCAGGTCCCGGTCGGCGAAGGCGTCCAGGTCGGGCGCCTCCCGCTGGAAGGCCAGCTCGACCCCGACGTCGCGGCAGCGGCGCTGCAGGATCTCCAGCAGCCGCCTGCGGGCGATGGCCGAGAACACGTGCCCGCCCGAGCGCACGGTCCGCCCGCCGTAGACCACCTCGATGGCGCTCCAGCGGGCGAAGGTGTCGGTGATCTCCACGTAGCTCGGGTAGTCGGCGTCCCGCAACGCCCCCAGCGTCTCCTCGGAGAACACCACCCCCCAGCCGAAGGTGGCGTCGGGGGTGTTGCGCTCCACCACGATGAGCTCGTGGGCCGGGTCGGCCCGCTTGGCCAGCAGCGCGAAATAGAGTCCGGCGGGCCCTCCTCCCAACACGCCGATCCGCATACACCCTCCCAGCGGGTTATGAACCCGCAGTCCCCGATCCATGTGGGTGGAGCCCCGGCTCCCCTCCACCGCCACCCAGGAGTGCCTGTGCCATGCTCACCTTCCCCTCGAGCTAGGCGAGCACGTCGGCCAGGCGGTCGAGCTGGGCCGGGTCGGAGACGGTGGGCAGCAGGACCAGGTGGTCGCAGCCGGCCTCCGCGTAGCCGCGGACGAAGTCGTTGACCGCCCGCCCGCTGGTCAGGTTGCCGGCGGCGATCTTGGAGGCGAACGGCCCGGTGAAGGCGTAGTAGTCGCGCAGGTAGGCGCTGCCGGCGTCGGGGTCGCCGAGGGCGAAGTAGCCCTGGCCCCACAGCTGCGGCCGGCCCGGCCGCTCGAGGTCCCGCCAGGCCGCCCACGCCTTGGCGGCGGCGCCGGCGAACGCCCGCGGCGGGCCGCCGCCATGGACGTAGCCGTCGGCGGTGCGGGCCATGCGCGCGAACGCCTCGCCCGACAACCCGCCGGCCAGCAATGGCGGACCCCCCGGCTGGACCGGCTCGGGCCCGACCTCCCCCTTCTCCCAGATCGAGCGGAGCTCGGCCAGCTGGTCGCCGAGGCGCCGCCCGCGGTCGCGCCGGTCGACCCCCATCGCCTGGTAGTCGTCGGCGCGGGCGCCGATGGCCAGGCCGAGGGTGAGCCGGCCGCCCGACAGCCGGTCGAGCGAGGCGGCCTGCTTGGCCAGCAGCACGGTGTTGCGCAGCGGCCCGATCACCACCATGGTGACCAGCCGGGCACTGGCCGTGACCGCGGCCGCCGCCGAAAGGGCCACCAGCGGCTCGACGCTGGGGTACACCATCCGGTCCAGCACGCCGAGGCTGGCGAACGGCCCGGCCTCGGCCCGTCTGGCCCACTCAACGACGCAGCGGCCGTCGGCGCCCGGCGTGGTGGTTGGCAGCCCGACCCCGACCTCCATGACGGCTCCTCCCGAACTCGTCCCAACCCTGGTGCGCCCGAGCGGGATCATGGTACGGCTGCGGCATGCGAGTCGGGATCATCCTGGTGGTCGTGGCGGCCGTGCTGCTGGCCGCGGTGGGGCTGCTGTGGGCATTCCAGCGCCGGCTGATCTATCTGCCGGTCCCGCGCACGGTGCCGCCGCCCGGAGCCGTCCTGCCCGGGGTCGAGGAGGTCAGCTTCCCCACCGCGGACGGGTTGCGGCTCGGCGGCTGGTTCCTGCCGGCCGAGGGGTCCGGGGGCGGGCGCGACCGCGGGCCGGCGGTGCTGGTCTGCAACGGCAACGGCGGCAACCGCTCGCTGCGGGCGCCGCTGGCGGCCGCCCTGGCCAGGATGGGCATGGCCGTGCTGCTGTTCGACTACCGCGGCTACGGCGGCAACCACGGCAGCCCAACCGAAGCCGGCCTTGCCATCGATGCCCGGGCGGCCCTGGCCTACCTGGCCGGGCGGCCCGAGGTCGACCCGGCCCGGCTGGTCTACCTCGGGGAGTCGCTCGGCGCGGCGGTGGCGCTGCGGCTGGCCATCGAGCGGCCTCCGGCCGCCCTGGTGCTGCGGTCCCCGTTCGCGTCGCTGAGCGAGGTCGCCCGGCTGCACTATCCCGTGCCGGGAGTGTCGCTGCTGCTCCGCGACCGCTACGACTCGGCCGCCATCGCCGGCCGGCTGACCGCCCCGCTGCTGGTCGTGGCCGGTGGACGCGACCAGATCGTGCCCGCCGCCCACAGCCGGCGCCTGTTCCTGGCCGCTCCCGAGCCCAAGCAGATGGTGGTCCTGGAGGGCGTCGACCACAACGACCACGAGCTGAACGCCGGCCCCCGGCTCCTGGAGGAGCTGCGGGCCTTCCTCGGCGCCGTCCCCGGCCTGCTCCGGTGATCGGGTCGAACGGGTTTCGCCCGGGGCGATCCTGGAGAGAACCCGACCAGACGGTCCCCCCCAATTCTGCCGTCGACGCCGAGGAGAACCCGTGCAAACGGATGTGGCCAAGGCAGCTCTGGTACGCAAGCGCTTCGCCCGCCGTCCCGAGGAGGTCGCCGCCGCCCGACGCTTCGTCCGGGGCGGCCTGGCCCGCGGCTCCGATGCCTGGGAGACGGCGCAGCTGCTGGTCAGCGAGACGGTGACCAGCAGTCTCGACCAGGCGTCCCCGGCAAGGGGCAGCGGCACGCTGGAGGTCGGCTACGCGGTGATCGGCTGCCGGCTCCGGGTCGAGGTGTCCGACGACGGCGGGCCGGCCCGCCTGCGCCGCCGCATCCACGCCGTCCGGTCGGCCGGCGGGCGCGGGCTGGAGCTGGTGCGCGCGCTGGCCAGCCGCTGGGGCGTGCGCGAGAGCTCCGCCGGGCGGACGATCTGGTTCGAGGTGGACATCAGCGGCGGATGACCGTCCGGTCGAGCACGGCGTCGTCGTCGGCGACCACGGTCACGGCCAGCGACCTGGCACCGACCTCGACGGCCGTGAAGTGGTTGCGCTCGGCGCTGGCAGCCCGTTGCGGCGTGCCGGTCGGGCAGGCCTTGTCGACCGGATACAAGGTCTCGCCGCCGCCGCCGGTGACCAGGTAGGTGACCCCGGCGGCGGAGACGAACCGCTGGTAGTTGTGGTCGTGTCCGTTGAGGACGAGCGCGACCCGGTGGCGCTCGAGCACCGGCACCCACCGCCGGCCGACCTCCGCATGGGAGTCGTGGCGGCTGCACGACCAGGCCGGGTGGTGGAACACGACCACCCGGAGCCGCGGGCCGGGGCCGGCGAGCCGCGCCTCCAGCCAGTCCGCCTGGGCCTGGTCGGGCCGGTTGGCGTCCATGAACAGCAGCTGCACGCCCGGCAGGGTCTTCACGTAGGGAAGCTCGGGCAGGCCGAGATGGCGGAGCTGGGCGGCGCCATGCCCGGCCTCCACGTCGTGGTTGCCCAGCGTCACCCAGAGCGGCCTGGTTCGCCGCAGCTGCCGGTAGGGCTGGTCGAGCTGGGCGGCGAACCGCTCCGGCTCACCCCGGTCGTAGACGTTGTCACCGGTGGTGACCAGCGCGTCGACCCGGTGCGCGGCCGCCCACCGCTCCATGGCCCCGGCCACCGCCCCCTGCGCCTCCCCGCCCCCGAAGTCACCGAAGGCCACGAACCCGGAGCTGACCGGCCCGGCTGCGGTGGTGGCCGGGTGGGTGGTCGGCGAGGGGGTGGGCGTCGTGCCGCCGCCCTGGCCGGAGCGGCACCCGGCGAGCAGCACGGCCGCAGCCAACCCCGCGGAGAGCAGGACGGCCACCGGCCGCATGACCGGCACGACCGGACGGCGTCGGGTTGGACGAGTCACGACCAGCAGGGTGCCAGAGCCAACCCAGCAACGCCCAACCGGCAGGATCGACCAGACCAGCGGATCGCCGCCGGTCAGCACACCGCCCGTCCGCCGATGCTGCGCCAGGGATGCTCCGCCGCGGCCGCCCCCGGTAGCATCTGGCCGGTGTGGAGGTGACGGTGGGCGGGACGACCCTCGAGGGGCACGGTGGCGCGCTGGCGGCCGCCGTGGCCAGGCGGCACGGGGTGGAGGAGATGTTCACCCTTTCGGGTGGGCACGTGTTCCCGCTGTATGACGGGGCGGTCACCGGCGACCCGCCGATGCGGCTGGTCGACGTGCGCCATGAGCAGACGGCGGTGTTCGCGGCCGAGGCGACGGCCAAGCTGCTGCGGCGACCCGGGCTCGCCGTCCTGACGGCGGGCCCCGGGGTGACCAACGGGGTCAGCGCGGTGACCACCGCCCACTTCAACGGGTCGCCGGTGCTGGTGCTGGGGGGGAGGGCGTCGACCGTGCGCTGGGGGACCGGCAGCCTCCAGGAGCTGGACCACCCGCCGCTGCTGGCGACCGTCACCAAGCATGCGGCCACGGTGGCCGACACCGCGGCCATCCCGGCGGCCGTCGACGCCGGGTTGCGGCTGGCCGGCCGGCCGCACCGGGGGCCGGTGTTCCTGGACTTCGCCCTGGAGGCGTTGTACTCGCAGGCGCGGGCGGAGCTGCCCCACCCGCCGGCCCCGAGTGGCCGTGAGCCGGATCCCGACGCCCTGGCGGCGGTGGCGCGGCTGCTGGGCGCGGCCGAGCGGCCGGTGCTGGTGCTTGGCTCCGACGTGTGGGCCGACCGGGCCGAGGACGCCGCCCGGCGGTGCGCCGAGGCGCTGCGGCTGCCCGTGGTCGCCAACGGGCAGGGCCGCGGGATCGTTCCCCCGGGCCCCGGCGGGCTGCTGGTGGCCAGGGCCCGGGGGCTCGCCTTTGCAGCCGCCGACCTGGTGCTGGTGGCCGGGGCGCCGCTCGACTTCCGGCTCGGGTACGGCAGCTTCGGGGGGCGCGACGGGGCGCCTCCGGCCAAGGTCGTCCACCTGGTCGACGCGCCCGGCCAGCTCGCCGGCCACGTCCGGCTGGCCGGGGCTGTGGCCGGCGATCTTCGGCTGGTGCTGGACGGGCTGGTCGAGGCGGTGGGCAAGGCCGGGCGGCGGCCGGCGACCGGGCCGTGGCTGGAGCGGCTGCGCGACCAGGCGGGGGCGGCGGCCGAGCGGGACCAGGAGCTGCTGGGCAGCGAGGCCGACCCGATCCATCCGGCGAGGGTGTACGGGGAGCTGCGGCGGCTGCTGGCCGACGACGCGGTGGTGATCGGCGACGGCGGCGACTTCGTCTCCTTCGCCGGCCGGTTCGTCGAGCCGGCCCGGCCGGGGAGCTGGCTCGACCCGGGACCGTACGGCTGCCTCGGCACCGGCCTCGGCTACGCGATCGCGGCCCGGCTGGCCCGGCCCGCCGCCCAGGTGGTGCTGCTGCTGGGCGACGGCGCGGCCGGGTTCTCCCTGATGGACGTCGACACGCTTGTCCGGCACCGGCTGCCGGTGGTCATGGTCTGCGGCAACAACGGCATCTGGGGGCTGGAAAAGCACCCCATGCGGATGATCTACGGCTACGACGTGGCCGCCGACCTGCAGCCGGGCTGCCGCTACGACCAGGTCGCAGTGGCCCTTGGCGGGGCCGGCGAGCTGGTCACCTCGCCGGCCGAGCTCGGTCCCGCCCTGCGCCGGGCCTTCGACGCCGGTGTCCCCTACCTGGTCAACGTGGCCACCGACCCGCAGGTCGCCTACCCGCGGTCGACCTCAGGGCTGTAGCGGCCGTCAGGCACCCCCGACGCCGGCGGCGGGGCGGCCCAGCAGGTAGTCGCGGACCTCGTCGGCGCAGCGCCAGGGGTTGGCCCAAACCTCGTCGCCGGCGAAGCGGAGGACGGCGTAGCCCTGGGCGACCAGGTAGCGGTCGCGCCGCCGCTCCCGCACCACCTGGTCGGAGCTGGACCGCACCGGCCCCCCGCCGTCGATCTCCACGACCACCCGGGGAACGATCAGGAAGTCGACCCGGTAGGGGCCGATCTTGCAGTTGGGCTCGACCAGCGTGCCCGGGGGCGCTGCTGGCAGCCAGGCGGCCAGCCAGAGCCGTGCCAGGGGCCGCTCGACCCGGCCGAGCAGGCGGCGGGCCGCCGGGTCGGACTTGGCGAGCAGCTCGGCCATGGCGGCACCGAGGGCGGCTCCGACGGGTTGCGGCCCTCCTGGTGCTTCGTCGCCGCGTCCGGCGACCGGCTGTTGCACTGGCACTCCCCTGCTCGGCCCGTACGCGCGTGAGGCTTGGCAAGGTAAGGTTGCAGTATAACTACAACTTTGTAACTACACCATTGTCATCCCGAGTTCAACCCCTGCGGCCGGACGTCAGCCGGCCACGCCGATGCTCTCGTCCACGAACTCGTTGGTGGCGACGTCCTCCGGCTTGAGGTTGGCCTTGGGGGGCTGGCGCTGCGCGGTGAAGATCGGCGTCACGATCTCGATCATGCGCTGCACCCGGGCGGTGTCGAAGTTGCCAAGCGTCTGGTCGGGCCCGTTGGTGACGAAGTCCTCGCGCATCTTGCCGATGGCGTAGTCGGCCAGACCGGCCGTGTAGACCCAGCCGGTGTTGTACTGCTTGATCAGCTTGAGGAGCAACTCGTTGGTCTTGGCCGGGTTGGCCAGGAAGTCGACCTGGGCGCGCTGGACGATCGGGACCAGCTTCTCCAGGCAGGGGGCGAGCTTCTGCTTGTCGGCCGCGCGGATCGACAGCGCCTGGGGGTAGAACGGATAGCCGGCCTCGCTGACCAGCGCGTACTTCACCGGCTTGTTCCACTGCTTGACCTCGTGCTCGTAGATGTAGGGCTCCGAGGTGGCGAACCCGGCCTGGGCGACCTTGCCGCCCGCGGCCACGAAGTTGCCCGGCTTGCCGTCGTAGGACCCGTCGACCTGCGACTTCTTCAGGACGTTGGTCCCGGTCAGGTAGGCCATGTAGGTGTCGCCCTCGAAGTAGAGGACCTTGGTGTCGGTCTTGCCGATGTCGGCGATGGTGTTGAAGTCCGGATAGGTCCCCGGGTCCCACATGATCATGAACGGGCTGGTCTCCATCGGCGCCGCCACCGCCAGGGTGGCCTGCTTGGCCGAGAACCGGATCGCCTCGTCGGTGCTGACCTGCCCAAGGGTGATGTCGGTGTCCTTGTACATCTGCGAGGACACCGGCTCGAACCCGATCGACGGTCCGCCGGTGCGCACCTCCAGCTGGACGCCGGTGTCCTTGCCCCCGGCGAGCAGCGGCCCGCTGACCCGCTTGTGCTCGGTGTCGATCTTGGGGTTGGGGCCGAGCAGGTGGTAGTAGACCCCGTACTCGGACTCGGGGTCCCAGTCGGTCTGGATCACGATCGGGCTCGGGCAGGTCCCCGCCAGGTTGACGCTGGCATCCGATGGCGCGGTGGAGGCGGGGCCCGGGGGAGCCCCCTCGTCCCCGTCACCGCCGCAGCCGGCGGCGCCGAGGACGATCACTGCCAAGACGATGATGCCAACGCGAGCGCTGCGCATGTGCCTTCCTTCCCGGACATGTCGGTATAGTTGGGACATCGGCCGCCTAAGGTTTCACCAGCGCCGAAGGGGCTGTCAACCAGCCGGCCGGTTCCCTCGAGCACGGGAGTCAGATCGACCGCAACCCGTACAGCACCCGCTCAAGGAGCGCCAGGTCGGGACGGTCGCCGCCCTGTGCGGGCCGGTGGACCATGACCATGCCCTCGTCGGCCATGTCACCGACCAGCACCCGGGTGACGCCCAGGGGGAGGTCGAGCCGGGCCGAGATCTCCGCGATCGAGAGGATGTCGCGGCACAGGGCGGCGATGGCCCGCTGCTCGACGGTCAGCTTCGGGGTCCGATCCCCCAAGGAGGTCGTCGAGACCAGGGCCTCGATCTCCAGGTCCGTGTGGGCCGGCCTGGTGCGCCCGCCGGTCATGGCGTACGGCCGGACCCGCCTGCGGCTGGAGCTGGGCTGATCTTCTGGACTGGTCACGCGCTGTGCCTCATCTGGCTTGGCGTGGGCGGCTCATGACGGGAGGGTGGCCTGGAGCTCGGCGCGGAGGCTGGGCGTGAGGACGTCGCCGGCGCGGGCCACCAGGACGGTCATCTCGTAGGCGACCACGCCGACGTTGCAGGAGGTGGCCGCCAGCACGGTGAGCAGGGAGCCGTCGCTGATCGACATGACGAACAGGAAGCCGCGGTCCATCTCGACAACCGTCTGGGTGACCAGCCCGCCGTCGAAGCAACGGGAGGCGCCCTGGGTCAGGCTGGCCAGGCCGGAGGCGATGGCGGCGAGCTGGTCGGCCCGCGGCCGGTCAAGCCGTTCGGAGACCGCCACCGGCAACCCGTCGGCCGACACCACCATGGCGTGGGCCACGCCCGGCGTGGCCTTGGCGAAGTTCCCGACCAGCCAGTTCAGGTTGCGGGCGTCGGAGCTGAGCTGTGGCATCTCGTCCGCCCTCTAGGGCCCGTCCGGCGGCTGCTCGCCTGGGTCCGAGCCTCCGGCGACGGTTCGGCCCCGCTCGATCCCGGTGCGATAGCTGGACAGCATGCTGCGGACCTCATCTGGGGAGCGGCCGGACGCCGGGCCGGGTGGCGGCTGGTCGCCGGTCTCCTCGGTCGCGACCATGCCGGGGGCGAGGTTGGCTCGGGGCACGCGTCGTGGCAGGCCTGCCTGGGTCAGCCGCGAGCCCTTGTCGGGCGCCGCCGGGCCAGCCGGGGCGGCCGCGGATGGTGGTGGCGGCGGGGCAGCCGCGGCCATCGGGGACGGCTCGGACTGGTAGCTGGGCGGCTGGGCCGCCGGCGGGGCCGGCTGGTAGGGACGCTCCTCGGCCGTCGGGGTTGGCGCCTGGCGGAAGGGGCGCGGCTCCTCCGCCGGCGGGTCCGGCGCCGGCCGGTACAGGGGCGGCTCCTCCCGGAGCCGGGCCCGTTCGGCCTGGTAGAGCGGGGACTCGTCGTCGGCCGCTCGGGCCGGCTCGGGCCGGTACGGTGCCGGCTCCTCGGCCGCCGGCGGGGCCGGCTGGTAGGGACGCTCCTCGGCCGTCGGGGTTGACGCCTGGCGGAAGGGGCGCGGCTCCTCCGCCGGCG
>Ga0210378_10001884_pt1 | contig 10847 bp, 9 predicted proteins | sample PLM1_60_b1redo_FD_155465 | JGI IMG/M metagenome (GOLD analysis project Ga0210378, IMG submission 155465) | Groundwater sediment microbial communities from an aquifer in East River, Colorado, USA - PLM1_60_b1 redo | ecosystem: Environmental > Terrestrial > Soil > Riparian zone | place: USA: East... | reverse complement strand
CGGTCACCGGGTCAGCCCCAGTTGACGGCGCACAACTCGTCGCGGATCTGGAACATCTCCCGCCCGAACATGGAGTTGAGCACGATCGCGGCCCTGACAGGCAGCAGCGTCAGGTTGGCGTCGGTGAGGCCGTGGTTCATCCGGGCCCGGTTCAGCGCGAAGATCTTGTGGCCGTTCATGCCCTTCCAGCGCACCGAGAAGTCGGGCTCGACCACCAGCTCGCCGTCCTCGGCCACCTCGACCCGTTCGCGCAGGTCGTCGTCGAACGGCACCGGCACGTTCTCCCGGCCGGTGGCGATCACGACGTGCCTGGCACGATGCTCCTCCGGCTTCTCGGGGGTGCGGCACTTCAGCACGATGTCTCCGGTGACGGCGTCGACCTCGGCCGAGGTCACGTCGCGCGCCGGGTACAGCGTCACCGGGAAGTGGCCGAGCTCCAACAGCTTGTCGTAGTTGGCCTGGTACAGCCCGCGCATCGCGCCGGGGGTGAGCGCGTCGCCCGTCGGGTTCAGCCCCTCGATGACGCGGCGGCGAGTCAGCGGCGAGAGCCGCTGCAGCGCCTCCATGTGCGCCGGCCGGTAGACGTCGTTGGCGGTCGGCGAGTCGTCGATCGTCTCGAACCACAGCCGGCGGCCGAACCACTTGATGTCCGTGAAGCCCCGGTTCAGCAGTCTCAGCGCGGCCTCGATGCCGGTCTGGCCGCCGCCGACGATGGCGACCGGCGCGGTCAGGTCGGCGCTCATGGCGTCGATGCGCTCGGCCAGCTCGTCGGCGATGAACGCCTGCTGCGGCGGCAGCCCGGACAACCCCGCCGGGATCACCGGCGCGCTGCCCAAGCCGATCACCAGATGCTCGGACCGTGCCTGCGGCTTGCCGTCGGAGTAGACGACGAAGCCGTGGTCACCGAAGGAGATCCGGTCGATGCCGACGCCGTAGCGGATGTTCTTCAGCTTCGCGGACGCCCATGCCAGGTAACGCACGTACTCCAGCCGCGGGATGACGTCGAACTGCGAGTTCATCAGCGCGAACATCCGGCCGGTGCTGACCAGGTAGTTGAGGAAGGTCAACTCGTGCCGCGGTGCGATCAGCGAGACCAGGTCCTTGAGCCAGGACGTCTGCATCCGCACGCCGGAGTGCAGCAGCCGGTTGTGCCACGACGGCCCCGGCTGCCGGTCGAAGAGGGCGATTGTTTCGTCGGTCGATGACTCGAACAGTGCTGCGAGGCTCAGGTTCGCTGGCCCGGCACCGATACCCACCGTGTGATAGAGCGGGACTCCGGCGACTGGTGTTTCGTCGTCGATCATTGTTGACCTTTTCTTCGTCCGACGGATATTAGTTCGAGACATTTTCAAAACCCCGTGGTTCGTGGGGCTGTACGCCTGTCCACGCGGGTCGGCGCAGAGGTTTTGAAAATGTCTCGTCGGTGAACTGACCAGACTCGACGAGCTGGATCGCAGCCCGATGACTGGCGGCTAGCGCGGTCTTGACGGAGCCCCCCGCTCCGCCCGTGAAGGTGAACAACCGGTGCTCGGTATCGAGGACCGGGCGCAGGGACAGGATCGGTCGCTCGGCGTAGCAGTCGGCCGAGCCGACGCGGGCCGTTGCCGGCCCGAGCCGCAGCCGGGGGAACCGTGCGGTGGCCAGCCGTGCGGCGTCGTCGAGCAGCGCCGGCGTGGTCGGCGGCCGGGCGGGGTCGACGTCCCACAGGTCGGTCGGCAGCCCGAGCAGCAGCCCGCCGTCCGCGGTCGGCCGCCCGTACAGGCCGGTGACCTCGTCGACGAACTGAGGCGGCGACCAGCCGTCCACCGGGTGTACGGCGTACTGGATGGACTTGGTGCGGTAACCACCCGCCGGCAGGCCGCTGGCTCGCAGCAGCGCCGGGGTCCACGGTCCGGTGGCCAGGACCACCACGTCGTACTCGCGGGTGCGGCCGTCGGCGGTGGTGCACGCGAGCCCGCCGTTGCCGTGCGGCGTGACGGCGGTGACCGTTGCCTGCGTGGCCTGCACCAGGGACACCCGGCGGCGCACGTCGGCCAGCACGGCGTCGCGCCAGCGGCCCGGCGAGGTGTAGCCGGCGCTGCGCTCGAGCACCGCGACGCCGCCGGCGTGCACGTCGGCCCAGCCGTCGCTGGCCAGCTCGGCCGCGCCGGCCAGCCGCGCGGAGCCGGGCAGCATGAGCTCGATGTCCGCGATCGCGGCGTCAAGGCCGTCGGCGCTGCGGCGCAGGCTCACCGCGCTGGCCGGCCGGTAGTCCGACCACTGCCGCAGGGTGCGGCTGGCCAGCAGCTCGACCATGCTCGCGATGGCGAGGCGGCGCTGCTCGGGGTCGGACTCGTAGGCCCGCACCGCGCCGCCGGACGCCGCGGTGGCGTCGGGCCTCGGCCCGAGCACGAGGTCGAGCTGCCAGTCCGCCGTCGCATGTGCGATCCGCCAGGCCAGCAACGAGCCGGCCAGGCCACCCCCGACGATGCACCCGTGCACTTGCCTATGACCCGCCTTCGGCCAGGGACTGTGGTCCTCGCCCGGTCAGGGCGGCCATCGCCACCGAGTCCCTGCCGGTACCCGTGGTGAGCGCCGCCAGCAGGCTGCGGACGGCCAGCGCCGAGTCGAACCCGGTGAGCTGCAGGGCTCGGTCGGCGCGTTCGATCTCGGCGGTGGCCAGCGCCGGCGGCAACGCGCCGCTTCCGGTGGCCGACGCGCCGGCGAGCAGCGGCCGGACGTACTCGCAGAACGCCCGGTAGCCCTCGTGCGTGAAGTCGCTCTCGTAGCGGTCCGGCCGGTCCCACGACAGGTACAGGCGGACCAGCTCGGGGTCCTCCTCGGCAAGGAACTCGTCGGCCCACAGCGCGTGGTTGCGGCTGGTGGAGAACTTCTGGCCCTCCAGCAGGTACAGCTCGTTCACGGTGGCGCCGCGCATCTTCGGCGCGAGACCGGCCATGGCGAAGATCGCCGGGTACAGCACGCCGAAGTAGAACGTGTTGTCCACGCCGTTGAAGTGCCACAGCCCGTCGATCTCACTCCACGCCGCGACCCACTCGGCGAGGCTGCTCGCCTCCGGGCGCAGCGCGTTGGCCGGTCCGTATATATAACTGAAGCCGAGCTCGGTCGGGAAGTCGACGCGCAGCCCCTTCAGGGGCCCGTCCAGCTCGATGCCCCAGTTCGTCGGGTAGGCCAGCGGGATGTCCGGCAGCGAGGTGTGCAGGTAGTGCTCCAGCACGGCGCGCACCCTGCCGGGCAGCTCGGCCTGCATCCACTCGCCGACGAGGTGCTCGCGGTAGTCCTCGGTGCGCAGCACCGGGATGGTGGCCACGAACGGTCGCGGGCTGCCGCCGCAGCGGGCACAGCTCGGGTCCACCAGCGACTGCGCCGAGGTGAACCCGCCGCAGCCCTCGCACGAGGTGCCGTTCGCGCCGCTGCCGCAGATCGAGCACTTGCCGACCACGTAGGAGTGGTGCAGCGTGCGCTTGCAGTCCGAGCACTGATGGAGGGTGAACTCCTGCATCGGCACCGTGCCGTCGGTCACCAGTTCGGTCAGCATGGTGGCCACGGCCCGCTGGTACTTGGCGTCCTGCGGGTCAAGGAACGCGTCGTGGCCGATCCGCGCGAGGTCGAATGCCGTGGTGATCTGCGCGCGGTACTTGGTCACCATCTCGCCGACGTCCTCGCCGAGGTTCTCGGCCTTGGTCAGCACGTAGTTCGGGTGCACGTCGACGCCGGCGAGGGCGAGGACCCGCTCGCCGCGCGCCTTGGCCGCGCGGGCCGCGATGTCGCCGGCCAGGTACGGCCCGGACAGGTGCCCGATGTGCAGCGGGCCGTTGACCGTCGGCTGCGGGATGATGATCACCATCACCCCGGAGGGCTGATCGGTCACCGCACGCTCTCCATGGTGGCGACGGCGGCGTCGTTGGCGCCCTCGTAGACGCCGGCCGCGATGGCCGCCTTGGCCGCCTCCGGCATCCAGTAGGTGGTGAAGATGGTCAGCGGGGTGCCCGCCGTCCGGTTGTGGATGACGTGTGCCTCGCGGCTGTCCAGCAGGAAGCACGAACCCTGCTCGACCTCGGTTTCCTGCCCGCTGGCCTCGACCGACGCGGTGCCACTGATCACGACGGACAGCTCGAACTCCGGGTGGCAGTCCCGCGGGCTGCTCGTGCCGGGCGGCACGGTGTACCACATCGCCCGAAAGGGCAACGTGTCTTCCAGACCGAACTGCTCCCAGCGTGCGACGTCGACGGCCCCCACGAGGGAGTACTCCGCCGAGTCACTGGCGAGACGACGCATAGCGACCTTCCATCTAATGAGCGACACCCACGGAGAGTGAGTACCGCGGTGGTCTGATACCGCCAGTTCACCCAAATGGTCAGCGCCGGGCGCTTAACCTGTGCTCGGAGTCACTACTACCTCCAAGCCTACGAGCGTGCACCACGGGGTGGACCGAGGTCTCGGTCCGGTAAAGCCAAGGCTGGGTACGCTTGGAGGATATGACGGCCGCTTCACCCTGTCACGCTCACAGGTGCCCAGTAGCCCGTATGGCCCGGTCCGATCGGGAGTGTGGACACGATGAGTAGTGTTCCGCCCCGCGCGCGCCCGCGCGACCTGTAACGCCGTGGGTAGCCCATCTGCATTAGTCGAGGGGCATCCGTGGAGCATCCGTGGAGCATCCGTGGAGCACTGACCTCGACCGAAGTAGTTGCAGAATCAACAGAAACATGCGCGCCTTGGTGCCGTCCGGCCGTCGGCCCAGCCGGCTCACGTCACTCGTTCGGCAGACGGAGTTTCACCCGCGAGGCCGTATGGCGTTCATGAAATTGCTTACGTAGAGTGCTCGAAGTTGTGGGCGAGACCATCGCCCCTTAACCTGCACGGTGGGGTAACTCCGTAGGGTGGCGACGGTGCGGCGTGGGCCTACACGGTGCGCCATGGCCGCGGTCGAACCCGCCGAACCTGTCCCGACCAGCGTCGCGACGCGCTGCCAGATCCAGCGCGCCCCGACGCCTGACCGACCTCACGGAGGCTCTTGTGACCACTGGAGTTCCATCGAGGGACGCCGAAGCGATCCCATTGTGGAACGACGCCTACGACACGTCGCAGGTGCAGTCGGAGGGAAACCTGTGGGGCGACCCACCGGTTCCGCACGCCGAGAAAGCGGCTCGACTCTTCGCGCGGCACTCCGCGGCCGTCATTCTCGATCTTCCGTGCGGCGACGGTCGCAATCTTCCACCGCTGGCCAACGGCGCTCCCGTCATGCTCGGCGGTGACACGTCGAAGAACGCGATGTCCATTGCGGAGAAGGTGACCGAAAAGGCCGGCATTCGGGACAAGGTCGTTTTCGTCGAGACCGACGTGTTCGCCACCGGCCTTCTCGACAATTCCCTTGACGGCATCTTCTGCTGGGACCTGCTCGGGCACCTGACGAATCCGGAGGACGCGCTGCGCGAGCTCTACCGGGTCACCCGCCCCGGCGGCCACATCGTGGCGAACATGTGGACCATGAACGACTGCCAGGTCTCCGACCCCAACATCAAGGAGATCGGGCCGAGGGAATACGTCGACCACTTCGACTTCTACTGCCGCTTCTACGACCGCGATGATCTGGACGCGCTGCTGGAGTCCGTCGGCATGACCGCCGACGACGTCGAGGTCGCCAGCTGGTGGGAGCCGCCGCACGCCGGCTACCGGGACTATGAGCACGAGCACGAGAGCCTGATCTTCACGATCAAGAAGCGTGGGATGTGAGGGTGTCCGGATCCACGGCGCCGCTGCTCTTCTTCTGTGTCTGAACGACCTGGGGTAGGAGGAGGTGTGGCGATGTCGTTGCGCAACCTGCGAGATCTGCACCCGGTGACGGGCCACCACGCCAACAACGGGACGGACTTCCGGGTCGGGGTCGGCCAGGCGCCGGCACATCACGGCGAATTGCTGCAGGGCGTATTCGACGACGGCACCGGCCGGCCGCGCAGGGCCCTGGTGACGCTGCCCCAGCGCGACCGGGGCACCCGTGCCGTGTTCCACCCGAGCCGGCGTTTCTACTCCATCACCGTGGAGAACCCCGAGCTGACCAAGGTCCGCAGGGCGGCCGTGCTGGCGCTGCACCGCTTCGCCGCACACCCCGCGACCGTGCCGGGCGGCCGGATCGAGATCACCAGCGACGTGCCGTCCAGGATCGGCATGGGGTCCTCGACCAGCGACGTGACGGCCGCGATCAGAGCCGTCGCCGACTTCCACGGCGTGTCCCTGCCGGAGGAGGAGATTGGCAGGCTCGCCGTCGCCGCCGAGGGCGCCTCCGACTCCACCATGATCGACGACCGGGTGGTGCTGTTCGCCCAGCGCGACGGGCTGGTGCTCGAGACGCTCGGCCACCGGCTGCCGCCGATGCTCGTAGTCGGCTGCGACACCGAGCCGGGCGCCGGGGTGGACACCCTGCGGTTCAAGCCGGCCGAGTACGACGACAAGGAGATCGGCGCGTTCCAGGTGCTGCGGGCCGCCATGCGCAGGGCGGTCGCCACCGGCGACGTGGCGCTGCTTGGCAGGGTGGCCACCGCCAGCGCCAGGATCAACCAGCGGTTCCTGCCGAAGCCGGGGCTGGAACGGCTGGTCGAGCTGTGCCTGCGGCACGGCGGCTGCGGCGTGCAGGTCGCGCACAGCGGCACGATCGCCGGGTTGATCTTCGACGCGCGGCGGCCAGGGGTAGCCGACGGGGTGGCGCGCTGCGCGTCCCGCATCGAGGAGATGGGTCTCGTGCTGACCGCCACGATCGGCCTCGAGCCGGCGGCCGCGGACGTCAGGGTGACCGCCTGATGCCGCTGCGAACCGGTTTCGTCGAAGCGACCGAGGCGTACCAGATCCCCAAGCTGGTCAGGGTCGCGCCGAACCTGTACGGGATCGCGTTCACGCTGATGAAGATGATCCCGGCCAGGTTCATCCTGCGCAGGGCCGAGCAGGACGGCAAGATCGGGCCGGACACCGTGATCGTGGAGACGACCTCGGGCACGTTCGGGCTGGCGCTGGCCATGCAGGCGGTGAGCATGGGCCGGCGGCTGATCCTGGTCAGCGACCCGGTGATCGACGAACGGCTGTACCGGCGGCTGACCGACCTCGGCGCCGTTGTGGAGCGGGTGCCGGCCAGCGCCGCCGCCGCCGTCGGCGGCTACCAGGCCGCCAGGCTCGAGCGGCTGGCACAGATCAGGGGCGAGCACCGGTCCACGTTCTGCCCTGAGCAGTACTCCAACCCGGACAACCCCCGCTCCTACGCCGCGGTCGCCGAGCTGCTGGTGGAGTGCCTCGGCCAGATCGACTGCATCGTCGGGCCGGTCGGCTCCGGCGGCTCGATGTGCGGCACGACGACCTACCTGCGCGCGCTGTTCCCCGAGTGCCGCGCGGTCGGCGTGGACGCCTACAACAGCGTGCTGTTCGGCCAGCCGGACGGCCCCCGCGAGCTGCGTGGCATGGGCATGAGCCTGATGCCGGCCAACCTCGACCACCGGATCTTCGACGAGGTGCACTGGTGCACGGCGCCGGCAGCCTACGCCGCGACCCGCGACCTGCACCGGCGCAACGCGCTGTTCATGGGCCCGAGCAGTGGCGCTGCCTACCTGGCGGCCCGCTGGTGGGCGCGCACGAACCCGGACAAGCTCACCGTGGTCATGCTGCCGGACGAGGGGTACCGCTACCTCGACACCGTCTACGACGACGAGTGGCTGGCGCAGCGGGGCCACCTCGGCGAGCAGCCGCCGGACGAGCCGCTCCAGGTGGACGACCCGAGCCGGCAGGACGGGTCGTGGACGACGTACGACTGGGCGCGGCGCTCGTACATCCAGATGATGACCACTAACGTCGCGGCAGCCATGAACGTCTGAGAAGAGTTCCACGGGGTGGAAGGGTTCCACGGGTCAATGGGTTTTGGACACCACGGACGGACTGACCGTCTGGACTGGGAAGACGCCTCGATCAGGGAGTGGGACTGCACCGTGGTGTGGTCCGACCCGGCCGATCCGGAGGCCGGGATCGTGCTGGACCGGTCGGCCTTCTACCCCGGCGGCGGGGGACAGCCGCCGGACCACGGCGTTCTGCTGTGGCAGGGCGTGCAGACCGCGATCGTCGGCACCCGCAAGGGCGAGGACCTCTACCTGCTGCCGGCGCCAGGGGATCCCGTTCCGCCGGCCGGCGTCGCGGTGCGAGGCGCCGTCGACGACTCGCGGCGGACGACCTTGATGCGGACGCACTCCGGCCTGCACGTGCTGTGCGGCACGGTATTCCGGGACTACGGCGCGCTGGTCACCGGCGGGAACATGGAGCCGGGCGAGGCCCGCATGGACTTCAACCTGCCGGATATTCCGACCGGCTTCAAGCAGCTGCTGGAAGACGCGGTGAATGCCGAGATAACGGCCGACCGGAAAATCGAGGCCCGCTGGCTGCCTCGCGCCGACGCGCTGGCCATTCCCGACATCGTCCGAACCCAGTCCGTGTTCCCACCGGAAACGGGCGACGACCTTCGGCTCGTTGACATCGTCGGACTGGACGTGCAGGCCGACGGCGGCACGCACGTGGCGTCCACCAGGCAGATCGGCCGCATTCAGATCTACAAGGTGGAGAACAAGGGCCGGCAGAACCGCAGGGTCCGCATCAGGTTGGCCGATTGAGGCCTCCACGTCGTCGAATAGGAGGCTGGCCATGACGCGGGAGACCTCGGTGGCCGTCATCGGGCTCGGCTCGCGCGGGCTCAGCATTCTCGAACGCATTGTGACGTTGGCGAAGAAGGCGGGGCCGGCCGCCGGTGCGGTGCGCGTCGAGGTCATCGATCTGACGTGCTCCGGCGCCGGCGTGCACGAGACTGGGCAGCCGGACTACCTGCTGCTCAACACGACCTGCTCGCAGGTGTCCATGTTCCCCGACGGGTGCTCGGTGCGCGCCGAGGTCGACGAACCGGGCCCCAACCTGCACGAATGGGTCACCGCAGGTGGCATGCGGATGGCGGATGACGGCTTCACCGTCGGCGCGGTCGGCCGGCCGATCCGGCCGACCGACTTCCTGCCGCGCCGGGTGCTCGGCGAGTACCTCGGGTGGTTCCTCGACCAGGTACTGCGGCGCCTGCCCGATCACGTGACGGTAACGCAGCATTGCGCGACGGCGCTGGACATGTCGTCGGAGCCCGACGACGACCTGACGATCTCGCTGTCCGACGGCTCCACGGTGCGGGTGTCGGATGCGTTCTTGACGACCGGGTACACGGCAAACTCCGGGCCACGGCCGGCGCACGGCCGGCTCATCCCGGAACCGTACCCGCTGCCGCGACGATTAGCGGCGGTCGAGCCGGGACAGTCGGTCGCCGTCGGCGGTTTCGGGCTGTCCGCAATGGACGTGATGTCCTGCCTCACGGTCGGCCGCGGCGGCCGATTCATACCGGAAGGCGACCAGCTCAGCTACCTTCCGAGCGGGCTGGAACCCACCTTGCTGCTGTATTCGCGCTCCGGTGTGCCGTGCCGCGCCCGCCCGCTGGTCGTGCAGTTCGAGCCGAAGTACGAACCGCTGGTCTTCACCACGGCCGCGATCGACCTGCTGCGCATCGAGCGAAATGGCCGGCTCGATTTCGACGCCGACGTGCTGCCGCTGGTGCTCACCGAGATGCGGATCGCGTACCGGCGGTGCGAGGCGCGCTGCGCCGGCGGCGACGCCGAGCGGTCGCTTGCGCGCGACCTGACCGCGGCCGCGGCGGCCGGTCCGTCGCGGATCGAGGGCGTGCTGGACGGGCTCGACGTGCGGCTCGGCTCGTTCGACCCGGTGGCCACCTTCGACGGCGCCGCCGACCTGCTGCTCGACGACACCGACGCGTACCAGAAGTGGCTCGCCGACGTGATGCGCCGCGACCTGGCCGACGGCCTGCTCGGGTTCGCCGGCAGCCCCGTCAAGGCCGCCCTGGACATCCTGCGCGACCTGCGCGACACGCTCCGGCACGTGGTGGACTTCGGCGGCCTCACCGACGCCTCGCTCGACTCGTTCATCGGCCGGACCGTGCCCGCGATCAACCGCGCGGTGGTCGGGCCGCAGTACGAGCGCCATGTCGAGCTGCTCGCGCTGATGGCCGCCGGCGTCGCCGCGGCGCCGTTCGGGCCGGCGCCCACCGTCGAGTGGAACGACCGCGCCGGCCGGTGGACGATCACTTCGAGCCGGCTCGCCGTCCCGCACTCCCAGGACGTCGACTGGATCCTCTCGGCGCACGTGCCGCCGCCGGCCGCGGGGTCCTCGGCCAGCCCGCTGCTCGCCGCGCTGCACCGCGACGGCTGGATCCGCCCGCACCGGCCGGCCAGCCGGCGCGTGCCCGGCATCGACGTGGACCGCGACCAGCATCCGATCGACGCCTCCGGGCGGCCGCAACGGCGGCTGTGGGTGCTCGGGCCGCTGTGCGAGGGCGCCACGTACTACAACAACCTGGTGCCGTCGCCGAACGTGTACTCACGGCCGATCGTCGACGCGCACCGCTGCGTCGCCGCGCTGTTCGCCACGCGCGCATCCGAGGCCGTTACCTCGTCGTTGTGACCGTCAGCAACCGTCCACAGCCCCAGCCACCCACATCTGGGGATAAACCTGTGGATGATCGGTCCCGCATGTGCACCGAACGGCGCAATGCCGACCTGTCCACCGCCGGCGGCCGCCTACTCCCAGGCACAGCGGGTAATTGTCCACAAGGCGCCACGCGAACCCACCAGGCAGGACCACGGCTGTCCACACTGCCCACAGCCCCTATTACTACTGCTGTTCATCTTTTCATCAAGGACCAGCTCCGAAAGACCGGCTGTGCACGCGCCGGGTCGGCATGCGGTGCACGACACCGAGGATCTACCGTGAGCCGGTGC
>Ga0210378_10001883_pt1 | contig 10848 bp, 7 predicted proteins | sample PLM1_60_b1redo_FD_155465 | JGI IMG/M metagenome (GOLD analysis project Ga0210378, IMG submission 155465) | Groundwater sediment microbial communities from an aquifer in East River, Colorado, USA - PLM1_60_b1 redo | ecosystem: Environmental > Terrestrial > Soil > Riparian zone | place: USA: East... | reverse complement strand
CAAATCGTCCATCACGCTGGTATCGACAAATTCGCGCCAATCGCGCCGCTCTTTCACTTGCATGAATTCTAGAAACACCATTGCATCCTCAGGCCCCGGGTTAGGAATTTTAGGAAAAACCTTCAGCCAAAAATCATAGGTTTCCTGCAAGATCTTGCCGTCTGTTTCACGCAGATTCTTACCCAGCACCTTTGTGCCGAATTCGCGATCCGTGTGAAAGCGCGCCAAACCCGCGACAAATCCTTTCATGAAGTTTTTCACCGTGTCGCGCTGTGACTTGATGAAGGATTGGCGGGTTGTAATCTGGTTGATCGGATAGTGTATGCCGCTGCCGACCAAGTCATAGAGAGGCTTTAAGCCCAACTCTTTTGCCCGCAGAGTAAACGGAGGAAGCAGCAACGTGCCTTGAACGGTTCCGGCTGCCAGCGACGCCAGGCGCGTACCAAAATCGCCGACCTGCAACATGGCGACATCTTTGTCGGGATCCAGCCCAAGTTTTCTCAGAGCGTACTGCATGGCGACGTAGCCGGAGCCGCCGACCGTGCTCACCGCGAGTCTTTTACCCTTCAATTCAGATGCGTCGCGAATATCTTTGCTGACGTAAAGCGTGTAGGGAAAGACGCCGACGGTTCTGGCAATGATGACGGTATCCGCGCCCTTGAGGCGGGCATTGACCACCGCGGCGCCGCCGGTGGTGCTGATCTGAATGTCGCCGCCGATCAAGGCCCGGGTTACAGGCTGGCCGCCGGAAAACTGAATGACCTCGAGATTTCTTATTCCATACTTCTCGAAGTAGCGTCCTTCTTTTGCCGCCCAGAGGGGCGCCTGTGTGGCGCTGAATATGGTTCCCGCGCGCAACGGTTCTTGGGCGATAAGCAATTTCGGAAAAAACAGCAGAAAAACGAAAAGCAGTATTTTGCCGTTCTCACCGAATCTAAGACGATCAGAAGGTCCCCTCTTTGAAAAAGAGGGGAGAGGGGAGATTTTTCGCATCAACGACGGTTTCATAGCGCCGGAAAAATCCCCTTAGTCCACCTTTGCCAAAGGGGGAAAGTCGGGCTTGTTAATTCCCCATACGGTCGGCGGCTTTTGTAGAGTAAAGACTTATTCATAGATCGTCTCACGCCATTTGGCTCGTACCTCGTTTTTCAATTCAGCGCTCGATTCGGCGATCGGCGGGAACTGATGCCTGCGCTCATACGGCATGCAGGCGTCGATTAAACAGCGCGAGCTATGTCCTTTATTTTCGGGCGGAATGCATACGTCGAGCGAACCACTCGCTGCTCGGCTGATAATTTCCACGGCTTGGTCGGGATCGCACCTTGTCGCCATCGCCCACAGGACGTCGAACTCGCTCGTCGGGTCGATGTCTTCATCCACCACCACGACGAAGCGACCGTTGTACGCGCCTCCGAGAGATTGTGATGCGAGAAAAAGCGCTTGGCGCGAATGGCCGGGGTAGGCTTGCTTGATCGAAATTACGTTGAACAAACTGCCGATGCCCGATTCGAGTGACCAAACGCCCTTCACGTTGGGCAAGCCGGCTTTTTCAACACGGTCCCAAAGCTGCGCGGCGCGAATCATCCCCTTCGACAGGGAATAATCCGTCGGCGGCCGGCCAGGGCGCGCGACGCACAGGATCGGATCGTTGCGATGATAAACGCGTTCGATGCGCAGCACCGGCGTGTCTTCCATCCGAGTGCCGTAATATCCAAGCCACTCGCCGAAGGGTCCGTCGGGTTGGATGTCGCCAGGATGGAGAAAGCCTTCGATGGCGATTTCCGCGTGCGCGGGAAATGGCAAGCCGGTGACTTCGCCTTCGACGAGGTCGTAGGGTCGACCTCTGATGCCGCCGCAGTAGTCGTATTCGGAGTAACCGAGCTCGATGGGGTTGCCCGCAGCCAAAAGCAGCAGCGGATCTTGGCCGACGCACAAGACGACGGGGCAGGGTTTCCCCTGCTTAAAGTATTTTTCCATGTGCATGCGCCCGTGCTTGCCCGCCGACGACATAAAAAGTCCTACCGACTTCGGGTCATGCACCATGGCGCGATAGGTGCCGAGATTGAGCCAACCTTCCTCGGGATCGCGCGTGACGGCGATGCACGCGGTGCCGATAAAGCGGCCGCCGTCGAGCTCATGCACTTTCGGCACCGGGAACTTGAGCACGTCGATGGCATCGCCGGACATGGTGTTCTCAAGGACCGGACCGGTCTTCACGATGCGCGGCGGGATCGGACGAACCGTGTTGAGCTTTTCTTTGAAACGGCGGACAAGCTTCAGTCCCACGCTGTCCATTGGCAAGCCGGCCATGAGCGCGAGACGGCGATAGGAAGTTTGCTGGCCGAACAGAATCCGATATCCCTTGGGATAACCTTTGATGTTGTCGAATAGCAGCGCCGGGATCGTGCCGGTGCGCTCTCGATAGATGAGCTCCACCATGGTGCCGATCTCCAGATTCCAATCAGCGCCGTCGATGCGCTTGAGCTCATCCATTTTTTCAACCAGATCCAGCCACTGCCTGACGTCGTCGTAGGGTCGCGGCAGATTTCCTTCGTCGATTTGGTCGGGCTCTTGAGAGGTAACCATTTAGTTTCCTTCCGTCTGCTGCCGTTTTGCTTGATAAACTGAAAGATCGAGCAAATCGGATACAGGTGTATTCTTTCTGCCGGTCACAAAAGAACGCGAAAATTTTAGACATGAATTCGGCAACGTCATTGCGAATTACACTTTCGAGTCAAATCTAGTTCAAACCAAACGCCCTGCGAAAATCCTTTATGTGCTCCGGGTTGGTTGGGATCTCAGGATCGAGAGGCACGAGCTTAAGTTTCCGTGGGTCCATGTCGGGAACGAGAGGCGGGACATCGTGCCTAGCCGACGCGCGCCGAGTCTTTTGCAAGATTTCTTGGCCTTCCCTCGAGATGCCGTAATTCATGAGCAGCTTGGCCGCGTTTGGATGGGGCGCCTTTGCCGCAACGGAAACCGGAGCGAGATTGACCAGAATCGGATCCGTGGTCTTGACCCACTCGACAGGCTGGCCTTTGAGTTTCATCTGCTCGATCTGATCCGGATAAACGACTACGGCAACGGGAAATTCTCCTACCGACATCAGGTCGGCGAGTAAAGCATGTCCGTTACGAAACTGTAGTCCTTGCCGGCTCAACGCCTCCATGTATTTTCGGCCTTTGTCTTCGCCCCAATGCTTGAGCATGCCGGCGTGCCAAAAATATTCCTCGTCGTCCATCCCCAACTTGCCTTTCCACCGGGGGTTCAAGAGATCTTCCCAGTTCTTGGGCGCTTCACCTTTGGGGACGAGCTTTGTGTTGTAGCCGATCACACTGTAGCCGCTGTAGAGCGATACCCAGAAATTCTGCGCGTCTTTAAAGCCGGCGAGATATTGATTCGCTTCAGGCGCGGCATACGGCTGCAGCAAACCGCGGTTTTGCAGAACTTTGAGCGCAAAAGCGTTGAGCACGTCGTAGGTGGTCTTACCCGCCATGTGTTCCGCAATGGCGCGATTGACGATCTGCTCGCCTCCCGCACGAACGATTTCGACTTTGATGAAGGGATACCTGGCTTCGAATCCCGCGGCCAACGCTTTTGAATCGTCGATGCGCATGGAACTCCAGAACACGACCTGGGCCTCTTTTTTCGCGCCGCGAATCAGCTCCTCGTCCGATTGGGCGAAGGCGGTGGAAGTGACAGCACAAAAAAGGACGCCGAGAACTCGGACGAAAATAATACGCGACACAGCTGTTCTTCTTCTCTTGGGCATCGGCATCTCCTCCCACCTATGATTTGTCAAGCTGTTCGAGCAGCTTCTCCGCCGACATCGGTAATTCCTTTATGCGCACGCCGGTTGCGCGAGCGATCGCGTTAGCGACGGCGGGAGCGATACCGAAGACGGACATCTCGCCCACGCCTTTGGCGCCGTAGGGCTCCGAGGCATAATTTCTTTCGACGATGATCGGTGTCGCGGCCGGAATATCGCGTATGGTGGGGATCTTGTAGTCGGCGAAGCTGGCGTTCGTGATTCTGCCATCTTCAAAGACAAGTCCTTCCGAGAGCGCGTAGCCAAGCCCCATCATGATGCCGCCCTGAATTTGGCCTGTGACCGCCAGAGGGTTGATTGCTTTGCCGACATCGTGTGCTGAGGCGACGCGGATGAGCTTGATCACGCCGGTTTCGCGATCCACTGCAACTTCAACCGCCTGCGCGCCGAACGGCCACCCCGGGGCGCTGGAATCTTTTGCTTGTTTCGATGCGTCTTCGGCCCACAGTCGTTTGCTCTGGCTAGCGCCGACGCCAATGACTTCCCATGCGCGTGATTGCGCAAAAAGTTCGGCCAGCGCTAATGGTCGATGGCCTTTAACGATGACTTTCCCGTCCTCGATTCGGATTTTTTCGGCTGCTGAGTTCCAAAGTCGAGCGGCGATTTCGAGGATCTGCCGGCGTGCGTCGGCAGCGGCAAGCTTTACCGCCGCACCAACGTAAGGAGTCACCCGACTCGAATAGGTGCCGTGATCGAACGGCGTTAACTCCGTATCGGCGATGACGACGTGAATTTCTTCCAGCGGAATGTTTAACTCTTCGGCGGCGATCTGAGCAAGGCTTGTACCGGTGCCGCCGCCGACGTCTGTAGCGCCGATGTACAATTCAACCTTGCCGTCCGTGTGGATGCGCACGCGGGCATTAGAAGAAGAGGCTGAAGTCGTCGGCGACTTGTGCAGCAGCGCAATGCCAAATCCGTGATTCACTGGCGCGCGCTTTTTCCAACGATTGAGCTCGGCAGAGACTTTCATTAAACATTCGCGCAGCGCGATATGATGGGCGCGATCTCCGACCGGAGTTTCGTCGCCGGTATCGAGACAATTTTTTAGTCGAAGTTTCACCGGATCGATGCCGAGCTTGTCGGCGATGATGTCCATCTGCGATTCGCCCGCCCACACGGCTTCGGGAATTCCCAAGCCCCGAAAGGGACAGCCGCGCAGTTTATTTGTATAGACCAAGGTCGAAGCGACGCGAATGTTTTGGATTTTGTAAGGCCCCACGCCGTCTTTGAGGGCGCGATTGCTGCCCGGCAGTCCTTCCGCATAAGCGCCGGTGTCCCAGGTGAACTCCATGGCGCGCGCCGTGATCGTGCCGTCCTTTTTGACTCCCGTGCGGACGCGAATGATTGCCGGTACCGAACCGGCCGCCGCAGCAAATTCTTCCGAGCGACTGTTGACAAGACGCACCGGTTTGCCGGTTTTAAGCGCGAGCGCCGCGGCGTAGGGTTCCAGGCGCATGGCATTCTTGCCGCCGAAGCCGGCGCCGATTTTCGTACCGATAACGCGGATCTGGCTTTCCGGTAAGCCGAACAGGTCGGCCAAACCTGAGCGCACGAGAAAAACTTTTTGCGTACTCGTCCAAATCATCAAACGCTCGCCGTTCCAATCAGCGACCACGGCATGCGGTTCTAAAGAACAGTGCTGCACCTGCTGCGCGCGGAAAGTGTCATCGAAGATTTCGTCGGCTTCGGCAAAGCCTCGGTCGATGTCGCCTTTGGAGAAAATAGCTTGATGCGCGATATTGGTGCCGAAAACCGGGTGCCAGTCGCGCGCCAACACGCTATTCATTCGATAGGAATCGAGCTCGTCGTGCACTAACGGTGCGTTTTCCCGGAGCGCGTCATCCGGCGTCAACACCGCGGGCAGATCGTCATAGTCCCAATCGATCAAACCGACGGCTTGCTCAGCCACTTCATCCTCGACGGCGGCCACCGCGGCGATGACATCGCCAATGTATCTCACCTTGTCGCCGGCGAAGATTTGTTCGTCCTGGACGGAAAAGCCGAATCGTTTGCGCGGCACATCGTCGGCTGTCAACACCGCCGCAACTCCCGGTAGAGAGAGCGCGCGACTCGTGTTGACGCGGCGAATTCTTGCGTGCGCTACGGAGCTACGGAAGAGTTTGGCGTGGAGCATCGACGGCAAGACCACATCCACGGTATAGGCAGCGCGGCCGGTGACGGTGTCAGAACCGTCGAGCCGAGGATGGGGCTTGCCGACGACAGTGAAATGTTTCACGACGCGGGTTGCGTTTTCGGTGGCGCGTAGAGCTGCAGTAAATTGCCGTCGGGGTCGAAAAAGTAAAAGCCTCTTCCGGTGGGACGATCGACAGTCGGGATGCTATAAACTTTCACACCCCAATCTTTCATTTTCTTTGCCGCTAACTCGAAGTCTTCCGGGGAGACCATGAAAGCCTGATGCGTGGCGCCGTCTTCTTTCACTGCGTCTTTTTCTTTCGGCGTGGGCCGCTGAAAAAGAACCACCATGGAATCGCCGGAGCGAAGATCCGCCCGATTGAGATGATCCCCCATATCGTCACGATTGAGCTTGGCAATCGTCATACCCAAAATCTCTGTGTAGAATTTAACCGCGCGTTCCACATCATTTACGGGAATACCGATATGGTAAACGCCCTTCGTGGTGATCATAAAACCCTCCTTACAGATAGGTTTCGGCCGTAGCCAACTAGATATCCACCCCGATTACCACCTGATGATTCCACCCGTCAACTGCATTCCCCGAATTGTTTTTCTGTCGCGACGACGGTCTTCAAATGTTTGCGTCGCTATCGTCAAATTGTTAAGAGAGCAATCACGTGGACTCGCTCCAAGCACGAATCAAATGGGAGATCACTATGATCAAGAGGCTTGTCGAATTCATTGGGTTCTTCATCATTACCTTAACCTGCCATTCAATGCTGTTGGCCGCTGAAGCGAAGCGACCGCCCGAGTGGGACAAGACTGTCGAAGAGGCGAAGAAAGAAGGCAAGATTGTATTGGCGATTCCGCCGGCCACTGAGCTAAGAACCGCGTTGGAGCCTTTATTGAGGCAGAAGTTCGGCCTCGAAGCCGAGCTGGTGTCGGCGCCGGGACCGAAGAACGCGAGCCGCATCGCCGCGGAGAAAAAGGCCGGGGTGAATTATTTCGACGCGATCATCTGCGGCACGGGCACGGCGGCGGGACTGACGCACGACGGCATGCTCGAACCGATCGAGTCATTCTGGATTCTTCCTGAAGTCAAAGATCCCAAGCAATGGTGGGGCGGCCACATCTGGGAGGACAATCTCAAAACCAACATGTTTCTTTATTCCTTCCTGGCCGATGTCAGCACGCACAGCACTTGGTACAACACGAACTTAGCGAAGCCGCAGGAGTTACGCGCTTTCGATGATTACTTGAATCCAAAATGGAAAGGCAAGATCGGTTTTAGCGATCCGCGCGTGCCGAGCTCCGGCCAATCGATCTGGTCCTTCATGTGGGAACACCGGGGCGAGGAATTTCTGAAAAAGTTGGTCGAGCAAGATCTTTTTTTAACCCGCGACTTGCGCCAACTCGCCGACGCTCTGGCGAAGGGCAAGGTTGCGCTGGCTTTCGGTCTCGGCCGGAGCCAGACCGAGCCGTTCGTCAAAGCCGGGCTGCCGATAAAACCCGCGCCGGTGACGAAGGAAGGCTTGCCGGCAAGCAATGCCTTCGGCGTTCTCGGTGTCATTAAAGATCCGCCTCATATCAACGCAACCAAGGTTTTTATCAACTGGTTCCTGAGCCGCGAGGGGCAGGATTGGTACGGCCGAATAATGCAGAACGGCACGCGCCGGCTCGACGTCAACACAAAATGGTTGCAGGAAACCGGCATTTCCGCGGCTAAAGATGCCTTGACCGTGCAGGAGTATCATCGGGTGCGCAATCATCTCGAAGACAAATATACAAAGGTTAGAATGCCCGCGGGAAAGTTTGCCGAGACGATTCTCAACTGAGCCGTTTTACTGAGCATTAAACTCGTTAAGTGTTTCAGGAGACGTGAGATGAGATTTCAATTTCTATTAGCCTTCGCCATTTCATTGTTGGTCTGCCTGGCGCCGTCAGCGCCACGGGCGGCATCCGTCGAAGAAATCGCTCTATACAACAAGCCGGACCGGCAGAAAATTCTCGTCGAGGGCGCGCGCAAGGAAGGCAAAATCACTTGGTATACCTCGCTGATCGTTGACCAGGTCGTGCGACCGGTCAAAGAGGCTTTCGAGAAGGAATATCCGTTTCTTCAAGTGGAATATTTCCGCGGCAATTCCGAGCGTCTGGTGCAGAAAATGTTCGCGGAGTATCAGGGAAAGCGTTACGAGGTCGACATCGTCGATGGCACCGTAACGGCGCCGATGGTAAAGAAAGGTGGGTATCTACAGCGTTTCTATTCGCCCTCCCTCTCTGAATATCCGGCGGAGCTTAAAGACCCACAGGGGTTTTGGGGTGTGAGCAACGTCTATTATTTTTCCCTCGGCTACAACACGCGCATGGTCAAGCCCAATGAAGTGCCGAAAACCTATGACGATCTGCTCAATCCGCGCTGGAAGGGTCAGATGATGTGGTCGACCAGCCGCGGTTCCGGCGCGCCGATGTTCATCGGCAATGTTTTGCAGACCATGGGGCAGGAAAAGGGGAAAGTCTATTTGCAGAAATTGAAAACGCAGAACGTCGCCAAGACCACCGCGAGCAACCGGCAATTATTAGACCTGGTCATCGCCGGAGAGTATCCGCTGGCGCTGCACATCTTCAATCATCATGCCCACATCAGCAAAACCGCCGGAGCGCCCGTTGATTGGTATGCTCTCGAACCAGCGTCAGCGACGATCAATACGATTTCACCGGTGACGCGCTCGCCTCATCCGCATGCGACGATGCTCTTGATCGACTTTATTTTGTCCGAGAAAGGCCAGAAGGTCTTTCAAGCGGTAAATTATTTGCCATCCCATCCAAAAGTCCCGGCCAAGCAGCCGGATCTCAAGCCGGGCGGCGGGCGTTTTAGTCGAGCGCTCTATTTCACCCCCGATTCTCAGCTCAATGAGGGCAACGCGTGGGTGGAATATTTCGAGAATAATTTTTTGAAATGATAGCGTGTGATGAAAAGGAATATTCCACTCGATTCATCGTGTATCACCTTGACAAGCCAACGCCAGTCAGACTAGCTTCGCGGCAGATTGACTTACTGTGATCCTTGAAGGAGAGTTTGCATGTCGATTTTGAGTCGGCGGATATCCGTCTCGTCGATCAATTTGTTTGCGTTGTTCGCACTTGCGGTCTTGATCGGGATCGTTGGCTCGTCTAGCGCGGCGACCGTTGAAGAAATCGCTCTGCTGAATCGCGTCGACCGGCAGAAGATTCTCGTCGATGGAGCAAAGAAGGAAGGCAAGATATCCCTTTACACGACGCTCATCGTCGATCAGGTGGTGCGGCCGGTCAAAGACGCCTTCGAAAAAGAGTACCCGTTCATTCAAGTGGAATTTTTCCGCGGCAACGCGGAACGACTCGTGCAAAAGATGCTCGCCGAGTATCAAGCGAAGCGATACGATGTCGATATTATCGACGGTACGGTCTCGCCCACCATGGTGCGGCGCGCCGGTTATCTCCAACGCTTTTACTCGCCGGTGCTTGCCGATTATCCCGCCGATCTCAAGGATTCCCAGGGCTTCTGGGGCTCGACGAACCTTTATTTTTTCGCCACCGGCTACAACACTCGGATGGTCAAGCCCAACGAAGTTCCGAAAACCTACGAGGATCTGCTCAACCCGCGCTGGAAAGGGCAGATGATGTGGTCAACCAGCCGCGGTTCGGGCGCGCCGATATTCACGGGCACGATACTCAATACGATGGGACCCGAAGCCGGCAAGACCTACTTGCAAAAACTGAAGACCCAGAATATTGCCAAGACCACGGCGAGTAACCGGCAAGTATTGGACTTGACGATCGCCGGGGAGTATCCGCTCGCGCTGCAGATCTTCAACCACCATGCGTATATCAGCAAAACTGCGGGAGCCCCAGTCGACTGGATGCCGCACGAACCGGTAACGGCGACGATTCAGACCATCGCGCTTGCCAAGAACTCGCCGCATCCGCATGCGGCGATGCTGTTCATCGATTTTGCCGTTTCCGAGAAGGGACAAAAGGTTTTTCAGCAATCCAATTATTTGCCGTCCCATCCGAAGGTGCCGGCCAAGCAGGCGGACCTAAAACCGGGCGGCGGGCGATTCAAGCGGGCTTTTTACATCAACCCCGACGCGCAGTACGACAAAGGCAACGAGTGGGTTGATTATTTCAACAACGTCTTCGTGAAGTAATAGCGATTCTGTACCGTGGCGAAACAGCCGTCATCGCGGGCATACGATTATCAGCTCAAGTCCGGCGCCGCCGGCGCGGCGAGGAATTTTTTCGGACCGGCCGCCGCTTTGCGTTTAGACGCGCCGACCGTCGTGATGCTGGCGGTTTCGCTCATCACGGCTTATCTTGTCTTACCGCCGCTCTATTCGGTTATTCAAACGAGTCTTTTCACCACCAAGCTCACCGGTGAGATCGACGAGTTCACGTTTCGCTACTATCAAGATCTGATCCGCGAGCTGCAGGTCATCGGGCCGTTTCTAAACACGCTTTATTTCTCCGTCGGCAGCGCGCTGCTGGCGACCTTGCTTGGCGGCTCCATTGCGTGGATCGTCACGCGCACGGACGCGCCGTTCCGCGCGTTGGGTTATTTCACTGCTTTCGCTTCCTTCGGTACGCCGTTCATCTTGTACACCATCGGTTGGCTGTTATTGCTCGGTAGGGCGGGGCCGATCAATTACTGGCTGAAAGTAATTCTCGATCAGCCCGGCCCGGTCATCAACGTCTACTCGCTCTTCGGCATGATCCTTATTGAGTCCCTGCTCTGGTCGCCGTTCGTCTTTCTCATGCTGGCGGCGGCCTTCCGTTCCATGGACCCTTCCCTCGAAGAAGCTTCGGCGGCTTGCGGCGCGCGCGTCTGGCAAACCATGCGGCGGGTTTCG
>Ga0210378_10001881_pt1 | contig 10851 bp, 4 predicted proteins | sample PLM1_60_b1redo_FD_155465 | JGI IMG/M metagenome (GOLD analysis project Ga0210378, IMG submission 155465) | Groundwater sediment microbial communities from an aquifer in East River, Colorado, USA - PLM1_60_b1 redo | ecosystem: Environmental > Terrestrial > Soil > Riparian zone | place: USA: East... | reverse complement strand
CAGCGCCGCTTCGACGGCCCCGGGCGTTGTGCCGCGCGCCCCCCTTGCAAAGATGAACCCTGGATAACGCGATCCCTCGGGGAACGGGACGAGCCGCTCACCGGGATGCGCCGTGATTTGCACGTCTTCGACGAGCGGCACGGCCCTGGCCTCGGCAACGCCCTGGACCTCCCGGAGCACACCGGCGCCGGGAATCGGGATCATCATCACGCCCGCAGCGACCGCCTCGCGCTCGAGCGAGGGGATCGGCATCCCCAGAGCGTGGCGCAGGATCAACTCCTCGAGCGACGCCCCGTCACCAAAACGCAGAACCGCGGAACAGCGACCCCCGATCGGCCGCGCCGCGAGCTCGATCAGCCAAGGACCACGATCGTTGTAGCGCAGCTCGGCATGCACGGGCCCTTCGACGAGACCGAGCGCGCGCGCCGCCCGCTCGGCGCATTGCGCGATCGATTTCTGTAAGCCTGCCGGCGCGCGCGAAGGCGTCACATAGATCGTCTCCTCGAAGAATGGCCCATCGAGCGGGTCGGGCTTGTCGAACAGCGCCAGCACGTGCAGGCGCCGGTTTACGAGTAACCCCTCGAGGGCAACCTCGTATCCGGGGACGAAGTCCTCCACGAGGAGCTCGGTGTCGCATCCGGCGAGGAGCGCCGAGAGCCGGGCGTGGGCCGCAACGAAGGCGGCGGGATTGTCCGCCCGGATGACGCCGCGCGACGCGCTCAGGCGCAGCGGCTTCAAGACGCAGGGGTAAACAACCTGCTTGGCGAGCTCACGCGGATCCTCGTCCACGCGGTGCAGCGCGAACCCCGGCACGGGCACCTGCGCCGCCGCGAGCAGCTGGCGCTGGCGGTGCTTGTCGCGCGCCGCGACGGCGCCAGCCAGTGGATTCCCTTTGAGTCGTAGCCGTTCGGCCACCGCTGCGGCCACGACGGCGCTGTCGTCGTCCACGCCCACCACCGCGTCGATGGAATGTTGGCGGGTGAAGGCGTGCGCCTCTTCCGCGGCGCGCTCTGGGTGCTGGAAGTCGAGGGTAAGGAGACCGGCGGGGTTTGCGGCTTCGAGGGTGCTGGGCCGCTCCGAAGCGACCGTCAGGTCCACGCCGATGCGGCGGGCCGCCTCCACGAACGCCGTCGTCCGATACGTCGTGGACGGCAGCAATAGCAGGAGGCGCGGCAATGCCGTGCCCTACTTCTTGGATGCCTGGAAGTAGGGGTTAGCGCCCGACGTGTGGTCGGTGATGTCCACGATGCCGCGCACCTCGGGGATGTGCTGGGAGAGCATCCCTTCAATGCCCTGGCGCAGCGTGACGTCCGCCATGCCGCAGCCCTGGCAGCCGCCGCCCATGCGCAGCATCACGACGGCGTCCTGCACGTCGATCAGCTCGACGCGGCCACCGTGGCGCGCGACCATCGGGTTCACCTGCTCGTCGAACAGCCGCGCCACGCGCTCGTAGAGCGCGTCGTCATCCACAGCGCCCCCCCCGGCGGGCGGGGCGGTCTTCGTGGCAACGGCCGGCGCTCCCGATGCGGCCGCCGCGCGGATCGCCAGCCCCACCGCCTTGCCCACCGCCTGCCACGGCGCGGGATTGTCCTTGACGACCGTCACGATGTTGCCCGAGACGATCACTTCGGTGACTCCGCCCGCGGGAATCGCGAAGATCGCTTCGGCGAGGGGCGATCCCTTCGCGTCCGCGGCCGACGCGAAGCGCCGCACACCCGCCGCGTGCAGCGGCTGGCTCACCACGAACTTGCAGCGGTGGTTGTCCACCGGCTCGGCCGTGATCCGAAGCGCCTCATCCATATCTGGCAACCTAAGCCCTCACGGCGTGTACGCCAAGTTCGCGGACAGCCAGCGCTCGACTTCCTCAGGCGCCATCCCCTTCCTGGCGGCGTAGTCCAACACCTGGTCCCGGCCGATTCGCCCCAGACCGAAATAGTGAGCTTCCGGATGCGCGAAGTACCAGCCGCTCACCGACGCGGCCGGCAGCATGGCGCACGATTCCGTCAGGGTGATGCCCGCGGCGCTCGGCACGTCGAGCAAGTCGAACAGCGTGCGCTTCTCCGTGTGGTCCGGACATGCGGGGTACCCGGGCGCCGGACGGATCCCCCGGAACCGCTCCGCGACCAGCGCCGCCACGTCGTGCCGTTCCTCGGGCTCGTATCCCCAGAACTCCGTGCGCACGCGCTCGTGCAGACCCTCGGCGAGGGCCTCGGTCAACCGATCGGCCAGTGCCTTCGCCAGGATGCTCGAGTAGTCGTCGTGATCTCGTTCGAACGCGGCGCACACCGCGTCCAGGCCGATACCGGCTGTCACCGCAAAGGCGCCGACCCAGTCGCGCTTGCCCGTGTCCTTGGGGGCGACGTAGTCGGCCAGGCAGAGATTCGGGCGACCGGGCCCCTTCTCGAACTGCTGCCGCAGCCCGCGCAGCACCGTAAGCACCTTCGATCGGTCTTCGCCGGTGTAGACCTCGATGTCGTCGTCCCCGACCGTGTTCGCGGGGAAGAGGCCGAACACGGCCCGCGCCCGCACCAACCGCTCGGCCACGAACCGCTTCAGCAGCACCTGCGCATCGGCGAATACCTTCTTGGCTGCCTCTCCGACCGCTCCATCCTGAAAAATGGCCGGGTAGCTGCCCTTCAGCTCCCACGCCTGGAAGAACGGCGTCCAGTCGATGTACGGAACGAGCTCCGCAAGCGGGTAGTCGTCGAGCGCGGTGACCCCGGGGCTGCAGGGGCGGGCGGGCTGGTACGCGGACCAGTCGATCTGCAGGCGCCGCCGGCGCGCCTCGGCGAGGGTGAGGGAGACGCGCTCCGCGTCCCGTGTGCCGTACTCGACGCGCAGCCGCTCGTACTCCGCCCCGACCTCACCGAGGTATGCGTCGCGGCGCTCAGCGGACAGCAGCTGGCTGACGACGCCGACGCCGCGCGACGCATCGAGCACGTGAATCGTCGGACCGGTGTACCCCGGCGCGATCTTGACCGCCGTGTGCGCACGAGAGGTCGTCGCACCGCCGATGAGGAGCGGGAGCGTAAAGCCCTGCCGGGTCATTTCCTTGCCCACGCGAACCATCTCGTCGAGCGACGGCGTGATCAGGCCGGACAACCCGATCACGTCCGCGCCTTCTTTCCGCGCCGTATCGAGGATCGTCTGTGCCGGCACCATGACACCGAGGTCGATCACTTCGTAGTTGTTGCAGCGTAGGACGACGCCCACGATGTTTTTGCCGATGTCGTGCACGTCGCCCTTTACAGTCGCCAGCACGATTTTACCGGCGCGGCGCACGCCACCGGCCGCGCGCTGCTCGGCCTCGAGGAACGGCACGAGGTAGGCCACCGCTTTCTTCATGACGCGGGCGCTCTTCACTACTTGGGGGAGAAACATTTTCCCCGCGCCAAACAAATCGCCCACGACGTTCATGCCGTCCATCAGCGGGCCTTCGATGACATCGATCGGTCGCGCCGCCTTGCGGCGCGCCTCCTCGACGTCCGCCTCCACGTGGTCGAGAATGCCCTCCACCAGCGCGTGCCGCAGCCGCTCGATCACCGGCAACGACCGCCACGCCGCGTCGGCACGCGTCGCGACCGTGCTTTCGCGGTGCTGCTCGGCGAGGGCTGTCAGTCGCTCCGTGGCGTCGGGGCGCCGATTGAATAGCACGTCCTCCACCAGGACGAGCACCTCGGCCGGCAGGTCCTCGTATACGGCGAGCTGGGCCGAGTTCACGATCCCCATGTCCATGCCCGCCGAGATCGCGTGGAACAGGAACGCCGAATGCATCGCCTCCCGGACGTGGGCACTGCCGCGGAACGCGAACGACAGATTGCTCACGCCTCCGCTCACGAGCGCCCGGGGCAGCGTCGCCTTGATGCGACGCACGGCGTCGAGGTACGCGATCGCGTACGTGTTGTGCTCTTCGATCCCGGTCGCCACCGCGAAGATGTTGGGGTCGAAGATGATGTCCTCGGGCGGAAACCCGGCTTGCTCGGTCAGGAGTTTGTACGCCCGCGCGCAGATGGCCACCTTGCGGTCGGCCGAATCGGCCTGGCCCTGCTCGTCGAATGCCATCACCACGACCGCCGCGCCGTAGCGGCGTACGAGCCGCGCTCGGGCGAGAAACTCGGCTTCGCCTTCCTTCAGACTGATGGAATTGACGATGCCTTTCCCCTGGAGGTTCTGGAGCCCGCGCTCGAGCGCCTCCCAGCGGGAGGAGTCCACCATCACCGGCACTTTGGCAATGTCTGGTTCCCCGGCAACCAATCGAAGGAACCGCTCCATCGCGGCGACCGCGTCGAGCATCCCCTCGTCCATGTTCACGTCGATGATCTGAGCGCCGTTCTCGACCTGGTGGCGCGCGACCTCGAGCGCCGCCTCGTAGTTGCCGGCCTTGATGAGCCCGGCGAACCGCGACGAGCCGGTGACGTTGGTGCGTTCGCCGATGTTCACGAACAGCGTGTCGGGCCGGATGTTGAGGGGCTCGAGCCCGGACAGGCGGCAGATGGGCGTGACCTCCGGCAAAGGCCGCGGCGGCAGGCCCTCCACCGCGTCGGCCAGCGCGCGAATGTGCGCCGGGGTCGTGCCGCAACAGCCGCCGACGATGTTCACGAACCCCGATCGGGCGAATTCGCCGACGAGCGATGCCATCTCGGCGGCGGTTTGATCGTACCCGCCGAACGCATTCGGTAGCCCGGCATTGGGATGGCAGCTGACGGGGATGTTCGCGAGACGCGACAGCTCTTCCACGTAGGGCCGCAGCTGCGCCGCCCCCAGCGCGCAGTTCAGCCCGATCGTGAAGAGGTCCGCGTGCCGGACGGAGTTCCAGAACGCCTCGACGGTCTGGCCCGACAGGGTCCGGCCGCTCGCGTCGGTAATCGTGCCCGACACCATCAACGGGACGTCGAGTCCGCGCTCGTCGAGCAGGCCACGCAGGGCAAACAGCGCGGCCTTGCAGTTCAACGTATCGAAGATGGTCTCGACCATGAGCAGGTCGACGCCCCCCTCGAGCAGCCCTTCGGCCTGGGTGCGGTAGGCGGCGGCGAGCTGCGCGAAGCTGACGTTCCGGAAGCCTGGATCGTTGACGTCCGGCGAGAGCGATCCGGTGCGGTTCGTCGGCCCGAGGACGCCGACCACGAACCGCGGCCGCTCGGGCGTCTGCGCCGTCTGCTCGTCCGCGGCCCGGCGGGCGAGTTGCGCCGCGGCCACATTGAGCTCGTGCACGACGTCTTCCATCCCGTAGTCGCTCTGCGAAATCACCTGGGCGTTGAAGGTGTTCGTCTCGAGGATATCGGCGCCGGCTTCGAGGTAAGCGCGGTGGATCTCGGTAATGATGTCGGGGCGGGTGAGTGTCAGGAGATCGTTGTTGCCGCGCAGGTCCTTGGCGTGCCCGCGGAACCGCTCGCCGCGGAAATCCGGCTCGTCCAGGGCATAGGACTGGATCATCGTCCCCATGGCGCCGTCGAGGACGAGGATGCGCTGTGCGAGCGCGGCGTGAAGCTGGGTGAGGCGGTGCTTTCGATCGGTCATCGTCAAAAAAATGTCCCCGTCGCCAATACGGACGCCGGGGCCCCGGCTTTTTAGCGACTTGTTTAACGTGGCTGCAATAGGCCGCAACTCACCACGGACTGTGCTTCTGTTGTTCCGCAAAGGTAATCGGAGCGCCCGAGCCAAGGCAAACGGCCTGTTGCGCCACCGCGACAACGTGAGCGGGCGCACGGCCCGCAAGCCAGTTGACCTTGTAACGTAAATACCCTATTAGTCGGGACTTGGGAGACATGCGCGCCACAGACGCTACCGCCGGCCTTCGTCGGCTTTCGTTTTCGATCGCCGTGGTCTTGGCGCTCGCTGTGTCCGTCACTACGTGCCGCCTGGAAAAGCTGATCAACCCTGCGACGGCGGACCGGATCGTGGTGAACCCAGACAGCCTGCGAGTGTCAGCGGACAGCGGTTCGCTCGATTCAGTGACCACCACTGTGCGTGTCGCGAGCGCGGATGGTGTCGCCCTGACGTGGATCGCGACCGAGACCGCGCCTTGGATGACGCTTTCGCCGGCGCCGGATAGCCTGGTCGTCGCGCTCCACCCCGCATCACTCTCGCAGACCCTGCACCGCGACACGATCCGATTCTTCACATCACCCCAGAGCAAGGATACGGTCAGGGTGCCGGTCGTATTCGACATACGACCGGCGGCGGCGCACCTCGACGTCTCCCCCACGAACCGCGACACATCGGCGTTGGTGGGAAGCGCGCAGCCGGACACGTTCTCTCTGCGGATCAAGAACACGGGCGCCCTGCCGCTGACGTGGACCGCAGCGCCCAATGCCACCTGGGTGACCCTTTCAGACTCAGGCGGGACGGTGCCCCCGCAAGACACGACGTCGACCAGCGTGCTGGCGACGCTCCGCCCGGAGGGCCTCAGCACCGGGACACAGATGGCTAGGATCATCTTCACGGCCGGGGCGGGCGCGAATGGATCGCCCGACACCGTGCCGATCACGTACACGATCCAGCCGTGCCAGCCGAAGCTGCTCACGGTCGATGCCCTCGACACAGCCTCCATCGCCCTGAGCGACTGCGGCGCCCCGCACCGAGCGGGGAGACAAGCAAGACTTTACGCCGTGCAGGCGACGGCCGGAGACACGCTGTCGTTCCAACTCAGCGCCACCGCGCCTGCGTTCAACGCGCGTCTGATCCTCACCAACAGCACGGGAGTACTGGATTCGATCGACCAGTGCGCGGCCGTGGGTGTAGCGTGCATCAGAAACCACCTTGTGACCGTGGCTGGGCAGTACGTCATCGAGGCCACCACCCGCGATTCGGGGGAGACCGGCGCCTTTACGTTCTCGGCCGTCAAGGAGCTGACGCCAAGTGCACCGGCGGCAGGACAGTTCCGCGCGAACGGCACGACGGCGATCGGTGTGGGATCAATCACTCCCGAGAGTACGGTCGTGTTCAAAGCGACCCTCAACGATGCCAACCCGCAGGACTCGGTGCGCCTCGAGCTCGAGCTCACCAATGTGGCGACTGGCACCCAGTCCGCTTCAAGCGCCTTCGTGCCCCGAGGAACGCCCGTGCCGCTGTCGGTCACCGGCTTGACCGACAACGACAGGTATCATTGGCGCGCCCGGACGTGCGACAAAACCAGCCGGTGCAGTACATGGTTCAGCTTCGGAGGGAATGTCGACCCGGCTCCGGACTTCAAGGTCAATTGGAAGCCGGAGAATCCTACCATCGGCACGCTCGACCAAATTGGAGCGAACGGCTCGATGGCCGTCGGCGGCGGTACCGGAGGCACGAGGACTGCAAATGTGACGGTGACGTTCACTGCGGGCGTAACGGACCCCGACCCGGATGACCTGATCGCGATCGAAGTGGAATACGAGAGAGTCGGTACCGCGTTCGACTCAACCACCGTCCGGGGGAGCGGCGTACCGACAGGCGGTACGGCGACTCATGCCGTCAGCATCCCCGTGCCGCTGCTACTGAACGACACGTATCATTGGCGCGCCCGCGTCTGCGACCAGACGAACCGCTGCAGCGTCTGGGTGCCGTTCGGCGGGAACGCCGAGTCTGCCACCGACTTCCAAAGCCCCTAGGTGACCTGCCCCGGTTGTGGCGCCGTCGCCCAACCGCCCATGAGCTCGCGGCACGCGCCTGGACACCGGCACGAGTATCACTCCAACAACGAACAGAATGGGCAACATGGCTTCCGGCCGTCAGACGGCAGCCAAGTCAGAGACCCTGCGTGCGCTCCTTATGCCCTAGAGTGTCGCAAGCTGCACGGCGATGAAGTAGGTGGCGACTCCACCGAAAACGTCTAAACTTCCACCCGTGCCTTGCCAGACATCAACCCGATATTCCCGAGTGGCTCCTGCAGGGACCACCTTCACCAACGGCAGGATCATTGAATGCGCAGTATTTGCGGCCTGGATCGAGGAATATGACACACCCACCGGACCCACTTGTGAGCCCCCCTCCGTTTCCTGAAGAACGGCCGCTAGAACGCCATTAGAATTGGACTCCCAAGTGACGACGGCGATCAACAACCATACGCCGGGCCCCACGTTCTCAAACCCATTGGGGCCACAAATACTCGGATTGGGGCAATGCTCTGAGACCCAGGTTACCGGCGTCCAGCTAGAGTGAGGAATAGACTGAGTCACGGCACGAAGGATTCCGCTTGGGCTGGAAGGGTCGGGGTTCAACTGGGCCACGTAGAAATTGCTCTCGGGGTTCTTGCAAATGCCCCTAGAACATGATTCACCAACAACATTCAGGTTGCCGCCCGAGCTCTGCAACCCGCGAACCTCGTAGTCTCGAGTCTGTCCCGAGGGAACGACCCTAACCAGCGGCAAGTTCATCGACTGCCCCACACCTCCTCCTTGTATTGAGGAGGAGTTGAGGCCGATGTCGGTACCGTTCTCGGCGATGCTTGTTATTCGAACGCCGCTAGCGTTGGTGGCCCAAGAAACAAACGGACTCAATAACCATATGCCGGATGGGAGTGTAACGGAGGGTGCGCCGGCACCGTGGAGATTCCAGGCGTCAGCCCCTTCGACGTCCCAGGTCAAAGCAGTCACAGTTTGGTTAAGTAGAGTTTGAAGAGCAGACTTATGCAGGCGGACGAAAGGGTCGGGACCCAGTTGAACGACAAAGAAGCGGCTGTAGTCCGAGCCCATTACGTCAAGAGAATTGCCAGCGGCGTGCTGAACGTAAACGGAGTAGTTCGCGGTCGTGCCCACAGGGACCGATGCGACGAGCGTTGCTGTTAGTGTCGTCGCCGAAACGCCCTGGATGGATGAAACCGTCCGGGCGAAGAGATTAGGCCCAATTGAGACCGAGCGATAGCCATCAACGTCGCTACTGAAGTTCACAATCGCGACCAGCAACCACGTCCCAGGGCCGAGCGTCACGTCGCTCGCACCCGTGATGTGAAGATTGCCGAAATCGGCCTCCTCGACATCCCACGCTATTGCTGTCTTCACGTTGTCCGGTATGGACTGATTGAAGTTCCTGCGCAGGACCGCGTGAAACTTGGGGCTCAGTAAGGTCGCGCCCGCGCTGATCGGCCGGGACCTGGTATCTGCGACGGAGGCTTCCAAGCCGGCTTGCGTCGGCGTGTCAGCGCAGGCGACGCCCAGACCAGCGAGGAGGGCGAGCGCAAAGCTGCGGAGCTGAGAATTCATGTGACCTCCCGAAGTGAGCACGCTCTGCGATCCAGCCGCCTATTGGCTGGCGTGCCACCCCGTGACCGCGTGCTGCGTCGGCGCAACAGGTGCGCGATGCGCGAGCGCAGCGGGGCGAGCGGCGGCGGGGGGCAACTCGCTGGGGTACGCACACCCTGTGCCCGCAGGGCCGCTCCTCGAAGGACGCCAGTTCGCGTACCGCCCATGTGGGGCTGGGGGCAGCCGAAAACGCATAAGTGAGCAGACCAAGCGTCGATTGCCCGCCGTGACGGCATCGGGGGGTGCCGGAAAACGAGCGGCTGGATACTGCGGAGTGACATTTCCCCCGAGACCCTGTGTCCTGCGACACAGAAGCCGGGCCTATCATCGGATCATGCTCACACCGGATGCCTGGCCCAGGCCCTATATTCGTCCCGTCGTCTTCTCCCCTCGCGAGGTGCAACGCCCGCTTGCTGAGGACTGCTCACGCGCCGTCCAACGAGACCTCCGCCCCGTCGGTCCAGGTGTCCTGTCTGCGGGGACTGGTGACGTTTCGGCCGTCGCTCACCTAGCGACCCGTGACCTGCCCCCGCTGTGGCGCCGACGGCATTCCGGACGGCGCCCCCGGCTGCCCGAAATGCGGCATGACGCTCGGCGACGAGCAGAACCGTACCAACAACGCCGCCCCGGAGGACGCGATCCCCGAGGAGCTCGAGGACGCGCTGCGGCGCGAGCTCAGCCCCCAGTACCAGATCACCGATCTGCTCGGGCGCGGCGGGATGTCGCTCGTCTACCTGGCCCAGGAAGTGGACCTCAATCGCCAGGTGGCGATCAAGGTCCTCCCCCTGCAGTTCCTCCAGGGTGCCGCCTCGGCCGAGCGGTTCGAGCGCGAAGCCAAGATCGCCGCGTCGCTCGACCACCCGCATATCGTCCCGATCTTTCGCGTGGGTGCCACCAGCACGTTCCTCTGGTACACGATGAAGCGGATCCGGGGGCGCTCCTTCGAGCAGGTCATCATGGAGCGCGGCGCGCTGCCACTCCCGGAGGTCCTCGGCGTCGTGGAGCAGGTGGGCAGCGCGCTGCAGTACGCGCATCGCCACGGCGTCGTGCACCGCGACGTGAAGCCGGCCAACGTCATGATCGAAGACTCGGGCTGGGCGCTCGTCTGCGATTTCGGCGTCGCCCGCGCCTTCGGCAGCGTATCGCTCACGCAAACCGGCGCCTCGCTCGGGACTCCGCGCTACATGTCCCCCGAGCAGTTCGAAGGGCAACCGGTGGACGGCCGCTGCGATCAGTACTCACTCGCCATCCTCGTGTGGGAGGCACTCACCGGCGGCGTGCCGTTCACCGGCGACTCGCTCGGCGAGCTGATTCGCAAGCACCTGCTCGAGCCTCCGCCCCGGCTCTCCGAAGTGAAACCCGAGATTCCCGAGGATGTCTCCGCCGCCGTGTACCGGGCGATGAGCAAGAAGCCCGCCGAGCGTTTCCCTGATGTCGCGGCGTTCGTCGGCGCGCTGGGCGGCCAGGCGGTGCCCCAGATTCCGGCCGGATTCACGGGCCCGACTCCCACGGCAAAGCGTCCCCGCATCCTCTGGGATACGGCCGACAACGCGCCCACTGTTCGGATTCCACCGGTGCCGCGCCGGCGCCAGCTCGTCCTCGTGTCGGCCGTCCTCGGCCTCGCGCTGCTGGGCGG
>Ga0210378_10001880_pt1 | contig 10851 bp, 6 predicted proteins | sample PLM1_60_b1redo_FD_155465 | JGI IMG/M metagenome (GOLD analysis project Ga0210378, IMG submission 155465) | Groundwater sediment microbial communities from an aquifer in East River, Colorado, USA - PLM1_60_b1 redo | ecosystem: Environmental > Terrestrial > Soil > Riparian zone | place: USA: East... | reverse complement strand
GCCAGAACCCGAGCCACGTCTCCACCGTCCACAGATGCGCGGTGGCCTGCTCACAGGACCGAGCCAGCATGGCGTCACGGGCGCGGGTAGCGCCGGCCTTGGACGCGAACCCGCCGCGCCGGACCTGTCGGCGCCGGCCCCACAAGTCCGACACCCGGCAGTCGTAGTTCCAGCTGCCATGGGCGCGCTTGGCCAATCTCGGGCAGGACCGGCCGCCGCGCCGCCCAGTCATCGGGTCCGGACACCAGCACCGCTTGAACACAACCCCTGACGACTTCTTGGCCATGACGCACCTCCATATCCGTGCCGATGTGGAGCTAGCGTGCGCCGCTCGGAGGGCTCGTGCTGTTCGGAAGGGCAGGTTAGGTGCGGCTTGCTCCCGTACCCTCTTGTTCATGGTGGAGGCGGACGACGACCTTCCGGAGCAGGCACCGAGTGACAGGTGGTCGGCTCACCTCGCGGGTCAAGAGTTAGTTCCCGCGTATCTTGTGTCTCGCTTCGCGGCGCAGTATCGGGTGATTGTCGACGTCCTTCTGGCTGCCCAGGACACCAGCCTCACGGGCTTGTCGTTCGATGAGGTTGCGGCTGCGGCGCGTGGTTATCTGGCTGAGCGTCTGTCGGGAGACACGGTGGCCGGTCTACTGGCGGCCGATGAGTTCCACCTGGACAAGCGGCTGGAGCAGCTCGAACGCTGGCAGGTGGTGACTCGCTGGCAGGAGCCGGCCCGCACCGGCGAAGATTTCCTGCGCCGCCGCGACAGGTATCAGCTGACGCCGCTCGCCGCGCGACTACATGCCTTCTGGTCTCAGGCAGAGGACGCCGATGAGGAGGAGGCGGGTGATCTCACGCTAGCGCCGAGGGCGATCCACGACCGGTTAGTGGCGTTCGCCGAGGCGATCCGCGACCAGCGGTACCCGGCCGCCGCCAACGAGTTCCAGCAGATCAGCACCCTTCACCAGGCGATGGCGCGAGCTGGCCGTACGTGGCAACGGTCCCTGGCGCATGCGCTGTCCGGTGGACCGGATCCGGCTAAGCAGGAGTTGTTGTGGCGCACGCTCCAGTCCTACGTCGGCATGTGGGGCGAGCAGGTCGACGTTCACAGCCCCCGGATCTCGGACCTGATCGGAGAGCTTGGCCCACGACTCACCACCGATGTCTGGCGGGCCTGCATCCGTGCGGCTCTGTCTGACGAGGCGGCAGAGGAGGTGGTCAGCGCGCAGGCCGCGCGTTGGACGCGGACATGGGATGCGCTCGCCTCATGGTTCTCGGGCGCCGATGGGCAAGCGCGTCGACTGAGGCGGCAGCTGCGGGATCTCGTCGCGCCGTGGGCGCGGAACATGCATATCCTCATCGACACCGGTGGTGCGGTCACTCGCCGAGCCGAGTTGTTGCGCCTCGCCGCAGCCATCGAGAGAGCGGCGGATGATGAGACGGCGTGGACGATATGGGACACGGCTGTCGGCGCGTTCCCGGCCCGTCACCTGCTCCTCGCGGCGGACGCCGCCGACGACCATCTCCGTTCGTGGGCTGAGGCTCCCGCGGCGCCCGTGACGGCCCGATTCCGTGAACAGGGCACGCGGGCCGCAGTTGGTCGCCGCACGCAGACGCCCGACTACTCACGGGGCAGATCGGCTGCGCGCCGCGCTCGTGCTGCCGCCGCGGCGGCACGAGCGGAGGCGGAGGCGTCACTTCGCCAGAGGTCCGGCACGCGGCTGGCTCAGTGGGGATCGGTGACGGATGCCGAGTTGAACCTTCTGCTGGAACTGATCGGCACCGCACGCCACACCGCCGATTCCACGGTCCGCTCGGCCGTGACCGGTGACGGGCGATGGCGGGTCAGGCTCACACATCCGCTGCAGGTCGGCGAGACCGCGCTCGTTCGAAGTCCGCAAGGGCGCTTGGCGACACTGAACTGGCGGTTCGAGCTGGAGCCGGCATGACGAGCCGGGACGCCAGGGAGCGGCAGCGGGCGTTCACCGGGCTGCTGGCCAATCCCGTGATTGACCGGTACAGCCACCCCGAGCTGTGGTCGCTGGTGCGTCACTCCCGTCACCGCCCGGTCCTGGTCGACTGGTTCGCCTCCCGCTTGGGTTACCGCTTGGTGGTGACCGACTCGGCCGCGCGGTTGTTCCGGTTGCCGCTGGGCTCCGTCGTGGTGGCGCCTCGGCGGTTCGCTCAGCCTGCGCGTCGAGTGCTTGTCCTGGCGCTCCTTGCGGCCGTGGCCGCCGAGGATGCGGAGGACGTGACCACAACGCAGGATCTGTCGGATCGGGTGCGTGTGCTGAGCCAACACGAAGACGTCGAACTCGCCGCCTACGACCCGGACCGGTTCGCAGAGCGGCTGGTCTTCGTGAAGGCGGTCGACGTGCTGGTTGGTGTCGGCGCGCTTCGGCCGCTGGCACGGGAGTCCGAGGAACAGCGGGAAGGGTGGGCACATCGACGCGACAGCGTGGGCGGTGCGTACGACGTTCAGCGTGAGCTGCTGCTGCGAATGGTGGATCCCACTGCGTTGCGGGCCGCGCTTGACGGCGGCGCCGGCGAGGATAGTATTCCGGAGGCCGCGGCGCGGTTCGGGTTGATGCGCCGCCTGCTCGAGTTGCCGGTCTGCCTGCACGATGACCTCACCGAGGCTGAGCGGGTCTATCTGACCAGTCAGCGCCACCGGATCCTCGCCTGGTGCGCGGAGATGACCGGGTGGGTAGTAGAACAGCGGCAGGAGGGGATGGCGTTGATCGCGGTTGACGAGACCGACACCGACCTGCCGTTTCCGCGTCTGCGTGCCGTGGACTTCGCCGCCCTCACCGTGCTCGACGAGCTGCTCAGGTGCCAGCCCGCGGGCGGAACGTTCGCCGGGGACGCGGTGGAGCGGGCAGCCGCGTCGCTCCGGGCTCGCTACCCGAAGGCGATGACGAAAGAGCTGGCGACAGATGTCGTGGTGGCGAACAAGGCCCTGGACATACTGCGCGCGCTCGATCTCGTGCGGCCCGGCGCGCACGCGGGGACCTGGCGCCTGACCCCGGCGGCATCGCGGTTCCGTAACCCGAAGGTGGTATCGGTGACGGGCCGTCTTGATGAGGAGGCCGACGCGTGACCGCGTCCACTGCGCCTCGCCTCGATGCGACCGGCTGGTTGTCGGCCGCCGCTGGGGGCGGCCTTCCGGAACCCGGGTTGACGCGGTGGCAGCCGCTGCGGGTCGGCATCGTCAACCTGTGGGAGTACGACGACGCCGAGTTCTGGTTCGCCGACGGCCGGATGGTGCTACGAGGCGGGAACGGCGCGGGCAAGACCAAGGTGCTCGAGCTGACCACGCTGATGCTGTTGCGTGGCGAGATCTTCCCCGCAGTGCTCGATCCGTTCGGCTCTCAGCACCGCACGATGCGGTTCAACCTGCTGCCGACCGGCGAAGGCGACGACCCGCGCGAACCAGCCGACTCGGGACTCGGCTACGCCTGGATCGAGTTCGGTCGGGTCGATGAGTCCGGCGAGGCCCGGTATTTCGTATGCGGCCTCGGGGCTAGCGCTCGGCGCGGAAGCGGCACGAGTCCAGTGAATGTCTGGCAGTTCGTCACCGGGCTGCGCCCTGGCAAGGATCTCTCACTCTCCTCATCCGGACGACCCGTGGAGGAGAAGGACCTCAAGAAGGTCGGCGACGTCTGGGTCCGCAACAACGCGGCCCAGTACCGAGCGCGCTTGGCCAGCGAACTGTTCGGACTCGACGGCGACTCCTACGACAACCTCACCGAGCTGCTCAAGCAACTGCGCAAACCCAAGCTTGGCGAGCGGCTGAACCCTGCCATGCTGGCCGACACACTGCGCGAGGCCTTGCCTGCGCTGGCAGCCCACGAGATCACCCAGCTCGCAGAAGGCTGGGATCACCTCGAGCTGCTCCGTCAGGCGGTGGAGAAGGCAGAGAAGGCCGCGACGGCTGTCGCCACGTTCGTCCGCAACGGCTGGCGCCCATGGGCGCGCGCCGTGGTGCGGAGCCGCGCCGATCAACTGTCCAGGGCGACGACCGGGCTCGACGACACAACGAAAGCGAAGCGGCAGGCCGAGCTCGTCCTTACTGAAGCGACCAAGCAGGTCACGGCCGCGAAGGAAAAGCTCGGCCTGACCAAGCAAGAAAAGGCGGGCAAGGACGTAGAGCTGCGCGAGCTGCTGGACTCGCAGTCCTATCAGGACGCGACGGCGGCGGCCGGGCGGATTGTGAGTCTCCGTAAAGAGATCAGCTCGCTCGACACCGACCGAAAGACCGCAAGCAAGCGCCTCAACGAGGCGCAGGCGGCCGAGAGTCGAGCGAGGCAGGCTGTCACCAAGGCCGATCGAGACCGGCGGGAATCGGCGGCGGCGCTGGAGGAGTCGGTCGACGAAGTGGCCCGGGCCGCCGCGCCGGCAGGTCTTGGTTCCTCGGCACAGCGCCATCTACGCGAGCATGACGTGGCGGCGTTGCTGTCCGACCACAGCATGCGGATGGAGCGCTTCCTGCACCTGCGGGCAAAGCACGCGACGTTCCGCGCCACCGAGACCAAGGCGGACCGGTCCGCAATGACAGTGTTCCATCGTCGCGAGGAGCTCGCGGCAGCCAGGCAGGAGGAGACCGCCGCCACGCGAACGGTGGAGAGTGAGGTCGAGACGCTGCGCAAGCGGATCCGGGAATGGGCCGGATCGGTCAGCGTAGCCCGGTGCACCGAGGATCAGCTCGAGGCGTGGTGCGACCTCGCCGCGGAACTCACCCTGATAGACCCGGATCAGGGCATTTCGATCGGCGGGAAGTCGGTCGTCGACGCTATGCGGACCCACATCGCCGGCGTCCGTCGGCATTTTCAGGACGCGCGGGAAGACGTGCGGCTGCGGCGGGAACCGCTAGCCAACCGCCGTGACCAAGCCGCCGCCACGCTTGCTGACGTTCGCGCCGAAGTGGATTCTCCTCCGCCCGATCCCAGCCTGTGGCGTCGACGGCAACGCCCCGACGTCGACGCGGCGGAAGGAGCGCCGCTGTGGCGCTGCGTGCAGCCGATGGGGAGCCTGCCCGCCGAACTGCTCGACCTGATCGAGTCGGGTCTCGCCGCGTCAGGGCTGCTCGACGCGTGGCTCGATCCGACCGGGGACCTGTTCGCGGCAAGCGGCCGCGAGACGCTCGACACGTACCTGAGTCCAGGCGAACGCGCACCCCACACCACGCTGCTCGCCGTCCTGGAACCGATACCGGTCGGCGGCGTCCAGGTCGAGACGATCCGGTCGGTGCTCGCCACCATCGGCTGGTACCCAACCCCCGAGGCCGCCGCCCACGACCGTTGCTGGCTCGCTGCCGACGGACACTGGCGCCTGGGGGAGCTATCCGGTCGCGTCGAACCCGCGACGGTTGCCTCCTATCTCGGTGCCACAGCGCGCGAGGCGGCCCGCCAGCGGCGGATCGCCGCGCTCACGGCCGAGCTCGACACGCTCGATGATGCAATCGCGCAGCTGGACCAGGAGCTCGCCGCGATCAAGGACCGGCTGGCCGCGCTGAAAACGGAGGAAGAGGCGATACCAGGCGAGCGCGCCATATCCGAATCGGTCGCGGTCCTGGCCGACCGGGCACAGCGGCGCATCGATCGCGAACGCATACTGGCCGAGGCTGAACAAGCGCACCAGCAGGACCTCCAACAGCGGGATGAGGCCTGGGCCACGTTCGCTGAGTTCGCGAGCGCGCACGCGTTCCCGCTCCAGGACCTTGAATCGGTGGCTGACGCGCTGCAGTCGTACCGGCAGGCGATCGGCGTGTTGGGCAATGCGCTGTCGGTGTTCAAGTTGCGGGATGAGGCACTGCGAAGCGCGGAGGACGTTCTGGAGGATCAGCAGACGCTGCTTAAGTCAGCGCGGACCGATCTGACTGATCTGGATGAGAGGAGGCGCCAGGCCGAACTCCGCCTGAGCACCGCGGAAGCCATGCTCGGCGCCGACCAACAGCAGCTGCTCCAGCGGCAAGCCGACCTGGACCAGCAGACCCAGGCGCTGGCAGACCAGATCGAAGCCTTGCACGGCGAACTGGTTGACGCTGAGGTCGCCGCGAACGCGGCCGGAAACACCCTGGAGGGGCACGAGGCCAGCCGGCAAGCCGCCGAACAGACCCGCGACCAAGCCCTCGACGCGTGGTGGCACGCCATCGACGCCGGCACAGTCGGGCCGCTCGGGCTGGAGGTACCGGAACGACGGGTCGTGGAGACGGCGCTCGCCGGGGCACGAGCAGCGCGGCGGGATCTGACGCCCATTGACGAGGACGCGCTGGACCGGAGCTGGCGCCGGTGCTACGAGGCATTGGAGACGCTGCGCCAGGAGCTACTACCGAACCGGGATGCTCGCGTCACCGACGAGCCCGAGAGCGGTTCGCTGCCGCGCATCGCCATCCTTGCCGACACGACCTCTGGCTGGCAGCCACCGAACGAGGCAGCCGACACGCTGGCGGCACGGGTTCGGGAGCAGCAGGACACCTTCGACGCCGAGCAGCAACGCGTCCTGACCACGCTGCTCGGCTCCACCTTCATCGAGCATCTCAAGGACCGACTGGACTACACGGCGCAGACTTTCAGCCAGATCAACGAGAAGTTGGCCAGCCACCCGACGCGCCAAGGCCACACCGTGCGGGTCGTCTGCGAAGCCGACCCCAGCGACCCGGACGCGACCGCAGTGGTCACCGCGCTCGCCCAGGGTTACCAGCAGCTGGTGCCCGAGCGGCAGGAGATGGTGCGCGCCTTCCTCGCCCGCAAGATCGACGAAGCGCGTGGAGACGCCTCAGCTGACGGCGCCGCAGACTGGAAGGCGCAGCTCGCCAACGCGCTGGACTACCGCACCTGGCTGCGGATCTCGCTGCAGTACCGATCAGGCTCGGGCGGTTCCTGGTCGCCCTTCGACACCGCGAAACACGCCGCCAAGTCAGGCGGGGAGAAGGTTGTGCTTCTCTCCCAGCCGCTGTTCGCCGCCGCCGTAGTCGCCTACGACGCCGCCAGCCCGCATGCGCCGCGATGTGTGTGGCTGGACGAGGCGATGACCGGGGTCGATGCCGGCATCAAGTCATCCTTCATGGGACTCACCGTCAGCTTCCAGCTCGATGTCATGCTCACCGCGCACGACGAGTGGTGCAACTACCAGACTGTGCCCGCGGTCGCGATCTACGACCTCGCCCGCCATCCGCACCTACCGGGTGTCGATGCCATTCCGTACTTGTGGTGCGGCGGAGAGCTGACCCACCTCGACGTTGACCGGCTCGGTCCACACCCGGCGAGCCAAGCACTCGACGACGAAGGGCTCTTCGGCCTGCTGGAGCCGGAACATTGACCACGCTGCCCGCCGGGCTCGCGGACTGGGCGCAAATGTCCGGCCCCACGATCGTCCTCAACGAGGTGCGACGCCGGGCACAGCGCGGGCATCGGACAGAGGCCGGGACGCTACGGGTGCCGCTGACGGCCGATCAGCGGCGCGAGGTCGCCCGCCTGCTCGGCACGCCGTGGAACGTCTCCGGACGCCCAGTACGCCTTCAAGATCTCGCCGCGAGCCTGACCGAACACGGATTCACCGTGCGCGGCCTCCTCGAGGCGGTCGATGGCCAGCCAGTCGACGAGCACAGTCTGATCAAGGCGCGGGAGCACGCAGCCGCTGACGCCGAGCACACGCAGGCAACCCACCTCCTCACCACCGCAGGCGTGCCCACCCCCGTGATCGACACCTGGCTGCGCGAACCAGCAAACCCACGAGCCGGCGACGGCGCGCTCCACGACCTGATCCAGCAGGTTTGCCTTGTATGGCGGCGACTACCCCACCGCGACCATCAACCGGTACGGCTTGCCCAACTCGCGGCCGACGTGCTCCACGACGCGCACGCACTCGACGCTAAACAACCGCTCGGCCGCGCGATCGCTCGCCTCGCTGCCGCGGTCCACGGGCTCGAGCGCCCGCTGCGCGCCGGACGCGCATGGCGAGACGCATGGGCGGCAGTCGGCGTCCGCTGCGACACCATCTCGTCCCGCGTTCTCGTGCTCAACCTCCCGCTGCACGGCGATTCGTCGGCGGCCCGACTCTGCTCCGCCGCACGTGGTGAACCGCTGTGGCTAACACAGCGTTCGCTGGCCGGGACGTGGTCTGCCCCGACCGGCACCACGGTCTTCGTCTGCGAGAACCCCACGGTGGTCGAGGCCGCTGCCGACACACTCGGGGCTCGCAGTGCGCCGCTGGTCGGCACCGACGGCATCGCCTCCGGTGCAGCGCTCGAGCTCGTCGCAGGCCTTGCCGATCAGCGCTGCCGCATCTTCGTGCGCGCTGACTTCGACGAGGCAGGCTTCATCGTGGTCGAGCAGATCCGATCCGTGGCCCCGACCGCGCGTCTGTGGCGCTACGACCAAGACACGTACACCGCCAGCCTGGAAACGGCGACGGCGACGGTGTTTCCGCTCGTCGGTGATGAAGATGTGCAAGAGACCTTGGCGGCACTGCGGACGGCCTACATGCAGCGCGCGATACCGGCGCACGAGGAACGACTGCTTGAGACGCTTCTTGGCGACCTCAACGACACTAACCACCGCCCAGCCTGACCTCGACGTCATAGCTCATCCGCCACCAGTCGGTGAGATCCATTCACGCCCGGCGTGCCTCGGTATTCGGCGACATTGGCCTTGCGGGCACTCGCGGCCTCGACCACCACGGTGCGAGTGGTACGCACGTACTCAGGCAGGCTCGGTCGACCGAGACGGATCCAGCGCAGCACATGGCCGTTGCACAGCCCGGCGTCCACCGTCTCCCGGGCGCAGCCGGCGACGTCACACACACCGTCCATGTTGCTGTGGTGAATCAGGATCGGCGGGTCGTGCCGCCAAGCCGGCTCGACGATGTCCTCCAGCAGGACGCGGGCCCGCGCGACCCTGACCTCGAACGACTCGCTGGCGGGTGTCCGTGGCCATGAAAAAGTCCCCGTTGGTGGCCAGGTTCGGGTCCCCGGGGGTGGCCAGTTGAAAGTCCCCAGCCCTCGTTCGTCGTGTCGGCTCGGAGGTTGAGCCCTGGGCGGTGACGGTGACGGCGCCAACCAGTCACTGCACCGCCCAGGGGATCTCCATTGAAGTCTGCGAGGGAACGGATGGACATCATCGCCGCCTACCAACAGGTGGGCTCGTATCGGGGCGCGGCCGCGTTGTGCGGCACGACCCACAAGACGGTGAGGCGGGTGATCGCCCGGCACGAGGCCGGTGGCGGGGCGCCGGCTCGGTTACCGCGGGGGCACAACTACGACCGGGTCGCGGATCTGGTGGCCGAGCGGGTGGACAAGACGGCGGGCCGGATCTCGGCGAAGCGGCTGCTGCCGGCGGCGCGGGCGGCCGGGTACGAGGGGTCGCCGCGGAACTTCCGGCGGCTGGTCGCCGAGGTCAGGCAGGCGTGGCGGGCCGGTCATCACCGCGGCCGGCGGCCGGGGGTGTGGTCGCCCGGGGACACGTTGATCATCGATTGGGGCAGTGAGGGCGGGCTGCACGTGTTCTGCGCGGTGCTGGCCTGGTCGAGGTTCCGGTTCGTGCGGTTCGCCGCTGAGGAGAAGGCCGCGACGTTGGCGCTGCTGGCCGAGTGTTTCGAGACGCTCGGTGGGGTGCCGAAGGTGGTGTTGGCGGACCGGATGGCGTGCTTGAAAGGCGGTGTGGTCGCCAACGTGGTGGTACCCACCCCGGACTATGTGCGCCTGGCCACGCACTACCGGTTCCGGCCGGATTTCTGCGAGGCCGGCGACCCCGAATCCAAGGGGATGGTCGAGCACCTGGTCGGTTACGCCAAGCGGGACCTGCTCGTGCCACAAGCGCCGTTCGCCGATCTGGCCGGTGCGAACACCGCGGCGTCCGCGTGGTGCGAGCAGGTCAACGCGGTGGTGCACAGCGAGATCTGCGCGGTGCCGGTCGAGCGGCTCGACCGGGAGCGGGGCCTGCTCGGCGCGCTGCCCTCGCTGCGGCCCCGGATCGGTCCGGCGCCGATCAGCCGCAAGGTCGACCGCCTCTCCTGCGTGCGGTTCGCCTCGGCCCGTTACTCGGTGCCGACCCGGCTGATCGGTGCACACGTGCACGTCGTGGCCGACGGCGGCCGGCTGCTCGTCGTCGAACCGGGCACCGGCGAGGTCGTGGCCGAACACCCGCTGGCGGCGCCGGGCAAGGCGTCGGTGACCGACGAGCACTACGGCGGGCCGCGCCCGGCCACCCCGGCGAGGGCGGTGCGCCCGAAGACCGCGGCGGAGAAGGCGTTCTGCGGGCTCGGCCCGGCCGCCGAGGCGTTCCTGCGGGGCGCCGCCGCGGCCGGCGCGACCCGGTTACCGGCCGAACTGGCCGACATCTGCGCGCTGCAGGCCGCGCACGGCACCGACACGCTGGTCGCCGCACTCGAACGCGCGGTGGTGTTCGGCCGGTGGCGGGCCGCCGACGTCCGCTCGATCCTGCACGCCGGCGCCGGCATCCCACAGCCGGTGCCGGCCGGCGACGCCCTCGTCCTGCAACTGCCGCGGGTGCCGACCCGGTCACTGGCCGACTACGCCCTTGATCAGGTCACCGCCGCTGCCCAGGTCACCGGCGTCGACACGCGCGGCGAGGTGACCGCGTGAGCGCCGCGCCGCCGGCGCTGCCCGCGGACCTGACCGACGGGCTGCGGCGACTCAAGCTGGCCACCATGCGCCGGCTCGCACCCGAGCTGCTGATCACCGCCAAGACCCAACGCTGGACACCCGAAGAGTTGCTCCGCACCCTGGTGGAAGCCGAGATCGCCGCACGGGAGGCCTCCAACGCCGCGAACCGGCTCAAAGTCGCCGCGTTCCCGGTGGTCAAGACCCTCGACGAGTACGACATGTCGGTCTCCTCGGTG
>Ga0210378_10001879_pt1 | contig 10858 bp, 11 predicted proteins | sample PLM1_60_b1redo_FD_155465 | JGI IMG/M metagenome (GOLD analysis project Ga0210378, IMG submission 155465) | Groundwater sediment microbial communities from an aquifer in East River, Colorado, USA - PLM1_60_b1 redo | ecosystem: Environmental > Terrestrial > Soil > Riparian zone | place: USA: East... | reverse complement strand
TCCGCGTACACCTCAACCCGGTTGCAGGTGGACAGGACCATCGCCTCGGCCACGTGGTCGCCCCGCAGCAGCTCGTGCAGCACCTCGGGCAGCTCGGCCGAGCCGACGCTGGCGCGCTCCAGCAGCGGGACCGGCGCGGTCCGGTGGGACAGGCCCACGACCAGGAGGCTCATGCCCGCTCCTCGGACAGCCCGGCAGGCGCGGGCGCCCGCCGGGCGGCCCTCGTCGCTCCCCGCTCGCGCTGCGAGCCCTCGCGCTCGCTCATCTCCCGCTCCTCGGACAGCCCGGCAGGCGCAATGCCCATGCCCGCGCCTCCGCGCGGGGCAGCCGGCCGGGCGGCCCTCGTCGCTCCCCGCTCGCGCTGCGAGCCCTCGCGCTCGCTCATCCGACCCCCTCCAGCCCGCGGCCGTTCAGCGCGGCGAGCGCGCCCAGCTTGCGCTCCTCGTGGAAGGACAGGATCTGCAGCTCGATAGCGAGGTCGACCTTGCGTACGTCGACTCCGTCCGGGACGACCAGCACGGTCGGGGCGAAGTTGAGGATGCTGGTGACGCCGCAGCCGACCAGCCGGTCGCAGACGTCCTGTGCCGAGTGCGCGGGCGTCGCGATCACCCCGATGGTGATGTCCTGCTCGGGGACGACCTCGGGCAGCTCGTCGACGTGCCGGACGGTGAGCCCGGCGATCCGCTCGCCGACCTGGGCCGGGTCCGCGTCGAGCAGCGCCGCGATGTGGAAGCCACGGGTGGCGAAGCCGCCGTAGCCGGCCAGCGCGTGGCCGAGGTTGCCGATCCCGATCAGCGCGACGGCGCGCCGCCGGGTCAGCCCGAGGGTGCCCTCGATCCGCTCGACCAGGACGGCCACCTCGTAGCCGACACCGCGGGTCCCGTACGACCCCAGGTGGGACAGGTCCTTGCGGAGGTTGGCGGAGTTGACCCCGGCGGCGGCGGCCAGCTCCTCGGAGGAGACGGTGACGACGCCCTGCTCGGCCAGCGCGGACAGCACCCGCAGGTAGACGGCGAGCCGGGCGACCGTGGCCTCCGGCACGGTGCGCGGCTCGGCATCCGGGCGGCGGTCGGCCTCCGGCTCAGCCCCGCGGTCGACCCCTGGCTCCGGCCGGCGGTACGCCTCCGACCCGGGCCCCAGGTCGGCCTCCACCTCCGGGCGGCGGTCGGTCGTCGGCTCGCCGACTGGGCCGGAGGCGCGCCCGACGCGCGGTCCGGCACCCGGTGCCGGACGCGGCTCGGCACGGCTCGGGAGCGTCGAGCGGACCGCCCGGCCCAGCGCACCCGCCGCCGCGCGCGCCCGACCGACCCGGGGGCCGTCGAGGCTTCCCGGCCCGCTCTCGGCCGGCGTCGCGTCGTGCTGGTCGGTCACGCTGTGGCTCCTGCCCGGGCGCGCACGGGAGCCCGGTCGTCGACGCACCGGCGCGCTGTGGTATCGGCTACCTGTCAGAGACACCGTATCCACTTGTGAATACCTTCACAAAATCGCGATCTTGACCGGCGCGGAACCTCGGCGGCGGTCCAGGCGCTCTTCCCGGGTGGACGGTGCGGGAGGTGGGCCTTCGTGCGGGCACGGTACGCGACGCAGCGGCGGTTGAGCGGCATCCTGGCCACCGGCGGGGCGCCCCGGCGGCGGTTCGCGATGTGGGTCCTGACCCTGGCCACCGCGGCGGTCCTCGCCGGCGCCTCGGCCGTCCAGCCCGGCTCGGGTGCCGGCGCCGCCGGTGCCGGTGCCGCTGCCGCTGCCGGTACCGGTGGCGGTGGCGGTGCCGGGAACGGGGACACCGACTGCGGCGGCGTGCGCTTCGACCGGGCGTCGCTCCCGGGACGGCCGCTGGGCTCGGCCGAGGAGGCCGGCCCGACCGGGCGGGTCGCGGACGCGCTGGGCCTGCGCGGGTGGCCCCGCGCGGTCCCGTACGACGCCGCCCGCTGGACCGTGGTGACGGTCGGCGACGCGGGCGTTCTGGTGGCGACCGCCTCGGGCCAGCCCACCCGCTACCTGCCGATCCGCCGCCAGCCGACCGGCGACTGGCTCGCCGGCCGCCCCTGCACCCCCCGCCCCGCCCGCTGACGGTCAGTGCGGCCGGCGCGGGCGACGCCGCCGGTGGCGGCCCGGTCCGTCAGTCAGCCGAGACCGTGGGCGAAGCCCTCCCGCCAGCTCGGGTAGGACGGGGTCCACGCCAGTTCCCGCTTGGCCTTGGCGTTCGACATGCCGCGGGCGGAGGTCATCATCACCATGCCCTGCGGCCCGAGCAGCGGCCGGGCCAGCCAGGCCGGCACCCGGCGCGGCGGCGGCGCGCCGACGGCGCGCGCGAGCGCGGGCAGCCACTCGGAGACGGGGGCCGGCTCGTCGTCGGCGACGTTGTAGACGCCCGGCGCCCCGCGCTCGACCGCGGTGAGGGTGGCGCCGGCCGCGTCGTCGATGTGGCAGAACGACCAGACCCCACGACCGTCCCCGACGATCGGGAAGCGCCGTTTCCTGACCATCTCGAGGTGCTCGCCGCCGCCGGACAGCGAGGTGCCGGGCCCGTAGAAACCGCCGTACCGCAGGGCGATCCCGCCGGGGAAGCCGGTGACCGCCGCCTCCAGGTAGCGGATGCCGTCCAAAGTGGAGCGTGCGTTGGGCGCCGGGTGCGGGTCGAGCGCCGCAGTCTCGTCCTTGACCGGTCCGCCGGTCCGCTCGTACGGCCAGCCGCCGAAGCTCTGCGCCACGAACCGGCGCACCCCGGCGGCCCGGGCCGCGGCAAGCAGGATGTCGGTGCCCTCGGTGCGCAGGCGGTTGGTCGGGGCGAAGTCCCGCTCGAACGCGCGCGGGTTGCCAATCCCCCGCAGCGCGGTCAGCTGGTGCACGACGACGTCCGGCTCCGCCTTGGCTACCGCCGCCAGCACGGCCTCCCGGTCCAGCGCGTCGACGACGGCCGGTTCGGCGCCGGCGGCGCGGAGGTCGCCGGCCCTGGCCGGGTCGCGGGTGGTGCCGGTGACCTCGTGGCCGGCCTCGACCAGCAGGGGCACGAGCCGGCGTCCGACCGCTCCGGTGGCGCCGGCCAGGAAGATCCGCATGTCTGTCTCCTCCGGATGGGTGGTCTCGGCCCAGGAGACGGGACAGCGTCCAGCGGTGTGACACTCGCCGGGTGGTTGGATCGGTGCCATGACCGCACCCGCCGAGGCCTGGGGTGAGCAGGACCTGCGGGCGTACATGTTCGCCGTCGCGTACCGGATGCTCGGCAGCGTCGGCGAGGCCGAGGACGTGGTGCAGGACGCGCTGCTGAAGATGCACACCGCGGGGGGCGAGGTCCGGTCGCCGAAGGCGTACGCGGCCACCGTCACGGCGCGGCTCGCGCTGGACGAGCTGCGGTCCGCCCGGGTGCGGCGGGAGCGGTACGTGGGGACGTGGCTGCCCGAGCCGCTGCTGACCGGGCCGGAGCACGACCCGGCCGAGCGGGTCGAGCTGGCCGAGTCGCTGTCGGCCGCCTTCCTGGTGGTGTTGGAGACGCTGTCGCCGGTCGAGCGCGCGGTGTTCCTGCTCCGGGACGTCTTCGACCTGCCGTACGGGGAGATCGCCCGCGTGGTGGACCGGACCGAGGCGAACTGCCGGCAGCTGGCCGCCCGGGCCCGCCGGCACGTCGCCGAGCGACGGCTGCGCTTCGACCCGCCTGCCGAGCGCCGGGACGAGCTGGTCCGGCAGTTCTTCGCCGCGTGCGAGGCCGGAGACGTCGGCGGTCTCGAGCGGATGCTGGCCGAGGACGTCGTCTTCTACGGCGACGGCGGCGGGCGCGGCCCGGCGGTCCGGGAGCCGGTGCGCGGCCCGCTGCGGGTGGCCCGCTTCATGCTCGGGCTGACCCGGCAGGCGGCCCGCTTCGGCCTGCGGTTGGAGCCGGCCGAGGTGAACGGCAGCCCGGGCGTCCGGGTGCTGGACCCGTCCGGCGGCGTCGTGAACGTGCTGTCCCTGGACGTGGTCGACGGGCGGGTCGCCGTGCTCCGGTCCGTGGTCAACCCGGACAAGCTGCGCCACCTCGGCCCGCTGTCCGACCTCCTGCCGGCCCCGGGCGGCGCCGGCCCGGGGTAGGACCCGGTCAGCACCGGGTAGGGCCGAGCCGTCGGAGGGAGCAGACGATGACCGGACCCCAGCCGAACCCGATCCACGAGTTGGACGCGGAGGCCATCGAGCGCGCCCGCCGGGCCGAGGAGGCGCGGGCCGGCGCGAAGTACGCCGGGGACATGCCGGACGACCCGGAGGAGGCGATCCACCACCACCCGGGCCAGGACGAGCAGGACGTGGACAACGACCGGGACGTGCGGTGACCGACCCCCGCCCGGACCCCGGCAGCGAGCGGGCCGGCGAGTCCGAGTACGGCAACGACACCGGCTTCGCCGAGCCCGCCACCGGGCAGCCCGGATCGCCCGGCCCGGACGCGCCGGCGACCGACGCCCCCGACGCCCCCGGCGAGCCGCCGGACTAGGACACGCCCTACACGCTCGGCTGCGCCTCCCGCAGCCGCGCCTTGCTCACCTTGCCGGTGGCCGAGTGCGGCAGCTCGTCGACGAAGGTGACCGAGGACGGCAGCTTGAAGCGGGCGAGTGACCCGGCCGCCCACTCCAGCAGCCCGGCCTCGGTCAGCTCGCCGCCCGGCGTCGGCACCACGTACGCCAGCACCGTCTCGTCCCCGGTCTCCGGGTCCGGCCGGCCGATCACCGCCGCCTCGACGACCTGCGGGTGCGCGGCCAGCACCCCCTCGACCTCGGCCGGGTAGACGTTGAAGCCGCTGACCAGGATCAGCTCCTTGCGCCGGTCGACCAGGTGCAGGTCGCCGTCGTCGTCGGCGTACGCGACGTCGCCGGTGGGCCACCAGCCGTCCGCGTCCGGTCCCTCGGCGCCGTCCGGCCAGTAGCCGGAGAACAGGTTGGGTCCCCGCACGGCGATCTCGCCCGGGTCGTCGTCCTCCACCTCGGCGCCGCTCCCGTCGTCGCCGGCGCCGTCCCGCAGCCGCAGCTCGACGCCGGGGATCGCACGGCCGACCGAGCCGGGCTTGGCGGTGCCGCCGATCAGCGTCGAGGTCAGCACGGGCGCGGTCTCGGTCAGCCCGTACCCCTCCCAAACCGTCACGCCGGCCTCGGCGAAGCGGCGGAACACGGCCGGCGGCAGCGGCGCGGCGCCGGACAGCGCGAGCCGCACGCTGGCGAAGCCGCCGGCGAGCCCGGGCTGGCCGGCCCACTCGACGTACATGGCCGGAACGCCGGGCACGTTGGTGACCCGGTGCCGGGCCATCAGCTCCAGCGACCCGGCCGGGTCGAAGCGCTCCACCAGCACGCCGGTGGCGCCGGCCCACGCCACCATCCCGAAGCCCGGGTTCAGCCCGTACACGTGGAACAGCGGGATGGCGAGCAGCAGCACGTCCGCCGGGGTGACCACGGTCGGGCGGATCCGGCCGCACTGGTCGAGGTTCGCCAGCAGCGCCCGGTGGGACAGCATCGCGCCGCGCGGCCGACCGCTGGTGCCGCTGGTGTAGACGAGCACCGCGAGGTCCTCGGCCGAGCCGGGGTCCCGCCGGGCCGACCGACCGGGCGTCGCGTTCGCCAGCACGGCCGGCAGCGGGAGAGTCCCCTCCGGGCTGGACGGCGCCGCGACCAGGACGTGCTCGAGCGCGGTCGCGTCGGCGCGCAGCCGGTCGGCGGCGGAGATCGCCTGCACCGACGAGGTCACCAGCGCCCGGGCACCGGAGTCGGCGAGCAGGTGGGTCAGCTCGGGTCCGGTGTAGCCGGTGTTGGCCGGCACCGCGACCAGCCCGGCCCGCAGCGCCCCGGCGTACAGCGCCGGGAAGTCGGAAGTGTTGCCGAGCTGGAGGGCGACCCGGTCCCCCGGCGCGAGGCCGAGACCGGTCAGCGCGGCGGCGGCCCTGTCCACCCGCTCGTCCAGCTCGCCCCAGGTCACCCGGGCGGTGTCGGAGACCAGCGCGAGGTGGTCGGGATCCCGGCGGGCGGCGCGGCCGACCAGGTCGGCGACGGTGCGCACGACGGCGTCGTCATGCTCGTCCATGGCAGCCGAGTGTGGCACAGCCGGTCCGGCCACCCGACGGGCGCCGGGTGCTGTACTGTTCGCGCTCGTGACTCAGGGTACGAGATCGACTCCTTTGGGTAGCAGTCTCGGCACGTAAGCGTCCGGGGGGTCGGGGGGACCGCATGACGTCGTACATCTGGTCGCCAGCCGCCATCGAGTGGCCGGCCGAGGGTCTGCGCGCGCTGCTGGCCGCGGTGCGGTCGATCGGGCTGGAGCAGGGGGGCGGCCGGGTCCGCACCGGGCCCCGGCACGCGGCCGGCCGGGTGCTGGTCCGGGTCACGGCAGGGGACGGCTCCACCGCACCGCGGCCGTCGCCGGCGGCCGAGCCGGAGCCGGAGCCGGACGGCCGGGACGAGGAGGTCTGGGCCCTCGTCGAGGCGGCGCAGCGCGGCGACAGCGCGGCCTTCGGCCGGCTCTACGACCGGTACGTCGACGTCGTGCACCGGTACGCGTACGCCCGGCTCGGCGACCGGACGCTCGCCGAGGACGTGACGAGCGAGACCTTCCTGCGGGCGCTGCGCCGGATCGGCACGGTCAGCTACCGCGGTCGCGACGTCGGCGCCTGGTTCATCACGATCGCCCGCAATCTCGTGCTCGACCACCTGAAGTCGGGCCGCAACCGGTACGAGATGACGACCGGCGACCCGCGGGACGTGGACCGCAGCACCGACGGTCCCGAGCCGGAGGTGCTGGCCCTGCTGACCTCCGAGGAGGTCCTGCGCTGCGTCCGGCAGCTCGCGCCCGACCAGCAGGAGTGCGTGGTGCTGCGGTTCCTGCAGGGACTGTCGGTCGCCGAGACCGCGGCGGCGATGGGCCGCAACACCGGGGCGGTGAAGGCGCTGCAGCACCGGGCGGTCCGCCGGCTCGCCGCGCTGCTGCCGGAGGGCGTCCGGTGACCGTGACCGCCGGTCGGGGTGGGTCGTTGCACCTGTGGGAGGAACGGACCCGCGTGGGGGCGCGGACCGACGACGGAGCGAGGAGCGAACGGTGAACTGGCAGCCCCGCGAGGACGAGCGGGTCGCCCGCGCGCTGGACGGCGCACGCTCCCCGGCGGACCAGCGGGTCGCCGGGCTGGTCGCGGTCGCGGAGAGGGTCCGCGAGGTGGGCCGGAACCCGCGCCTGAAGGCGGCGCCGGACTTCCGCGCCGAGCTGCGCGCCCGGCTGCTCGCAGAGGCACCGACGCTGCTCCCCCGCCCCCGCGTCCCCGCCGACGCGCCGGAGGTGGGCGGGGCGCCCGGTGGCGGGCGGCACGCCGCCGGTCCCCGTCGGCGCCGCGCGGACGGCGTACGCCCCAACCGGCCGGCGGGGACGGGCCCGGTGACCCGGACCGGCCGGCCGGGACAGCCGGGTCGGCGGCGGCTGGTCGCGGCGACCGTGCTCGCCGCGGTCGCCTTCTCCGGCAGCACCGTCGTCGCGAGCAGCGGAGCGCTCCCCGGCGACCCGCTCTACGGGCTGAAGCGCCGGGTGCAGGGCGTCGAGGTCGCGCTCGCCCGTGGTGACGAGGATCGCGGCCGGCGGCACCTGGAGCTCGCGCGGACCCGGGTCCGCGAGCTCGGCACGGTCGCGGCGAGCGGCTCCGCCGGCCCGCTGGTCGCGACGCTCGACGACATGGACGTGCAGACCCGCGACGGCGTACGGCTGTTGTCGACCGTCGCGCTCCGCGGCACCGACGAGGCGCCGCTGGTGGAGCTGGCCGGCTGGGTGACCGAGCAGCGGTCCCTGCTGGCCGCCGCGTCCGGCGCGCTGCCGGGACCGGTGCGCGACCGGGCGGCCGGCTCGCTCGACCTGCTGCGGGCCGCGGCCGACCGGGTCGCCGCCCTGCGCGGCTCGCTGGCCTGCGCCTGCCCGGTGACCCCGGCCGACGACCTCGGGCCGCTGCCATGCCCAGGATGCAGCGCGTCGAGTGCGCCCACGAGCGGCGCGACAGATCCCCGAGAGGTCCGGCCGCCGGCGGGTGGCTCCGGAGCCGCCCGGCCGAGCCCGCGGCCGACCGAGCCCGCCTCCACCGGCGGCAGATCCGCACCGGCGCCGGCACCGTCCGGGTCCCCCGCCCCCTCGTCCCCGCCGACGCGGTCCGACCCCACTCTGGACCCGACCGGGGGCCAGCTACCCGGACTGCCGCTCCCGTCCGCGTCGCCGCCGCCGTCCGCGCCGGCGCCGCGGCTCCCGCTCCCGACCGGTCCAATCGTGCCGAGCGTGATCACCGGAGTCGTCGGCCTGTTCCATGCCGTCCTCGGCGGTCCCGCCCCCGGTAACTGATTCGCTAGTCTCGGCCCGGTCACCAGACCTGGCGAGGAAGGCACGGACGTGACCCGCCTGAAGCTCCGCTCCCGGGACACCCGCGAGGCGCGGGCGGTGCTCGCCGGCACGGCGTCGGCGGCGGCCGCCGAGGTGGAGGCGGCGCTCGCGGTGCCCCCGGACCCGACCGCGGGCGCGTTCTTCGACGTGGACAACACGGTCATGATGGGCGCGTCGATCTACCACTTCGCCCGCGGCCTGGCCGCGCGCAAGTTCTTCACGGGGCGCGACCTGGCCGACTTCGCCTGGCAGCAGGTGAAGTTCCGGATCGGCGGCAGGGAGAGCCACGAGGGGATGGTCTCCGCCCGGGAGGCCGCGCTCGCCTTCGTCGCCGGCAAGCGGGTGGACGAGATCGTCGGTCTCGGCGAGGAGATCTACGACGAGCTGATGGCCGAGCGGATCTGGTCCGGCACCCGGGCGCTGGCCCAGATCCACCTCGACGCCGGGCAGCGCGTCTGGCTGGTCACCGCCACCCCGGTCGAGCTTGCCTCGATCATCGCCCGCCGGCTCGGCGTCACCGGCGCGCTCGGCACCGTCTCGGAGATCGTGGACGGCGCCTACACCGGTCGGCTGGTCGGCGAGCCGCTGCACGGGCCGGCGAAGGCGGAGGCGGTGCGCGCGCTGGCCGACCGGGAGGGGCTCGACCTGGACCGCTGCTCGGCGTACAGCGACTCGATCAACGACCTGCCCATGCTGAGCGCGGTCGGGCGGCCGGTCGCGGTGAACCCGGACTCGGCCCTGAAGATGGAGGCCCGGTCCCGTGGCTGGGAGATCCGCGACTTCCGCACCGGGCGCAAGGCCGCCAGGGTGGGCGTGCCGACGGCCCTGGGCGTGGCCGCCGCCGCCGGCGGGGTCGCCGCCGCGCTCGCCCTCCGTCGCCGCCGCCGCACCCACCGCTGACAGCCGGGCGGGATGGGCGTCCACAGTGAACGCCCACCCCGCCCGCCCGCGGCCCGGTCAGCCGACGGGCTCCAGCACCGGCTGGCGCGGGGCCGGCGGCTCCGGGATGGCGGCCTCGTGGTCGTCGGCGCCCTCGATCCGCACCCGCGGCAGGACCCGGTCCAGCCAGCCGGGCAGCCACCAGTTCACCCGGCCGAGGAGCTGCATGATCGCCGGCACCAGCAGCATCCGGACCACGGTGGCGTCGATCAGGATGGCCGCCGCCATGCCGACGCCGATCACCTTGAGGAAGACCTGTGGGCTCGGGATGAACGCGGCGAACACCGCGACCATGATGGCCGCCGCCGCGGTCACCACCCGGGCCGTCGCCGCCAGACCGCCCGCGACGCTGGCCGAGTTGTCACCCGTCCGCAGCCAGTGTTCCCGGATCCGGGTCAGCAGGAAGACCTCGTAGTCCATGGACAGTCCGAAGAGGACGGCGAACATCAGCACCGGGATGAACGCCGGCAGCGGCGTCTCGGTGTCGATGCCGATCAGCTGCCCGGCCCAGCCGCCCTGCAGGACGAGCGCGACCACGCCGTACGCGGCGCCGAGCGAGAGCAGGTTGAGCAGCGCGGCCTTGACCGCGACCGTCAGGCTCCGGAAGACCGTCAGCAGCAGCAGGAACGACAGCCCCACGACGCCGCCGATCAGCAGCGGCAGCCGGGACGCGGTGTCCTCGGTGGAGTCGACCGCGGCGGCCGTGACGCCGCCGACGTGCACGGTCGTGCCGCCGCCCGCGGTCGCGGCCGGCACCACGTCGTCGCGCAGCGTGCGGACCAGCCGCTCGGTGTCCTCGGACTGCGGGCTGGTGGTCGGGACCACGGTCAGCACCGCCGTGTCGCCGGCCGGGTTGACCTGCGGCGGCGTGACCGCCGCGACGCCGGGGGTCTGTGCGAGCCGGGCCCGCAACGGGGACAGTGCCGAGGTGTCGCCGCGGCCGGGCAGCTCGGCGACGAGCACCAGCGGACCGTTCGCGCCCGGGCCGAAGCCGTCGCTGAGCGTGTCGTACGCCTGCCGGGTCGTGGTGCCGGCGCGGTCGTTGCCGGCGTCCGGGAAGCCGTACCGGATGCCGAGGTACGGCAGCGCGAGCACCCCGAGCACCACCAGGCCGGCGGTGAGCGAGATCCACGGCCGGCGCTGCACCGCCCGGCTCCACCGGGCGCCGAGCAGGTCGGTGCCGGGATCCGCCGCCGAGGCGGGCCGCAGCCCGGGAATCCGCAGCCGGTCGATCCGGTGCCCGACGAAGCCGAGCAGCGCCGGCAGCAACGTGACCGCGGCGGCCATCACGACGAAGACCGCGAGGATGGTGACCAGCGCGGCGCCGCGCATCGCGGTCAGGCCCATCGCGAAGAGGCCGAGCAGGCTGATCACGACCGTGCTGCCGGCGACCAGGACGGCGCGGCCGGCGGTGTCCGCCATGGCCATGGTGGCGCCGCGCGGCGACAGCCCGCGGGCCAGGTACTCCCGGTAGCGGGTGACCAGCAGCAGCACGTAGTCCACGCCGACGCCGATGCCCATCATCGCGGCCAGCGAGGTGGACCAGTCCGGCACGTCCACGACCGCC
>Ga0210378_10001877_pt1 | contig 10865 bp, 12 predicted proteins | sample PLM1_60_b1redo_FD_155465 | JGI IMG/M metagenome (GOLD analysis project Ga0210378, IMG submission 155465) | Groundwater sediment microbial communities from an aquifer in East River, Colorado, USA - PLM1_60_b1 redo | ecosystem: Environmental > Terrestrial > Soil > Riparian zone | place: USA: East... | reverse complement strand
CCCGCTGACGGACGCCGAGGTCGAGCTCAAGTTTCGCGGGCTGGCCTCGGAGGCGCTCGGAGCCAAGGGGTGCGATCGGGTGCTGGCGGCGGTGTGGAATCTGGACAAGGCCACGACGCTGGACGGATTGTTCGAGAGCCTGCAGCGCGCGTCGACTATGTAATGTGCCGCAAGTTCGAACAATTTATGATTGAGCCGAGCTAGTCCTTGCTGGTTGCGGCTTCGGGTTTTAACCGACGACCTTTGGGTTATGAGGGGGATTTACGTTCTCACGCCGGCCAAAGCCCACCAACGAAACCCAAGAGCAATGTGACTTTTCGCTCCACGCGATTAGGCCGGAGTTGGGGGGATTCGGAAACTATACCCGGAGAGTAGTCGGAGAGTTCGAGAGTTGGTGGGTCGGGCCCGCCTCGCCTCAAGGGACAGGCCGGCGTAGATTGCAGGACCGAGACGCCACGCGTCATGTAAGATCGGCACGCACCGCACCACACACCAACTCGGGGGTCGCGGAGGGAACTGTGGCTAAGAAGATCTCCCACCGTGGCAAGGCGGCGAAATCAGCCTCCAGTCTTGATACGAACCAGGCGCTTCTGGCGCAAATCCTCCTCCACATCATGGGCGAAGCCGGTCAGAAGAAGAAGGCTCTCGCTTTGCGGAACTCGGGCCTATCGAACGCAGACATTGCTGCGCTGATGGGCACGAGCCCCGAGGTCATCGGCACAGTGCTGTACCAGGCAAGGCGGCAGGGCGCGTCGAGGAAAAAGAAGGCCACCAAGCGGAAGCGGGGCTGAGCGGGGGGGCTGAATGGCGACGAGACGACAACAAGGCGATGAAGCGACCGAGTTGCTGCGGACTTTGTTGATCGTACAGCTGGCGCTAGCCGGCGTCCCCCAGAGCGAGATCCGCGCTGTCGTCGGCTGCGACATAAACCGGGTGAGCAGGACTCTTAAGCCCCTGAAGTCGCTCCGGATGCTGAGGCGAGGGAAGAACGACGGGGCCTGAAGCGTGGCGCGCGAGACCGGCGTGCCGCTAAGCCGAGCGACGTAAACGGACTACCCAGGCTAATTCCCCGATGGCGCGGCTGAACCAGACGCTCCTCAACAAGGTCGCGAAGCGCCTCGGCAAGGACCCGAAGTATATCCGGGAGCAAGTCAGTCGGCGGGCGAGCCGCGAGGGCGTTGCGTCACCGGCCGCCCTAGTCATGTGGGCCCGCGACCTCGGTATCGGCATCGCATCGGCTCTGGACAAACTGCCCGCCCCCCTGCAGCAGCAACTCAGCGTGCCGCGGGTGGTGGCTCCGAGGCCAGTCCGCCGGACGGCCCCGAGGGGGCCACGCGGAGCTCGTCGCCGCCCGGCTCGGACGGGGAAGTGGGTCTTCATCAGTCACGCCAGCGCGGACAGAAAGCTCGCGACAGCGCTAGTTGAACTGCTCAGATCGGCGCTCAACATGACGGCGGACAAGATCCTGTGCACGAGCGTGGACGGATACAGGTTGCCCGCTGGGAGCGACACGGACGAGGACATTCGGGGCGCGATCCTCGCTTCCAAGACGGTGATTGGGATCGTCACGCCCGCAAGCAGGGAATCTACATACGTCCTGATCGAACTGGGTGCTCGCTGGGGGACCCGCAAGCATTTGGTCCCCGTGCTGGCCGGCGGTATCGGCCCCGGCGAACTGGGCGGCCCTGTTCGAAACCTAAACGCCCTCGACCTCGGCTCGCGACCAAATATTCACCAGCTCATCGGTGACCTGGGGACCGAGCTCAAAATTGAGCCGGAGAGGCCGGAGGTGTTCGAAGAACACATTGGCCGTGTGATCCGGGCTTCCAGGGCAGCGGCGCACCCGAGGCGCCGCCGAAGAACACGCTAGCCAGGTCCAGGCGGTGTCACCAACAGTTCTGATTCTCGTGTATAGTAGTAGTCGATTGTGGCGGCTGATAAGCCTCTTCTGGATCAAAAGAAGTTCCTAGCCCAATATCGCTTCACCGCGCAGAATCTCGAGCAGGCCAAATTGCAGTGGAAGGACCTTGCGTCGATCCACGCCGCGCACATCGAAGACATCGCCGAGCTTCAGGCGACGGCCGACTATGTCTCACAGCGGCTTCGCCAGTTGCCCGAAGTCCATTCGCTCAAGATACGAGTGAAGGACCCGGAGCATCTGCTGGCAAAGATCGTCCGCAAGAAGCTGAAGGAGCCTGACCGCGAGATCACGCCCGAGACCTACTCCGAACAGATCACGGACTTGATCGGCATTCGCGCGATGCACTTGTTCAAAGAGCAGTGGGCGCCGATTCACGCTTTTGTTACGCAGACATGGGACCTCAAGGAGACGCCGATTGCATATGTCCGTGTGGGAGATCCAGAGGCCATCCTCGCCGACTTTAGGCGATCCGGATGCTCGGTCGAAGATCACGCGTTTGGGTATCGTAGCGTTCACTACCTTCTGACGTCTCAGCCAGCGAAAGCCAAGTACACGACGGAGCTACAAGTTCGGACGCTCTTTGAAGAAGCATGGAGTGAGATCGATCATCAGATTCGCTATCCAAACCTCACCGACGATCCTCGTCTTGCTGAGTTCCTGACCATCTTCAATCGACTCGCGGGCAGCGCAGATGAGATGGGCACGTTCATCAAGGTCCTGCGTGAACATCTCGTCGAGCAAGCGGCAAAGGTAGCGAAGGCTGAGACTGAATTGAACGAAGCGATCTCACGCTTGAAAATTAGCGACGCGGAAAAATCGAAACTTCAAGCGCAGGTCGAGGAGCTTCGGAAATCGTCGATACCGTCTATCGTCGGGTCGAGGTACCCCTTTGACCTAGGAAATGTGTCCGCGTTAACCAATGTGGCCGGTCTAACGCCCATCTCCTACCTAACGAACGTGCCCGGGATAGGCGCATATCCGCGCATAGGGTTAGGAGGTCTCGTTGCGCTCAACGTCTGTCCTGGTTGCGGATTGCCCTTCACAAAGGAAGTTGGGCTCGGCGTTACACCCAGTGCGTTGTGCCCAGCATGCCGCAAGAAACAAGGCGACACAGCGCCAGGCGGCTAGCGGCTGAGCCACCCCCTGCAACGGTCACATCCCTCGGAATCCTCCGGCCGACCTTTGGGTTGACGACCTAACCGGTCACTCAACCCCGCGCGGCGCGTATCGTTTTCAGTGACTCATCGACAACTCTCCGGGGAAAAGCTCTCGGATCGGGTGCTCGGTACGGGGCCTCGGAACACGTGGGAAAGAGAGGCCCAGGGGATGTACGACGGCCTGGCGACCGCCAGTCCCCTTAGTGGTTCGCGAGTGGCTCCGCGTCGATCAGGATGAACAGCATCCGGCAGATCTTGTCGCTCCGATTCGACCAGGCGTGGTAGGTGCCGCGCTGGATCAGCACGTCGCCCGGTCGCATGAGCGTCTCGTCCTCGTCCAGGACCGACCACACTTCGCCCTCGAGGCAGATCGCGTAATCCACGGTGTCGGTCGCGTGAAAGCCCGGATGCCTCGCCGAGCGATCGGGCGTGGTCTTGCAGTTTCGCCGGCGTAGCTCCTCAGGATCGTAGGCATGCTGCTTGTCGGGGACGATGTCGGTGACACGGATGACGCTGCCGCCACGGTGCGCGGGCGGCGTCCGGAGGATGATGCCGTCCGGCACGGGATCGGCGGCTCCCATGTTCGACGCCGGCGCGGAATCCGTCGTCCACAGGCCGGCGCGCACCGGCGAGCCGGGCGCGACCTCGGCGGTCGGGAGCAGCGTGTCCGAGACGATGCAGGAGCGCCTCGCTGCGTTCACTCCGGTCACGATCCGGCGGACCTTTCCAGGCATGTCCTTCTCCTATGTCGTCGAGCCAGCCACCGCGTCGGGGCGCCACATGCCCACGGTGCCGCTCGGTAGCCTAGCCGCCCGCGGGTGCAAGACGTCGATCGCGTAGCCCACGTCGAGGCGCTCCCCCAGCCCCCGAGCATTGCAGTCCGCGCGTGCAGGGCAAGTCCTTCCCTCTCGTTCCGCGCTCGGATGGCCGCCGCGGGATCCTCAGCCAGGTCGGGCGACGGCGGGACCTCCGGGATCACCCAGCCGTTGGGCCGCCGGAACTGAAGCTCGCCGTCCGGCTGGCGTTCGACCTGGTAGCCCTCCTCGTGGACTGCTCGATGGTGCCGACGACAGAGCAAAGCCAGGTTGGAGAGCGTCGTCGGGCCGCCCTGGGCCCAGTGACGGATGTGGTGGCCCTGGCCGAAGCGGACGCCGCAGCCGGGGAAGCGGCAGCCGCGGTCCCGGTGGTGCAGCGCGCGTCGTAACGCCGGCGGAATCGTGCGGGTCCGGGCGCCGACCTCCAGCAGGCGCCCATCGACGTCATGGCGCATCACGACGCGGCTCGCGTCGCAGGACAGGCGCTGCGACGTTCCGGCCGGAACGCGCGCCCCGTCCTCGAGGACCGACTGGCCGGCCTGGTCGGTGTCGGCGAGCACGGCGGCGTCCACGTGGACCACCACCTGGTAGCGCTCGCCCGGGGCGCCGGGATCGATGCCGTGATGGAGCGCCGTCTCGGCGAGCAATGCGAGCGCGTCGGCGTCCTGCTGCTCCATCGTCGGCTGGTCGGCGTCCGGCGTCTGCTCGCGTCGCCGCTGGTACAGCGTCTCGCGCGCCGCCTCCAGTGCCTTCACGAGCAGGGCGCCCACCTCCGGGGCCAGTCGCCCCTTGATCCGCACCGTACCGTCTTCGTCGTGATAAACGTGAAGCGCACGACGCGAGTGCTGCCGAGCGGCCTCCTGAGCCTCGGCCTTGCGATCCACTCGCCGCCAGCCACGGATGATCCGCTCGACGTGCTCGGCGGTGCCGGCGCGGCCCACCGCCAGCAGGCGCTCCTCGGTTTCCGGGGTCGCCACGCGGGTCAGCTCGCGGACCTTGGCATAGGACAGCTCGCCGCGGGCGAGCGCCTGCGACAGCCGCGGCAGCGTGCCGAGGGCGCGGGCCACCCGGACGTGCTCCCGGGCCGCGCCCGGCGCGAATCCCACGCGCCAGGACAGCCAGCCGGCGCAGGAGCGGAAGCCGTTGCCCCAGCCGCCGCGGGCGTCGAACTCGCGGATGAGATCGAGGAGCCGGGCGGTGGCCGCATCAAGATGCGCCGACAGCACGGCGATCTCGTCACCGAGCCGCTCGAGGTCGGTCTGCGCTTCGGGCGCGGAGATGTTCATGGCGAGCCTCCTTCTGCCGGGGCAACTCTACACCCCGGTTTCGGAAGCACCTGGGAGGCTCACTGGGCAGCGATCGCCGCCCGATCGAGGCTTTTTTCGGGAGACGGACACGCGGTCGAACCTCGGCGCTTCCGTGGGCCGCTGGCGCGGCGTTAGCCACGTGCGGCCGGGACACGGTGAGCGCACGCGGAGAAAGCTGTCAAGCAAAAATCGCAGGCAAGTGTCCTAGTAATGTCGTCAGGGGATCTCGACGTCGAACAGCGGCGCGTATTGCTGCGCGCCGAAGAGATCGCTCTCCCCCATGCTGCCGCTCGGCCTCAGCCGGCGGATCGTGAACTTGATCGCGTTGGCCGGCTCGAACACGACGAAGTCGGTCACGCGGCCCTCCTCGACGCCGAACAGGCGCGCGACCGCGCCACGGCTGAGCGCGCCGCTGTCGCGCACGCGCTCGAAGTTCTCGCGGTCGCGGCAGATGACGTCGAACGTGATGTGGTCGACGCCGGCATTCTTGCTGCGGATGGTCGAGGCCAGCTCGACGAGCCTCATCGTTGAGTCGTCGGGCCGCCGGCGATGGTCTCGAACCGGGCGCGGAAGAGCTCGCGCGGTTCCGCTACCTCGATCACGTGGTTGAGCGTCCACTCGTAGGCCGGCCGGGCGTGCAGCACCTCGTCCGACATGATCGCGGCGGTGCCGGCCGTGCCCTTCACGTCCGGCAGCCGGGCGTAGAAGAGGTTCTTGCCTGCGATGTGGCAGATGGTCTCGGCGCGAGCCGCGTCGTCGCAGACGACCTCCACCACGATGCCGACCTCGAGCGGCGCCCGCGCCGGCGTCGGCTCCATCGCTTCCATGACGGCGTTGCGACCGTACACGTGATAGAAGACGTCGTACTTCTCGCCGATCGGCCCGAAGCGTTCCGTGAGCTTGCCCTTGGCCCAGCCGATCACGCGGTCGAGGTTGGCGATCGTATAGGGGTCGCGGATGCCGGTGATGAAGAGCGCGCGCTCGGCGACCTTGCCCGATCCCTCGAGCTTGATCCACGTCGTGGGGCTCGGCACGAACGTCTGTCCCGTGACGCGCGTGGTCTTCTCGTCGACCTGCTCGTAGCTGCACTTGGACATGTCGAGGTAGCCGCCGGGCACGTACTCCCGGAACGGGTTGAGGCGCTCGTACATCGCGTGGCTGGCCACCGAGGCCGGGGTGCATCGCTGGTCCGGATGCATCGCGGTGAGATAGACGCCGGTGCCGTCCACGCGGCCGAGAATCGTCTCCTTGCCCATGAACGGCTCGCCACAGAACGACGCGCACTCCATGGCTTTGCCGCAGAAGAACGCGTCGGCCATCGAGTGCCCGGCCTCGAGGAGCGGCGCCGCGAAGATCGCGCAGTCGCTGCTGCGCCCGGCGATCACCACCTCGGCGCCGGCCTTGAGCACATCCCGGATCGGCTCGGTACCCATCACGGCCACGACGCGGTCGGTACGATCGAGCGTGGCGGCGTCGCAGTCGAGTCGGCCGTTGAGCCCGCGGATCGTCGCGCCGTCCTTGAGGCGACGCCGGACGTCGTCGACCGGGATCTCGGAGTAGATCGCCGCCAGCCGGAACGGCCCGAGCCGGTGCTCCGCGGCGATCTCCCGCATCAGCCTCACGTACTGATCGACCCCGCGGTCGGTGCCGGTGTCCGAGGCGGAGCCGAGGATCAGCGGGATCCGAAGACGCCTGGCCGCCAGCAACATCGCCTCGATGTCGTGGCGCTGCCAGACCTCGTCGGAGGCTGGCCGATCCGCGCCGAGCGGATAGGGCCCGATGTCGGCGCTGCCGGAGTCAGCGACGATGAAATCGGGCGACGCGGCGCAGCCGCGCTCGAAGCTCGCCTTCTCGAGCGGGGTCGTCCCGAGGTGACCCGTCGGGGTGATGATCCGGATCGTCTTCATACGGTCTTCCGGGCTTCGCCCAACACGAGGTAGCGCTGGCGCGTGCGCGGCTCCCGTCCCTCCTCGACCATGCGCTGCGCCTGGGCCGCCACGAGATCGGCCAGCGGATCGCTGCCGACGTTCACCAAGCCGTGGACGCTCAACAGCTTCTCAATGTCTTCGCGCGACCGCCCCCCGAGGAATGGGAGCTGGTCGCCGACCGCCGCGTACTCCGGGCTCGCTCGGGCATTCTCGGACGCGGGCGGCGCGAGGCCGCCGTCGAGATGGCTGTCCACGACGACCAGGCGGCCGCCGGTCCGCAGCACCCGGATCCACTCGTCGATCGCCGCTTCCGGGTGTGGAAGCGTCCAGAGCAGATGTCGGCTGATGACGAGGTCGAAGCTACCGGGCGCGAACGGGAGCTGCTCGGCGTCGGCCTCCTCGAACCGCACCGAAGCCGAGCGCCCGGCCGCCTTGCGACGCGCTTCCGCGATCATGGCCGCCGCGAAATCGACGCCGGTGACGTGATGACCCCGGGCCGCGAGCTCGAAGGTGAGGAAGCCGGTGCCGCAGCCGACGTCGAGCGCGTCGAGCCCACTCCGGTCCGAAAGCACCAGATCGAGGATGCGGTCCCACGCGGCCCGCTCGGCGGGCGTGCGGATGCTGTGGCCGAAGTCCTCGTCGAAGTTCTGCGCCCGCCGGTTCCAGTGAGCGGCGACCTGTTGCTTGACGACGTCAGTCAGGCCGGACTGACGGCCGCCGCCCACGGGCTACACCTTCTCGATGACTTCGATCTGCACTCCGTCGGGGGCCTCCAAAAAGCACACCCGCCGGCCGTTGTTGGGCGGCAGCTCCTCGAGAACCCGCACGCCGTTGGAGCGGAGCCGGGCCAGCGTCGCCGTGTAGTCGTCGGTGTCGACGGCGATGTGCTCGATGCCGTAGTGCTGCTCGCGCTTCTGCGTGTCGATCAGGGGGGTGATGTTGAGCTGCAGCCCATGAAGGTTCACGCGGTAGCCGCGACCCACCTCGGCGATCAGCGTCGCGCCGAGGTTGTCGACGTAGAACTGCATCGTCGTCTTGGGATCCCGGGTCTTCACATGGACGTGGTGCGTGCCGAAGGCCATGGGCCCTCCTAGTGGGCTCCCGTCGTCGCCGGCGCCTGGCCGAAAACTTCCTTGATGGCGTCCCGGATCTTGTGGATCTCTTTGAGCGCCGGCAGAAAGTCCACGGCGCCCGGAGCCTTGCGGTCGTAGAGCTTCTTGCCGTCCAGGTACACCTCGAACCGGCCACTGTCGGACGGGGTTAGCGTAATTGCCGTTTCGCGGTAGTTGATCGAGGACAGCTCGGCCGCCACACTGACGGCCACGGGGAGGTACCCTCAAACGACGCAGTAGACGATCTCGACGTGGACCTTGCCTTCGGCCATGTTGGCCCTCCTTGGAGTTCGTTGCCAGGGATGTTATCCGTATCCCGTCAACGAAGCAATCGCCGTGACCTTATCGCCGCCCGACGGGCGAGGAGCCTGGAACGATGACGTCGAGCAACAGCCGCCTCCGGCAACGGCGGTGTCTCAGCGCGGAGCTCGGCGTCGACGGCAACGGAGATGGCCGGGCATGGCCCGCCGGCGAGGTGCTTCTGGTGTCGGTGACCAGGCCCGGCGCCACGTCCTGGCTTCTCGCGACCCCTCAGGCCTCTCTGGGCGGCGAGGGGCTGACGGACTTCCTGGCACGGGTGGCTCCCTTCGGCTGCCCCGTCCCGGGGTCGCTGATCCGGGCGTATAGCCTGCCGGATGCGCCGTTTCCGTCGATTCTCCTCAAGGAGCACGCGGCCGCCCCGGACGGCATCGGCGAGGCGTACAACCGATTCCTCTCCCACGCCCGGCACCCCTGGCTCGCGGCCCTCGCTGAAACGGGCTCGGGATTGTGCCCCGTGCTGGCGTGGCAATCGGCACCGGTCCGGCGGTTTCTGTCTCCCGACGAACGGGCCGAGGCGCTGGCCGAAGCGGGCGTGGCGCTGTCCGGCGTCGCCGACGGGTATCTGGGGCTCGGCTTGCTCTTGCTGGCCAATCCGGATCTCGCGGCCTCGTGGCAGACCCTGATGTCGCTGGGCGGCGTCACCAAGATCCGCAAGATTACCGGACGGGAATTCCCGGTTTGGGTCGACCTGCCCGCCCACCAGCCGGCTCTGCTCTCAAGTCCCGTTTTGACCCGAGTGGAGCGGCTCCTCGCAGAGGTCTAACGTCGGGACGCCCTCTCCTGCTCTTAGGAGAGCCCCACGATCGCGGCCAGCGCTTCCAGTTGCTCGACGTGGCGGCAGATCGGGTTGAGCAACAGATGGTTTGCGCCCATGGCGACCAGCTGCTCCAGCCGCTCGCGCACCTGTTCCGGCGTGCCGTGGACGCCGGAGGCATCGGCCCCGTTGGGGTTGTGATACACGGTGGTGAACCAGCGGTGGAGCTCCGTTCGGGCCACGTCAGGGCGCTCGTGCACGGAGAGAAACACCCGCTTCGAGATGGGAAAGGTCGCCGGGTCGCGCGAAGCCTTCTCCAGCGCCGCACGCAATGCGGGGACACTTCGGGAGAATTCGGCCGTGCTCGAGCCGCCCGAGCCCATCCATCCGTCGGCGATGGTCGCGGCGCGCCGGATCGCATCGGGGTGTCCACCGCCCAGCCAGATCGGCGGATGCGGCTTCTGGATCGGCTTGGGAGCCATGGTGCCGCCCTCGAGCTGAAAGATGCTGCCGCGATAGTCGACCTTCGACTCGGTCCACAGCGCTTTGATGAGCTCAACCCCTTCGCGGAATCGCCGCACGCGGCGCTCGCGGGGTACCTGAAACTGGGTGTAGTGGTGGTCCCGGCCCAACCCGACGCCGAGGATGGCCCGGCCGCTGCTCACGTAGTCCAGCGTCGCGACCTCGTGCGCGACGTGGATCGGATTGCGGACCGGCAGGACGACCACGGCGACGCCGAGACGGATCTGCGTGGTGACCGCGGCCGCGTAGGTCAATATCACCATCGGGTCGAAGCAGAAGACGTGGTCCAGCGTGTTTTCTGTCACCCACAGGTCTCGGAATCCCAAGGCGTCGGCGCGCTGAGCGACCTGGCGCACGGCCGGCATGTCGATCGTGTCGGGGGAGCGGTGGGGCAGAGACATGCCGAAGGCGGTTCGATCTTTCAAGGCCATTTACCAGAGCTCCTTGGTGGCGAGGCGGGCGCCTTCGACGAGCGAGCGCAGCTTGTGCCACACGATGTTGGTGTCGACCTGGACTCTCCCGGCGAAGGTTCCGAAGCCGCAGTCGACCCCGGCGACGACGTTTTCCCGTCCGACCACGCCGGCGTACCGCGTGATTCTCTCCGCCACCAGCTCGGGATGCTCGATGAAGTTGGTCGTGGAGTCGATCACGCCGGCGATGAGCACCTTGCCCGCGGGCAGCGCGACGTCCTTCCACACCTTCCATTCGTGCTCGTGGCGAGGGTTGGCCCCGGCGACCACGACTCCGCTGGGGCGCGCCCTGATCACGACATCGGCGATGTCTTTGAGAGGCACGTCCCGATGGTGCGGGCCTCCGGTGCTGGCCCAGCAGATGTGCAGGCGCATCCGGTCGGCCGGAATGTCGGCCACGGCGTGGTTGAGGACCTCGACGTGCATCGCGGCCACGTCGCGGAACTGCGGCAGGGTCAGGTGAGCGAACTGGGTGTGGCGGCCGAGCGCGAGATCAGGACAGTCCAGCTGAAGGATGAATCCGGCCTGGACGATGGCCTGATACTCCCGCTTCATCAC
>Ga0210378_10001876_pt1 | contig 10872 bp, 10 predicted proteins | sample PLM1_60_b1redo_FD_155465 | JGI IMG/M metagenome (GOLD analysis project Ga0210378, IMG submission 155465) | Groundwater sediment microbial communities from an aquifer in East River, Colorado, USA - PLM1_60_b1 redo | ecosystem: Environmental > Terrestrial > Soil > Riparian zone | place: USA: East... | reverse complement strand
GGCCGCGAATGCCGCCTCCTTCTGGCAGCCGAGCAGGCCCCAGACCTGTGTATCGCCGCTCTCCGACGCACGCTGGGCGTGGACGATCGTGACGTCGGGGCGGAGCGGCGGCACGGCGTAGACGACCCCGTCGCCGTACGGCGACTCGATCTCGCGGATCAGCGGGTTCACCTTCGGCAGGTCGGTCTCGAAATACGAGCGAAGCGGGTAGAACGGCAGGTTCGCGGCTCCCGCCGTGTAGCGCCCGACCATCCCAAAGTGGCTGTACTCCTCGACCTCGAGCGCCGGCTCGCCAGAGGCAGCTACCGGGTCGGCCTCGATCCGACGCCGGATCGCGTTCAGGCCGCCCACGCCCGGATTGCCGAGCCACGAGAAGATCAGCTTCCGGGCGACGCCGCCGGCGACCATCTGGTCGTAGATGACGTCCGGGGTCAGCCTGGCGAGCGTCAGGTCACGCTTCCGCTGGCGGATGATCTCGTGCCCCGCGGCAAACGAGATCAAGTGAGTGAACCCCTCGATCGCGACCGTGTCCCCGTCGCGGACGAGATCGCGGATCGCGTCCGCCATCGTCGCGACCTTGGACGTCACGAGGCGGCTCCTCGCCGGGAACCGCCGCCGGCGGGCGCGACAGCGGGCTTCCTCACTCCGGGCGTGCTTCCCGCTGCCGGAAGAGGTCGCTATGGACCGGGCCGGAGGCGTCCGCGAGGGGCGGCAACCCCTGCAGCGCCCGACGGGCCTTCTCGATGTCGGCCTCGTGCTTCAGCAGGACGCTGAGCGTCTCGGGGGCCTCGTCCGGCCGAATCGAGGCCATCCCGAGGACGATGAGCGTCCGCGCCCAGTCGATCGCCTCCGAGATCGAGGGCGGCTTCTTCAGATCAAGGTCGCGGATCGTTCGAACGAGCCGCGCGACCTGGTCGCCGAGGGCCTCGGAGAGGCCGGGGACCCGGGCCAGCAGGATCTCCCGCTCGCGCTCGACCGAGGGATACGTGAGGTGCAGGTAGAGGCAGCGCCGCTTGAGCGCCTCCGAGAGGTCGCGTGTCCCGTTCGAGGTGAGGAAGACCATCGGCCGCCGGGTCGCCGTAATCGTCCCGAGCTCCGGGATCGTCACCTGGAAGTCCGACAGAACCTCCAGCATCAGCGCCTCGGCTTCGATCTCCACCCGGTCGATCTCGTCAACGAGCAGGACAACCGGCTCGGACGACCTGATTGCCGCGAGCAGGGGCCGATCGAGCAGGAACGCCTCCGAGAAGATGTCCTCCTCGAGCTCCGACCAGGCTTCCCGCCGATCGTCCGCCTGGATCCGCAACAGCTGCTTCTTGTAGTTCCACTCGTAGAGCGCCTTCGACTCGTCGAGGCCTTCGTAGCACTGCAGCCGGATGAGGCGAGCCCCGGTGGCGAGCGCCACCGACCGAGCCAGCTCCGTCTTGCCGACGCCCGCGGGCCCCTCGACGAGGATCGGCTTCTGGAGGCGGTCGGCGAGGAACACCGTCATCCCGATTCGGGGATCGGCGAGGTAGTCCTGATCGCGCAGGCGGGCGACGACCTCCTCGGGCGTGGCGAACGCCGGGGTCCGCTCCTCCCCGCTCGCGTGGTCGGTCGTCGTCTCGGGCGTCGCCATCGGTCCTGTCATTGTCCATCCTTGGCAACGGCGGCGGCGGCGGTTCCCGGGTCCGGGCCTGAATCGTCGACGACGAGCCTCCGTTCGATACCGAAGAGGGCGATCGGGAAGCGGCTCGTGAGCAATCCCCACAGGCCGTTCGGGGCTAGCAGGGTGATCGCGATTGCGGTGATGCCGAGGATGACGAGATAGAGGCTCCCCTGATCGGCGAGCAGCTCCTGGAGGGCGAAGAACACGATCGCACCCACCATCGGGCCCTCGATACGGCCGAGGCCGCCGATGACGACGATGAAGATGATCTTCGCCGTCCAGTCGACGCCAAAGGCCGCCGTTGGCTGGATCCGGAGCAGCTGGAGATAGATCACGGCGCCTGCGACCGCGGAGCCGATCGCCGCGACCACGAAGACGGCCAGCTTCGCCCGTCCGACGTCGACGCCGAGGCTGCGCGCCGCCGATTCGCCGTCGCGGACCGCGCGCAGGGCAAGCCCGAGGCGGGAGCGGACGATGAGGGCGGCAACCACGATCGAGCCGACACCGACCGCCAGGGCCAGCCAGTAGATCATGGCCTGCCGCTCCGGGGGCGGCATCGAGGCGAGCGAACGGATCGAGATCCCCGTTCCGGCTCCAAGCTCGCGGGTGTTCGTGACGATGATCCGGAAGACCTCGGCGATCACCCACATCCCGATCGCGAAGTAGCCGCCCGACAGGCGGAAAACGAAGGCCGACGTGACAAGGGCGATGACCCCGACGACCGCCGCAACGACGACGAGACCGACGACGGGTGGCAGGCCGAGCCGGTCCAGCGCGACGAGGGTGGTGTACGCACCGAGCCCGATGAATGCCTGCTGCCCGATCGAGACGAGTCCGGCGAATCCTGCCAGCAGGTTCCACATAGTGGCCAGTGCCAGGAGCGCGAAGAACTCGACGAGCAGGCGCTGGATGCCGAGGCCTCCCCAAGCCGGCAGGCTGGCGAGAACCACGACGAGGACGGATCCGACGATAGCCGCGGCCTGCCCCGCGCGCGTCGATCGGACGACCCGAGCCGCTGCCCCAGCCGGGCTCGCCGCCGTCACGCCCGGCGGACAGTCTGACGGGCGAACAGGCCCGCCGGTCGGAAGACGAGGACCGCGAGGAAGACGAGGTGTCCAGCCAGGATCTGGTACCCGGGCCCGATCTGGTTTCCGAGCGCCTGGGCGACGCCGAGGATGATTCCGCCGACGAGCGTTCCCCACAGCGAGCCGAGCCCGCCGATCACCACCGCCTCGAACGCGAAGATCAACCGGACCGGTCCGTCGGCCGGGCCGAAGGTCGTTCGAATCCCGAGGAAGACGCCGGCGATCGCGATGGTTCCGAGGGCCAGGGCCATCGCGACGCCGTAGATGTGGCGAGCGTCGATGCCCACGAGGCTGGCGGCATCCGGATCGTCGGCCGTCGCTCGCAATGAACGTCCAAGGCCGGTCCGGCTGATCAGCAGCTGCAGCCCGACGAGGATGACGATGGCCACGATCAGGGTGATGAGTGGCAGCCAGCCCACCGCAAGCTGGTCCGTGAGACGGAGGCTGGAACGCTCGATCGAGCCTGCGTCGAGACCCTGCGAATCCGCGCTGTAGACGCTCAACAGAACGTTCTGGAGGATCACCGCGAGGCCGAACGTCGCGAGAACCGGCGGCAATACGCCACGCTCGAGGGTGAAGTTGAGCAGCAGCCGTTGGAGGAGGTAACCGCCGATCATCATGATCGGCACGACCGCGACCAGGCTTACGAGCGGGTTGATGCCCGTTGCCTCGACGATCGCGAGCGACAGGAATGCGGCGAGGATCGTCAAGTCGCCCTGAGCGAGGTTGACGAGTCGCATAACCCCGAACACGAGCGACAGGCCCGTCGCCAGCAGCGCGTAGAGGCCGCCGAGGAGGACCCCTTGGATGATCGCATTCAGCCAGTCCATCCCTAGATCCCGAAGTAGGCGGTCGAGATCGCGTCCCGGCCGAGCTCGCGCGGCGGTCCGGACAGCACGAGGCGCCCCTCGAGCAGGCAGTAGACGCGATCGGACGCCGCGAGGGCCGTGTCGATGTTCTGCTCGACAAGCAGGATCGTCGTCCCGGAGGCGGTGATCGCCGGCAATGCGTCGTACACCTGCCGGATGACAATCGGGGCGAGTCCGAGCGACACCTCGTCGAGGAGCAGGAGTCGCGGATTCGCCATGAGCGCGCGCCCGATGGCCACCGCCTGCTGCTCACCGCCCGACAGGACCGCCGCGCTCCGCTTGGCGAGCGGTCGCAGGATCGGGAAGAGCTCCATCACCGTCGGGACGTTCCATGCCCCCGTGCGAGCACGGGACCGCCCGACGAGGAGGTTCTCCTCGACCGACAGGCTCGGAAAGACGCGGCGGCCTTCCGGGACGAGGGAGATGCCGAGCCCGACGCGCCGATGCGCCGGCTGCGGTCCGATCGGGCGGCCGTCGAACCGGAGCTCGCCCTCGCGAACCGGCATGAGGCCGGCGATCGCCCGAAGGAGTGTCGATTTGCCAGCGCCATTGGCACCGATGATCGCCACCGTCTCTCCGGCGTCGACGTGGAGGCTGACCCCGAAGAGCGCCCGGAAGTCCCCGTAGAAGCTGCTGGCGTTCTCGATCTCAAGCAGCCTCACACGATCACCTCGGCGCCGAGGTAGACGCTCTGGACCTCGCGGCTCGCCATGACCGCCCGCGGCTCCCCGTCGGCCAGGACCCGGCCCAGGTTCGTGGCAACGAGCCGATCGACGACCGACAGGAGGGCGGAGACCAGGTGCTCGATCCAGATGATCCCGATTCCACCGTCGCGGATGTCACTGATCGTTCCGACGAGGCGCTCCACCTCGGGCTCGGTCAGGCCGCCCGCGATCTCGTCGAGGAGCAGGACCCGCGGCCCGGTCGCCAGGGCTCGCGCCAACTCGAGACGCTTGCGGTCGAGGAGTGGCAGGCGCCCGGCAAGCAGGTTTGCCCGCCCGATCAGGTCCGTCTTGCGAAGGGCGTCGACGGCCGCGGCGACGTGATCGCCACCGCGTCCCGCCTGGCCTGCATACATCGTCCCGACGAGGACGTTCTCGAAGACCGACATCCCGCCGAACGGTTGGGGAACCTGATGCGTCCGTCCGATCCCCAGCCGCGCCCGGACGTGAACCGGCAGGCGCGTCACGTCGGTGCCGTCCAGCATGACCCGTCCGCGGCTGGGGACGAGATTGCCGGTGATGAGGTTGAGCATCGACGTCTTGCCGGCGCCGTTCGGGCCGACGACGCCCAGGATCTCTCCGGGGGCGAGGGACAGCGACAGGGCGTCGGCAACGACGACCTTCCCGAACGACATGTGAACGTCGTCGAGCTCGAGAAGCCCTGTCACGCGGTCGTCTGCTCCCGCCCCGCTGAATCGCCCGTCAACCGCCAATCGGGCGGAGCTTTCCTGCGGCCGGGATGTCTGGGTGGTCCTTGTTCGAGATGATCGTCAACTCGTACGGGAAGTCAGTCCCCTTGCCCCACTGTCCGCCGACGAGCGGCGTCTTCGCGACGTTCTTGAACGGCTCACCGGTCCAGGCGATCTTGCCGACGATCGTATCGAGGCTCGTCGCCGCGATCGCATCGCGGATAGCCGCCTTGTCGTCGACGTCGGTCGTCCGCTTGAGCGCGTCGAGTGCCACTTCGAAGAGAGCGTGGCCGAAGCCGATCGGCTGGGTCCACTGCTTGGTCGTCGTCTTCGTGTACGCGTCGGCGAGCTCCTTGGCTGTCTCGCCGGTCAGCGACGACGTGAAGGGATGGCTCGGGCTCCACCAGACCTCGGTCGAAAGGCCATCGCCGAGATCGGCACCGAGCGCCTCGACCGACGCCGGGAACAGGAGCGCCTTGCCGATCGACGCGATCTTCGGCTTGAAGCCCTGTTGCGCGGCCTGGGTCCAGAACGTCGTGAAGTCGGGCGGAATCGGGACGCCGGTCACGATCTCGATGCCGGCGGTCTTGAATTGGCCGATCTGGGCCGAGAAATCACCGCTCAGGTTCTCGTAGCGTCCCGGATCGGTCAGGGCGTAGGCCGCGGCGGTGAACGCCGGCGGGAAGCCGAGCGCCGGGTCGCTCCAGGCATTGCCGTCGCCGTCGTTGGGCCAGATTGCTCCGACCTTCTTGTTGGTCTCCACCTGGCTCCACATGTCGAGGAAGACGGCGATGATGTCCTCGAGACCCCAGAAGAAGTGGTACGTCCACTCGAACGGGACGGGGTTCGCCGGATCCTTCTGCCGGGCGAAGAACCAGGGCTGCCACGGCGCGACGCTCGAGAGGCAGGGAACACCGCTCTGCTCGCACTGGTCGGCGACCGGATTCGTCGTCTCGGGCGTTGACGCGACGAGGATGAGGTCGACCGCGTCGTCGGAGATGAGCTCGCCGGCGACCGACGCCGCCCGATTCGGGTCCGACTGGGTGTCCTTCTTCACGATCTGGATCGGATGCAGCGTTCCATCGATGTCGACGCCATCGGCTGCAGCCGCCTCGATGCCGGCAAAGATGAAGTCGTCGGCCTCGCCGAATCCCGCGAGCGGCCCGGTCTTGGGGCTGACGTACCCGATCTTGATGGCCCGGCCGGTTGCGGCGCTGCTCGGTGGAACCGACGCCCCGCCGCTCGTCGCCGGCGCGGCGGAAGCGGACGAGGCCGGGGACGGGGTCGAGCCACCGCCGCACGCGGCGATGAAAGCCGCGGCGCTGGCCGCGGCACCACCAAGGGCGGCAAGCCGCAGAAATTCGCGCCGATCCAAGGGCGGGAGCTCTATTGCGTTCGGGCCGACCTGCGTTCCATCGTCGTGAGCCACTGGTGCCTCCTCCTGAATCCGCCGACCGGGCGGACGCGGCGCCCCTCGGGCGTAACTCGACTAGGCGCTGATGGTCGGCGCGACGACGCGGCTCGCGGGTCGCCGCCCGGCGAAGGCATCGTCGAGCAGGATTCGCGCGTCGGGCTCCGAGATCTCCACCGCTGTGCCGGCGCTGGCCTCGGCGATCAACGCCGCGGCCTCGTCGAGGCGATCGGGCGGCATGCCGATCTCGGCCAGCCCGGCCGGAGCGCCGATCGCGCGAGCCAGGTCGAAGATCCCGCCCGGGACGTCGTGCTCGCCAAGGGCCCACGCCATCCGTCCGATCGCCTCCGGCTGGGTGGGCGCGACGAAGGCAAGCGCGTGGGGCAGAACGACGGTGTGCATCTCGGCGTGCGGCAGGTCATAGGCCCCGCCGAGCACGTGGCAGATCTTGTGGTGGATCCCGCTGCCCGCGACAGCGAAGGCGGCTCCGGCCAGGTAGGCGCCCGCCAGCACCTCGGTCCGGGCGTCGAGATCGGCGGGATCCGCGACGACCCGGGGAAGGCCGCGAGCAAGCACCCGGATCCCCTGCTCGGCCATGAGCGATGTGATGGGATTGGCGCCCTCCGCGTAGAGTGCCTCGACGCAGTGGGCCAGCGCGTTCATCCCGGACGGACCGGAGATCTCCGGTGGCAGGCTCAGCGTCAGCCGCGGGTCGTAGACGACCGTGCGCGGCTGGACGGCCAGATCGCGACCGGTCTCCTTGCGCGCGCCGCTCGTGAGACCCCAGATCGGGGTCATCTCCGACCCGGCGTAGGTCGTGGGAATGGCGAGGATCGGGATCGGACGCTCGAGCGCAACCGCCTTGCCCAGGCCCGTCGCCGACCCGCCTCCGACCGTGACGATGGCGTCGGCATCGCCGTCCTTCGCGTGCCGCCGGGCGGCCTGGGCGTCGTCGATGGGGACGTGTGGCCGGACCTCGGAAATCGTGCCGACGATGCGCTCGCCGAGGCGGGCACTCAGTTGCTGCGCCCACGATTGTCCGGATCGATCGGCGATGAGGAGAATCCGCCGCCCGCCCAGCCGATCGATCTCCTCGGGCACGCGCTCGAACGCGCCCACGCCGAACACCACCCGCCCGGGAAGGGCGTTGTACGTGAACGACGTCATCGTCATCGGCCGGTCCTCAGCCGTTTCTCAGCCGCCTGACAACCACGGGTATCGACCCGTGTCCTTCCCCGCGTAGTCGGGGTCGAGATAAATGAAGCAGCGCTGGATCTGGCCGTCGCGGACCTCGAAGATGTCGCACCAGCGCCCGGCGCCATGCTCCGGCTCACCGGCTTTCCAGGGGCCGTCGCGATGCTCGCCGACGCTCTTCCCCTCGACGGCGAAGGTATCGGTGCCGGTCATCACGTAGTTGAAGTTGTCGTAGTCGTGGAGAATCGACTTGAGGGTCCCGCCGATGTCCCCGAACATCCGCCCGATCTCGTTGCGACCGTTCGCCACGCCCCACTTCGGGAAGTAGACCTGGGCGTCCACCGCAAACAGCTCGAGGATGCTGCCACCGGATTCGGTCACGCCGCCGTTGTCGAAGGCCTTGAGGTATTCGAGCGCAAGCGCCTTGCGCTCTGTGTCCTGCATCGGCTTCGCGATCACCATCTCACTCCTCCTTCTCACGGCCTCGGATAGAACGGCGGGATTGCCGCGTCCACGTTGACCCAGATGGACTTTGGCTCGGTGTACTCGCGCATCGCCTCGAAGCCCATCTCCCGGCCGTAGCCGGACAGTCCGGTCCCGCCGAACGGCGAACCGGGATTCACGCGCTTGTAGCTGTTGATCCAGACCATTCCGGCGCGGATCCGCGACGCCACTGAGTGGGCCCGCGACAGGTCCCGCGTCCACAGCCCGCCGCCGAGCCCGTAATCGACGTCGTTGGCGATCGCGATCGCCTCTTCGTCGCTGCGGAATGTCGTGACGGTCACGAACGGACCGAAGACCTCCTCGCGGCAGACGCGTGACGACGGATCGGCCCGGACGACCGTCGGCCGCATGTAGAAGCCCCGGGCCAGGGCGGGATCGTCCGGCGGGCGCCCGCCGGTCAGGACCTCGCCGCCTTCCTCCCGCGCGAGCTGTACGTAGGACAGCACGCGATCGCGATGACGGGCAGATGTGAGGGGCCCCATCTCCGTGGTTGGGTCGAGCGGGTCGCCGACGCGGATCGACTCGGCGAGCTCGATGAACCTCGCAAGGAAGTCGTCGGCGATCGATTCGTGGAGGATGAGCCGGGAGCCGGCGATGCAAGCCTGGCCCTGGTTGTGGAACACGGCGAAGGCGGAACCATTGACGGCCGCTTCGATATCGGCATCGGCGAAGACGATGTTCGCCCCCTTGCCACCGAGCTCCAGCTGGACGCGCTTCACGTTGCCCGCGGAGGCCTCGACGATCGTTCGCCCGACGGCCGTCGACCCCGTGAAGGCGATCTTGCGAACGCCGAGGTGGCGAGCGAGGTGCTCGCCGGCGGTCCGCCCCGGGCCCGGGACGATGTTGACGACCCCGGCCGGGATGCCGGCCTCGCCCATGAGCTCACCGATCCGCAGCGCGCTGAGCGGCGTCAGCTCGGCCGGCTTCAGGACGACGGTGTTGCCGGAAGCCAGGGCCGGGCCCATCTTCCAGCTGCAGAACATGAGTGGGAAATTCCACGGGACGATCGCGCCGACGACACCGAGGGGCTCGCGGACCACGTAGTTGAGGAATCCCGGTTCTACAGGGATGACGTCGCCCTGCAGCTTGTCCGCCATCCCGCCGAAGTAGCGGAACGTCGCGGCCGTCCGGACGACGTCGAGGTTGCGGCTATCACGGATCGGATGGCCGGTGTCCAGACTCTCGAGCCGGGCCAGCTCGTCGGCATTCGACTCGATAAGGTCGGCCAACCTGAGGAGGATGCGGCCGCGGGCCGCCGCCCCGAGGCCCGACCAGCCGGGGAATGCCGCCGAGGCAGCCGCCACCGCCCGGTCGACGTCCGCCACGCCCGCGCGCGCGACGCGGGCAATGACGGAGCCGTCATGCGGATTGAGCGTCTCGACTGTCGCCCCGTCGAGGGCGTCGACGAACTCACCGCCGATGAACAGGCGATCGCGGATCCCGGCGGTGGCCGGATCGTCAGTCAACGTCATCGAGAGCTCCGCGGACCTGTCCAACGGGTCCGGCCGGTCCGTCGCGTCCCGCGGCTGGTCAGAGCTCGACCGGGACGGACGGCAGCTGGCCGCTCGAAATCAGGCTCGGCAACTCGGGATCGGCGTTCTCCCAGACGAGCAGCATCGCCCGCTTCGGCGCGTAGCCCTGATGCCGAATGTCGGCCGGCATTGCGGCGACGTCGCCGGCACGCATCGTCACCTTCGCCCGTGCGGACCCTGAGTCGCGGTCCTCGACCTGCCAGATCAGCTCGTCCGACAGCTGAATGAACCACTCGACCCGGTCGTTGCCGTGGATGATCGGGAGGATGTACTCCTCCGTCGTGGGGCAGTAGAGGCTATCACCACAAACCGACACGACCGACGGGTTCCAGGTCACCTGGGATCGGGAGAGATAGGCAAAGAGGTTGAACGAAGCGATCTCGTTCTCGAAGTCCGGCTCAGGATATTTCTGCGGCTCGTCCTGGGGAACGTCGAGGAAGTGCCGGTTGACCGGATGACCGTTGTCGTCGGTCCGGAGCCCCTCGTCACCCTTGACCCCGACCATCCGTGCGGCGGTGACCCGGTGGCGGGTGATCGCCGCCCGGTTGTTGCCGTTCTTGATCCCGAAGGCGCTGCCCGTCTCGCTCGGCGCGGCGAACGGGTCGAAGCCGTCGTTCGTCCAGTCGTCGAGCATCTGCTCGAAGGTCGCCTTGATAAGCGACGTGTCGAAGTTCTCGAGGTGGTCCAGCTCGGCCTTGCGGTAGACGTCGTTGTAGCGGCCGGCGAAGAGGTCGACGGTTCCGTAGTGATTGACCGTCCCCACGACGCCGTCGAAGTTCACGATCCCGTAGAAGAACTGCCAGGCGACATCGCGCTGGAGGGCCTTCAGGAACGCATCGGCCGACATGACGTGCTTCCCGGTCGGCCACTCGACGTAGACGAAGTACTCGTCGCGGCTGAACTTGAATTCGCCGAGCCGGAACGAGCGGTAGCCGTCGATGTTTGGCTCGCCCGAAGTGACGTCGACCGGAGCGGTGGTGCTCATCTTCTTGGGGCCTCCTCGATTCCGGCGATCAGTTGGTCTGGATGATGTCGGCCCAGCGCAGGACCGTGTCGGGGCCCTCCTGGGTCTGGAGCAGGATCACGCCAGGTCGCTCGGCGTGGAATTGATACGCAGCACCGACCGGGAGCAGCGTCATGTGACCCCGGCCTGCGACGACCCGCCCCATCGCCGGGCCACTCGGAGCGCCCTCGAGGGAAGTCGAGCCTCGTTCTGCG
>Ga0210378_10001875_pt1 | contig 10873 bp, 10 predicted proteins | sample PLM1_60_b1redo_FD_155465 | JGI IMG/M metagenome (GOLD analysis project Ga0210378, IMG submission 155465) | Groundwater sediment microbial communities from an aquifer in East River, Colorado, USA - PLM1_60_b1 redo | ecosystem: Environmental > Terrestrial > Soil > Riparian zone | place: USA: East... | reverse complement strand
AGGCGTCGGTGGCGGACAGGGCCACCACCCCCCGCAGGGAGTTCACCCCGGTACCCACGTTGGGGCTGGGGACCTGGCTCCACCGCCGGCCGTTCCAGTGCTCGATCAGGGTGACGTACGTCGAGCCCGAGACATAGGCGCCCACGGCCCAGGCTTCCCGCTCGGTCCGGGCATCGACGGCCAACAGCGAGACGTTCCCGCCGCGAGTGGGGGCCCGCAGGACGCTCCACGCTGTGCCGTCCCAGTGCTCCACCAGGGCCCTGTTGATCCTCCCATTCCAGACCGAGCCGACGGCCCACACGTCGGATGATGCCGTCCCCGATACCGCCGCAAACTGGCTCGATGTGCCCAGGGAGGGGAGGTCCTGGAGCTGCCAGGCCCCGGTGCACGTGACTCGGGGGGAGGCAAAGGCCGGATCCAGCCGGTTCGCGACGATGGTCGTCAGGAGCAAGGCCGCCGCTAGCAATGAGGCACGCCCCCGGCCTACGGTCCCAGCCATACTGAGGAACTCCACCGAGCAAGCGTAGCCTGCCCCCCGATGGACGAATGGTTGATAGGCCACCGGGCCCTGGTCAGGAAGCGGCGGTTGGACTGCACCTCACTCGTTGATGAGTGTAGGCTGCGAACAGAGCAGTGAGAGGAGAGTCACCGTGTCGGGTCGGGGTCTGAGATCCTGACCCTGGGCGACGTCCGAAAAGCTGCCGTACGTCTGCGTGGGGTGACGCACCGGACACCAGTCCTGACGTCCGCTTCCCTCGATCGGGCCATAGGAGCCAGCGTTTTCGTCAAGGCCGAGTCCTTCCAGCGAGGGGGATCGTTCAAGCTTCGAGGGGCGTACAACCGGATCTCCTCGCTCTCGGCCGAACAGCTCTCGCGGGGCGTGGCCGCGTACTCGTCGGGGAATCATGCTCAGGCCGTCGCGATAGCCGCAGGGCTGCTGGGCTCCAGCGCTGTGATCGTGATGCCGAACGATGCCCCGCAGGAGAAGCTGCAGGCCACCAGGTCATATGGAGCGGAGGTCCTCCTTTACCACCGGCACCACGAGGATCGTGAGCGGCTTGGCGCCGAGCTCGCCGCAGAGCGCGGCCTGACCTTGGTCCCCCCTTACGAGGACCCGTCGGTGATGGCGGGCCAAGGGACCGCCGCACTCGAGCTCTTCGAGGACGTCGGCGAACTCGATCTCCTGATCGTGCCGATCGGCGGCGGTGGGCTGATCGCGGGCTCGGCCACCGCCGCAAAGGGGCTGGCGCCGGGGGTGAGGGTCGTTGGGGTTGAACCTTCCGAGGGCGACGACACGAAGCGTTCGCTCGAGTCGGGCGCTCGGGTCAGCCTTCGCGCGGTCCCCGCAACGATCGCCGATGGGCTCCAGGCCACGACACCCGGCGAGCTCACCTTCGAGGTGAACCGGCGGCTGGTCGACGATGTCGTGCTCGTCACCGACCGCCAGATCCTGGGCGCGATGCGGTTCCTGTTCGAACGGATGAAGCTGGTGGCCGAGCCGAGCGGGGCGGTCGGGGTGGCCGCCCTGATCGACGGCCATATCTCGTGCGCGAACAAGCGCGTCGGGGTGATCGTCTCGGGTGGGAACATCGCCCCCGAACGTCTGGCGCGGCTCCTCTCCGCCTCAGGCAAGGAGACCTGAGGCCTTGAGGGCAGCCGCGAGCTCTGTCCATTCGCTCGTCGGCAGGACGCGAGGGTCTTCACCCAGCAGGCGCAAGGCGACGTGATCGGCGCCGGCGTCCAGGTGCGCGCGGACGCGGCCCAGAACGGCCTCGACGCTGCCCCAGCCCACCAGTCCGTCCACAAGCCGGTCGCTTCCGCCTCCGGAAAAATCGTCCTCTGTCCAGCCGAGGCGACGAAGGTTGGCGGCATAGCTCGCCAGGGGCAGATAGCTGGCTAGGTAGCGCCTCGCGATTCCCCTGGCCGCCTCTGGCTCGTGCTCGAGGACCACGGCCTGCTCGGGGGCCAGGAGAGGATCCGCTCCGAGGACACTCCGAGCCAGCCGAGTGTGCTCCACAGGCACGAAGTACGGATGCGCGCCGGCAGAGCGATCTCGGGCAAGGGCCAGCATCTTTGGCCCGAGCGCGGCAAGCACGCGGGGCGGGGGATCGGCCGCCGGGCCGACGAACGGAGCTCTGTCCATCGCATCCAGGTACTCGGCCATATGCGCCAGCGGGCGCGCATATATACGGTCCCTGGGCTCGTTCAGGAACGGGTGGCTCACCCCTAGCCCGAGCACGAACCGGCCCGGATAGGCTTCGGCAAGGGTTCGGGCGCCATTGGCCATGGCCATCGGGTCTCTGGCCCAGATGCTGGCGATCCCCGTGGCAACCACGATCCGCTGGCTACCGGACAGGAGAAGGCTGGCGTGTGCCAGGATCTCCTTCCCAGTAGCCTCACCTATCCAGACCACCGGGTAGCCAAGTTCCTCCAGCTCGGCGACGGCTTCTTGCTCGCGGGCCGCCGGCTGCCACTGGAGCTGGGGGCACCAGAGACCGGCCTTGCCGGTGCGCGCGGCCAGCTGCCTGCCCTCTCCCACGCCCGCGATTATGCGCGGTCGCATGGCCGGAGCGGCGATGCTTCCATCCTGCGCGACCGCCTTGTGATAAGAAGGGTGGGACCAGAAGGGACTACGCGAACGGAAGGAGGTCAGTCGTGGGCACGAAGGACAAGGGCGGGAGCAAGGCCAGCAAGAAGGCCCCGCAGAAGGACATCAAGCAGAAACGAGCGGCGAAGAAGAGCAAGAAGGGAAAGTAGGCTCTAGCCCGCCGTGACCCGGGCGGTGTACAGATCCAGCTGGTGCAAGATCCCGTCCGGGTTGTCGCCGGTGCTGTTCGAGTTGTCCGCCCAAACGGAGTAGAAGCTTCCGGCCTCGAACGCCAGCCCCTCGTAGTCACCGAAATCTTGAGTTGTTCCCGCGTCCTCCGAGTTCGAGACCCGAGCGGCCACATGGAGGTTCCGGGCGAACGACAAGCCACCGTCCGTGCTCACCGATGCATATAGGAGCGCGTCGTCGTTCGGGATGCCGTTCGTGTCCCCGCGGCCACCCACGCCCTCGTCGAACCGGCAGTCGTACCAGGCCACGGCTAGGTTTCCGGTGGTCTGGTCGAGGGCGATCTTGGGCATGAACTGACTGTTCGTGCCCGGATCGTCGTTCACCCGCATGGGCTCGCTCCACGAGTCGCCGTCGTCGTCCGAATACTGGACCAGGATCTCGGTGTCGTCGCTCTCGTCAGGGGTCTCTTGCGTCCAGAGCAGATAAACCCGGCCATCGTTCGGCCCGCCGCTCCTGTCCCACGCCAGGCCCGTCTCGGAGTCGATAGTCACCCGGGCGGCGGCCGGGATGACGTCGAAGTCTCCGACGTTTGTATCCGTGACCAACCGAGCCTCCTCGAATCCCAAGGTCCCCAGGCCGTCCGGGTCCAGGTCGGTGATGATCCTGCCCGGGGCTTCTCCTGAGACGGTCTGGTAGACGACCAGGACCTGTCCCACGGGCCCGATGGCGATGTCGCCGAAATGCCCGTAGCGGTGGCCTACGGCCACCTCGGGGTCGTGGAAGGGTTCGACGTCGCCGAGTCCACTTACGGGCGCGCCCGCCGCCTCGATCGAGGTGCCGCCCGTGTACGTCACCCATACGCTGCCAGGTCCGGTGGCGATGGTCGGCTGGTCGGGAGCGCTCACGCGGCCCCTCGAGTGAAGGAGGCGGCCACCGGTGACTTTGGGCAGGATCTGGTCCAACGGGTCGAAGTTCACGCCGCCATCCGTGGAAAGGGCCACGGGCAGCCTGATATCGAAGAGAAGGAGGTAGGTGAGGAACAGGTTCCCGTATGAGTCGAACGCCAGACTCGAGTCGCAGCACGCGATGCCCAGGTCGTCGGTCCCATCGGCGATCGTGTGCCTGGTCCAGGTCAGCCCGCCGTCGAAACTGTGGGCCTCGAGCAGACCCCGGAACGACTCCAGGTTCGAGGTGACCACGACGTTTTTCGGGTTGGTCGGGTTTATCGCGACCGCGGTCTCGTTCTGGTTGCCGAACATCCTGCTGATGTTGACGTTCCGGCCGACGTGACCGAGCGGGGCTGCTCCCGCCGGTGTTCCCGTCAGCAAGAGCAGCGCCGCCGCGACTCCGTTGATCCAGCGCGTACCGCGCACGCGTCTTCCTGTCTTCCTCTTATGCCACGCGCACCCGCGCCGTGTAGATATCGAGCTGGTTAAGCGTCCCGTTCGGGTTGTCGCCGGTGCTGTTCGAGTTGTCCGCCCACACGTAGAAGTAGGCGCCGCCGTAGAAGGCGAGCCCCTCGTAGTCTCCGTAGTCGATAAAGTTGTTCGCCTGTGCGGCGTTCGACACGCCCTTGGAGATCCTCCGGTTCGCTGCGAACGTGAGGCCTCCGTCCTTGGTGAATGAGCCGTAGATCATGGCGTCGTCGTTCGGGCGGCCGTTCGTGTCGCCCCGCCCGTGGTCGCCCAGGTCGTTTCTGGCGTCGTACCAGGCGACGGCGAGGAAGCCGGTGGTCGGATCGAGCGAGATTCGGGGGTTGAACTGGCTGTTCGTCCCGGTGTCGCCGTTGACCCTGACCGCGGTGCTCCAATTGGATCCGTCGTTGTCGGAGAACTGAACCATGATGTCCATGTCGTCGGACTCGTTCCCGACCTCCTGCGTCCACAAGAGGTAGACGCGCCCCGCGTGGGCGCCGCCTGTCCGGTCATATTCGAGCTTGACCTCGACGTCTACCGAGCGACCTCTCTGAGCCGGGATGTAGTCGAAACCGCCGACATTGGATACCAGCACCGGAGTGGCCGGTCCCATCGCCTGAGGGCCGAGCCCATCTGGGTCGAAGGCCTGGTAGATGGTGGCCGGACCCTCTCCACCCGTCGGGTCCTGCCAGGCGATCAAGACCTGTCCGCTGGGACCTATCGCCACGTCGCCGTAGTCTCCTGTCTTGTGGCCAGCGTTCGGAGTCTCCTGCGGCCCGAACTGGCCGACCTGCCCAAGGCCCGGGACGCTCGCGCCCTGGGCCACGATGTTGCCGTTGTTCGCGGTGTAGGTCACCCATACAGAATCCATGGCTGCCACGATCGATGGCTGGTCGCCGCCCGGTAGACGCCCTGGGCCCCGGCCGGGAGCCGGCCCTCTGGCGGGAGCGCCTGCGGAGATCGTCGCGATCTTCGTGAACGAAGCCCCGCCGTTCGTGGATATGGCCACGAGCACCTGGATGTTCGAAGACAACCACGTAAGGAAGATGTTCCCGTGGTTGTCGGAGGCCAGGCTCGGATCGCAGCATGCGATCCCCAGGCTGTCTCCGTCGGCGATCACGTCCGTGCTCCAGGTCCTGCCGCCGTCCGTCGTCCAGCCGTGGAACAAGCCCGCTATCGACTCCTCGTTCGAGACCACGGTCATCTGGAGCGGGTTCGTCTGGTTGATCGCGATCGTGCTCTCAGATTGGTTGCCCTGCTGCTTGCTGATGTTGACGTTGTTTGGCGCCGCTCTGCCGGCGTCGGGCAGCCTGGGTGGCGATGCGGCTGCCTGCCCGGAGGTGGTTACCGCACCGGCGATCAGGACCGCGAGCGAAACGGTGCTCAGCCTTCGAGACGAGCCCATGATGTCTCCTCTCCACTTCGCGTGGGAGCAGCATGGTACAGGTGGACTGCTGATTTGGGGCACCTCCGGTTGCGATAGCGTTCAGCCGGTGACGCACCGCCTCCTTCTGGACACATCGAGCCTGATGTACAGGGCGTTCTTCTCCATGCCGATCTCGGTGGTCGGCTCGGACGGCAGACCCGTCAATGCTGTGCACGGCTACCTCGACATGACGGCCCGCCTGCTGGGGGACCACCGGCCGAAGGAGGCGGTCCACGTCTACGATGCGGACTGGCGGCCGGCCGCCCGGGTTGCTATCTACGCCGGCTACAAGGCGAACCGGCAGCCCGATCCGGAATGGCTGCCGCAACAGTTCGGGATCCTACGCGAGACCCTGGACGCATTGGGGTTGCCGCAGGCGGAGGCGCCAGGGTGGGAGGCCGAAGACGCGATCGGCGTGATCGCCGCGGGGGCACGCCGAGGCGAGCGCCTGGACATCGTGACCGGAGATCGCGACCTGATCCAGCTGGTGCGCGACCCGGTCGTGCGGGTCCTCTTCACTGTGAGAGGCGTGAGCGAGCTGCGGATCCTCGACGAGGCCGGGGTCCTGGCCAAGTACGGAGTCACCGCTTCCCGCTACTTGGACTTCGCCATCCTTCGAGGCGATCCCTCGGACGGCCTGCCCGGAGTCCGGGGCGTGGGAGAGAAGACCGCTCGTTTGCTGGTCGGCGCGTACCCCGACATTCCTTCGCTGATCGCCGACGCAAAGGCGGAGCGAAGGAAAGGGGCCCAGCTGCAACGGTCGCCCGCTCTACGGGCGGCGATCAGGGAGGCGGCTGGCTATCTGATGGACATGCTGGCCGTCGTCCCCATACGCACGGATGTCGGGCTTAAGGAGTGGATTCGCGAACGCGACGAGGCCAGAGTCGACGAGGTCGCCCGGGCCTACAGCCTCCAGGGCCCCATCCGCCGGCTGGCACGGGCGATAGCTCGCTGAGATTTCGTTACATAACTGTTGTTGCCCGGATGTCCCTGTGTGACCTGTGCTCCTTACCGTCTCGGTATGGTCCGCGGGTGCGGAACCCGCCCGAGTCGGAGGTGAATGGGATGAAGCCGTTCGCAGTCGCGGTGATCATGGTTGCCGCCATGATCCGGTCGGGCGCAGGAGCCCTTGCGGCCGGGGCTCAGCGGATCCCTGCCGACTTCAACGGAGACGGGTACGCCGACCTTGCCATCGGGAGCTCGAACGAGGGGGTCGGGTCGATCGACAAGGCCGGGGCAGTGCACGTGCTGTACGGATCGGAGGCGGCACTGACGGCCATAGGGGCGCAGTTATGGACGCAGGACAGCCCTGGCATCCAGGACCATGCCGAGATAGCCGACTACTTCGGCATCAGGCTAGCCACCGGTGACTTCGACGGCGATGGCTACTCGGATCTCGCCGTCGGGGCTCACAATGAGGGCAACTACGGTTACTAGGGGACGGGCGCCGTGCACATCCTGTACGGCACTCCCCAAGGTCTCACCGCCCGCCGTGCGCAGTTCTGGGACCAGAACAGCCCGGGCATCCTCGGGACCGCCACCGGTGAGGCCTTCGGATATGTGCTCGCGGCCGAGGACTTAGATGCCGATGGGCTCGACGATCTCGCTGTCGGCGCGGTGGACGACACCGTGGGGGATGTCGGATTCGCCGGCAGCGTGAACGTGATCTACGGTTCGGACGCCGGCCTTACGGCGGAAGGCAACCAGCTGTGGAACCAAGCCTCACCGGGCATCGCCGACGACCCGGAGGAGTTCGACGACTTTGGCAACTCCATGGCCGCGGCCGACCTGAACGGCGATGGGTACCCTGACCTCGCCATCGGAATCCCCAACGAGGGCTTCGGCTCCCACGAGAACGTCGGTGCCGTGGAGGTCCTGTATTCCTCAGCGCAGGGCATAACGGCCGACGGGAGTCAATTCTGGACTCAGAACAGCCAGGGAATCCGCGACCCGGCCGAGAGCGGAGATTTCGTCGGCCAGCGTGTCGCGGCTGGAGACATGAACCGTGACGGCTACGCTGACCTGGCAGTGGGTGTGCCGTTGGAGGATGTCGGCGGTGTCGAGGACGCGGGCGCCGTCAACGTCATCTACGGATCGCCGGCAGGGCTCGCCGCCCATGGGAACCAGTTCTGGAGCCAGGACAGCCCGGGCGTGGGCGGGAGGGCGGAGGCCTCCGATCAGCTCGGATTCGGCCTTACAGTGGCCGACTTCGACCTCGACGGTTTCGCCGATCTTGTTGCCGGCGCCTACGACGATCACGTGCGTACGAACGAGCAAGTGGGCGCGGTGAACGTGCTGCGGGGCTCGGCGCGCGGACTCACCGCCTTCGGCGGCCAGTTCTGGTCGCAGGACACACCTGGAGTCCGGGAGGTCGCCGAGAGCGGGGACGTATTCGGGATCGACACGGCGCCGGGCGATTTCAACGGGGACGGTTACATGGACCTGGCAATCGGGGCCGGCGGCGACAGCGTCGGGGCGGTCCTTGGGGCCGGGGTCGTTAACGTGATCTACGGTGCCGAAAGCGGTCTGCAGGCGAAGGCTCCCGAGGATCAGGTTTGGTCCGAGGATGGAACTGGTGTCGGGGACGGCTCGGAGGAAGACGACGGCTTCGGCCTGGAGGTCGGGGCGGCTTCCTGATCACGCGCGTAGTCTTTCTTCGTGAGAGACGACGCGCGTCCCGCAAACCGCCTGGCCGGCCAGACCAGCCCCTACCTACTCCAGCACGCGCACAACCCCGTGGACTGGTATCCGTGGGGGCCGGAGGCTCTCGAGCGGGCCGGCCGCGAGGACAAGCCCATCCTCTTGTCGATCGGCTACGCCGCCTGCCACTGGTGCCACGTCATGGAGCGCGAGTCCTTCGAGGACGAGGCGACCGCTCGGCTCATGAACGAGAACTTCGTATGCGTGAAAGTCGATCGCGAGGAGCGCCCCGACCTCGACGCTATCTACATGGACGCCGTCCAGGCCATGACCGGATCCGGAGGATGGCCGATGACGGTCTTCCTAACTCCCCAGGGCACGCCTTTCTACGCCGGCACGTACTTCCCGAGGGAGAGCAGGCATGGACTACCGGCTTTCACCAGGGTCCTCGCCGCACTTGCCGAGAACTGGCGCGAGCGCCGCGCGGACGCGCTCGAACAGGGCCGGCGGGTGATCGAGGGCATAGCCCATGCTTCCAGAGCGCGCGAATCGCAAGACCCGCTGCACGATGAGGTTCTCCTCCTCGCCCATGCCGGCCTCCGGAGGGCCTTCGATCCTAGGTGGGGTGGATTCGGAGGGGCGCCGAAGTTCCCCCAGCCGACGACCCTTGAGTTCCTCCTGCGCTGCCACTTGCGCGGCTACGAAGAGTCCCTCCACATGGTGACCCGCACCCTGGACAGGATGGCGGCCGGCGGTCTCTACGACCAGATCGGCGGCGGATTCCACCGCTACTCGGTCGATGAGAGGTGGCAGGTCCCGCACTTCGAGAAGATGCTCTACGACAACGCTCAGCTGGCCAGGGTGTACGCGCGGGCCTGGCAGGTAACGGGCCGAGAGCCCTACCGGCGGGTGGCCACGGAGACCCTCGACTATCTCCTGCGCGAGATGCGCCACCCGGAGTGCGGGTTCTTCTCCTCCCAGGACGCCGACTCCGAAGGAGAGGAGGGAAGGTTCTTCGCGTGGACATGGGATGAGCTGGTAGCCCTGGCCGGCGAGGAAGTAGCCCGCTACTTCGGGGCGAGCCCGAATGGCAACTGGGAGAGCGGGCGGAACGTGCTCTGGATACCCGAAGAGCGAGAATTTGCCATCGAGGAAGCGCGTAAGGCCCTGTTCGACGCGAGAGGACGCAGAGTCCGTCCGGCGACCGACGACAAAGTCCTCGCCGCCTGGAACGGGCTGGCCGTCTCGGCCTTCGCCGAGGCCGGGCGGATGTTCGGTCGCGAGGACTACGTGATGGCGGCGACCACGGCGGCGGACTTCGTCCTGGCCCGGATGCGTGGTGAACGTGGCCGACTGCTTCGCGCATGGCGTGACGGCCGCGGCGGCGGACCTGGATATCTCGATGACTACGCCCTGATGATCTCAGCCTGCCTGACACTCTACGAGACGACCTTCGACTCCAGATATTTCGAAGAAGCGCGTACCCTGGGCGACGAGATGCTCCGGCTGTTCCGGGATCTGGACGGTGGTGGCTTCTTCCAGACGGGCTCGGACGCCGAGGCGCTCGTGATCCGGCCCAAGGAGCTGCTCGACAGCGCGGTCCCGTCCGGGAACTCGGTGGCGGCAGATGTCCTCCAGCGCCTTTATCTCTTCACGGGGGAAGCCGAGTACGAGCGCGCAGGTCTGTCGGCTCTCCGGCTGGTCCGGGATCTGACCAGCCGGGCCCCGTCGGCCTTCGGGCAAGCTCTCTCGGCCCTGGATCTGTATCTCTCCAAGCCGAAGGAGGTCGCTATCGTGGGGGACCCCCTGGCCGAGGACACGCGGCGGCTCGCCGCCCTGGTCCACGGCCGGTTCCTGCCCAACGCCGTGCTCGCAGTGGGACGTGGCGACTCGGCCATCCCGCTACTCCAGGATCGGCCGCGGCTCGAGGGGCGAGCGACCGCCTACGTGTGCGAAGGCTTCGTGTGCCAGCGCCCCGTGACCGAGCCCGAGGCCCTGGCCGCCCAGCTGACCCCTTGAGCTGGGAATCTTCCCGAAGGTGAGAACTGTCATAGTCGGGCCAGTGCCTCGGTGCTACCCTCGCCACATGGCGGCCGCTGCGTGGACGGCGATCGGGCTTCTTGCGGCAACGCTGTTCGGTAGCCTCTTCTACCTGGGCGGCAGGATCGACTCGCTGGGCGGCAGGATCGACTCGCTGGGCGGCAGGATCGACTCGCTGGGCGGCAGGATCGACTCGCTAGGCGCTAGGTTGGATGCAAGGATAGATGGCCTCAGCGGACGGATCGACGGCCTCTCGGCCCGGATCGACGCGCACCAGGATCGCCACGCCATCTGATCTGCTGACGGCGCCGGACCGGAGATGAAGCGCCGGGTGGCCGTCGTCGGGCACGTCGAGTGGATCGAATTCGCACGCGTGGAGCGCGTGCCTCGGCGGAGCGAGATCGTTCATGCCCTGGATTCCTGGGAGCTACCCGGAGGGGGAGGCGCCGTGGCCGCCGTGCAGCTCGCCAAGCTTGCGGGCGCGGCCACCCTCTTCACCGCCTTGGGGGATGACGACCTCGGCCGCCGGGCGGGTCGCGAGCTCGGGCAGCTCAGCCTGCGGCTCGAGGCGGTCTT
>Ga0210378_10001874_pt1 | contig 10876 bp, 8 predicted proteins | sample PLM1_60_b1redo_FD_155465 | JGI IMG/M metagenome (GOLD analysis project Ga0210378, IMG submission 155465) | Groundwater sediment microbial communities from an aquifer in East River, Colorado, USA - PLM1_60_b1 redo | ecosystem: Environmental > Terrestrial > Soil > Riparian zone | place: USA: East... | reverse complement strand
CTGCCACAAATGATTAGAGCTCTGGTCGGGACAGAAATACACCGATCTCAGGATAGTGAAAAAACCTCCCTGCCGGTCCGTATCTGTGAATACATGTCTGCAATTGCTTTTGTTCTTGAGCAGGTTTTGACAGAAATACGATCCACGAAATCCCACGAACTAACACGAATTGCTTTCGTGTCTTCTCGTGAAATTTCGTGGATCGCTTCCGCTTAATTGCTGCTTAAGAACGCGCCGGGTCTGACGAGCAGGCTCAGAAGTTCTTTTCAGTGCACCTCTGACATCGTGTCTACGTAAAGTATCTTGTCTTTTAGCGTGCCGACGATTGAGACCGCCAGGCCTTTCTTCGTTTTGGTTTCTTTAAGTATTGCGAGCGCAAGCTTGTTTCCGTTCTCATCAAGCTTGTAGAGGTTGTCCTTGGCGACCACAGCAAAACCGCTCTCAGCACATTTCAAGGAGCAGGAAACCGGGTGTTCTCTGTCTTTCACATCGAGGCCGGTAGCGCATTTGACATCAACCACATACCCGGTAATCTTCGCGGCCTTCTTTTCATCCGGGTTTCTGATGCTTTGGGCGTAAACCAGTGTTGCTGCGATCATTAAGACGCTAAGCAATAAAAGGGACTTGCGAACCATAGGGGAACTCCTTAAAAGGTAATTTTTGACCAACGACCGAGGCCAGCTGGGGTACGCCGGATAGTAGCACACTAACGACCAGCACTAAACTTTCCGAGTTGGGTAAGACTGACTGAATGCGCGATATATTGACTGCGGAGCCGTAAACGGGCGCATACTCAATTCAAAGTTAAGGGAATCGGGACCGATATCTTTAGAATAGAATCAACTCGAGCCGACTTCCAGGGCTCCATCGAGCATAACTGCACAACTCGGGAGTGACGATAACATCTCATTACAAGGCATGATGACGGCCCTCTTGCTCCTTTTCTGTTTAATACCGCCCCCTGTTGCGACTTTGCGCGTCACGGCCGCGAATACGCTCGAGACACAGTCCGCTCTCACGCTGCCCAGCCTGCAAACCAACCAGAGTAGTCAACCCGATGCGGGACGGACAGTCGTGAAAGGACACCGATCACGCAACCGCCCACGGCCATTGCGCAATCCCGATGTCATTTATTATCCAACACCGGACGAAACTGTAACCGAGATGCTGCGTCTGGCAGACATCAAGCCTGGCGACGTGTTGTACGATCTTGGCAGCGGCGATGGACGCATTCCAATAATGGCCGCGCAGCAATACGGCATCCGGGCGGTGGGCATTGAGATCGATCCGAAGATGGTGACGTTCGCGGAAGAGCGGGCGAGGCGGTCAAATGTTGATCGTCTCGTAAGCTTCCGTAATGCCGACATGTTTCGTTCTAACATCAGCGAGGCAACAGTTGTTACGCTTTATCTGTCGAATAAACTGAACTTGCTCTTGCGCCCTAAGCTCCTCGCGGAATTACGGCCGGGTAGTCGCATCCTTTCACACGATTTTCACATGGGCGATTGGGAGGCGGAACACGAGATCCGAGTGCCATGGCAGAAGGGTCTCTACCGCACGATCTATTTCTGGCGCGTGCCGGCTCGCGGCATCAAGCCAAGAGTAAAAAGATCGAGGTAGATTACACTCAACTTTAGACACAGGACACTAGATGTCAGTTAAAAAACTATGGCCGCTCGCGCTTGTGACGGTGTTGGTGGCAGCCGCGTTTCAATTGCGCAACCAGGGACGTTCATGGTGGTGTTCGTGTGACGAGTTCTATCTCTGGGCAGGCGACATTTGGAGTTCTCACACTTCTCAACACCTCTTGGATCCCTATTCGTTCACTCATGTGCTACACGGTTTTCTCCTTTTCTGGTTACTTTCGTGGCTACTTCCTCGGAGGACGCAGGCATGGCAGTTCACGGTGGCCATCTTGCTGGAGGCGCTCTGGGAAGTTTTTGAGAACACTGAGTTCATAATTCAGCGTTATCGCGAAACGACTGCTGCGCTCGGCTATTACGGCGACTCCGTCGCTAACTCACTTGGCGATGTGGCGATGTGTGGAATTGGATTTTTGATCGCGCTGAGACTCGGAGCCTTTCGATCAATGCTGGTGTTTGCGTTGACAGAGGCGGTGTTGCTCTTCTGGATTAGAGACAGCCTGCTGCTTCAAATTCTGATGTTGATCTATCCGATCGATTGGCTCAAAGAATGGCAAGTGACACATTAAAGGTTTTGACCCACGAAGCAGTCTACGGAGATCTTGAGGAGGAAGAGAAATGTAAAAGTAGTCTTCGGCCATTGCTCTACTTCCACAGCTTTGACTTCAGACAAACGGTAAGATCGCCAGCGAGGGAGAATCCACTTCCTCAAATAGCCATCATAAGCTCGCCGAGCTTGGCCTCACGCCCTTTGGGTACACTCCCCGCGCAGCGGAGAGAATCAGGTGTGCGACGTGCGTAACCTATCTTTGCCCGCCGAAGATCAGCACGCTTTTCTCACCCTGTACACTTTGCGCAGCGTGGGGCCTCATTGTTTCATCGCATAGCTCTCTTGTAGGTGTGGCGGCCGGCACGATTCGCCGTGACGAGTTGTTTCAAAGCGGTGATTTGCTTCTGTTGTTGTTTGAGTTTTTCCTGCAGTATTTGGATTTGCGCCTGCTGTTCGAGGCTCAACCGGTGCAGGCCCTGAATCGCCGCCATCGTCACGCCCTGAGCGTCCACGGTGTGGAGTGTCTTGTCATCTTTCCCCAGGTTGAATGCGGCGCGGAAGTCCTGCGCCATCGGTCCGATGTGACGCACACTTTCGGGGTCGCTCTTGTAGTTCCACGTCTGGATGGGGATTTTTGTCAGACGGTCGAGGATAGTGCGCGGGTTGACTGCGGAGAGGTTGGCTTTGAGATTGCGGTCGCTGGGGGAGTCGCACCCGTTACAGCCAAACGCGACGGAAAGCGTGCCATTAATCGAAGTATTGTTGCCGATATCAGCGGGGCCATTGATAAACATACTGCTGGCAACTACACGGCCGGTGATGCGAACGTCGCCGGTGTCATGTAGCGTCATCAGCACGCCGGTCTCTCCGGTATTGAGTGGCCCAGCACTGAACTCGCGCGACCGTCCGAAGTGCAGCTTCCAGCCCGTCTGATCGCCGAAGCGGATGTAGCCGGCGTCGGGACTGGCGTTCGACGGCTCGACCGTGAACAGGGCGTCGGGACTCCCGCCGATCTGAATCGTACGCAATGGATTAGTCGTGCCGATCCCGACGTTGCCCATGAACCCACTGTTACCGACGACGTGAAGCCTCTGCTGCGGGGCAGTCGTGCCGATTCCTACATTGGCGTTGTTGCCCAGGACCACCGAGTTACTCTGCTGCACCCTAGCCCCGGAGCCGATGGCCGTGGCGTTGGTTATTCCCGCCGTCCCGTTCGAGTTTGCGCCGATGAAGGTGTTGTTACTTTCGAAGGAATTCGAGGGCCCGGAGTTATACCCGAAGAAGGCGTTGTTAGAGCCCGTCGTAGCGTTTAAGCCCGCGAATTTTCCGAAGAAGGAGTTTTGAAGGCCGCTTGTGTTGTTGAGGCCGGCGCTGTGCCCGGAGAAGGTATTGTCGCCCCCGGTGGTGTTCAAGCCTGCCTGAAACCCAAAAAAGGAGTTGCCGCCCGCAGTCGTGTTGTTCAAGCCTGCCTGAACTCCGAAGTAGGAGTTGGCGCCGCCCGTCGCGTTGAGGAGGCCCGCGCCACTTCCGAAGAACGAGTTGGATGAGCCCGTCGTGTTGCTTTGGCCCGCCGTTGCCCCGAAGAAGGAGTTGTGGCTGCTCGTCGTGTTCCTGAGACCCGCGTTGAACCCGAAGAAAGAGAGGGCATTGTTCCCGGCAACCGTGTTGTTCTGTCCGGCGCCCACGCCCACGAAGGTGTGCCCCCCACCTGCGATCAACACCCGTGTGCCTACGATGTTGTATTGCGTGTTCGTGTTCACGGCCCCGACGGCGGAAAGAGTCCCGCCGGCTGTACCGCTGCCGGAGATGTTGAAGTTGCTGCCCGCCTGCTGGGTCGTCATATTCTGAATGTAATTGCCGCTTCCGCCCGGGACGTCCGGCCCGGCCAGAGCCGCGCTTGTCCAGTTGCTCCCGTTGCTGCGCAGGAAGTTCCCCGACGCGCCCGCAGAACCGAGGCCCGTGCCGCCGTTGGCCGCGGGCACGATGCCGAGCGAGATGTTGGGCGTGGTGGTGGGGTTGGTGACCGATAGCGGGCCACTGGCGCTCACGCTCGTCACTGTGCCGGGCCCGGGCGGCCCTTCAGGCCCGGTCTCACCGGTGTCACCCTTTTGTGCGACGACGGTCCAGTCGGCTCCCTCGACTGGAGTCACGTTGGTGTTGGCTTGCCTGGCGATCCAGGATGATCCGTTGTAGCTCACCGCGTCGTCCGTCGCGTAGCTTGTCGCCGCATTCCAGGCGCCTTGCCAATTCAGTCCCTTTGGACCCTGCGGTCCTGCTGCTCCTTGCGGCCCCTGATCGCCCTGCGGGCCTTGCGCACCGGTTGGCCCCGCTGGGCCAGTCGCCCCCGTCTCGCCCTGCGGGCCTTGTGGCCCGGTGTCTCCCTGTGGCCCTTGCGGGCCGGCTGGGCCTTGCGCGCCGGCTGGCCCCGCGTCGCCTTGATCTCCCTTTGGCCCTTGTGGACCCGCAGGGCCGGGTTCACCCTGCGGCCCTTCCGGCCCCGGAGGACCCTGTTGACCTTTCAACTGGACATTCAACTGCGGCTCGTGACTCGTCTGCGAGTTCTCCTTGCTATCGAAGGTGAGACTCGCTCCGTCGCGCGCAACCAGCGCGACGCCGTAATTTGGCACGCCATCTGTCCCATGCCCATCGCTGCCGAGCCACTGCTGCACGGCTGAGGTGACGTCGAGGACGAGAAACTGGCCTGTCTGGTCGGACTCCACGTTAATTCCAGCCTGGATGAGATCGCCGAGGTTCGGCGTGGACGTGGGGCTAATAGTCCCTTCGGCCCAGTTGCTAGTGATTAGATAAACGTCCACATTGCCCGGTGATCTGACGGCGCTGAGGTAGAGCTTGATGGTCGCCGTGGCCACGCTTGCGCCCGGCGTGTTGGCGGGCAGGGTCGAAGAGAGCTTGAACTTAAGATAGACGTTGCTACCGGAGACGAGAGCAAGGGCTGTGTCCCTGCCCCTCTGCGTATCGGCGTCGTCGGTTAAAGCCGACTGCGCGAACGCCTTCACAAGTTTGTTCTGCGCTACGAGCAAGGACAACAGAACTGTGCACGGAAAGTGCTTCGTCCGCCTCCCGCGCCCCGACTTCTTGTCGCGGATGAAGAGCGATTGAGCTTGCTGCGGCGGTTGAAGTTTCATCACCTTATCCTCCTAAGACTACTGTGAGTTGAGACGGGCGGGTAAACCCGTCCGTGTTCCCCGTCCCGTGTAGGTGCCGTTCACCCGCAAACGGAAATGAGTGAAGTTGAGCGTGCCGTTGTTCGGCTCGATCACTCAACAGCCGATTTGTGCGCGGATGTCGTTCGCTGCGGCGGACAGCTGTTGCGCTTGCGCTTCACTCAACTTATTCCCCGCCTGCGCTCGCACCTCGTTCAGGAAGGCCGAAAGTGAGCCGCAGGCTCCGGCGCTGTCACCTGCCTGCCAGGCATTGAGCGCCGCTTCCAGCTTGGCATCCAGACTCCTCGCGATCCCACGCGGCAATCCGTAACTCGCGACCCGCTCGCGCAGGTCGTCAATGGCCTGGACCACCTGGGGTGGCGAAGGCAGGGTCGTGAACGAGCCGGTCTTCGCGGCGAGGCTACCGGCCGTCGATCGCGTGACGGTTGCTCACACGGAACTGATAAGTCGTTCCGGGCGTGAGACCGGTAAGCTCGATGCTGTGGGACGTGACGTTCTCCTGGTCGTCGACGTACAGCTCGTCCGGTGAGGCGATGCCGTACTCGACGCGGCCTGTGCCAATGACGTTAGCGTCCCACTGGATGCGGGCGCGCGATCCACGCCGCCATCGACGAAGACGTTCCCGATGGTCTGCGCGCCCGTAAACACCCAAGGAAGCGGCGGTGGAGTGACCTCGTCGGGAACGTTACCGTTGGGATCGTGATGCGTGACGCGGAAGAAGTATTGCGTGTCCGCTTTCACCACCGCGTTCACTTCGAAGACAAGCGTCTGGTCATTCGCTGGGCTGCCGGTCACCTTCGTGGCGATCGCGCTCCCGTACCGGCGGCGTTGTCGAAGATCTCGATCTTCCCGTCTCCGGAGAAGTCCGCGATGTAACGAATCTCGAATGTGACGTTCGGGCTAACGCGTACGGAGGGCCCACCGGTGAAGTTCGCCATAGCGGGGCTTGCCGCTGCTGCGGCGAGCATAAAGATAAACGCCGCACGTGCCCACTATGGGCGAGTCAGCTGCGATCTGCCGACACCTGGATTCCTAAACAAAGTCTCTTTAAATCCTTTCATTGTTCCTTCTCCTTTTTTCTAATCGGCCCTTACCAACCTGCAGAATCTCAATTTCGTTCCTCAGAGCAAGAGTCAGGTTTACGGCTGAACCCTGCGTAATTGTTCCCGTATAGCCAGACAGAGGAAACGATCGCTGTGCGGGTCGGGTGGCCGTTTCGGCCGGCCGCGAGGCCATTTGGCGTTTTGGGTTCTAGTGGTTGAGAGTTTCATCGGTGTTCTCCATCTCGTTCTTTCGCGCCCTTGGGGAGGCGGGCTGGGACGATCAGCCTGCCGCCGCAGCTCGCTGAAGCCAACTTCTGCTGACAGTCGGGTTGACGCCTCCAACTGGTACCCGACGAGCGATGCAGGTGACAGCGCTTCCTGTTGAGTAGTGGCAAAGCAGGCCCGACGTATCGCAGAATTTTTTCTGTTTGGAAAAGTTCTCACCGAGGCTTTTCCCCTACTCTTTAATCCCGCTATCTAAGCGGATCCTCTGGAACTGGCAGGACGATCCGTGGCCGGTGACGCACATACTGAACACAGTCACCCTGATCGGCGAAACTGCGAGGATGATTAAAATTCAGCCAGCCATCCTCCTTGCACTCATTGGCGTCAGCAGGCGGCCCGCATCGCTGTTCATTACCAGGAATGTTCACTGTGGTCGGTCTGAGGATTCAGCGAGCTAACGGGCTCAGCTAGCAGAGACGTGCTCGTCCTAGCTCGTATATCGGTCGCGCGTGGCGCCCCACACTATTTCTCCTAGTCTATTTTGGCTCTTGTTGTATACCAGATATCGCGACCTCCGTAGCCGCCAGGACGCGTCGAGAAGAAGTAGAGCGTCGTGCCGTCTTTCGAAAGCCAAGGAGAACCATCATCCGACTGGCTATTTACCGGATATCCTAAGTTTATGGGCGCGGACCACGGGTCGGATAGCGTATCCCTCGTGGAGACCCAAATATCGAGCCCTTCGCTGCCGGCGCGATTGGTCGTGATGAATGCCTCCAGGCCATCTTTTCTTATGAAGATTCGAGTATCGCGTCCCGGGCTGCTGAATTCGCGAACCAGTATTCCGGGACCCACCGAGCCATCTTCTCCCAACGGGCTTGCATAGACATCGAAGTCGCCGATCCCGCCAGCCCGGTTACTGCCGTAGAACAGCCAGGCTTGTTCGGTTTCCGGATCCTCGAAGAATGCGGGGGCGGTTTCGACGGCAGGAGTATTGAGCACACAGCCGAGATTAGTCGGTGGTTCCCAATCCGAGTGCTTATTCTTGCGTTGAGTCATCCAGATGTCACCCTGGCCGCAGCTCCCAGGACGAGTACTTTGGAAGTACAGAACGTGCTCATTCGAGGAAAGAAATGGCAACGAATCGGCAAAGGTGGTATTGATTGGCGACCCCATATTCCTGGGCTCTATCCACGGAGAGTCGACCGATTCTCGAGTCGCAAACCATAGGTCCTCAGCTCCGAGGCCGCCGGGCCGATCCGACGTAAAGTAGAGGGTCAATCCATCCTTGGAAAGCACAGCATAGTTGTCGTTATAGGGCGTGTTCAGTGGTGGCCCAACATTGACAGGCCCATACCAGTCGCCGAACGTCTCTCCGGCCCGCGGTGAACTGGAGCTAAAGCCCTCGGCCTGAAAGGCGCCCGAGGCGACGACGGTGTTCTCGGCGATCGTGTTCCACTGCTCGACGGTGTTTCCGGGCGGCAGGGCTAGCGCCGGCTTTCCCAGCGGGCTGGTCATCATCACCATTGCGACCGTAATGAAGAGCGTGAGTAATATTCTGATTTTCATGTTTGACTCCTTTCACTAGGTTGCGGCCCAGACGTTTACCCTTTTCTGAGCCTTCATTTGGTCATTCAAGCCGTGATAAGCTCGCCTTGGCATCTCGCATTCCAAACATCACCCGACGCCAGCGTGTTGTTCTAATTATTAGTGCGACAGTTGCGACAAAGGCGGGTCAAATATCCCGGCGAATTATTGACATTTTCTCTCATCAACAGCGAGCATCTGACTTGAGTTAATGAAAGACGTAAGCGATGGCAGCCAGGAAGCCCTCAGCCGAAAACATCACTAAGGGGTTGCAAGCTTGGAGTGGCGGAAAAGATACGGAAGCTTCCGACGCCGTGCTGAATCTCGTCTATGACGAGCTGCACCGGCAGGCGCGGCGGTATCTCAGACGTGAACGCGCCGGACACACTCTGCAAACCACAGCTCTGGTGCATGAGGTCTACCTCAAACTCGTCAAGCAGAAAAATATCGCGTGGGAGAGTCGCTCGCATTTTTTTGCTGTGGCTGCAAAGTTGATGCGTCAGATTTTGATTGATTACGCCAGGACGAAACACCGCGCCAAGCGCGGGGGCGCGGGTGATAAGGTGCCTTTGGAAAACGCTTTGACCGTGGGTGTCGGCGACACAGATTTTGATTTACTGGCACTGGACCAAGCACTGACGAGCCTCGCCGCTAAAGAAGAACATCTTGCGAAAATTGTCGAACTCAGATTTTTCAGCGGTTTGAGTGTCGAAGATACGGCCGAGGTCTTAGGCGTTTCAGATTCAACCGTCAAACGTGATTGGCAGATGGCAAAGGCCTGGCTTCGCCGGGAATTGATAAGGTAAAAAAGATAGCAGTCTGCATAAGCAAGCGTACAAGTTTTATGGCTTATGAAAACTGGCAGAAGGTAAGAGAAGTTTTTGATGCCGCCCTGCGACAAGAGCCAGCAGACCGGCAGAATTACCTCAACGAAGCCTGCGGCGATGATAAGGCTTTGCTAACGGAAGTCGAATCGCTGTTTTCCTCTCTGGCTAAATCTGACGAGTTCCTCGAGACTCCCGCCGTGGCCCACGTGGCAGACATAATCGAATCCCCCAAAAAACCACTTGCTCCAGGTACACGCTTCGGGCATTACGAGCTCATCCGGCAAATCGGCATCGGCGGAATGGGCGAAGTCTTCTTGGCCTCTGACACCGGGTTAGAGCGCAGAGTGGCGCTCAAGTTTCTGCCCGCGCATTTCAGTCAAGATAAGGTACACCTGCGGCGGTTCCAGCAAGAGGCGCGCGCCGTGGCGGCGCTGTCGCATCCGAATGTCTGCACGATCCATGAAGTGTTCGAGACCGCAGAAGGTCGCCACTGCATTGTGATGGAGTACGTCGAGGGCGTAACGCTGCGGAAGCGGATGGCGCGTGGGCGGATGAGCGTCGGCCAGACGCTCGACACGGCCCTCCAGATCGCTTCGGCTTTGGCGGCGGCGCACGCGCAGGGGATCGTGCACCGCGACATCAAGCCGGAGAACGTGATGGTGCGGCCCGACGGGCTGATCAAGGTGCTCGACTTCGGCATCGCCAAGTACGCCGCGCCGGGTCGCGCGCGAGACGCGAAAGAGTCGTGGGTCAAGACGACAACGGGCGTCGTCTTCGGGACCACAGCCTACATGTCTCCGGAGCAGGCACGCGGGCTGTCGGTGGATGCGCGCACCGACGTCTGGTCACTGGGCGTCATTCTCTACGAGATGGTGGCCCGCCGTCTCCCTTTCCCCGGCAAGACGCCGACCGACCGCATGGCCGCCATTCTGGAGCGCGAGCCGCAGCCGCTCGCCAGGCTGCGGCGTGGCGTCGCCGCCGAACTCGAACGAATTGTCAGCCGCGCACTGGCCAAGGATCGGGACGAGCGGTACACGCGGGCCGCCGACCTGGCTGAAGATTTACGCAAGCTTCGGGGTACGCTCGGTGCCGAGCCTCCATTCCGCTTCGCCTTACCCGCGCCGGCTCGCGGGTTACTCTTCTCCCGCAAGCGCCGTACGGTTGCGCTGGCGACGCTCCTGCTTATAACCACCGCTGCCCTAGTTGTCGGGCTCTCATACCTGTTCTTCCGCAAAAGTTCGACATCAGCACCGCACACAGAAATTAAGTCGCTCGCAGTGCTGCCGCTGGAGAATCTGTCGGGCGATCCTGAGACGGAATATCTCTCAGACGGCATTACAGAGAGTCTCATCAACCGCCTCTCACAGTTGCCCAATCTGAAGGTGATCGCGCGCAGTTCAGCCTTCCGCTATAAAGGGCGAGATGTGGATGCGCGGACGGCGGGGCGTGACCTTGGCGTGAGCGCGGTACTCACAGGAAGAGTGATAAAGCGCGGCGACAACCTTTCAATCAGCGTCGAGCTTGTGGATATACGAGACAACAGTCAACTGTGGGGCGATCAGTACAACCGTCAGTTCTCCGATATTCTAACGGTGCAAAGAGAAATTTCGCAGGAAGTGTCGGAAAGATTGCGGCTGAGGTTGACGAGTGAAGAAAGACAGCAACTTGCTAAAAGTTATACCGACAAAACAGAAGCTTATCAGCTATATCTCAAGGGACGATACTTTTGGAACAAGAGAACCGAAGAAGGGATGAGGAAAGGCATTGAGTATTTCCGGCAGGCGATTGATGTAGACCCCAGCTACTCTCTGGCTTACAC
>Ga0210378_10001873_pt1 | contig 10876 bp, 11 predicted proteins | sample PLM1_60_b1redo_FD_155465 | JGI IMG/M metagenome (GOLD analysis project Ga0210378, IMG submission 155465) | Groundwater sediment microbial communities from an aquifer in East River, Colorado, USA - PLM1_60_b1 redo | ecosystem: Environmental > Terrestrial > Soil > Riparian zone | place: USA: East... | reverse complement strand
AATAGACGAGCGTGAAGAAGGCGCCGAAGGCGAAGTAGACCCAGAGCTTCGCCCGCTCGGCCATCGCGCCCCAGACGATCGCCAGGGAGACTCCGGCGAAGACGACCTGGAACAGGTAGCCGGCCCCGGCCGGGATCGTCGTGAAGAAGGAGAAGGGCGCCTCGGCGACCGCGAGCAGCGAGTCCACCGAGGGCAGGAAGCCGCTTGTGCCCACGAGCCCGTTCCCCTCGCCGAAGGCGATCCCGAAGCCGACCGCCCAGTAGACGAGCGAGCAGACGGAGAAGATGAGGACGTTCTTGCCGGCGATGTGCGCCGCGTTCTTCATTCGAGTGAGACCCGCCTCGAGGAACGCGAACCCCGCCTGCATGAACATGACGAGGACGGCCGCGAAGACCACCCACACGGTGTTGACGGCGATGAGGAGCTGCGCGTCCGTCATGCGACTTCCACCTCGCCGAGCGCCAGGCCCGTGCGGTTGTGCATGACGTTCTCGACCGGCGTCGTCCAAACGATGCCGTCACCCGACTCGTGCCCCGAGCGGGCAGAGTCCGCGATCGCGTCGACGACTGCGCGAGCGAGCCGGTCCTCGACGACGAACGTGAGCAGCGCCTTCGGCAGGAACCGCGACTCGAAGACCCGGCCGCGGTACTCGTGTGTGATCCCGCGCTGGCGCCCGTGACCCACCGCCTCGACGACGGTCACGCCCACGTGACCCGTCTCCGTCTCGACCGCGTCGATCACGGTCTCGATTCGCTCCCTGGTGACCACCGCTTCCACCTTCGTCATCTCAGACCTCCTTGCTTCGGCGTTCGAGGAACAGGACGTCGCGCCACTCGCCGTCGAGCTGGGCCAGCCGTTCGCGGGTGCCGACGACGCGGAACCCGCAGGCGAGATGGAGCGCGACGCTTGCTTCGTTCTCCGGGAAGACCCCGGTCTGAATCGTCCAGATGCCCGCATGGTCGGCGTCGGCCACGAGCCGTTCGAGCAAGGCTCGTCCGACCCCACGCCCCTGGGCCCCGGCATCGACGTAGACGCTGTTCTCGGCCACCCCGCGGTAGCACGCGCGCTGCGAGACCGGTGCGAGGGCGGCCCAGCCGACGATGCGCTCGCCCTCGACGGCCACGAGCCTGTGGGCCTCGAGGTGTGAGCGATTCCAAGCGTCCCAGCCGGGAGCCTCCGTCTCGAACGTGGCCTGACGGCCGGCGATGCCCTGCTCGTAGATCGCGCTCACGGCCGGCCAGTCCTCCGTTCTCATTGCTCGCAGCTCCATTTGATGTCCGAAAATGCGAAAAGCCCCGGGACGCTTGAGTCCCGAGGCTCCATAGCCCCGACGCCCGCCTTCTGCGGCGAACGTCTGCTCACGAATGTAGGAGGGGGACCGGACGGAGTCAAGTTCTCGGTAACGATTCGGGCCCGCCGCGCAACTATTGGGTGTGATGCATAAAGGGCGGCCGGACGGCGAGCTCGTCGCGGCCACGCTCGGCGGTGACCGCTCGGCCTTCGAGGCTCTGCTAGACCGCCACGTGGACCGCGTGCGCCTGCTCGCCGCCCGCATGCTCCGGCCCCAGGACGCTGAGGACGTCGTGCAGGAGGCGCTGCTCCAGGCCTTTCTCGGCCTTGCCCGGCTGCGCAATCCCGACCGGTTCGGCAGCTGGCTCTACGGCATCACGCTGAACCTGGCGCGGATGCGGCTTCGGCGCCGGGATCCACTCCTGCTCGACGGCGGGCTCGTGGAGGCACCGGCTCCGGACGGCGAGACAGCGCTCGACGCCGTTCGCGATGCGCTCGAGGTTCTGCCGCGCCGCGAGCGCCAGGCCGTGCTTCTGCACTACGTCGAAGGGCTCGCTCCGCACGAGGTCGCATCGCTCGTCGGCGAGCGGCCGGGAACGGTGCGAGTCCGGCTCCACCGCGCCCGCCGGCGGTTGAGGGGGCACCTGGCCGAATTTGCACCGACCAACAGGGAGGCAGCAATGATCGAAGTCGCAGTGGAGGACGTCGTCGTCCGGATGGGCGGCGAGAACGGCGACGCTTCGGAAATCGTCGGCGAGACCCGGATCGTCGTGCTCAAAGAGCAAGGTGGTGAGCGCCGGCTGCCGATCTGGGTCGGCGCGCCCGAGGCCGCCGCCCTCGCGGTGCAGCTCGGCGGCGAGGCGATGCCGCGTCCGATGACGTCGGATCTGCTGGCGAAGGTTCTCGAGGCGGCGGGCGCGACCGTCGAGCGAGTGGCGGTGAACAGCCTCCGTGAAGAGACCTTCTACGCCACGATCGTGCTTGCGACGGGGAGCGGGACGAAGGAGGTGGACGCGCGGCCGAGCGATGCGTTGAACCTCGCGCTGCGCGTCGATGCGCCGATCTACGTCGCCGACGACGTGATGGAGAAGAGCGCGTTCACCGGCGACGTCAATGAGAAGCTCGACGAGGAGGAAGCGTCTCGCGGCATCGAGTCGGAGCCATCGGGCAACTGGCGTTCGCTCACACCGAAGCTCGTTAAGTCGTTGTACCCGCCGCACCGGAAGCGGACCTAGCTGGATTTTCTTGCAACGTGTACGCGCTGCCAGCTAAGGTGATCGGCGCAATGCTGCGCTGCGGTTGACAAAGAGTTCCGTGCGCGCCGCCTCCTGAGGCTGGCGCGCCCTCTTCGTGTCCCGCAATTCAGGAGCAGCAGATGCCCGCAGTCGTAGTCGAAAACTTGCGCAAGGAGTTCGTCCGCAGTGACGGCCGCTCCCGCCTGCGCGGCCGCCGCGAGCGCGTCGAGGCCCTCAAGGGCGTCTCGTTCGAGATCGCGCGCGGCGAGTGCGTCGCCATCCTCGGCCAGAACGGCTCGGGCAAGTCGACGCTGGTCCGGCTCCTCTCGACGTTGCTCCTGCACGACGGGGGCTCGGCGCACGTCTTCGGCCACGACGTCTTCAAGGACACCCGCGCCGTGCGGCGGCTCGTCAACCGCGTGTCGGTCGAGGCCTCGTTCTTCAAGAAGATGTCGTCCGCGGAGAACCTCTCATACGCGGCGCGGTTCTACGGGCTGACCGCTGGACAGACGCGCGACAGGATCCCGGAGATCCTGGACCGCGTCGGTTTCCCGTCCAAGCGGCGCAACGAGGCCATGGAGGACCTCTCGCGCGGCATGCAGCAGAAAGTCGCGCTTGCCCGCGCGCTGCTCACGCAGCCGATCCTGCTCCTGCTCGACGAGCCGACGACGGGCCTCGACCCGCGCTCCAAGCTCGAGGTGCAGGACTTCATCCGCGAGGTGCGCCAGATGCACGACGCGACGATCCTGCTCTGCACGCACGACCTCGACGAGGCCGAGACCCTCGCCGACCGCGTGGGCATCCTCGACGGAGGCCGTCTGATCGCTCTCGCGCCGTCCGACGAGCTGAAGGCTCAGTACCGCGGCGAGACCCTCGAGGAGGCGTTCTTCGCCGCAACCGGCAAATCGTTCGAGGACGAGAAAGAGAAGGAGGACGACTAGTGCCTGGAGCAGCGGCAACCCTTCGACACGAGCTGATCGGCCTGTCCGGCGTTTTCGAGCGCAACGTCTACCTCGTCAAGCGCTACTTCTGGTGGGACGTCGCCTTCTTCGTCTGGACCGTCGCGAACACGCTGACGATCGTGTTCATCGCCGAGGGGATCGAGAGCACGGGCGGCCGGATCGACGTCGGCCGCGTGACGACGATCCTGCTCGTCGGCGCCGTCGTCTGGGCCTACCTCGGCATCATCTTCGAGATCCTCACCGAGACGGTTGCCTGGGAGCGTTGGGAAGGGACGATCGAGTACACGTTCATGGCGCCGCTCTCGCGCCCGATCCATCTCTTCGGGATGGGCCTGTTCGCGATCGTCTACGGGATCATCCGCGCGATCCTGCTCTTCGGGGTCGTCGCGCTCTTCTTCGACGTCAACGTCGGCGGCGCGAACTTCCTCGCCGCGCTCGTGATCTTGCTCATCGCCTCGATCCCGTTCATCGGCATCGGGATGATGACCGCCGTCCTGCCGCTGATCTCGCCCGAGAAGGGCACGCAGCTCGGCTTCATCGCGCAGGGGATCCTGCTCGTCGTCTCAGGGGTCTACTACCCGGTCAGCGTCCTGCCGGAGTGGATGCAGTGGCTCGCGACGATCTCGCCCGCGACCTACGCGCTCGACGGCATGCGCGACGCGATCCTCGAGGGTGACGGGATCGGGATGATGTGGGACGAGATCTGGCCGCTGATCGTGATCGGCTTCGTCTCGATCCCGCTCGGGCTCGAGGTCTTCCGCCGCGGCGAGCGCTATGCAAAGCAGCACGGGAAGCTCAAAAGGTCGGGATGATCGAGGTCCGCCGAGCCGAGACCGACGCCGACCTCGAGGCGTGGATCCAGGTGCGGCGGGCGGTGCTTCCGAACGAGTCGGGTGGAACCGTCGAGTACATGCGCGAGCTGGAGACGCCGGATCGGCTCGTTCTCGTCGCCGAGCTGGACGGAGAGCTTGCCGGCAGCGGCCTCGCCGACCGCTCGAGCAATCGCGAACGCGTCTTCCTGGCGCCGCGCGTCCTTCCTGAGCGACGGAGATGCGGAGTCGGGACGGCTCTGCTCCGGGAGTTGGTCACGCACGGCGAGCGCCTGGACGTGTCGGAAGCGTCGGCTCACGTCGAGGGGGCCGATCCAGGCGGGGTCGCATTCGCCGAGCGGTTCGGCTTCAAGGAGACCGACCGCGAGGTGGAACAGGTCCGCCTTCTGGACGGCAACGTTCCCGCACCTTCACCTCTGCCCGACGGGGTCGAGGTGGTCTCGATCGCCGAGCGGCCGGAGCTGCTCGAGCAGTCGTTCGAGCTCGCGCGGCAAGGCTACGAGGACATGGCCGTGCCGTGGTCGGTCGTCGTGCCGCTGGAGGAGTGGCTGCGTGATGAGGCGACTCTTCCGGGCGGCTCGCTGGTCGCTCTCGCGGAGGACGAGATCGTCGGCTACTCGGGGCTCATGGACCACGATGACGACGTCGTTGCTGAGGACGGGCTGACCGTCGTCCGCCGTGATTGGCGGCGCCGCGGCCTCGCGCGGGCGCTGAAGGAGCGCGAGCTCGCCTGGGCGGCTGAGAACGGCATTCGCGAGGTGATCACCTGGACGCAGACCGGCAACGACGCGATGCGCGCCGCAAATGAGCGCCTGGGCTACGCCTATCGAGACGTCAGCATCACCGTCGTTGCCCCGCTGCCGCTGAAGAGCTTGGCATGAGGCGCCTGCCGGCGACGAGCGTCTACTACGGGCTCCAACTCCTCCTCTACATGCCGACCTGGGTCGTCGTCGCGGTGTACCTCGTCCGTGAGCTGAACCTCTCGCCGCTCGAGCTCATCCTGATGGGGACGGTGATGGAGGCTGCCGTCTTCCTGTTCGAGGTGCCGACCGGGGTCGTGGCCGACACGTACAGCCGGAGGTTGTCGCTGATCGTCGGCTACGTTGGGATGGGCGTCGCCTGGATGCTCGTCGGCGCCGTCTCCGCGCCGTGGGCGATCATTGCGCTCTGGGGCTTCTGGGGCCTCTTCTACACCTTCACGAGCGGTGCCTACGAGGCCTGGATCACCGACGAGGTGGGCGTGGAGAAGGTCGGGCGCCTCTTCTTGAGGGGCGCACGAGTCCGGTATGCAGGCGCTTTTCTCGGGTTGGTCCTGCAAGTCGCGATCGGCGTCGTCTCGCTGCGCGCAGGGGTGATCGCCGGCGGCGCGATCACGGCCGCGTGCGGTCTCCTCTGCATCTTCTTCATGCCCGAAACCGGCTTTCGTCGGCGGCCCCGCGCCGAGCGAGGCTCTCCCCTGACCGCGTTGCGCTCGACGGCCCTGAGCGGCGCCCGTTACGCGTGGGCGGCGCCCGTGATCCTGCTGCTGGTCTCCGTCGAGCTCTTCATGGGCATGTCCAGCGAGGCGTTCGACCGTTTGAAGGAGGCGCACTTCCTGCGCGACGTCGGGCTACCGGTGGTAGGTGACCTGGACGCAGTGGTCTGGTTCGGGATCTTCTGGCTGGCCGGCATGGTGCTCGGGTTCTTCGCCATCGGGCGCGTCCTCAAGCGGTTCGAGCGCGGCGGCCGCCGGGTCGTGACGAGCTCACTCTTCGCCTTCACGCTCATCGAGATGGCCGCGATGCTCGTCTTCGCGCTCACCGGCTCGACCTGGGTGGCGATCGCCGCGCTCCTCGGCGTCTTCCTCGCTCGTGACCTCACCGGCCCGCTTTACACGATCTGGCTGAACGAGCAGATCACCGATTCGAGCGTACGCGCGACGGTGCTCTCGATCTCCGGTCAGGCGAACGCGATCGGCCAGGCCGGTGGTGGGCCGGCGCTGGGCGTGATCGGCAACGTCTGGGGCATCCGCGCCGCGCTGGCGGCGGGCGCCTTCGTCATCGCGCCGGCACTCGCGCTCTACGGCCGCGCGATCGCCCACCAGGGCCGCGAGCCGGAGCTCGAGGAGCTGCCGGCGCCGACGTCATGAGGCGATTGCGCATCCTCAAACCGCTTCGCGAGCGGGACTTCGCGCTCTTCCAGACGGGGTCGACCGTGAGCCTGATCGGCGACGGCCTGTTCATGGTTGCGATCGCCTGGCAGGTCTACGACATCTGGAACGTGCCGACGGCCTTCGCGATCGTGGGCGTCGCCGAAACCGTTCCGCTGGTCGCGCTGCTCCTCTTCTCTGGAGTCCTCATCGACCGGGTCGAGCGGCGCTGGGTGATGTTCTGGGCCTGCCTCGTTCGCGGCGCGTGCGTGGGTGTGATCGGGCTGCTCGCGGTGAGCGGGGCTCTGGAGCTCTGGCACGTGTTCGTGATCGCCGTCTTCTACGGTGCGGGTCGCGCCTTCGAAGGGCCGGCGTCGGGAGCGATGGTCCCGGACCTCGTGCCGACGCACCTGCTCGTGCAGGCGAACTCGCTGAACGGAGTCGTCAGGCCTCTGGCGCAGCGGCTCGTCGGGCCGGCGCTCGGCGGCCTGATCGTCCACGAGCTCGGGGCGGGCACGGCCTTTCTCCTGGACGCGGGCACGTTCGGCTTCGCGGCCGTGATGCTCACGCAACTGCGACCGCGCCTGGCGGCGATCCAGCGCGAGGAGCACCCGTCGGTCCGCGAGGACATCCGCGAGGGCCTGCGCTTCGTTCGCAAGCACACGTGGCTCTGGGGGACGATCGTCTGGGCGCTCTTCGCCGTGATGCTCGGGAACGGGCCGTTCGTCGTGCTCGTGCCGTACATCGTCAAGAACGAGCTCGGCGGCGACGCGGGCGACCTCGGGCTCGTGTTCGCCGCCGGCGGCCTCGGCGCTGTTCTCAGCTCGCTCGTCATCGGGCAGATCGGCCTGCCGCGGCGGCACATGACGTGGATGTACTGGCTGTGGGCGATCGGCTTGTTCGACATGTTCCTCTACACCGTCGTGCAGCTGCCCTGGCAGGCGATGCTCGTCGCCTTCTATGCGGAGGCTTGCCTCGGCTCCGGCCTCGTCATCTGGGTCACGCTTATGCAGCGCGTCGTGCCGAGTGAGCTCCTCGGCCGGGTAAAGAGCGTCGACTGGCTCGTGTCGTTCGGCTTCACGCCGATCTCGTTCGCGGTCGTTGGCCCGCTGGCCGCCTGGCTCGGCGCGGAGCCCGTGCTCGCAGGTGCCGGCATCGGCGGTGCGGTGTTGACGGCGGCGTTCTATTTCCTGCCGGGAATGCGGAATACCGAGACTCCCGGCCATCCGGAGTACGTCGACCTCAGTGGCCAGCAGCCGGAGCCCATTCCTGCGGAGCCGGTCGAGGTCAGAGCTTGACGACGCGGCCTTCGCGCGCGGACTCCTGTGCGGCTTCGATCACCTCGAGCCCGGCAATCGCCTCCTCGGGGTCGACCGGCGGCGGCGCCTCGCCGCGTAGAGCTGCGACTACGCCGTTGTAGAAGCTCTCGTGCTCGTCAGGCCGCGGCGGGATCTGTTGCAGGTCACCCTCGGTCCCGACCAGCCCAGGGCTGACGAAGGCGGCCTTGCGGCCCAGGACCCGGAACCGTGGGCCGGGCTGCGGTGCGTTCAGGCTCATCCAGAGATGTGAATGGACGCCCGATTCGTGGGTGAGCGCGACGAAGACGTCGTCGTCGATCCTGGCGCCGGCGCGGCGGAGGCCGACCTCGGCATAGACGCTTTCGACGCGGCTGAACAGCTGCAGCGCCTGGTCGATCTGGTGGCTGCCGAGGTCGTAGAGGACGCCGCCACCCTCGGCCGGATCTGCCAGCTCTCGCCAGCCCGCGGCGATCTCGGGCACCCAGCGCTCGATCCGTGACTCGAAGCGGAAGACGTCACCCAGCTCCCCCTCCTTCACCAAGCGACGCACGGTCAGGAAGTCGCCGTCCCAGCGGCGGTTCTGGAAGACCGTCACGAGCCGGTCGCGATCCCAGGCGAGAGCGACGACTGCCCGGGCGTCCGCTGTGGTCACCGCGAACGGCTTCTCGACGACGACACCGAGGCCGTGCTCGAGAGCGGTAATCGCGAGCGGCGCGTGAGCCCGGTTCGGAGTGGCGACGACGACGAGGTCGAGTGAGTCGGCGCGCTGCCAGACGTCCTCCGCCGAATCGAGGATCTGCGCGTCCGGGTGCGCTTGCCGAGCCCGCTCGCGCCGCTCGGGATCCCGGGTCACGATCGCGGCGAGCTCCAGGCCCGACGTCGCAGCGATCAACCGCGCGTGCAGTGGCTCTCCGGCCGATCCGTAGCCGAACAGGGCGACTCGCATGACACGATTCTCTACTGGACGACTTCCGGCTAGCCCATTAAGCTTCGGGCAGTCGTAAGAGGCGACGAGGCCTCGGGCGAAGTTCGCCCGAGGCTTTTTGCATTTCTAGAGGAGGTTCGTCGGGATGTCGGAGGTCGAGATGAAGGTCAGGGCGACGTCGAGCGCGGAGGCACGGAAGGACGCGCTCCAGAAGATCAAGGCGGACGGGGTCGAGTTCCTGCTCCTGTGGTTCACGGACATCGAGGGGCACCTGAAGTCGTTCGCGGTCACACCGAGCGAGATCGAGGGCGCGCTCGACGACGGGATGGGCTTCGACGGCTCGTCGATCACCGGTTTCAACGCGATCGAGGAGTCGGACATGGTCGCCATCCCCGACCCCGGCACCTATCGGATGATGCCGTGGAAGGAAGGCGAGACGAAGGTCGGCCGCATGATCTGCGACGTCGTCACGCCGGACGGCGAGCCCTACGAGGGCGACCCGCGCTATGTCCTACGCAGCGCGCTCGAGCGGATGAAGTCGATGGGGTTCGAGACGTTCAACGTCGGCCCAGAGCTTGAGTACTTCCTCTTCAAGGACGACAAGGGCACTGAGACCCTCGACGAGGGCGGCTACTTCGCCATGACCACGATGGACGCGGCCAGCGAGTTGCGCCAGGAGACCGTTCGCGGGCTCGAGCAGATGGGCATTCCGGTCGAGTACGTCCACCACGAGGTCGGTCCGTCCCAGCACGAGATCGACGTGCGCTACGCGCCGGCGCTCGAGATGGCCGACCACACACTGACCTACCGGCTGATTGTCAAGGAGATCGCCAAGAAGGCCGGTTTCCACGCGACCTTCATGCCGAAGCCGATCTTCGGCGAGAACGGCTCGGGCATGCACACGCACCAGTCCCTCTTCAACGACGGGCGCAACGCGTTCTTCGATGCCGACGACCAGTGGCACCTGTCGGATGTGGGCAAGGCTTTCATCGCCGGCCAGCTGCGCCACGCGCGCGAGATCTCCGCGGTCTTCGCGCAGTGGGTCAACTCGTACAAGCGGCTCGTGCCGGGGTACGAGGCACCGGTCTACGTCGCCTGGTCACGCCGGAACCGCTCGGCGCTGATCCGCATCCCGCTCTACAAGCCCGGCAACGAGCAGGCGACGCGCGCCGAGATCCGGTGCCCCGACCCGGCGTGCAACCCGTACCTGACGTTCGCGGCCCTGCTGCACGCGGGCTTGGAGGGGATCGAGCAGGGCTACGAGCTGCCGGATCCGATGGAGACGAACCTCTACCACCTGACCGCCGAGCAGCGGAAGGAGCGCGGCATCACCTCGCTGCCGGAGACGCTCGGCGAGGCGATTGACGAGCTGTCCGAGTCCGAGCTCGCGAAGAAGGCGCTTGGCCCGCACATCTTCGACCGTTACATCGAGCTGAAGCGGAAGGAGTGGGACGACTACCGGGTGCAGCTCACGGAGTGGGAGCGCGATAGGTACTTGGCAGTCCTGTAGAAAAGGTAGAAAATGGAGCTCTTCACCGGTCCCGCTGGTTTGGCGGACGGCGAGGACCGCTGACGGCCGACTGCGAGCTGCTTGCAAGAGCAGCTCGTGGTCGTTCTGGAGCTCCATCGGGCCATGTCCGGTGCCAGGCACCAGACGTGTCCGGACTGCCGGCTGCCGCGACGAGTGTTTGGCGGTCGGCGAGGGCCGCTGACGGCCGACCTGCGAGCTGCTGGCAAGAGCAGCTCGCGGTCGTTCTGCGGTTGGCCCGGGCGAGTTTTTAGAGGAAGCTCAGCACGGCGTCACGGCCAATGCTGAGGCCGATCACGCCACTGTGGCTGTCGATCTCCTCGATCGTGTCAGCCGGGACGAGCCGGCGGCGACGCGAGAGGAAACCGGACCGAACTGCGAGCGCGTCGGGCACGTTCGGCTCGGTCCCGTACATGGGACCTTCGACCCGGCCGACGACACGGCCCTCGGAGTCGGCCACGATGTAGCCGGCGGTCTCGAGAAGCTCTGGGCGCGCAATGCTCACAAGAGTCAACCTACCCACCGTCTGTTACGGGAAATCACGAGCTGCGTAAGGAGTTTGTTAAGGAGGGAAGGGTTGATTCCTACAATCGATGCATGGACGCGTCGGCCCGGCATCTCCAGCTCCTCACCGAGACGATCGCGGCCGTCAACTCCACGCTCGACCTGGAGGAGGTTCT
>Ga0210378_10001872_pt1 | contig 10880 bp, 15 predicted proteins | sample PLM1_60_b1redo_FD_155465 | JGI IMG/M metagenome (GOLD analysis project Ga0210378, IMG submission 155465) | Groundwater sediment microbial communities from an aquifer in East River, Colorado, USA - PLM1_60_b1 redo | ecosystem: Environmental > Terrestrial > Soil > Riparian zone | place: USA: East... | reverse complement strand
CACTCAGCGTGCTACGCGTCCTGGAGCACGCTGCGGAAGCCGGCCGCGTCCCTGCCGGAGCGGGCGGCAGTGGTCAGCGGCACGCGGTCAGGGCTGCTCGTCGTCCCGCCGGGTCCGCCGGTCCAGGTCGCGCAGGAAGTCGGGGTCGTCGTCCGGTGCCACGAAGCGCGGGCGCGCCTGCGGTCCGGAGGCCTTGCGCGTCGCGGCGAAGCGCCACACGAGGACAGCGAGGAGCACGGTCAGGAGCAGGAGCAGCGCAGGCACCCGGCCAGGGTAACCGCGCCCACCATGATCCCGCCCGTCTACGGCGAATACCCGTCCCCGAGACGTCCCTTACGGCGACGGCGGCCGCTCCCCGTCCGGATCGCCCTCGGGCTCGTCCGGGTCGCGGTCGCGGCGCAGCTCCTCCTCGCGCCGGCGCAGGTCCGCCTCCCACGAACCGAGCAGCTTCTCGTGGTCCTCGGCGGCCCGCCGGTCCAGCCGGGCGAGGAACTCCGGGTCGTCGTCCGGCGCCGGCGGGCCGGACCGGCCGAAGCCGGCGTCCCCGGGCCGCGACGGCCGGGACGGCCGCGACGGCCATGCCGTCCGCTCGGTCGAGCCCAGCCGCGGCCGGCCGCCTCGCGCCGGCATCCCCGACTCCGACCCCCGCGGCCGTCCCCACACCAGCCAGGCGACGGCGCCGATCTCGAAGGTCAGCAGCACGATCGCGATCCAGGCACCCTTGGGCAGCCCCCGCACCCGATCGCGGTCCGCGGTGATCGCGTCCAGCACGCAGTAGAGCCAGACCGCGAGCGCCACCAGGAACAGGACCCCGCCGAAGCGAACCAACACCGTTCTCACCCCTCGGCGGGAGCATACGGCGGCGCGCCATGATACTGGCTGGATGGCGTACGACGACCTGCGCGACTTCCTCGCCCGGCTGGAGCGGGACGGCGAGTTGCGCCGGGTCGCCGCGCCCGTCGACCCGCACCTCGAGGTCACCGAGATCGTCCAGCGCGTCGTCCGCGCCAACGGGCCCGCGCTGCTCTTCGAGCGGCCCACCCGCGGCCGGCTGCCGCTCGCGATCAACCTCTTCGGCACCGAGCGCCGGATGGCCATCGCGCTCGGCGTCGACCGCCTCGACGACATCGGCGGCCGGATCGCGGAGCTGCTCCGGCCCGAGCTCCCGGTCGGCCTCGGCGGCCTGCGCGCCGCCCTCGGCAAGGCCGCGCAGCTCAAGGCCGTCCCGCCGCGCAAGGTGCGCACCGCGCCGTGCCAGGATGTGGTGCTCAAGGATGGCGACGTCGACCTCGACATCCTGCCCGGCGTGCACGCCTGGCCGGAGGACGGCGGTGTCTTCCTCAACTGCGGCCTCACCCACACCCGGCATCCCGAGACCGGCGCCCGCAACCTCGGCATGTACCGGCTGCAGCGGCACGACAGCCGGACGGTCGGGCTGCACTGGCAGATCCACAAGGACTCGAACGCGCACCACGCCGTCGCCGAGCGCCGCGGCGAGCGGCTCCCGGTGGCGATCGCCTTCGGCTGCGACCCCGCGGTCACGTACGCCGCCTCCGCCCCGCTCCCCGCCGAGATCGACGAGTACCTGTTCGCCGGCTTCCTGCGCCGCAAGCGGGTGGAGATGGTCGACTGCCTCACCGTGCCGCTGCAGGTGCCGGCCAACGCGCAGGTCGTCCTCGAGGGCTGGCTGGAGCCGGGGGAGCGCAGGCCGGAGGGTCCGTTCGGCGACCACACCGGCTTCTACACCCCGGTCGAGCCGTTCCCGGCGCTGAGCGTGGACTGCATGACCCTGCAGCGGGACCCGGTCTTCCAGACCGTCGTCGTCGGCCGCCCGCCACAGGAGGACGGGCCGATCGGCAAGGCCACCGAACGGATCTTCCTGCCGCTGCTGCGACTGTCCATTCCGGACATCGTCGACTACGACCTGCCGGTCGAGGGGGTCTTTCACAACTGCGTCATCGTCTCCATCGACAAGCGCTACCCGAAGCACGCGCAGAAGGTGATGAACGCGATCTGGGGCGCCGGCCTGCTCTCGCTGTCCAAGCTGATCGTCGTCGTGGACGCCGACTGCGACGTGCACGACCACTCCGAGGTGGCCTGGCGGGCGCTCGGCAATGTCGACTACGCGCACGACCTGCTCGCCACGGTCGGCCCGGTCGACCACCTCGACCACGCCTCGTACGAGCAGTTCTGGGGCGGCAAGGTCGGCGTCGACGCCACCCGCAAGCTCCCGTCGGAGGGCTACCGCCGGGCCGGCGGCTGGCCGACCGAGGCGGTCATGGACCCGGCGGTCGTGTCGCGTGTGGACAGACGCTGGCGGGAGTACGGGATATGACGGCGGTGGCGCCGCGGCCCCCGCCGGTGCGGTCGTTCCTCCGGCTGGTGGTGATCGAGCACTCGGTCTTCGCGCTGCCGTTCGCGTACGTGGCGGCGCTGACGGCGATGCGACCGGACGTCCGGTGGGGGACGCTGGCCCTGATCACCGTCGCGATGGTGGCCGGCCGCACGTTCGCGATGGCCGCGAACCGGGTGATCGACCGCGGCATCGACGCGCGCAACCCCCGGACCGCCCGGCGCGAGCTGGTCACCGGCGCCGTTCCGGTCCGGATCGCCGTCGCGGGCGCGGGGGTCGCCCTGGCCGCCTTCCTCGCCGCCGCCGCGGCCCTCAACCCGCTCTGCCTGGCGCTGGCGCCGGTCGCGGTCGCCCCGCTGATCCTCTACCCGTACGCGAAACGCGTGACCGACCTCCCGCACGCGGTCCTCGGGCTGGCCCAGGCGGTCGCGCCGGTCGGCGCCTGGATCGCGGTGACCGGCGAGTGGGACTGGCGGCCGGTCGTGCTCGGCCTCGCCGTCGGCACCTGGATCGGCGGCTTCGACCTGATCTACGCCTGCCAGGACGCCGAGGTGGACCGCGTGATCGGGGTCCGCTCGGTGCCGGCCCGGTGGGGGGTGCGGGCCGCGCTGCGGGCCTCGACCTGCACCCATCTGGTCACCTTCGGGCTGCTGGTCTGGTGGGGCCTGCTCGTGGACTACGGCCCGCTCTGGTACGCCGGGCTCGCGCTCACCGCGGCCGCCTTCGCGTACGAGCACTCGATCGTCCGGCCGGGCGACCTGTCCCGGGTCAACCGCGCCTTCTTCACCGCCAACGGCGTCGTCGGCCTCGGCCTGCTCGCCGTCGCCGTCGCGGACCTCGTCCTCACCGCCGGCCTGCACCCGTGACCGGGCAGGCATCCCGGCGGCCGTGGGTGGTGGGGGTCTCGGGCGCGTCCGGCACGCCGTACGCCGGGTCTGTCCTCAATGGACTGATCGACGCCCGGCTGCCGGTCGACCTGGTGGTGTCCCGGGCCGCCCGGCTCACCCTGCTGGACGAGACAGGGCTCGCGCTGCGGGACGCGCACTGGCGCGACGACCTGGCGGCCTGGCTGGAGCGGGACCTGGCCGGCGTGGACCTCGCCTACCACCCGGCCGGCGACCTCGCCGCCGGCCCGTCCAGCGGCTCGTACCCGACCCGCGGCATGGTGGTGGTGCCGGCGAGCACGGCGGCGGTGGCCGGCATCGCGCTCGGCCTGTCCAAGGACCTGCTGCAGCGGGCCGCCGACGTGACGCTCAAGGAGCGGCGGCCGCTGGTGGTGGTGCCGCGGGAGACCCCCTACACCCGGGCCACCCTGCAGCACCTGCTCGCGCTGCACGACGCCGGCGGGACCGTGCTGCCGGCCAGCCCGGCCTTCTACGCGGGGGCCAAGGACGTGCGGCAGCTGGTGGATTTCGTCGCGGCCAAGGTGCTGGACGCGATGGGGGTCCCGCATGACCTGCTCCACCGCTGGACCGGCCGGCTCGGTGCCGCCCGCGAGGGACGCGGGCGGCGCGAGTGAGCCGGTCCAGCGGCGGAGCTGTCACTCAGGCGTTCGCTCGCGGCCCGACGCTCTCGTTCGAGAGCTGGTGCAACAGGGCCTGCACCTCCGACTCGAGGAACCGTCGGTGGCCACCCGGTGTCCGGATGCTGTGGATCCGGCCCGCGGCGGCCCAGCGTGTCACCGTTTTCGGATCGACGCGGAACAGTGCAGCCACTTCACCCGGCGTGAGCAGTCGCTCGCGTGGGTCCATTCACTCCCCCTGGGACTTGACAGCCACGCGGTACAGGGTCAGGGCTCCGCGCGTGCTGACACACAGTGAACCACTTCCCGCACCTGCTGTCCTCTGAACACTCTGTTGTCGGAATGAGTCTGTCCTTTCGGAGGCGGAGCGTGAGTTCTCTGCGACAGGTCGACCGGGTCGACCCCGCAGCTGATCGAGGCCCTCGGGGCGAACGCCCGGGCGACCTACGCCGAGCTCGCCCGGACGTGCCGTTGGACGGGTGGGACCGGCGGTGTATCAGCCCGTCCGGGCCGCGCTCTGTACGGTGACCGGCCCCTTCTGGTGGTGGATGAGGGGACTCCACCCGGAGGAATCAGCCGGTCACGGGAGTGGCGACGGGGGTCTGGCGGCGGCCGGCGCGGGGGCCGGTCACCGCCGAACCACCCCGAGCAGGAGGCGTGGCCGGGTGGGCGACGGGGGGTCGTCCACCCGGTCATGTCATTTGTGCGGTCGTCCGGCGGCCCTCCCGGCGCCTCAGCCGGCGCCGCGAGCAGACGAAGCCGCCGGCCGTCGCCAGCGCCGCCGGGTCGGTCCGGTCGGTGCGCGCCTGGGCCTCGGCCAGCGCGTGGCGCTCAGGCCCCGCCGCAGCCCGGCGTGCAGCGAGACCATCAGCGGCCGGGAGGCCCCGTCCGGCACCGGCACCACGGTCGCCACCGCCGTGCCGGTCCCGAGCGCGAACAGCGCCGAGGTCGCGGCCGTGCGCCCGGAACGCCAGGGGCGACCGTCTCCGGGTCGCCGCCCGCCCGGGCCGCGGCGGCGGCCTCCGGCGCGACCTGCTGGGCCCGCCGCGGGTCCCTGCCGACCAGCTGGTCCGCTCGGCGGCGGCCGCCACCGGTCCCGACCGGTCATCCGGCCGCGGTTCCCCACAGGTTGCCCCGTCGGCGATGTATCACTGCCCGGTCGGCCGTGCTCTTGCCAGCGTCGACAGCCGTGAGGGGGGTTCCGTGTCCCAGCCGACCCGAGTCCGAGTCCGCGCCTCCGACCCCGTCTCCGAGGCGGGCGTCTCCAGCCAGCTCCGCGTCCAGCCCGACCTGGAGGTCCTCTCGTCCGACTCCCCGACCCGGCCCGACGTCGTGGTGCTCGTCGCCGACCGCGTGGACGAGCGCACGGCGGAGGCCATCCGGGGGACACGCGACACGGGTGGCCCGCGCGCAGTGCTGGTGGTCGGCTCGATCGACGGCGCCGAGGTGCTCGCGGCCGTCGAGGCCGGGGTCGCGGCGATCGTCCGGCGGGCGGAGGCCACCCCGGACCGGCTCTGCACCGCCATCCGCGCCGCGGCGACCGGCGACGGCCACCTGCCGCCCGACCTGCTCGGCCGGCTGCTGCAGCAGGTCGGCGACGTCCAGCGGCGGCCGGCGGCGCCGTCCGGGCTCACCTTCGGCGGGCTCACCCAGCGGGAGCTGACCGTCCTCCGGCTGATCGCGGAGGGTTACAGCACCAGCGAAATCGCCACCCGGATGGCCTACTCCGAGCGTACGATCAAGAACTCCATTCACGACCTGGTGTCCCGTTTCCACCTGCGCAACCGCACCCACGCGGTGGCGTTCGCCGTCAGGCAGGGGCTGATCTAGTGTCCTGTGAGCGAAGTCCTTGCACCGCCTGCGACGCCCAGACGCCGACCGGCGGCGTTCTTGTCGCCGCCGATACAACAGAGGTATCGGCGACTCCTCGGCCTTGCCGGACCGACGCCTGGATCGCCGCAACCGGCACGAGACTCCGCTCACAGGACACTAGCCGCTCCCCCCGCCCCACCAGATCAGGACGCATGACCATGACCCAGCCCAAGGCGTCCGGCCCGCCGGCCGACCAGGCCACCTGACAGGGGAAAGCCGATGCCCGCGGACGAGCCGCACGAGTAGCGATCCTGGCGTCGGGCCGGCCGGTCCGTCTCAGGTGGACGGACCAGGCCCGGCGCGGCTCAGATCCGCACCCAGCTGGTCACGAGGTCGCGGCCGGCGTCGGTGAGCAGCCGGAGCCGCAGCAGCCCGGCCTGCACGCCGTCCAGCGTGAAGAGGCCGTCCTCGATCGGCACCGGCCGGCGCCCCGCCGCGGTCTCCACCTCGGCCCGGGCCAAGGCGGTGCCGGCCACCTGGGCGACCAGGTCGCGCACCGAGCCCCGCTCGGTGACCTGCAGCTCCACCGTGACCGGGCCGGTCTCGAACGAGATCAGCCGGACGTCGCCCTCGCCGCGGACCGCGAGCAGGCGGCCCCGCTCCTCCACCGAGTCGCGGACCAGCTCGGCCAGCTCCTCGTCCAGCCGGCGCAGCCCGTACAGCGCCTTGGCGCCCTCAAGCACGTGCTCCGGCACCGGGTCCACCCGCTGCAGCACCGACCGCAGCCGATCCAGCAGGGCCTCGTCGGTCTCGTCCGCGTCGGCGACCCCGTTCATCGCGTCGCCTCCCCGTCCGGGCCGTCCACCAGCACGGTGCCTTCGAGCAGCGCCCGCAACTGGGTCAGGCAGCGCCGCCGGGTCGGTCCGATGCTGCCCACCGGCATCCCGAGCACGGCCGAGATCTCCTCGTACGCTCGCGGCTCGTAGACCGCGATCCGCAACAGCCGCCGGCACTTCTCCGGCAGCTCCCGGTACGCCGACCACAGCGCCTGGTTGCGCTCGTCGAGCAGCAGGCCCGAGTCGACCGGGGCGGCGTCGTCGGCTCGGTCGAGCACCGAGTCCTCCATCGCCGGGCGCTCCCGCCCGCCGCGCCGCAGCACCCGCAGCGCCTCCCGCCTCGCGGTGGTGACCAGCCAGCCGACCAGCCGGGTCGGGTCCTCGATCCGGTCGAGGTGCTCGAGCAGCCGAAGCCAGGTCGTCTGGACCACGTCGTTGGCGTCCGCGGCGTCGAGCCGGAACGACCGCGCCACCGCGTAGAGCAGCGAGGTGTGCTGGTCGACCAGCTCGCCCCACGCGCGCTGGTCCCCCTGGGCCGCTCGGCCCAGCAGGGAGGCGGTCGCGCTGAACGTGTCGGTCATCGGTCCCTTCGTGGCGGTCGTCGACGCCCAGTGTGCCGCACGCTCGACCGTTCCGGACCCACGCCGCACAACCTGACGTTAGGGGGTGCCCTCAGCGGCAGGCAGGGTGTCGGGGGTAGCCCGCCGGGCAGCGTCGCTGCCCTTTCGGGCAGGGGGTGGGGGAGAAGTACAGTCGGGTCCGTGGATGCCGCCCGTACCCGCGAGCTCGAGGAGAAGGTCGCCGCCGGGGAGCGGCTGACCTACGCCGACGGCGTCGACCTCTACGCCAGCGACGACCTCGCCTGGCTCGGTGGCCTGGCCCACTCGGTGCGGACGGCGAAGAACGGCGACCGGGTCTTCTTCAACGTCAATCGGCACCTCAACCTGACCAACGTCTGCGCGGCCTCCTGCGCGTACTGCTCGTTCCAGCGCAAGCCCGGCCAGAAGGACGCGTACACGATGCGCGTCGAGGAGGCGGTGACGCTGGCCAAGGCGATGGAGCCGGCCGGGATCACCGAGCTGCACATCGTCAACGGGCTGCACCCGACGCTGCCGTGGAGGTACTACCCGCGGGTGCTGCGGGAGCTCAAGGCGGCGCTGCCCGGGGTGGCGCTGAAGGCCTTCACCGCGACCGAGGTGCACTGGTTCGAGGAGATCTCCGGGCTGAGCGCGGACGAGATCCTGGACGAGCTGATCGACGCCGGGCTGGAGTCGCTGACCGGCGGCGGCGCGGAGATCTTCGACTGGGACGTCCGCAAGCAGATCGTCGACCACGCCACCGGATGGGAGGACTGGTCCCGGATCCACCGGCTCGCCCACGCCAAGGGCCTCCGGACGCCGGCGACGATGCTCTACGGGCACATCGAGGAGCCGCGGCACCGGGTCGACCACGTGCTCCGGCTGCGCGAGTTGCAGGACGAGACCGGCGGCTTCACCGCCTTCATCCCGCTGCGCTTCCACAACGACAACAACCGGCTCTCGCACCTGGAGATGGCCACCCCGGCCGAGGCGCTGAAGACCTTCGCGGTGTCCCGGCTGCTCCTCGACAACGTCGACCACGTCAAGTGCTTCTGGGTCATGCACGGGCTGTCGACCGCGCAGCTCGCGCTGAGCTTCGGGGCGGACGACCTGGACGGGTCGGTGGTCGAGTACAAGATCACCCACGACGCGGACGGGTACGGGACGCCCGACACGATGACCCGCGACGACCTGCTGGAGCTCATCCGGGACGCCGGCTTCCGGCCGGTCGAGCGGAACACCCGGTACGAGACCCTGCGGGAGTACGACGGTCCGGACCCGGCCCGGCGGGACCAGCCCCAGCCCGTCTGGGCGTGACCGCCCGCGGCCTGGTCGGCACCGCATGCCTGCCGCTCTCCGCGACCCGCGCCGGCCGTACGGTGGACGCGTGCGGGCCTTCGCCGTCTACACCGCCGGCCGGCTGCTGGTCTTCGTGGCCGTGGCGGCCACCCTCCTCCTGCTCGGACTGCGCGGGTTCCCGCTGGTGCTGGCCGCGCTGCTGCTGAGCCTCCCGCTGTCGTACCTGCTGCTCTCCCGCGCCCGGGCCGCGCTCGTCGCGGACGTGGAGCGGCGGATGGCGGAGCGGCGTGCGCGCCGGGAGGACCTGCGGTCCCGGCTCCGGGGGGACGAGGAGCACAAGGCCTGACCCCGCCGCACCGAGCCCGGCGGTGGTTGCGTTTTCACGCTCCGGGTAGGGGTTCGGGGACACCGACCACCGCGCAACCGGAAGGACTCCCATGACCAACCCAGGCCCCCCGGGCGAGGACGAGCGCCCGCTCGCCGGCCCGGACACCGGCATGGGCCTGCCCGAGTCGGGCACCCAGCACGCGACCTCGACCGACTTCGAGCTGCCGCTGGACCGGCCGGAGGCAGACACCGACCCGCTGCTGACCACCCCGCCGCCGGCGCAGCCCACGCCGCCGGCGTACGACGACCCGGCCGAGCTGGTCCGGACGGTCGAGCCGGTCGAGCCGACCACCACCGTGCCCGCGGACGGCACGGGTGCCGGCGGCCTGCTCGAGAAGGTGAAGGCCTTCGCCGACCAGCGGCCGGCGGCCTTCCTCGCCGCGGCGCTGGTCGCCGGGTGGCTCGTCGGCAAGCTGCTCAGCAGGTCCGGCGACGACGAGGACGACTGAGGTGGTGGACATGGCACGGGACTCCGACGAGACCCACACCGCCGCGGCGCGGGCGGACGCGTCGCCCGGCCAGCTGGCCTCCGAGGTCGCCAAGGACCTCTCCACGCTGATCCGGCAGGAGATCGCGCTGGCCAAGGCCGAGCTGCAGCAGGAGGCGAAGACCGCGGGTGTCGCGGCCGGGGCCTTCGGCGGCGCCGGCTTCGCCGGCTACTTCGTGCTGGTGTTCGCCTCGCTCGCGGCGATGTGGGGGCTCGGCGAGCTGATGCCGCTCGGCTGGGCGGCGCTCATCGTCGCCGCGGTGTGGGCCGTCATCGCGGCGGTGCTCGCCGCGGTCGGCCGCAGCCGGCTGAAGAGGTTCAATCCGAAGCCGGAGCGGACCATAGAGACGGTGAAGGAGGACGTCCAGTGGGCGAAGACCCGGAACGCATAGAGCGGGAGATCGAGCGCACCCGGGCCAAGCTCGGCGAGGACCTGGACGCGCTCGAGGAGAAGGTCAACCCGAAGAAGGTCGCGCACCGCTCGGTGGACCGGGCCAAGGAGAAGGCCGCCGAGGTCAAGGAAAAGGTGGCCGCCAAGCTGCAGGCCGGCTCGCCCGACGGGGACGGGCCCGGGGTCGGTGACAGAGTCTCCGGCCTGGCCGGGACCGCCAGGGAGAGGGTTGCCCCGCTCGCGGCGACGGCCAGGGAGAGGGTCGCCCCGCTGGCGGCGTCGGCGAAGGAGAAGGCGGCCGTCCGCTCCGGGCTCGACCCGGACACGGCGGACACCCGTGAGGTGGCCACCGCGGTCGCGACCGGGACCTGGGCCAGCCTGCTCGAGCAGACCCGGCGCAGCCCGCTGGCCGTCGGTGCGGTGGCCTTCGCGGTCGGCATCGTCCTCGGCCACCGCTGAGCAGGGCGACCTCAACGCCAGACGGTCGCACGGTCGGTGGTGAAGCCGCACGGGAACGACGGCGGCGGCGCGCCGCCGCGGGCGCCGGCATGAGCCCGGCGCCGACCACGGCCACGACAGCGGTGACGATCCCGGCCCGGGCGGTCCATCCCGGCACGGAACGACAGGTACCCGCTGTCCGGCGGGAACCCAAGGGTCGCCGGGCGGGCGCCGGACCGCGCACGTACCGTGCGGGAGTGACGCAGCGGCCGCGGGTGGGGCACATCCAGTTCCTCAACTGCCTGCCGCTCTACTGGGGCCTGGTGCACAGCGCAGCGCTGCTCGACGTCGAGCTGACCAGGGACACCCCGGACCGGCTCGGCGAGCAGCTGGTCGCGGGGGCGTTGGACATCGGCCCGATCAGCCTGGTGGAGGCGCTGCGGCACGCCGACGAGCTGCTGTTGCTGCCGGACCTCGCCGTCGGCAGCGACGGGCCGGTGCAGTCGTGCGTGCTGGTTTCCCGGGTCCCGCTGGCCGAGCTGGACGGCGCCCGGGTGGCGCTCGGCTCGACCAGCCGGACCACCGTCCTGCTGGCCCGGATGTGGCTGTCGGAGCGGCACGGCGTGCACCCCGAGTACCTCACCCGCCCGCCCGACCTCGACGCGATGCTGCGGGAGGCGTCGGCCGCGGTGCTGATCGGGGACGCCGCGCTGCGGGCCGGCCACGAGGCGCCGCGGCGCGGGCTGGCCGTGCACGACCGCGGGGCGGCGTGGCGGG
>Ga0210378_10001871_pt1 | contig 10885 bp, 6 predicted proteins | sample PLM1_60_b1redo_FD_155465 | JGI IMG/M metagenome (GOLD analysis project Ga0210378, IMG submission 155465) | Groundwater sediment microbial communities from an aquifer in East River, Colorado, USA - PLM1_60_b1 redo | ecosystem: Environmental > Terrestrial > Soil > Riparian zone | place: USA: East... | reverse complement strand
TTCTGAAGGGCCGTTGTGAAGCGCTGCCCGATCTCGTCGATTTCCTGCTCGGTCACGATGAACGGCGGCGCGACCATCGCCAGATCGCCGCTCGTGCCGTCGGCGTGGCCGACGTTGGGCCATACGGTGAGCCCGGCGTCGAGCGCCGCATCAGCGAACGTCTCGGCGAAGCGCGCCGCGCGCGGGAACGGGGCCCGCGTCGCCTTGTCCTCGACGAATTCGATCCCGGCCAGGAGGCCCCGGCCGCGCACGTCGCCCACATGTGGCAGCTGCGCGAGGGGCGCGAGCCGCTCGTGCAGCACACGCCCCATCCGCGCGCAACGTTCCACGAGCTTATGCTCTTTCAAGTAGCGCATCGTGGCGACCCCCGCAGCGCAGGCGACAGGGTGATGCGAGAATGTCTGCGCGTGCAGGAACGCGCCGGAGCCGTTCGCCACGGCGTCGACAATCCGCTTGGGTGCCGCGATGGCGGAGAGCGCCGCGTATCCGCCCGAGATCCCCTTCCCCAGCGTCATGATGTCCGGAGCGACGCCGTAGGGCTCCATCGCCCACCACGTGCCCGTCCGGCCGACGCCGACCAGGACCTCGTCGGCGATCAACAGCACGTCGTGGCGATCGCAGATCTCCCGCACGCGTCGGAAGTATTCCGGTCGCGGCGTGGAGCCGCCCGTTGACGATCCCCCCACCGGCTCCGCGATGAACGCGGCGACCTGGTCGGCGCCGAGCCGAGTGATCGCCTCTTCGAGGACACTGCCACTGCAGACCGGGCAGGTGGCGCTCTTACCGCCGCACTCGCACCGATAGGGATACGACGCCGGGATGCGATGCACGTCCACGAGCCAGGGCCGGAACATCGCTTTGTAGGCCTCCCGCGCCGAGGCCGACAGCGCGAGCAGCGTGCTGCCGTGGTAGCCCGGCGATAGGGCGATGATCCGGTTCTTGGAGGGGCGGCCGCGCTCGATCCAGTACTGCCGCGCCAGCTTCAGGGCCGCCTCGACGGCCTCCGATCCACTACAGAGGAAGTAGAGCTTGGAGAGGTCGCCCGGCAGCGTTTCGGCGATCTCGGCCGCCAGCTCCTCGACCGGGCCGTGGGTGAACATCGTGCCGGAGAGGTAGCCGAACTGCCGCGCCTGCTGGGCGATCGCCTCGGCGATTTCGGGATTGGAGTGACCCAGGTTGGCAACGTAGGCGCCGCCGACGGCGTCCAGGTAGCGCTTGCCGCGGTCGTCAATGAGCCAACAGCCTTCACCACGCACGATCTTGGGATACTCGTGCCCGAGCTTCCGGTAGAAGACGTGGCTGTCGGGATAGGTGTGGGCGGTCACCCGGGAAAAGCTACGGCCCACGGCACGAAGGGGCGAGCATGGTCGCTCGCCCCTGATTAAGTTCAAACGCCGCAGCCTACTGGCCCCTCGTCCAATGGCAGGACAGCGGACTTTGGATCCGTCAATCTAGGTTCGAATCCTAGGGGGCCAATTTTCGGCCGGCCGCTCAGTGGAAAATGTCAATCTGCACGCTGTGGCCGCTTCCGATCTGCGCCGAATAGGCGGGTTGCAACGCCGTGCCCACGACGCTGCCGGTCGCAACCGCCGAGACGTTGCTGAAGACGCCCGTCACTCGCTCACGAAATCCCGGCTCACTGCGCTCGCTGGTCCCGCTGGACGACTGTCGAATCAGTCCGTTCGACACCCAGTCGATCGAGACCTCGCCGGTGGGCCCCGCGAACGTCACGAAGTCCGGATTGTCGGTCGTGTTCGTGCGCAAGCTCATCCGATTCTCATTGCCGCTCAGCGCACTCGCCGGTAGCACGCCGTTTCCGCCGAGGACAAACGTGCACGAGTAAGACAGGTCGCACTCGTAGAAGTAGTATTCGAGAAAGACGGCCGGCGACTGCACCGACCCAATGCGATACGCCTGCACTCCACCGAATCTGACCACATCATCGATCACGGTGAACCAGTACGAGTTGACGATGTCGCCGTTTGCGACGATGTGACATTGTTTTCCCGGTTGCCCACACCCGCCACCGGGACCGGTATCGGTGGCGACGCCAAAGTCTGGCCCGGCGATGGCGCGGGTGGGTGGCGCCGCATCTCGGCACGCCGACGCCGCTGCAAGGGTGAACAACCCAATCGAGGACCAGGCCTGGTGACTCTTCATGGCGCTCCTCCGGTGAATTGTGGCCTCACCATGGGGTCGCCGAGTCAAGTAAACGTCAAGTGGAGGCGAACGCCCTCGATGAAGGAATCGACGCATACCGCAGGTTCGTTGGAGTTCCCTTGACTGTTGCTCAGACACGCGGCAAGTAGATCGCATGGAGAAGAAGGTCGCGCCTCCCCATAGCTCCGAAACCGGTCGCACCTACCGGCTGGATCGCCTCATCGGGAGGGGCGGCTTCGGCGAGGTCTACCTCGCGACTCCGGCGCCTGCCGCTGGGCTGCCGGCGCAGGTGTGCATCAAGATCAGCAATCGTCTCACGGCCTGGCTGCGCGAGGCCTACTTCGCCGAGCTGCTCGAGCGCGAGCCGCGCGCACTACGAATCTTCGATCGGTTCGCCGAGGCGGACGGCGACGGCATGCACTACTGCCTCGTGATGGAGTACGCGGAGCACGGGGACGTGGGCGCCTGGCTCAAGCGCCGAGGCCCGCAGTCCGAGCGCGTCGTGCGCCGCGAGATCGCGGGGCTCCTGGGCGCGCTCGATACGCTGCATCGCGGACAGGCGCTGCACCGCGACTTGACGCCCTTCAACGTGTTCGTGTGCGAGAACGAGCAGCTGAAGCTGGGGGACTTCGGCATCGCGCGGCACCAACGCAATCGCCAGGGTGTCACCGCCGACGCCTTCAACGTGCTCAACGCGCCAACGGAGATCGCGTGGGGATGGGTCCGGAGGTGGCAGCAGCGCGACGACATCTATCAGGTCGGCCAGCTCGCAGCGATGCTGCTGCGCGGTGACATCGCGAGTCCGATGCGCAGTCGCGACGTCCGCGGCCTTCCCTGCAGCGACCACCTAAAGGAAGTCATTCACCGCTGTCTGGGGGTGCGCGGCAGGCGCTACGAGGCCGCCGGTGAGCTCATTGCCGCGCTGCGGCATCGTCCCAAGGAGCTGTCGGCGGGCCGCGTGGCGAGTCTCGCGGGAAAGCGGCTGTCGTTCACCGGGTTCCTGAAGCGTCCGCGCAGCGAGGCCATGGCGGCAGCCCGCAAGGCCGGCGCGATCGTGCAGACGAAGCCCGGGCGCACGACCGATGTGCTCGTACGGGGGCGGCCGAACCGGCTGCAGATCGCCGGCAAGGATGCCGGCACCAAGCTGATGGAGATCCGGCGCCTCGCCGCGCTGGGACACCGGATCACCATCATCAAAGAGCCGCAGTTTTGGAAACTGGCCAAGTCAGGGCAGCGCCGCCCCCGTCCCCGCCGTCGCGGGTAGATTCTCCTCCACGAACTTCGTGAGCAAGGCGAACAGGTGTTGCCGCGTCGCGCCGCCCGCGATCGAGTGCGTGCGGTTCGGATACACCATCAGCTGAAACGGTCGGTTCGCTGCGACCAGCGCGTTCACCATCGCCTCGGTGTTCTGGTAGTGCACGTTGTCGTCCCCCGAGCCGTGCACGATCAGCAACTTGCCCCGCAGGTTCTTGGCGTAGGTGAGCGGTGAGCCGCGGTCGTAGCCCGCGGCGTTGTCCTGCGGCAGGCCGTTGTAGCGCTCGGTGTAGATCGTGTCGTAGTACTTCCAGTGCGTCACGGGCGCGACCGCGATCGCCATGCGGTACACGTCGGGCGCCTGCGTGATCGTGTTCAACGACATAAACCCGCCGTAGCTCCAGCCCCAGATGCCGATACGCGTCGAGTCGACGTAGGGGAGCCGCCCGATGGCGCGCGCGGCGGCGGCCTGGTCGCGCGTCTCGATCACACCCATCTGCCCGTAGATGATCTTACGCCACGCTCGGCCGCGCGCGCCCGTGCCGCGGTTGTCGACGCTCGCCACGATGTAGCCGCGCTGCGCCAACATTTCGTGCCAGAGAAAGTTCTGGCCACCCCACACGTCCAGCACCGTTTGCGAGCCGGGCCCGCCGTACACGGTGAAGAACACCGGGTAGCGCTTGGCCGGATCGAACCCCGGCGGCTTGATGAGATAGGCGTTGAGGCGGATGCCGTTGCCGATGTCCACCTGGGTGAACTCGGTCGCGCCGAGTCGTAGGGCCGCGACCTTCGCCTTGAGCGCCGCGTTGTCGACCAGCGTGCGCAGCGAGCGATGGTCGGGGAGACTCACCAGCTCCATCGTCGGCGGCACGCCGAAGTGCGAGTAGTTGTGCACGGCGAACCGGAAGCTGGGCGACGGGTTGTAGCTGTGCACCCCCGGCTGTGCGGCCGGACTCAGGCGTTGCGGCGCGCTCCTGCCGGGGCGCGTGAAGCTCGCCCGGTACAAGTATCGCTGCGTCGGGTTGTCGGGCGATGCCGTGTAATAGACCCAACCCCCCACCGTGTCCACGCCGCTGACGCCCAGCACGTCGAACGCGCCGCTCGTCACAGCCTTCGGGGCGCCGCTCCCCGCGCGAGGGAACAGGTAGAGGTGCGTCCAGCCGCTCCGCTCGGAGAGCCACAGGATATCGCGCCCGCCGTTGACGAAGCGCAGGTCGTCGAACTGCTCGACCCACGCGCTGTCCTGCTCGGTGAACACGGTGCGCACCGCGCCCGTCTGCGCGTCAGCGAGCATGACGTGGAGCGTGTTCTGTAAGCGATTCATGTGCTGGATGACCAGCTCCCGGCTCCCGGCTCCATGTCCTTTAGGGCCCGGCCCTACCGGCGGCGCCCATTCCATGCGCGCGATGTAGTTGTTGCGCGGATCGCCCGGGACCGACAGCCAACGCGTCGGCCCCCCCCCACCGGTGGCGCTCACGACGCCGACGCGCGCGGCGGAGTTGGTCTGGCCCGCCTTGGGGTACTGCACTTCGACGTCGTACGCGTACAGCGAGTCGGTCGTGTTGTAGAGCGGGAAGTCGCGCACGCCGGTGGCGTCGAGCTGCCAGTAGGCGATCGCCTGGCCGTCCGGGCTCCAGCGCCAGCCGTCCTGCAAGCCCAACTCTTCCTCGTACACCCAGTCGAACGTCCCATTGATGGTGGTGCGCGAGCCGTCGGTCGTGAGCTGGGTGATCCGACCGGTGGCGAGGTCTTCCACGTAGAGGTTGTACTCGCCGTACCGCACCCAGGCGACGCGCCCCCCGTCGGGCGAGAACTTCGCAAACATCAGCGTCGAGGACGGGCCGTCACCCCCCAACTTCTTCAGCGTCCACTTGGTCCGATCCAGCACCCAGTAGTCGCCGCGCGTGTTGGTGCGCCACACCTGCTGGGAATTGGCGAAGAGCAGGAGGCGGTTGCCGTCGTCGGACCAGGAATACGCTTCGATGTCGAGCGGCGCCGACGCACCCGGCGGCACGAGCCGCGCCGCGGGGACCAGGATCGTGCGCGCCCCGGTCTGGGCGTCGTAGCGGACGATGTCCCGGCCTTCCCGCGCCTCGGCGCTGCGCTCGAGCGTCGTGTAGGCGGCGCCGTCGTTCAGCCACGCGAGCGGTCCGAACGAGCCGCTGCGAAACTCCGGGCTCGCGTAGATGCGATCCACGGTGAGGAGCGTGGAGTCGGCAGGGGCGGCGCGCTGGGCAGCGGCAATGCCGCCCAGCGTCGCGGTGAGCACGCAGGTGAGGAGCAGGCGACGCATCATCAAAAGACCCAAGTTGGGGACGTTAGAACATACCCGGCCCAGTGCCGCGCGGCGGGCGGCGGATGAACTGGGGCTTCGGGAGCGCGTCGAACTTGGTCTGTTGCGCCGGCGTCAACAGGTTGCGGATCGCGGCGAGCCACTGGTCCGCTTCAGCCTGATACCCTTCCATCTCCGTCCGTATGCTGTCCATGCGGGCACGCATCTCTGGCGTCGGCTCTTGGCCAGGCACGAACCCGCTCCCCGGCATTTGCTGGCGCAGGGCCAGGCGGCGAGCGGCGACGTCCTTCATCACGCCGTTGAGCGCGGTATAGGGCTGCGCGACCTTGGTTTTCTGGTCGGCGGTGAGACCGACGGCCTGGGTGAGCGAATCGATCGTCATCCAGTGATCCGGGGGCGGCCCGAAGCGCCGCTGGCCGCCCATCGCGCCGGGGTCCTGGGCGAGGGCGGGCGTGGCGATGACCGCGAGCAGCAATGCACTGCGTGCAACTCGAAACATGAAGAGCTCCTTAGGGGTCAGCCCTCTATACGGAGAGGTGGTGCACCGCGTTAAAAGGCTTCGCAGCACCCCATCTTCGCACACCGCTCCCACGGCAACGCGCTGTGCAGCGGGGAGTACCGCCACCGCGCCATCGCCTGACGGTCGTCGGACGCCCCGGGAGGGTCCTTCGTGAACTTGAGCTCGCGGACCGTGATCGATTGCGACGTGTCGGCCGGGATGAAGATGGCGCGGCCACGGCCGCTGTCTGGCGTGATCATCGCCACGCTGTCCACCCAGAAGTAGCTCCATCCCGAAGCGAGTCCGAGCCGCGAGTATGCGCCCGTGGTGTAGATGCGCGCCACGATGCGGCCGACGCCGGCAAGGTCGGCTTGGGAGTTGTGGTGCGTGTTCTCCTCGGGGTAGATCGTCCCGACGGGCCCGATCGTGTCCTTCGGCGGAACGGCGCTCGAATCCACGAGGGTCAGCGGCTGCCGATCGTACGCGCCGTGCGTGAGCGTGTCGAACTGGAGCGTCGCCGCGTACGCCATCACCGCCGCGCGCTGGTCCAGCGAGGCCGCGTTCGTCACGTAAACCGGCGGCGCGGGTGTGTGGGGAACGCACGCGCCCGCGGCAATGAGCAGCGCGACCACGGCAATCTCGGCCTTCCAGTTCATGAACCCTCCAGGGCGAAAGTTCACCTGCGGTTGCGAGAGCCCAGCGCGGTCATGCGCGCGACGACGGCCGCCAGATCGGGGTCGGCATCGCGCCACAACGCCGTCACCGCGCGCGCCCAGCGGGCCGCGCCGGTCCAATCGCCCGCAGCCGCAGCGAGCTCGGCGCGCAACGCCATCGCGCGTACCAAACCCGCGGCCTGCGGTACCTCGTCGAGCAGCGCTGTCCCGAGCGCGGGAAGCGCGGTGAGCGACCGGTCGAGACGCACGAGCGCTGCCGCCGTGTCACCCACTGCGACGAGCAGCCACGCCTCCTGGTAGACATTCTCGATCGCCACATCGCCAGCGCGGAGATCGCCGCGCCTGGCGTCGAGCTTGGCGATTCCCGTGCGAACCGAGGCCGGATCGCGCGCCAGGGAGAGTTGCAGCTCCAGCAAGTAGTTCCCGCCCACCGGCCCGGCGTGCGCTTCGCGAGCGCCGAGCTGCGGGAACGACAGCATCGCCGGATCACTCAGCACCGCGCGCCGCGCGGCGGCCTGGCGCTGCGGCTCGACCCAACTGCCGATCAGCCGTGTCACGCGTCGCTCCACGGCCGACAGGCTCTCGGCGGGAACGCCCACCGCGGCGTAGACGAGCAGCGCGCGCCCCGCCCCCGCGACGCCGGCCGGGACCACGAGATGGTCGCCCTCCGGAGTCACGAACGGCGTTGTGACGTCGGTCGCCAACAGCGCCGCCGCGTGGTTGACCTGGCCGCTGAGCACCGCGACGCCGGCGAGTCCGCGCGCCGCCTCCGGGTCGGGCGCCTTCCAGCGAGCCAGAAGCGAGTCGCCCACCGCGCGCGCCTGCGCGAATTGCTCGAGCTTCACGAGCAAGCGGACCTCCGCCACCGCTAGCCGCAGTTGCTGCAGGGTGTCGACGGCGGCCAGGCGCGCGCCCCGCACGGCATCGAGGGCCGAGCGCTCGGGACTCCGCGCGGTGGCCAGCTCACCCACCGTCTCGAGCACGCGGGCGTGGGCTTCGAGCGCGTCGACGCTGGTTGGGAAGTCGTGCACCCACCGCGCGGTGATCGCCCGCAACGTGGCGCGATTGTGGCCCAGCGCCGCAGCGAGCGTGGGCGACGCCGTCCCGGGGGCGCCGGCGAGCCACGCCTCCTTCGGGTGCGGCACGAAGGCCAGCGTGTCGGCCACGAGCCCCGGGTGCGCGGCGAACTGCATCGTGTCCGGGACGAGCGCGTAGCCAGGGCGGTACCAGAACGCCTGCGTGTAGAACAGGCGCTCGAGGCGGGCGTACGCGGCTCCCGCGAATGCGCGGTGCACCGCCGGCACCAGCTCGAGAGCGCGGCGGTACGCGGCGATCGCCGCATTCTGGCTCGAGCGGAACGCCCATCCCGACGGGCTGGTGGCGTCTCGTAGAACCAACCGATCGCGCGATTGGCACTCGCCCAACCCGAACCATCCGACGAAGTCGTTCGCGTCGAGCGCGACCCGGCGGCGGTAGGCATCGCACGCGTCCGGGTAGCGGCCCTGCGCCATCGCGACGAGGCCGCGCGCGAGGGCGCGATCCGACTCGCCCAAGCTGTCGGCCGCGGCCAGCGCCCGCGTCGCGAACACCAGCCAATCGCCGGTCGGCCGGGCCGCCCACGCACGTGATTGCGCGAGCCACAGGTTCGCCTGCGGAAAGCTCGGGTTGACGGCGAGGGCCTCACTGAACGCGGCGGCCGCCGGCTCTAGCTCCCAGCGCTGCAGCGCCTCGTCGCCACGGGCGTACGCCAGCCACGCAGTGACGGAGCCCGCGCTGCGCGCTGCCAGCGCGGCCCGCGGCTGCACCCGGCCGAGTAGCAGCGAATCGGCGAGCTCGCGAAACCGACCGTCCAGGTCCACGAGCCCGGGCCCGAGACGGATCGTGTGCGCGCGCACCAGGCGGCCGCGGTGACCCACACCGTACAACCCGCCGCGTACGACGACGGAATCTCCTTCCTGCCACAACTCCCCCCAGATGAGCATGCCGGAGCCGACCGACCGCGCGATCCCCAAGGCCTCGTCGAAGTCGGGGACGGGCGCGCCGCGCTGCTGGCGCGCGCTACTCACCAGGAACCGGTCGACGACCTGCACGTCGGTCCAGCGGTCCAGCTCCTCGTACACGCGCAGCTCGCACTGGTCGCCCTTGAGCAGCGTTGGGGCCGCGCCCTCGCGGTGGCCAAACGGGACGACGACGTACAGCGCGGGGTTGAGCCGCGCGCCGAGCACCTTCGGCACGACCACCACGGCGCCCGCTGCGACTGCCGCCGCCCCGATCAGTGCCGCGCCCCAGCGCCGCCGCGAGCTACGCCGGCGCCGCGCCCCCGACACCGTGCCCATGCTCGGCGCGCGCAGGGCCCGCGCAAAGTCGGCCGCCCGCGGGAACCGCTCCTCGGGGCGCTGCGCCATCGCTTCTTCGATCGCGGCCTCGACCTCGATCGGGATCGCCGGCTGCACCGCGCTGATCCTGGGGGCCTGCGTCGCGCCGCCCGACACCGCACCGGGACAAGTGCCCGTGAGCATCTCGTAGAGCACGCAGCCCAGGCTGTAGACGTCGCTCCGGCCGTCGACCGTCCCGCCGCTCGCCTGCTCGGGGCTCATGTAGTCGGGCGTGCCCACCGCCACACCGGTGCCGGTCACACGGGCCCGTGCCTCGCTGATCGCCCGCGCGATGCCGAAATCGCTCACGACGGCCTGCCCCGCCTGGAGGAGGATATTTTCGGGCTTGATGTCGCGGTGCACGATGTCGTGCTGGTGGGCGTATTCGAGCGCGTCGGCCACCTCGCGCGCGATCTCGAGCGCGTCTTCGAGGGGGACCGACCCCTCGCGCTCGAGCCGGTGGCGCAGCGATTCGCCCTCGACGTACGGCATGACGTAGTACAGCATGCCGGCGGCCTCGCCGGAGTCATGCAGCGGCAGGATGTGCGGGTGCGTGAGCCCCGCGACGACCCTGATCTCGCGGAGGAAGCGCTCAGGGCCGAGGGTGGCGGCCAGCTCCGGTCGTAGGATCTTGAGGGCGACCTTCCGGCCCAGGCGGTCGTCGTGCGCCAGATAGACGAGGGACATGCCCCCGCGCCCGAGCTCGCGCTCCACGGAATAGCGGCCGGCGAGGGCGTCGGCCAGACGGTATTGGACGTCGCTCACGGACTCTAGCATACGGGCGCGGCGCGGGCCCGGCCAGCGCCACGCGCGCCGTCCCCAAGCCCTTGGCTTCCAGCGTGTTGCCCGCTACTTTCCGGGGCTCCAATGGGCGACTTGACGCTGTCGCGCAGCCAGCTCTTGCTGCTCGCCGGGACGGCCAACCGGCCGCTCGCCGAGGAGATGGCTCACGATTTGGGGCAGCCGCTGTGCGCGGTGACGATCCGGCGGTTCGCCGACGGCGAAATCTTCGTCAAGATCGACGAGAACGTGCGCGGGCGGGATGTCTTCATCATCCAGCCCACCAATCCGCCGGCCGAGAATTATTTGGAGCTGCTGCTCCTGATCGACGCGGCCAAGCGCGCGAGCGCGGCTCGCGTGACGGCGGTGCTGCCCTACTTCGGGTATGCGCGACAGGACCGGAAAGATCAGCCGCGCGTGGCGATCAGCGCCAAACTGATGGCGAACGTGATCACGCACGCGGGCGCCGACCGGGTGCTGGGAATCGACTTTCATTCCCACCAGGTGCAGGGGTTCTTCGACATCCCGGTGGACCATCTCTACGCGGCGCCGGTGTTCGTGAACCACTACCGGACCAAGGCGCTGACGGACCCGGTGGTGGTGGCGCCCGACGTCGGATCGGCGAAGATGGCGCGCGGGTTCGCGAAACGGCTCAACGCGTCGCTCGCCATCATCGACAAGCGGCGCCCCTCGGCCAACGTCGCCGAAGTGGTGAACGTCGTCGGTGAAGTGGAAGGCAAGGACTGCCTCATCCCCGACGACATGATCGACACGGCGGGGACGATCACCGAGGCGGCCGCAGCCCTGAAGCGGCTCGGGGCGGGACGGATCTTCGCCTTCGCGACCCACG
>Ga0210378_10001870_pt1 | contig 10885 bp, 11 predicted proteins | sample PLM1_60_b1redo_FD_155465 | JGI IMG/M metagenome (GOLD analysis project Ga0210378, IMG submission 155465) | Groundwater sediment microbial communities from an aquifer in East River, Colorado, USA - PLM1_60_b1 redo | ecosystem: Environmental > Terrestrial > Soil > Riparian zone | place: USA: East... | reverse complement strand
CGTGTTCGACGACGACACCGCGGCCGAGCTGCAGGCCCGCGTCGACGCCGACCCCGAGGCCCGCGCCACCCTCGCCGCCCTGGACGCCACCCGCGCCGCCCTCGCCGCCCTGCCACCGCAGCGCATGCCGGACGACGTCGCCGCCCGCATCGACGCCGCCCTGCGCGCCGAAGCCGCCGCACGGCTGATGCCGCTGGCTCAGCCCACGGTCGACGCACCGCGAACGCCACACCCCGACCAGGCGCACTGGACGCCGCGCGCCAGCCCTGCCGACACACCGCGGACGCCCGCCGGACAGGCCCAGGCGCAACAGCCGCCGCACGCCGTACCCGGACACCCACGGACGCCCGCCGGCTCGGCCGGCGGTCGGCCAGCGGCCGCCGCGCCGGTCGTCGACCTCGCCGCAGCCCGCCAGCGCCAGCGCCCGCGTCGCCGCGGCCTGCTGGCAGGTGCCGCACTGCTCACCGCGGCCGCGGCCGCCGTCGGGATCGTCGCGGTGTCCGGGCTCACCGGCGGCCGGACCGCCGGCACCCCGCAGGCCGGCCCGACGACGAACGCCAGCGACCAGCCGCTGCCACCGCTGGCCGTCTCGTCGAACAACCTCGGCGCCGCTGTCGACGACGCCCTGTCGACGAAGGACTACGGGCCGCTCGCCGCGGCCGGCCGGCTCGACGCGTGCCTGGCCGCCAACCGGCTCGACCCGAGTACGGCCAGGCCGCTTGGCGCCCGCGAGGTCAGCCTGGACGCCAGCTTGCCCGGCGTGCTGCTGATCCTGCCGACCGGCACCGCTGGGCGGTTGCGGCTGCTCGTGGTCTCCCCGGACTGCGGCGCCGGCAACCCGGCGGTGCTCGCCGACGCCACGGTCGGCCGCTGATTGTCGGTGGGCCGGTCTAGCGTCCGGTCTCGTGGAATTCCAGGACGTGCTACGGCGCCGGCGGATGGTACGGCGCTTCAGGGCGGATCCCGTGCCCGACCAGGCGGTCGAGCGCCTGCTGCGCAACGCGACCCGCGGCCCGTCGGCCGGCTTCTCCCAAGGCCAGGCGTTCCTGGTGCTCAGGGGGCTGCCCGAGCTCGAGGCGTTCTAGGCGGTGGCCTCCGACGCGGTCGACGGCAGCGTGCGCTCGGCGACGCTGGTGATCGTGCCGATGTCCTGCAAGCGCGTGTACCTCGACAGGTACGCCCGGCCCGACAAGGGCTGGACCGACCGCGACGAGGCACGCTGGCCGGTGCCGTTCTGGCACATCGACACCGGCATGGCTGCCCTGCTCATCCTGCTCACCGCGGTGGACGACGGACTGGGCGCGCTGTACTTCGGCATCGTCCCGGAGGCGGTCGCGCCGTTCCGCGATGCGTTCGGCGTCCCGGCGGACCACGAGCCGATCGGGGCGATCGCCATCGGGTACGACGCCGAGACGCAGCAGCGGGATCTCTCCTCGCGCCGGCGCCCGCTGGAGGAGGTGGTGCACTACCGCAGGTGGTGACGGGCGGCCAGGTATGCCGTGCCGCGTGGCGAGAGCCGGTAGCCGACCCGCAGGCTGATCGTCAGGCCCAGGTTCTTGAGCTTACGGACGTCGAGCTTGAACGAGGCGCGGTCGCGGCCGAGCGCGGTGGCGAGGTCGCCGGCCCGGACGCCGGGTTGCGCGGCGATCGCCTGCAGGACGGCGACGGTCCACGGTTCGCGCGCGTGGTCGAGCCGGGCGAGCCGCTGGTCCAGTGCGGCCAGCTCCTGCGTCGACAGGGACTCCGACGCCGCCAGCTCGGCCCGCGGGTCGGGGCTGCCGACGGCGTGGAACCGCACCCGGTAGATGGGCTGCTCCGGCGAGCCGCGCAGGTCGGTGACGAGCGCGGCCGCGTCCGGGTACCCGCCGGCCAGGGCGTCCTCGTCGGTGATATCCGCGACCGTCACCACGTCGACGGCGTCCACCTCGACGATGCCGGCGGCGGTCCGCTGCCGGCGCCCGGCGCGGGCCTGCACCCGCTTCCATCGGCGAAACGTCACGGTGACGCTGCCATCCGCGATCCCGGCCCAGAATCGTTTCTCGAACAACACGGCGGCCGACGGTAGCCGGCGAACTGGAATAGCCGCACCTACGATCGGTGTTGAGAACGCTGGAAGATCCTGAGAGGGGCGAGGTGGCGGAGAAGGTTCGCGAAGTGATCATCGTGGGGTCCGGCCCGGCCGGGTACACCGCCGCGGTGTACGCCGCCCGCGCGCAGCTCGACCCGCTGGTGTTCGAGGGTAGCCAGTTCGGTGGCGCGTTGATGACCACCACCGACGTGGAGAACTACCCCGGCTTCCGCGAAGGGATCATGGGCCCGGACCTGATGGAGCAGATGCGCGATCAGGCGGCCCGGTTCGGCGCGGAGCTGCGGGCCGAGGACGTCGAGGCGCTGGAGCTGCGGGGCGACGTGAAAATCGTCACGGTCAACGGCAACGAGTACGCCGCCAAGGCCGTGATCCTGGCGATGGGCGCGCAGCCGCGCTACCTGCACGTCCCCGGTGAACAGCGGCTGCTCGGGCACGGCGTGAGCTCGTGCGCCACGTGTGACGGCTTCTTCTTCCGCGACCAGGACATCGTCGTCACCGGCGGCGGTGACTCAGCGATGGAGGAGGCCACCTTCCTCACCCGGTTCGCGCGCAGCGTCACGATCGTGCACCGCCGCGAGGAGTTCCGCGCGTCCAAGATCATGCTGGCCAGGGCACGAGCCAACCCCAAGATCAGGTTCACCACCAACGCGGTGGTCACCGAGGTGCTCGGTGACACGACGGTGTCCGGCGTCAGGCTGCGCGACACGGTCACCGGCGAGGAGAGCGAGCTGCCCGCCACCGGGGTGTTCGTCGCGATCGGTCACGTGCCGCGCAGCGACCTCATCCGTGATCAGGTCGACCTCGACGACGAGGGCTACGTGCTCGTCGAGCTGCCGGGGACGGCCACCTCGCAGGAGGGCGTGTTCGCCGCGGGCGACCTGGTCGACCGGACCTACCGGCAGGCCATCACCGCAGCCGGCACCGGCAGCGCCGCGTCCATCGACGCGGAGCGCTGGCTGGCCGAGCGGGCGCACGAGCACGCCGAGGCGAAACGGACGCTCGCCCCGGCCACCACATGAGACCAGCCCTAACCCACATTTCACCAACCCGAGGAGAGCGCATGGGCGCCAACACCGTGACCGTCACCGAGGCATCCTTCGACGAGCAGGTCCTGCAGAGCAGCAAGCTCGTGCTCGTGGACTTCTGGGCCACCTGGTGCGGTCCGTGCCGGATGGTCGCCCCGGTGCTGGAGGAGATCGCGGCCGAGCACACCGAGACGCTCACGGTGGCCAAGCTGGACATCGACGAGAACCCGTCGATCGCCCGCGACTACCGGGTGCTCTCGGTGCCGACCCTGATCCTGTTCAAGGGCGGCGAGCCGGTGAAGCAGATCGTCGGCGCCAAGCCCAAGGGCGCGCTGCTGAACGACCTCGCCGACTACCTGTAACCGGACCACCCCTTAAGGTGTATGCCGGCGTGCAACCCGCACGCCGGCATATCCGTCCTTTGGCACGTAAGACCGGCGCCGTTGGCACGATGCATGCGGGGGGTACGGCGCCGAACCCCGATGGAAACGCTGACCGGCGTGTTCGGCGGGAGCCACGCGCGGCAGGCACAATGACCACGACCCCGCGCCGGACAGCAGCCGGCGCCCGACCTGGAGCGAGGGTGCCTTGCAGCTGCGCCGCGGTGACCTGGGTCCGGCGGTGGCCGAGGTGGCGGCCACCCTGCGTGCGCTCGGCCTGCTGGCCGCGTCCCGGCCGACGCAAGCCAGGCCGGTCCCGGTGTTCGACGCCGAGGTGGAACACGCCGTACGGGTGTTCCAGCAGCGCAGAGGCCTGATCACCGACGGCATCGTCGGGCCGAGCACCTACCGCGCGCTACGCGACGCCCGCTGGACGCTCGGCGATCGCATGCTGGCCTACCTGGTGTCCTCCCCGGTCACCGGCGACGACGTGTTCGCCCTTCAGGAGCGGCTGCTGGAGCTGGGGTACGACGCGGGCCGCCCGGACGGTGTCTTCGGCCCGCAGACCGAGGTCGCCCTGCGCGGCTTCCAGCGCGACTACGGGCTGACCGTGGACGGCATGTGCGGGCCGGCCACCATGCGCGCGTTGCGCCAGCTCGCGCCGAAGGTGCGGGGCGGCCGCCCGGTGCTCCTGCGCGAGGAGGAGCGGGTACGCAACTCCGGCCCGCGGCTGCGCGGCAAGCGGATCGTCATCGACCCCGGCCACGGCGGGTCGGACCAGGGCGTGACGGCCGGCGCGGCGTGCGAGGCCGACCTGATGTGGGATCTCGCCAGGCGGCTGGAGGGCCGGATGGCCGCCACCGGCATGGAGGCCCTGCTCTCCCGCGGACCCGCGAGCTGCCCGGACGACGCCGCGCGCGCCCGGTTCGCCAACGAGGCCGGCGCCGACCTTTTCCTCTCGCTGCACAGCGACGGCAACTCCTCGCCGTACGCGCAGGGCATCGCGACCTACCACTTCGGCACCGGTAACGGCACCACCTCGACCGTCGGCGAGGCGCTCGCCGGCTTCATCCAGCGGGAGCTCGTGGCGCGCACTCGCATGCTCGACTGCGGCGCGCACCCCAAGACATGGGAGATCCTGCGGCTGACCAGGATGCCGGCAGTCCGCATCGAGGCCGGCTACCTGTCCAACACCGTCGACAGGGCGCGGCTGCTGGATCCGACGTTCCGTGACATCCTCGCCGAAGGCATCCTGGTCGCCGTCAAGCGGCTGTACCTGCTCGGTGAGAACGACCAGCCCACCGGCACCTTCACCTTCAACGACCTACTACGCCGCGAGCTGGCCGCCCCCGCCTGAGGGGGTGCCTCCAAGTACCACCATTGCACCGCAAATGGGCCTTTAACTACAGCCATTCGACATGGCGCGAGAAAGGCCGCAGGACGGCGAGGGCGCCGTTACACGTTCGCCGTCGTCGTCGAACCGATGGTCACCGAGCCGAGCAGCCGTTCCAGTGCGGCCTCGACGTCTTCCTTCCACGTCATCGCCGTGCGTAGCTCCAAGCGCAGGCGCGGCCAGCGCGGGTGCGGTCGCACGGTCTTGAAGCCGACCCGCAGCAGGAAGTCCGCGGGGATCATGCACGTGGTCTCGCCGTCCGGCCTGGCGTCACCGAAGACCTCGATGGCCTTGACGCCCCGGCGGGTGAGGTCCTTGGCCACCGCCTGCACGAGGATCCGGCCGAGCCCGCCGGCGGCGAACTCCGGGCGCACCATGAGCGCGGTCAGCAGCACGGCGTCCGGGCTGACTGGGGCGGTCGGGAACGCGGCCGAGCGCGGCACCGCGCCGGGCGGGGAGTACAGCGCGTACCCGGCCGGCACGCCGTCCGAGTAGACGATCTTGCCGCAGGAGCCCCATTCCAGCAGGACGCTGGAGACCCAGGCCTCCTTCTCCAGATCGGTCTGACCGAATTCCTCGGCCTGCTCCTTCAGGTGCGGCGCGAGCTCCCAGAACACGCAGTGCCGGCACTTCTTGGGCAGATCGCCGAGGTTGTCCAGAGTGACGCCAGACACACGACGTGACACCACACCTCCCACTGCGCCTGGCTCTAAGACCGAGGTCAGATACTCGTCGTGCCCCAACGTCAAGGATAAGCGTTACGGCGCTCGCCCGGAAGGCGTAAGGGCAACCCCGAAGGCCGGCAAACGGGGCAAAAGAGCGTTCTCTTGGTGACGCCGAGTAGCGAGGGGCCCGCTTACACTCGGACCACGACGAAACGAAGCGACGGAGCTGCGATGACAACACCGAAGCGTGAGGCGGCGGTCTCGGGCCGTGGCAGGCGAAGCCTGGACCCCCACCTGTCACGCTACGCCCAGCGCACTGCCGGCATGACGGCGTCCGAGATCCGCGCCCTGTTTGCGGTCGCCAGCAGGCCGGAGGTCGTCTCGCTGGCCGGCGGCATGCCGCATCTGGCGGCGCTGCCGCTGGACACCCTGGCCACCGAGGTGCAGGAGCTGATCGCCACCGAAGGGCTCACCGCGCTGCAGTATGGCTCCGCCCAGGGCGCGCCGGCGCTGCGCGAGCAGATCTGCGAGGTGATGGCCATCGAGGGGATCAGGGCACACGCCGACGACATCGTGGTCACCGTCGGTTCGCAGATGGCGCTGGACATCGTCACCCGGATCTTCTGCGACCCCGGCGACATCGTGCTCGCCGAGGCTCCGTCCTACGTCGGCGCGCTTGGCACCTTCACGGCCTACCAGGCCAGCGTCGTGCACGTCGAGATGGACGACGACGGGCTGGTGCCGTCCGCGCTCCGCGAGGCGTTGGCCGCGCTCGCGTCGCAGGGCCGGCGCGCCAAGTTCCTGTATACGATCCCGAACTTCCACAACCCGGCCGGCGTGACGCTGGCGGTGCGCCGGCGCGCCGAGATCCTGCAGATCTGCGCGACGCACGGCGTACTCGTCGTCGAGGACAACCCGTACGGGCTGCTCGGCTTCGACGGCCAGATCTACCCCGCGCTGCGCTCCATGGAGTCGGACAACGTCGTCTACCTCGGCTCGTTCTCCAAGACGTTCGCACCGGGGCTGCGGGTCGGCTGGGCGCTCGCGCCGCACGCCGTACGGGAGAAACTGGTGCTGGCCGCGGAGTCGGCGACGCTGTGCCCGCCGGCGTTCACCCAGGCCGTGGTGTCGCGCTACCTGGCCGCGAACGACTGGAAGGGCCAGATCAAGGTGTACCGGGAGGCGTACCGCGAGCGTCGCGACGCCACTCTCGCCGCCATGGAGCAGTACCTGCCGGACGGCTGCCGGTGGACCCATCCGGACGGCGGCTTCTACGTGTGGCTGACGGTGCCCGAGGGTCTCGACGCCAAGGCGATGTTGCCGCGCGCGGTCACCGCACGGGTGGCGTACGTGCCCGGCACGGCGTTCTACGCGGACTCGTTCGGCAGCCGCCAGCTACGGTTGTCCTTCTGCTATCCGACACCGGAGCGGATCAGGGAGGGCGTGCGGCGGCTGGCCACGGTGCTGGCCGGCGAGCTCGACCTGCTGCGTACCTTCGGGTCGGTGCACGAGCGTAGGCTGCCTGGCCCGCAGTCGCCGTCACCTGACACGGCGTGAAGTCGAGCTGTTCTCGGTCTGGAGGAAACGGGTGAACGAGCGGACCGTCGCGGTACTGGCCGGGGGCCTCTCGCACGAGCGGGACGTGTCGATCCGGTCCGGACGCCGGCTGGCCGCCGCGCTGCGGGAGACCGGGCTGATCGTCGAGGAGTGGGACGCCGACAGCGCGCTGGTCGCGCGGCTGGCGGCCCGGCGGCCGGACGCCGTGGTGATCGCGTTGCACGGCGGGGCCGGCGAGAACGGCGCGGTGCAGTCGGTGCTGGAGATGCTGGGCGTGCCGTTCGTCGGCACCGACGCCGGCGCGTGCCGGCGAGCCTGGGACAAGCCGATCGCCAAGGCGCGGCTCGTCGAGGCCGGCCTCGCCACGCCGGACTGGGTCGCGCTGCCACAGTCGATCTTCCGCGAGCTCGGCGCGCAATCCGTACTCGACGCGCTGGTGGCACGGCTCGGGCTGCCGCTCATGCTCAAGCCGGACCAGGGCGGCTCGGCGCTCGGCGCCCACGTGGTGCGTTCGGAGGTCGAACTGCCCACCGCCATGGTCGGCTGCCTGGCGTACTCGGACACCGTGCTCGCCGAGCGGTTCGTCGACGGCGTCGAGGTGGCCGTCACCGTGATCGACGCCGCCGAGGGGCCGCAGGCGCTGCCCGCGGTCGAGATCGCGCCGGAGAGCGGCGTGTACGACTACGCGGCGCGCTACACCGCCGGTTTCACCACGTTCCACTGCCCCGCCCGGCTGGAGCCGGCCATGGCCAAGTCGGTGGCCGACCTCGCGGTCAGGGCGCACACCGTGCTCGGCCTGCGGGACGTCTCCCGTACCGACGCCATCGTGCCGTCCGACGGCCGGCCGGCTCAGTTCCTCGAGGTCAACGTGTCACCGGGGCTCACGGAGACGTCGCTGCTGCCGATGGCCGTCGAGGAGTACGGCTCGACCATGGGCGCGGTGTTCCGGGACCTCATCGAACGGGCCATCGCCCGCAGCTAGGGCTGGGCCGTTTCACGTGAAACCTCGTCGCTGGCGAGGCGGTGCGCCATGGTGGCGAATGCAGTACCGGCGACGACGACCCCGACCGTGCTCAGCACGACCGCGAGCAGCGGGCTGTTGACGGACCTGCCGGTGGTGGCGGCGACAACGCCGACCGCAGACCACACCGTCGCCCACACCACCGAGGCCACCGCCGTGAGTACGGTGAACCGTCGCGGCCGCATGCGTAGCGCGCCGGCGGCGACCGGCGTCAGCGTGTGCCCAAGGACCACGAACCGCGCGGCGATCATCGTCGTGAACGAGGCGCGCCGCATGAGCAGCTCGCCGAGGCGCCAGCGGTGCGCGCCGAGCCGGCGGCCCAGCCGGCTGCACCTGATCCGGTCGCCAGTGCGCAGCCCGAGCCAGTAGCCGCCGGCCTGCCCGACGAACGACCCCAGCGCCGCGGCCAGCACGACCAGCGGAAGGTGGTGTTTCGCCGCCATCCCGGCGGCGAGGACCAGCACGACCTCGCCGGGCAGCAGCGAGCCGAGCAGGAATGTCGCCTCGATCGCGCAGACCACGACCAGCAGCACGGCGAGCCACCCCAGCGGCATGCCGAGGTACGGCCGCACGTCCGGCACCGGTCACACTCCTTCGCGAGTCGTCGATCTCCGGCGACCAGCCTGGTGGGAAACCCGGCCGGGCGCATCCAGGTTTTCACCCCATTCGCGGTCGGCGTTAGCAGACCCCGGCGCGTCGTGCGGGCGTGGCGCAAGATCGCGCGGGTGGCCCGGGGTGGCGCGGCTAGTCGCGGTGCATGAGGGCGACGATGCGCTCAAGGTCGTCGACCGAGCCGAACTCTACGACGATGCGGCCCTTGCGGCGGCCGAGCTCCACCTTGACCCGGGTGTCGAACGTGTCCGACAACCGCTCGGCGAGATCCTGCAGCCCCGGCGCCTGGATGGGCTTGCGCGGCACCGGCTTCGGCCGGGCCGGCGCCGCGCCGCGGGCCAGCAGGACGGCCTCCTCGGTCGCCCGCACCGACATGCCCTCGGCCACGATGCGGGTCGCGAGGTCCTCCTGCGCGCCGGCGTCCTCCACGGCCAGCAGGGCACGCGCGTGGCCGGCGGAGAGCACGCCAGCGGCCACTCGCCGCTGCACAGCGACCGGGAGCTTGAGCAGGCGGATGGTGTTGGTGATGGCCGGTCGGCTGCGGCCTAGGCGGTCGGCGAGCTCTTCGTGGGTGACCTCGAACTCCTCGAGCAGCTGCTGGTAGGCGGCCGCCTCCTCCAGCGGGTTGAGCTGAACCCGCTGGATGTTCTCCAGCAGGGCGTCGCGCAGCATCGCGTCGTCCGCGGTCTGCCGTACGATCGCCGGGATGCGGTCCTGGCCGGCCCGCTGGGCGGCTCGCCAGCGACGCTCGCCCATCACCAGCTCATACGCGCCGATGCCGGTCTCGCGGACGACGATCGGCTGCATCAACCCGAACTCGCGGATTGAGTGCGTCAGCTCGGCCATCGCCTGCTCGTCGAAGACCTGCCGCGGCTGCCTCGGGTTCGGCCGGACGGCGTCGATCGGCAGCTCGCGGTAGACCGCGCCAATGGACGTGGTTTCACGTGAAACCGCTATCGCCGCCGCATTGATGTCGATCGGCGGGCCCAGTGGGGCCGGCTGGCGGAGGCGGGCCACCCGCTCGGCGGCCGTGCCGGCACCGGCCGGGTGGCCGGTGGGAATCAGCGCGGCAAGGCCACGGCCCAGCCCGCCCTTGCGCGAATCCGTCATGCGCTCTCCTCCCCACCGCCACGCATGGCGATCTCCCGAGCGGCGTCCAGGTAGCTCATCGCACCGCGCGATCCCGGATCGTAGGTCAGCACGGTCTGGCCGAACCCCGGCGCCTCGGACACCTTGACGCTGCGCGGGATGACGGTGCGCAGCACCACGTCACCGAAATGCCTCCGGACCTCGCTGGTCACCTGGTCCGCGAGCTTGGTGCGGCCGTCGTACATGGTCAGCAGGATGGTCGAGATCGTCAGCGACGGGTTGAGGTGTTGCTGCACCAGCTCGATGTTGCCGAGCAGCTGGCCGAGCCCCTCCAGCGCGTAGTACTCGCACTGGATCGGGATGAACACCTCGTCCGCGGCCACCATGGCGTTCACCGTCAGCAGGCCGAGCGACGGCGGGCAGTCGATCAGCACATAGTCGACGTCGAGCCGGTCGATGGCCTCCGGCACCAGCGCCTCCTTGAGCCGCGACTCGCGGGCCACCATGGACACCAGCTCGATCTCGGCGCCCGCCAGGTCGATGGTCGCCGGCACGCACAGCAGGTTCTCGGAATGCGGGCACACCTGCACGGCGTCGCCGAGCCCGATGTCGCCGAGCAGCACCTCGTACACCGACGCCGTGCCGGAGCGATGCTCGACGGACAGCGCCGTGCTCGCGTTGCCCTGCGGGTCGAGGTCGACGACCAGCACCCGCAGCCCGTGCAGCGCCAGCCCGGCCGCGACATTGACCGCGCTGGTGGTCTTGCCGACGCCGCCCTTCTGGTTGGCGACGGTCATCAGCCGGCGGCGCGATGGCCGTGGCAGCCGGTAGGAGTCGGGATGCAGCACCCGAGCGGCCCGCTCGGCCTCGTCCGCGATCGGGGTCCACACGCCCTCCCCGGCCTGCGCCGGCCCCGCCTGCGCCGGCCCCGCCTGCGTTGGACCCGCCTGCGCCAGCCCAGCGTGCGCCCGCCCCGCCCGCGCCAGCCCAGCGTGCGCCCGCCCCGCCTGCACCGGGCCGGCGTCCGATCGCACCCGGCCCAGCCCTTCGCTGG
>Ga0210378_10001868_pt1 | contig 10891 bp, 10 predicted proteins | sample PLM1_60_b1redo_FD_155465 | JGI IMG/M metagenome (GOLD analysis project Ga0210378, IMG submission 155465) | Groundwater sediment microbial communities from an aquifer in East River, Colorado, USA - PLM1_60_b1 redo | ecosystem: Environmental > Terrestrial > Soil > Riparian zone | place: USA: East... | reverse complement strand
CACGACGCTGCCGTCGAACGGGTTGACCACCTCGCTCTGGCGGCCGTCGGACGCATCCACCCAGGCACCGTCGATGTAGAACTGCGGCACGCCACCTCCCTGCGACCCAGAGTCGGGCGGTGTTGCGTTATGCGGAACTAGTGCTTATGGCGCAACAGCATTGCCCGGTCGGACACACTGCGTCAATGGTTCGGAACCATGTTTCTCCTATGTTGGCGCCGGTCTCGCGCATGGTCTTGATGACCTTGTCCAGCGGCACCACGTGGTGATGGGCAATCCAGAACGGCGCACACGGCCAGCCGGCCGCCCGGAGCCCGTAGTCCTCAGGCACTGGTCTGCCTGCCGTCGCGGGCCCGGACCACCCTCGCCCACTGGATGTCCTCGCACGGCCACGGACGCAGACAACTCCGACACACTGCGTCGGGTACGCAGATCCGGACGTGCTCAATCCTCGAAGGAGAAGCCGTGAAGCTCACGTTCCTTGGCAAGGACCCGAACTCGGCTCAGAGATGGAAGGTCATCGACCAGGACGCACTGGCTGGCCGCTGCGGAGGTTCGTGGCGGGCCAGCCAGACGACTACGCCTGGTTCCAGCCATGGCTCAACCAGATTCCGCAGCGGACCAGTCACGGTGCCGAGTTCGAGCGCGTCCGAGTCGTGCCGGAGGTCCTCACCGACTACCTGCGATTCGAACTGGAGATCAGCCGGCACAACGTCGCCGCCGGCGAGAACATCCGCTACCTCGACGCCGCGCGAGCGCGCGCGTTGAACCTTCCCGACTACGACTACTACGTCTTCGACAAACGGACGCTGGCCCTCATGTACTTCACGGCAGACGACGTGCCCGACGGCGCGCAAGTGGTCACCGATCCCGCCATCGTCGCGAGCCATCGCCGCTGGCTCGATCAGGCCACCGAGGCGGCGATCACCTACGAGGAGTACGTCAGCATGGAATCGACGCGTGGCTAAGTGGTTGGCTCCGGAAGTTCGTCGGGGGTGGGCATGACCTGCATTCACGTCCGTTGAGCGTGGCGTCACCGACCCCGGTGACCCTCGTCGGTGACGATCTTGTGGGTGACGAAGTTGCGCCCGGGCGGCGACAATCCACATGCTCACTCCTCCGTGTTGCCGCGGCTTCGACGACGGGTCTAGCGTGTGAGCATGCCCAAGGTGGACCACGAGCAGATCGAGTGGCTTGCCGGACAGGTCGACGCAGCCACGACGACGCTCGGCGACGGATCGACGGCGGTCGCGCAGACGCCGTCCCTGGCCATCTCGGCCTTCGGGGACATCGAGGGCGCCCAGCCGTGCCAGTCGGCGTACGTCGCCATGGCCGAGCGGGGCGTGGCTGCCGCCGAGCTGATGGTGGAGGTGCTGGCTTTCGACTCGGCGCGGCTACGCCAGGTGAGCGCCGCCTGGCGTGACACCGATAATGACGCGGCGGTCAACCTACACGTTGCTGCTGGCCCGACCCTGGACGTGTTCTCCGCGCACGTGCACAGCGGCGGAGGCAACACCGACGACTTCATCCGCGGCTCGCAGATCGACCGGCTCGCGGACGCGGCCGACAGCGTGAGCGGGCCGGCCGTAGTCAACCTCGACGCCAACGTTTCCCTGGACCCTGCGGAGCGGGGCGACCACGACGACTGGGCGACCGCCGCGCTGGGCCGGTTTCCCGGCGAGCTGGGCTTCGAGGACGCCGGCAACGTCGGCCCGACCTCGCAGGAAGGCGAGGGCGAACGCATCGACTACGTCTTCACCAGCCCCGGGATCGAAACCGGCGAGCCTGAACCGGTGTCGGGCGGGCCGTCCGACCACGATGGACAGTCCGTCGAGATCCAGCGGCCGTGGTGGTGACCAGCACTACGGCTCCTCGAAGGTCACCCGCACATGGGCAGCTGAACGGCCCTCGCCGTCCTCGATCGTCTCCGGTAGGTCGCCCGGCGGGATCGTCGTGGTCGTCCCGGTGGGCGGCTGGTGGGGTGGTACCACCGCCGCCTCCCCGGTGCTGGAGTCGATCCTCGAACCGGGCACGTCCAGCTTGACGTTGTCGACCAGCTCCGAGGACTCGATGCCGCTGCCCTCCCGGACCAGCACGGCGTTGCCGAAGTCCTGGCCCGGGACGATGGTGGGGATGTCCGGGGTGAAGTCCGGGAGGTGGACCGGTCCGAAGTGGGTTCCCGAACTGTCGTCCGTGGACACCTGCACCTTGTCGCTCGCCTTGGCGAAGTGCACGTTCCACTCGTCGCCGGTGCGGGCCTCCAGCTCGTCTTCGAGGGTGTCCAGGTCGCCGCCGAACACCTCCTGCAGCGTCACCACATCGGCGCCGTTCTCGTCGATGATGTCCGCGATATCAGGCACGTCGCCCTGGTCCGTACCACGCTCGTCCCCGGGGGCGTTGCCGTGACCCTGGCCGATGTTGAGGTTCATCACCCGGACGGTGTCCGCCGTCCAGACATCGCTGAGCTCCTGGAAGTCCCCCTGGATCCGGCCGAGCGAGCCCTCCTTCATCACCAGCTCTTCGTCCACCCATGACCGGGTCTCGTTCGCCGCCGCGATCGCGTCGGTCACCATGGTCGCCTGTGCGGCGTCAGCCGGGCTGAACACGACCTGGTCGTCCTGGCGGCTGCCCGGCACCGTGGTGGTCAGCGTGGTGAGCTGCTGGTGGAGCAGCTCCTGCCCGCTGCGCAGGACGCCGGCCATGGCGTCCAGCGCGTCCGCGGCCGCCGTTGCCGCCTCGGCGAGGTCGGCGAGGTCGGCGGTGAACTTCCGCCTGTGCTCGTGGTAGGCGTCGGCGTCGTCGCCCTCCCAGTCCTGGAGCACCGAGCGCGCGGCCGTGACGACCGCCTCCCGGCTGGACGCCGCGGCGGTGGCGAGGCTCCGCCACGCGACGGCGACCTCCTCGATGCTGGCCGGCGCGGCCTGCAGATTCCACAGGTCGGCCACGATGATCGCGCTGGGCGTCGCGGTCTGGGCTCCGGTCGGTGCCGACACGGCTCCTCCAGTACGGCTCGGCGTGCTGGCTGGACTCAGCGTACTCATTAGTGCCGATCATTGAAGCCCGCGCTGCTCAAGAGGCGTCCCGGCGGCGCAGCACCAAGGATCCACTCGGCCATGAGGCCGCCCGACCAACCTTCTGCGGCGGCCCGCAAGGCCCCAGCCTTGCGCAAGGTCTGCCGTCAGGGCGTTGACCAGGCCGTTGCCGCACAGCAGCCAACCGATGGCGTGGCGGGGGTGGCGGGTCAGGATCAGGGCGCCCGTGCCGGCCAGCCCCGCAGAGAACACGACATACAGCAGCGTGTCGTACACCGGCTCCAGGCCCCACGACAGCGCCGCCGCGGCGACCTCGGTCAACACCGTGACCACGAACACGGAGAGCGGTAGCGGCCTGAGCGCTGGGAGCCTCACAGCCAGGAATTGTCCGCTGCCGCTGACGTGCCGGCCAAGAGTGCGGCCACGGTACCTGCGATAAGTGCTGGCACTGAGCGTTGTTGCGTGGCTGCGCCGACGACCAGCTCGGCGGCACCGTCCCACGGTCGACCCGTCCACCGGTAAGCCGAGCCTGGAGGAACCCCATGACCCACTCGACCTTCGACCGGATCGCGGCGGGAGGCGGCATCGCCTTCACCGTCCTCGGCCTGTCCACCATCGTGATCGCGCCCGCTGCCCCGGCCGTAGACGCGTCCGTAGGCGAGATCCGCCGGTACCTGACCGACAACCACGACCGGTTCGGCCTCAGCACCATCGCCATGGCCCTCGCCGTCCTGGCTTTCGTGCTGGCGGTCGGCTATATCCACCGGCGCCTCGTCGACACCGACGAGGGCACTGCGCTCCCCGCGACCTTCCTGGCCGCCGGGGCGACCGCCGTCACCCTGGCGCTCGCCGGCGTCCTGCTGCAAGGCGTTCTCGCCCAGCACGGCGTCAACGGGATCGACGACTCGACGCTGCTCGCCCTTCACCGCACCTGGAACATCGTCGCCTTCATGGGGCCGCCGCTGCCCGCGACGATTGCCCTGCTCCTCGCCGGCGCTCGTACCATCCAGCGCGGTGTCTTCCCGCGCTGGCTTGGGTGGGTAGCCGTCGTCTCTGCCCTCGGCGGACTGGTTACCGCCTTGATGAACCTTGGGACCAGCACCCGGGCACCGTTGGTGTTCGACTTCGGCAGCTTCCTGCTCACCTGCGTCTGGCTCACCGGCATATCGGTGCACGCGTTCCTCACCATGCGAACGGACACAGCGGCGGCAGGCGCCGGCAAACCGGCCACGGCCGTGACAAAGGCCTGATTCACTAACGATCCGCGCAGCGGCATGGGAACCCAACGATGAAAGCATCCCGGGCACGACAGGCGCCTTCCCGCCCATTGGGTAACCACACCATGGCTGACGACGCGACCGTGCCGGCCGCCCGGCTCTGGCGCGCGAGCGCCGTCCTGATGTGGGTCATTGCTGCCGGGTTCGGTCTGCCGGCGGTACCCGTGGCGGTGTACCTCCTCAGGCACGGCGAGCTGCCGTGGTTCTTCGGGCTGTTTCCCATGTACGGCGGTCCGATCGACGCCCTGGTCAGCCGAACCGGATACGCGCTCTTGATCCTGCTGTTCGGCGTCGTCGCTATCGCCGAGACAGCCGTCGGGTGCTCCTCTGGCGGGGCAAGCGCGCCGGAGCTGCCCTCTCCCTCGCCCTCCTACCGATCGAGATCGCGTTCTGGGCGGCCTTCGCGCTGCCCATCCCACCCCTCTGGGCGGCCGTTCGCCTGACTCTCACCCTCTGGGCCTGGAGCCGACTGCGAGCGGACACTGGCCGGTAGCGACTGGTGCGGCATCATGACGGAGTGTTGCCGCATCGCTCGCGATTCTCACGTCAAGATCAAAGTGGACCGGAGGTTACGGCATACGAACACCCTTGCCCTGGCAACAGGTCCTGATCTGGGCCTTCCCGTGGCTCGCGAGCGCCGGGTCAGTAGAACACGGGCATCATGCTCCCGACACCCGCAAGCGGCGGCGGATCAGCGGCCAGTGGCGGCCCGTCCCCCTCGTCGGCGGGTGGCGTGAGGGCGGTCCGGGCCGCTGCCGGTCGTCGCGTAGCCGATCCGGGTACCGTCCGCTGAAGCGATCGATGGGATCAGTCGAGCACCGCCCCGGCGGTCATGTTGATAGTGCCGATCACCGGGCGCGCGAGGTCGGAGGCGGCGAACGCGGCGAGGTTGCCGACGTCGGCCACCGTGGCCGCCCGGCCCGTCACCGTCCGATCGACCAGCCAGCGTCGCAGCCACTCTGCCCCCTCGTAGTCCGACGGGATGGTCTCCGGCAGCCCGCCGGTTCCCAGCGTGACGACACGGATTCCGTGCGGGCCGAGCTCGGCGGCGAGTTGCCGTCGCATCGCCTCGACCGCGTCGAAGGTGGTGCCCATCCCGCCGACGCGTACCTGCCTGGCCACCGTCCAGTCGAACCGGCCGCCGAGGGTCAGGATCACCCCGGACCCCTGCGGGACCATGTACCGCGCCGCGGCCCGCGCGGTGAGGAACTTCGACCGCACCGCCACCTCGATCGGGCGCAGGTAGTCCGCGACGGCCATCTCCACCATGGGCGTGCCCTGCACGTCCTGGTCGCTGATGACGTTCACCGAGATGTCGAGCGTGCCGGACCGCTCCACCACGTCGGCGGCGTGCCCATCGACGGCGGCCTCGTCCAGCGCGTCCACGACCGCGACGTGCGCCTGCCCGCCCGTCGCGGCAATATCGTCGGCCGCCGCCTGCAGGGTGGCTGCGGTGCGTCCGGCCAGGTGCACGGTTGCACCCTCGCGGGCGAACGCGCGGGCAATCGCGCCGCCGACAAATCCTCCTGCGCCGTAGACCACGGCGGTTTTGTGCTGCAGCAACATGGGTCTCCTCCTGGATCGGTCACCCGGTACAACCCGGGGACCGGCGCGAACTCATCGCGGTGAGGAGGAAATCTCCGGCGGCAGTCCGTACGCCGCGAGGTCGGCGACGAGGAACGCGTCGATCGCGACGATTCGCCCGTCCCACAGCGTGAGCACATCAACGCCCTCGCCGACGAATACCCCGCGCTCCTCCTGCCAGCGATAACAGCCGAACGCCATCTGGCCGTTCGCCCACGTCGGCAGCACCCGCCACCGGTGGGTGAGCGGCCCGGCGGCCAGCACGGCCCGCACCGCCGCCAATCCCTCGTACCGCTCCGGCATCGCCAGCCGCACGTCTTCCGCCAGCATGGCGACGATGCCGTCCACATCGGACGCCTCCCACGCCGCGGCGAAGCGGGCGGCTATCGCGCGCACCTCGGCCCCCAGGTCGGCCAGCTCCTGCTGCTGCGACCGCGCCGGCGTCCGCTCGGCCACCACGGCGCGCGCCCGCTGCAACGCGCTGTTGACCGCCGCCACCGTCGTGCCCATCAGGTCGGCGACCTCGCGCGCCGGGAACTCCAGCACCTCACGCAACACCAGCACGGCCCGCTGCAGCGCCGACAACTGCTGCAATGCCGCGACGAACGCCAGCTCCACCCGTTCTCGCGCAACGACCCGCGCCTCGGGCGTCAGCGCGTCCAGACCGAGCCGAGCGTCCGGGTACGGGTCGACCCACACCGTCTCCCGATCCGGGAATGTGCCCGGCGACGGGTCCGTCGGCAGCTCACGGCGCTGCCGCGACTCGATCGCGGTCAAGCAACGGTTGGTGGCGATCTTGTACAACCACGGCCGCACCGACTGCCGACCGTCAAAGCGCCCTATCGACTTCCAGGCGCGCAGCAGCGACTCCTGCACCACGTCATCCGCGTCGTGCACCGACCCCAACATGCGATAGCAGTGCTGGTGCAACTCACGCCGATACGGCTCAACCAACCGCGAGAACGACCGCTCATCACCCGCACGCGCGGCGTCCAGAAGCATCTGCGTCCGGTCCTCAGACTCCACCACCGCCACGCACCGAATCATAGGTAACCCACCGAGCCCAGTACTTCGGCAGCACCACACTTGACCCCGTCGCAGTCGACGCCAACCACCAGCGCACGGGCTCGGTGGTCCACTGCGGTGCGCCGCGGTGTCGGCGTCTCGTGTCGCGTGTGTGCGCGAACACTGCGTGCAACACCCCACGAGCACCCCGACAGCCCATGTAAAGCCGCAGGTCAAGCGGCAGAGGGAAAGGTGGCGCGACCCAACCGAAGGCGTATCAAAATTAGGACATTATTGTACGAAGGCCCAAGAGTGGGCCGGACGCGTCACCATGCGAACCACCCTGTGGTCCTCGAAGGCAACCCGCTGCCGGTACGTTTACGCAGGTCAGCGAGTCTCGGCGGTGCGCCATGAGCGTCTTGGACCGGCCTGGAGAGCCGCTCGACTGGTTCTGCTCGGGTTACCTCTTCTGACTCCGTGTGCTGGCCGACCGGTCCGTGGGCCGGTTCCGCAGCGGCTAGCGGGTCAGTCCGGCCGGTATCCGGCGCATCATCCGCAGCGTGACGATCGTGAACACCGTCGCTCCGATCGGCGCGGCCAGATGAGCCATCCTTCTCAGGGATGTCGGTGGCTCCCGGTAGGCTATCTCCACTCCAATTTGCTTACTGTCTGACTCCACACGGGGGAACCAGCAATGAACGGTGACAACACGCCCGGACAGCGTGGTTTACCTGCCGATTCACAGGCAGGTTCGCCGGATCTCCCGCCGACAGGCCCGTCCCACGTCCCACCGCCAGGCGTGCCGCCAGCCGCGCTGCGCCCGCCCGGTGCCGGCATGCCGGCACCTCCCCAGGTGAACCCCCACGCGTCCGGTCCAGCTCAACCGTGGAACATGCCGCCCGCGGCCACGCCAGCTGGGCCGCCGCCGCGGTATCCGGCGCCCGGCTCGTATCCCGCTGCTCGGTCGCCCGCGCCGGTTCCGCCGCGGCGGAGCAGCCGGAAGCCGTTGCTGTTCGGGCTGGTCGGCGCCGCGCTGGTGCTCGTCCTCATCTGCTGCGGCGGCGGGGCGCTTGGCATCAAGAAGTTCATCGTGGATAACCCAAGAACGGTCGCAAGTTCGGCCGCGCAACGCGTCGCGAACTCCCCGGCGATTCGGGTCACGGGATGGGTCACGAACACCGGTGGCCCCGCGATCAAGGCGGACGTGAGCATCACCGCCCAAGGCGAGGTCACCGGCACCATCACCGACGCGTTCGCCGGCAGAGCCGAAATCCGTTCCCGTCCGGGATGGACGATGGTCCGCGGCGATCAGGCGTGGTGGGCCAGCCGCGCAGCCCCGAAGGCGAAGACGCTCGCCAGCCGGTGGGTAAAGCCCGAACACGGCACCGCGTTCCCGATCCAGCTCGGTGAGCAGCTCAATCCTGACCGCATCGAGGCGCTGGTGAAGGGGCTGGCCAGCCGCGAATCCTGGGAGGAGGGCGAGCAGGTCACCGCCGGCGGACGCCGGCTGCGCCAGCTGACCGCCGGCGACTGGACTCTGCTCGTCACCGCGCAGGATCCGCACGAGTTGGTCTACCTCTCGGGGCCGCTGCTGTCCGGGCGCACCGGATTCGCGCACGGCGCCGGCGACGAGCTTGTCCGCTACACGTTGACCGAAGGCGGCGCCGCGCAGTACCCGCAGTTCTCGTTCGCGCTCGCCCCACAGACGGCCAAGGAACAGAAGGAAACCCGCAGAGCCGTCCTCGACGTGCAGAAGTCGCTGCCGCCCGAGCGGCCCGCGCAGGCCACCCCGCAGCCGACGCCTGCCGCGCTCCGCCCGACCGTGCAGATCCCGCCGCTGTGCGTCAACCCGGTCTGCACCTTCTCCGTCACCATCACCAACGCCGGCGGCAGCCCCGGCAACGGCACGGTCCACGCCACGGTCAGTACCGGGCAGGCACTGCCGCCCCGCCAAGTCTCCGGACTCGCACCGGGCAAACGCGCCACCTTCCACTACCAGTTCCGCAACACCGCGCCGCCATCTCGCAACGCCGCGGTCCGGGTCCCGATCAACATCGTGGCCTACGTGCACACCGCCCAACTGGAAGGCAACGATCCGGCGGTGGCGAAGCGGCTCCGCGAACGAGGCGTCGACACCACACCCCTGACCAGGATCGGCGAACCGTACAGCGAAGTGGTCGTCCGCGCCGTCGACCTCATGACCCAGGGCACCAAACCCACCGACCGCGCCGCAACCCTCAAGGCGATCAAGGCGGCGAGGAAGGTGGTCGACACCAACGCGCTGCCCGCCGTCGCCGAACTCGTCCGGCACCGCAACCGCCTACAAAACCCGCGCGATCTGCCGAATATTCTCGACCTCATCGGGCAGGACAACGACCCAACAGGTCAGGCGCAGCCCGCCAAGGGCCTAGGAGAGCGCCGCGTCTTGGAAGAGGTCGCGCAGATCCTCCGCGACGACCCCAAAGCCCGCATCGCCTACGACGGCTACATCGACATCGTCCACAACGGCCAACCGGGGCGATACAAAGCCGACTACATCCGGCTGGATACCCGCGAGGCGTTCCAGATCAAGACATTGACGCCGACCAGCCAGAACCGCGCGCACGAGGCAATCAGGACGCGCCTGATTGAAGCGACCGAGCAGCTCAACGGGCGCCGCAATCCGGAACGAAATGCTGAACCACCCGAGAAAGCGCCACCGAGATTTGCGAAAGTCGTCAAACTCCGACTAGAACACCAATCCGGCGCCTACTTCATAATGAGCCGAGGTGAGCTAGTCCAGGTACTTCGCCGCCTTCAGGTATACCCAAAGATCAGTGATGGGCAGATCGACCGCCTAGAAATCATCAACGGCTTCGACGGCGCCAGCACGCATGTCTGGAACCGCACTCAGATCCGTCACGAACTAGGCTGAGCCGGGAGGTGGACATGGAGAACAAGTGGCACACATACTCCACCGAAGCGTTCCTCTGGGAGATCCGTCTCCCGTGGCGGCCGCATGATCCGGCATACCGCAACTGGCAACGTCAGGTTCTTGACTCAGGTGAGAAACACGCTGTGTTCCGAGTGCGATGGGTCAATGAACACAGCCCGGTCGACTACCGGCGTGACCGCGACGGCTACCTCGGCGACTTTCTCGACGCCCACCCGGAGGCTCTGAGTCCCCCAAGCGATCCGGAACTGCGTCTCTTCTCAAGCGACGTCGGTATGCGCGGCGCTGCTCGGCTAGCCTATGTCTCTACCACGGACGATATATGCGAACACGAGGTGCTCTACCTCCCCGACCTTCCAGATCTCAAGACCCAGTTCGGACAGCATATGGACGACAAGCCGCCGTTGCAGTTCATGTCCGACTTGGACGACGACGGCGCACTCCTGATCTGGCTCTTGTCTTACAGCACCATCTGGCTGCCGTGGCCCCCAAACGACGACCTGTACGACGACCTACCGGACGGCGCATTGCTCGACAACCGCGCCCTCGCGGAGCGACACACACCTCGGCTCAATGCCTTCCTCACCGACATCAACAACGCAACTGAAGCCGTCGGCGGAACAATGCGACTGGACCTCAGCGACACTTGGCCCGAGTACGTGCCACTTCTCACTGACCACAGCGTCCGAATGGACAGACCCGCCGAGCCAGCCGACGTCAGCCGGTCCACATCAGGAGAGCCGAGCAGTTGATCCGTAGCCCAATGGACGATTCGAAACCCTGAACGGTGCACAGTGCGGCGCTAAGCATGTCTGGAGCTGGCAGCAGCTCCAACGAGACCTAAGCTGAGCCTGGATCCGTCGAGTGGGTGTGCGTGGGTGTCGGGTTTGGACGGAAAGATGCCCTCTGAACTGGGATGACGTTCTTGTCGAGGGAACGGTCACTTAGGTCGAGAGGGCTTCCCCGAACCATGACCGGTCTAGAGCATGAACACAGGTGACACACCTTGATCCGGCATACCGCCCAGCTGAACACGCCTAATTCGTTGAGCCGAGCAAGTT
>Ga0210378_10001867_pt1 | contig 10892 bp, 15 predicted proteins | sample PLM1_60_b1redo_FD_155465 | JGI IMG/M metagenome (GOLD analysis project Ga0210378, IMG submission 155465) | Groundwater sediment microbial communities from an aquifer in East River, Colorado, USA - PLM1_60_b1 redo | ecosystem: Environmental > Terrestrial > Soil > Riparian zone | place: USA: East... | reverse complement strand
CGGAGGCCGTTCCGGAGCCCGATGCCCCCACCAGCGAGGCCCCGGCCATAGCACCACCATGGCACCGCATGGTTTTGGCACCTCTGAGCACGAAATGCCTCCTTTTGGAGGAAGAGGCCGGAGGTCGTAAATAGCTTGCGATAAATGCACCTGGGACTGTCCGCTCCGGCGGAACTTTCCCCCGGCTGCCCACAGGCCCGAAACACCTCATCGGGAGGCCCTCGGGGCCTTCTGGCAGTGCTGCTCTTCGGCGAATGCAGCAGATCCAGCGTTGCAATAGAGCTTGGTCCCCCGGCAGGAGATCAAGGCGCCCGCGGCATTATCGCCAGCTATTCGGCCTCCGTACTTTCCCCCGACAAAAGGAACTGTTTCGTGCTCAGAAGTCGCCGAAACGCGCTCTGTTTGCCACGGGTCGTGTCCGGGTTTTACGAGGGAAAGAAGAGACTGAATTGGACCTGAACGAAGGGCTTGAGGTAGCCTCTTGTCTAAGTCATAAACGGCGTACGGAGAGACGTTCCTCGTGGCGGTGTGGGTCATGCGGTGACAGCCTGGGCGGGTAACAGCGGGCGACGTGGACGATCTGAACCGTGCCGGAGACACCGGTTCGAGAGGAGGCTGGAGTGTTTATCACAGAGATTGCTCTGGTTTCAGAGACGCAAGAGGTATCCTGTCGGCAGCTGAACAAGGTTGCGGCCGCGCTACAGAAGCAAGCGCTCAGGGACTTCCGACCCCTCTGGTTCATCAATGCGACCGTTGATGCGTTCGAGTCGCTCGAGGATGTGCCTTTGGGGTACTGGCCCATCATGGTCCGGGACGATATCGACATGCCGGGCGCTGCCGGTGTCCACCTCGATGACAAGGGCCAGCCCTTCGCTTTGGTCCAGTACGACGAAGGATGGGCGCTGACTGCCAGCCATGAGATGCTGGAGATGCTGGCCGATCCCTGGGGGAACCGGCTGATCGCTGCTAACTCACCCAAGCCTGATCAGGGGAGGGTTGAGTTCCTAGTGGAGGTAGCAGACCCTTCGGAGGCTCCCGACTTCGGCTACACGGTGAATGGCATCCTTTTGTCGGATTTCCTTACGCCGCACTTCTGGGATCCAGAGGCCGTACCTGGCGTTCGGTATAGCTACATGAACCGGATCCAGGGTCCGCGACAGATCCTTCGGGGGGGCTACATGAGCTGGCACGACCCGGTGTCGGACCACTGGTGGCAGCAGGTATGGTTCAACTCCCAGCCGCAGTTCCGTGATCTCGGGGCCCTCACCGGTCGGGTGGCCAGTCTCCGAGCGGCCATTGACGCGAAGTCCCAGAGCGCAATTCGCCTTCGGAGGATGGCGACTCGTTCCCCCGAGCTTCGGGAGGTATTGAGCTACCGGCCTCGAATCGTCGAATCCACGGCGGCCCGAGGTCGCGGACTGCAAAGCAAGATCGAGGAGCTTAAGTTGGGAGTCTCCGAGGCAGCGTGGGAGGGCGGCGAAGAGATCGAATCGGTCGAGTAGACTGCTCAAGCTTAGATCGAACTGGGCGTTGTAAGAGGAGCTCTGGATTTGTTGCTGCTTTAGGGTGGTGAGGCGGATGAGCGAGGACCAGGACAGCCGGCCGCACGAAGGTGACGGCGAAGGCCCAGACACGACCCATGAGGTTCCTCCATCAGGTCAAGAGGATACTGAGGCGGGGCGCGCGCAGGCAAAGCGATGGCGTGAGGCGGTTGATCGCGTGAAGTCGAAGGCAAGTAAAGGCAAGCCCCGAGTGCCGGAGAGTCCTCGGGAGTTCATCCAACGACGGATGGAGGAATTGGAGTCCGAGGGAGGCGACCCAGCTAAGGGTGATTCGCCTCCGTAACCGAGACATGACCGAGACATGGCAGCATGGCCAATGCCTGAGCGTGACCCGTTCCCTTCTGAGCGAGTCGCGGCGAGCCAGATAGCTTGCGATAATGCCGGGGGGCGCCCTGATCTCCTGCCGGGGGACCAAGCTCAATTGCAACGCTGGATCTGCTGCATTCGCCGATGAGCAGCAGGCCTGCCGGGGGTGCCCTATGGGGGTGTGGCTAGTTGCTAGAGCCGTCCCCCGTTAGAGTCCTGTCGCGACGACGGCCGCGCAAGGATCACAGACCCAACCAGAATCGAAAACCGAGCCATCGACGAAGATCGCCGTTTGGTCTTGGGGCGCGCCACGACCGACGCACTCTCCGCGAGCGACCTGCACGAAGCAGTAGCCCCTCGCCAATACCGGAAGCATCCCGACGGGAATACGTCAACGGTTCGCCCGAGGGCCAGAAGATTGTCACGCCGCCCGCCTCGTCTCGGACGTAAACGAGCAGCGGAGCCGTCCGGGGCGTCAATTCAGCCACGGCGCGAGCGGCCGCCTCTTGCGGAGTCGCTGATTCGAAGGAGTGGGGCGCTAGGTCCTTCGCCGCTTCCAGCTTGAGCGAGCCGAGCTCGCCAAGGTCGGTGCTGCCGCGGACCTCCACTTCGTATGTCGGCACTTACACCTCCCTTTCTGTTCACCGAACGCTACGCCTTCGAGGAACATACATCAGCACCGCGTGGCACCTCGCCACCCACGAACGAAGCACGTCGTCTACCCGCAAGGACAGCCTCGTTTTCTCTGCAAAAAGCGGTCTAGGCGCACGGGTTGTGTCCGGGTTCAGTTCTCCGCCGTGGCGCGACCTGGCCGGGTACCGCCTGGCCCATTCGCGCCTCCGCGAGATCTGCGGCCCCGGGTTCCGCGGATTCTGCTGGGCGCCGTTAATCGAGGCTTTCTCTCCGGATAAGCGCGACCGACGAGTGGCCCCCGTGCTGCTATCGTGCCGGGCATGAGTGCTTTGCCAACCTGTCAGTGGAGGGACCCTGGCACGAAGAGAGTCTGTGGACGGGAGGTACTCATGCCCACAGTTCGCCCAGTCGACAACGTAATCGGGCCGTACATCTGTCCCGCGCACACTCAGCGCGTCAAACAACGACCGCGACGAGTTGCGCGAGCGTATCCCCCAGCCTCCGTGGCGGATAGTCGACGAGACCGACGGCCCTGGCCTGCTCTGCCGGAAGGCCCAACCCAAAGCGACCATCGGCTGGGACCCCCTAGCCGGCATCGGCGTGGAGGAGTTTCTCGGAATCCTTGCCGTCGCGCGCTAGCGCCTTCCATGTCGGAGGCGGGTAGTACCGTTCGCCCCGATGCCTCAACCAGGCGACCATCTCCGAGTTTGGCGAGGCGTCTACTACCACCACGGCATCTACGTGGGCGACAACCGCGTCGTGCAGTTCGGCGGGAGCATCTTCGACAAGCCCCACGCGAAGATCGCGGAAGTTTCCTTAGAGGAGTCTTGGGGAACCCTCGCTTTTCAACTTTGCGGGCCGGTGGTCATTCCGCCGCCTTCTGCTCAGCGGTCCAGCGGCGTCCCGTCTCGCAGGAGGGAAGGGCCGGACAGTACCAGCATTGGCGGCCCGGGGTGAGCGTGGGCTCCCGAGAGGCCAGCCACAGGTCGGCCAGCCGCACGACGCCATCGACCGTCCGGCGGGTCGCGGAAAGAAGCAGGTCCTCGGTCACGTCGAACTCATGGAACGAGCTCTCGTCCAAGTAGTAGGAAGCGACCCGGTACGGCGGAACGCCATGCTTGAGCGTCTCCAGCAGCGCGTAATAGCAGACCTCCCCCGCATGTTCGGCCCGGTGCCTGCCCGTCTTCAGGTCCACGATCAACACTTCCGCCGGACTCCGGCCGGGCATTCCGAGGCTCAGGTCGTATTTCCCCCGGAGCTCGATCCGGCCGCCTAGGAGCTTGACGTTCGCAGGGGACTCGATGCGGGGCACCATGCTCGGGCGCAGCGGTGGCCAGTCGGCCAGGAAGGTCACCACGGCGTCGGCGCTCGACATCAGCAGCTCTGACACCTCGACCTCCGAGCATGCGTCGAGGTACTCGGCGACGTTGGCGTCGTCTGTGCGCGCAAGAGCTAGGGCCTGCTCCACGAGGTCCAGGGGCGCGGTATCGTGCCCGCTCCGGGTCAGCGTGGCCTGGATCGCGCGGTGAACCACGCGGCCTCGCAGCTTCTGGGCTGTCCACTCAAACGGCGCCGCCCGCTCGGCCCCCCACAGACCCTCGCACTTGAGGACCGCCGTAAGGTCGAACTTCGTCACCGTCAGGGGGAGGTCCGCTGAGAACCGAATAGCGACGCCCTCCAGCCTGGCCTCCAGTTCGGCTTGGAGCCGGCCCCTCAGATCCGCGCCGAAGGTCGGCCGAAGCCCGGCTTGCTGGAGTTGCTCGTCGCACCCGAGCAGCCGCCGAATGACCTCAGATTGGTTCGGGCTCCAGGACCTCCTATCCATCTGGCCCGCACTCTAGCGGGAGCGTCCGACACTTCGAAGGCTTGCCGCCCACCCGCTCAGGCCATGACTGGTTGAACCCGTCCCGGTGCAAGGCCTTCTCCGTGCTGCTTTTCGGCGAATGCAGCAGATCCAGCGTTGCAATAGAGCTTGGTCCCCCGGCAGGAGATCAGGGCGCCCGGCGGCATTATCGCAAGCTATTCGGGGCCCCGTACATCTTCCCCCGACAGGGGACGGATTCGTGCTCAGAAGTGCCGAAACGCGCTTTGATTTGTACGGCTTCGGTCGTGTTCCGGTCGCGCTCCTTTCTCCCCACCTTCTTCGCCCGAGTTTTGCCCTTTTCTTGTACGGGCTGTGTCCGGGTTTGTCCACCCACACCAGGGTCTGGCGGAACTGCCAGCCCTGGTCCACGAACGGCCTCACCCTTTGCTGAAGCAGATCGGACTGGGATCCGATTGGCTCAGCTGACCAATCAGTTCGGCACCCACGACAAGGTGAACACCCGCAATCCAGTGAGAGGGAGTATCAGGCTCGCCTCTCCGGTGGAGATGTCAACCCCCCAGATCTCTCCGTTACGAACGAAGGCCAGTTCCTCGGGCGACAACCATACCGGCGAGACGTCGAAGCCCTCTGTAACCATTGTGAGATCTTTCCCGTCCGGCGCCACCGTATAGATCCCCGTCTTCCCGTTGTTGGTCACGGCAAATGCGATCCGCGAGCCATCGGGTGACCATGAGATCCCCTGAGCAGTGTCCTGGATGGCGAGGATCTCCCGGTCGCCCGATCCATCTGCGTTCACTACGTGGATGCTGTAAGGCGGGTCGCAGTCCCGATCGAAGGCCAGGGCGGAGCCGTCCGGCGACCAGGCAGGATGAAGATCATTGCATTGCAGGCTCGAATGCGTGAGCCTCGTCAGTCCGGACCCGTCGACCCCAACAACGTATATGTCGCCCGGATCGATATCATACGGGGGCGGGGCGAACCCGATCGTGAAGGCGATCACCGTCCCATCCGGAGACCAGCTCACCCCGTGGGGGTCGTGGAAGTCGGTGACAACAGTTTGATCAGTCCCATCTCTATTCACTATCCGAAGCTCGCCCGCTGCCTCCGACACACTCCTGGAGAAGGCCAGCCTCGCGCCGTCCGGCGACCATGACACTGAGGAGCTGACGTTGGGCACGACGATGGCCAGGTTGGTACCTTCCCCACTGACCCGATAGATCCCGATTTGAGCCTGCGGGTCAAGGGGCCGCGCCGCGAAGCCAAAGTCCCCGGACGGTAGAGTTGGGTGAGCGGGTGCGCTCGTCGGCGTCGTCACCTTCGTTCCGGGGGTGGCTCGTCCAGGTGGCGCTGAGCTCCCCCGATCGGATCGCAGCACGGTCAATTGGGCCAGCGGGAAGCCCACCCCTACGGCCACGAGCGCCGTCGTTAGCAACACGATAACCGACCGTCCTCGCCTGCGTCCTACCTTACGCGTCCGTCGAGAGATCTCATCGGTGGCACCCGATCGATCGACTTGTCGGCCCAATCGCTCCGCCGCCTCCCGTAAGACATCCTCAAGTCGACTCATCGGAGATCTCCCTTCATAAAAGTCTCGTCCTCCACCCTGAGCGCCAGGGCGAGCGCCGTACGCCCACGGGCCAGCAACCCCTTGACTGCTTCCGGATGCAACTTCATGACCATGGCTACATCGCGGATCGGCAGATCCGCGAAGTAGTAGAGGGCGATAGCCTCCCTCTGCCGCGGTCGAAGACTCCGGACAGCCTGGGCAACTTCGAGCGGGTCCAGGCTGCCCGCGTGATGCTGACGAGTGCGCGCTGCGTCGGTGTACCGGCTCTTCGCACGAAGCTCAGCTCGCAGTCGGCGGAGCCCGCCTCGAGCAACGTTCCGGGCAACCACCGTCACCCATGCCGCCAAGTTCTCGATGCGCTCGCCATTAGCGCTGATCGCGGCGGCGCGTGCCAGCGCCTCCTGCACGGCATCCTCTGCAAGTTGTCGACTGCCGCACATCAAGCTCAGGGCAACCACGACCCTCCCGTACTCCCGGGCCATGAAATCGCGAAGCTCCTCGTCATTCACCGGAGATCGAACCATTGCGTCTGTGGTAACGACGCATGTGAAAGCTGCTTCGTTGCGCCGAGCCAACAAAGATCTCGGATCGCTGGGCTTGGGATCTTCGCCCTCGATGTCCCCCACCCAGTGGCGCGAGCATTGTTACGACACCTCGATCGAACATGCCAAGACAACTGTTCGCTGTGCGACTGACGGTTCTTCATCGCAGCCAGGGCGCGCCCGAGAGGAGGACCACGATCGCCGGGTACAAGTCACCTGTTCTGCCCCCACGCGGACTCACTCACAGAGTTAACAAGAGGCGCGATCTGCAAGTCACGAAATGAGGAAGCATCAGCGATTCAGTTTGCCAAGGTACCAGAGGAACAAGGCCGACGTTTGCTTTACCCGTGGAGTAGGCATCGGTTTCGATACCGCAAAGGCGAATGGCGACAAAATAGCCTTTCCCTTAACAAGGTAGAGTCTGCCACGTCTGGCAGTTGTGCCCTGTATAGCACTTCTTGAAATCCACGTTGCCACAGGTACCGCTCCCTGTGCAATGGTAGAAGTCGCCTCCGCATGCACATCCCCAGCAGTCGAGGGGCACGCATGTAATGACATCGATATCAACGTGCTGGGGGCGATGGCTGATGGCTCTCGCGTACTGTGCCGTGCGATGCGCACCAGTGAATCCGGCGAAAGCTACTACGGCTACACCCGATGCTCTTGCGAGAAAGGTCCGGCGACTCCACAGCCGCCGGTTCTCGGTAGGTCTGTCTGCCATTAGCGCTCACGCTCCTCCTTCATCCCACGTAGCACCCGCCGCATATCGACAAGAACCAATGACGGTCGTTCCTGATCGCATGAGTCCTGTCAGCATCTAACTCGCTCCCGCCCCGATCAACAGAGGAATCGATCCCTCAGGGATGAGGGATCTCAACCGAGTCTCCTCCCTCCGCTCCGACTCCGGCTGAGGCCGCGCGGTAATGCGCGGCGCTTAGAAGTTCCTTGATGCCATCGACGCTTTTCGTGACCCCCTTGGCCGCAATTCGCCCGTCAGGACCAACCACGAACACATAGGGTGTCACCTGGGTACCGAAGCGAGTCGACCACTCCCGGTCGGGATCGACGACGATGGTGAGCCGGCCTGTTTCGTCTAGCCAACGTGACCGGTGATTGTGGTCACTCGTACTACTTAGAACGATCGCCGAAGCCCACGCTTCGTAACTTGGCACCCGGAGGATCTCGTTCATAAGGTCATCACAGCTACGACAGCCCATGCTCACGACCAAGACTACGAAGGCAGACCCAGCGAGAGATGAAGCATCGAACCAGCGCCCATCTGTGGTTTGGCCGACGATCACCGGGGCAAGTTCTCCCACTTCCAGTCCGTCTCCTTCGAGGAAATGAGGTCCAGTCTCTTGATCGGGACCATCTAGTAACGAATCGATGACATGTAGGACCCCCTTCAGCACCAAAGCGAGGATGATCAGAGACCCAGCCAATATCGCGATCGATCCCCACAGCGCAGGAATCATTTGCCCGAACCTCTTCCATTGCTAGAGGGCGGCGCTTGGCCGACTTCCGTAACCGGCTCAATCGATAGAGTCTCCATCACTTCGTTGACTTCGTTCAACAAGGGCGCTGCCTGACCAGAAAACGGCATCACGATGTAGATGCAGAATGCACGCCCATGGACAGTCACGAAGTTCTGGTTGCCCGCTAGCCCGGGTGAATGTGGCCCGTCGAAGGCACTTGGGTTGAGGTCAGTTATCTCCAATCGGGGGGGCCACCTGCCCGATGTAAACAAAGGCGTTCCGGCAACCTCAGGGCCGTACTCGACGACCGCGATGAGTGCTTTGGAGTCGTCAAGTCCCTCGATTACTCTTCCCGCGAAATTACTGGAGTCCACAGGGATCGCGAAGTTTCCGATGTGGCCGATCGGCATGCAACTCCCATCTCCGGGATCGGGCTGTTTGAAGAATCGGGCCTCCCATGCGGGCCCGAGATCTAGAGAGATTCCGTACGCACCCACCCTCATCGCCGTCCCCTTTCCTAGCTCATCAGCATGACGGCAAGCACAGATGCTACGGCGGTGGCTACCTGGACCACGATCCCCATCGACCGGGCAGCAGACTCAAGGTGGCTCAGCCGCCGACCCAACAACAGGAGCCTTTCGGGTCGCCTGACGCGAGCAACAAGGAGAACAGAGCTGCCCCGCAACGTAGCGAAGGTGACGCCAATGACTACAGCAGCACGAGGGTCGGCAGTAAGAAAGGCAGCTAGAAAGGCAACATATATCGCTGAAGACCCGACGATCGTAACTATCCCAAGCCCCAGTTGGAAGCCGAACCCGATCCCGTAGACCCACCCTCGGTACACATCCAGCCATTGCTCATTAACCTGCCGGCGCGGACCCGGAAGCTTCACACCAAAGGCCCCCAGATCCAGGGCAACTCCAATGATAGCTGCGACCACCAAGATCCAGACCCGTGCCTCAGCGCCCATCCCGCCGATGCCGAGAGCCTTGCCCAGCAGACCCAGAGTTGCTCCAGCCAAGACGCCGGCCGAGACCGAGCCGAGCAGGAAGAACATCACTGTTACGGACCAATTTGATCCCCGTCCCCGCTCACCTAGCGGAGTGATGCTGGCTAGCATCGATTCTCCTCAAGGTGACCACATCGACCTCATGGCTCCAACCGCCGCGAGCCCCTGACCCGCCCAAAGCAGAGCGCTGCCGCTCACATCAACCTCCTCGTCTTGGGCGGGTGAGGAACATCATCCGCCCCATCGGGAGGCCATCTCCCCGTCAGCGATTGCATCCCGCAAGAGGGAGAAGACCTGCGGCCAGGACGAGGCTGCACCCTCGGACATCACTTCTCCAAGCCCCCCATCGACGTAGATGAAGTAAGGAGCTATCTCCACCTTGTAGTCTGACCACGCCTGAGAGGACATGAGGGCGGGCACGTCGCTCGACAGGAATGGTTCGAGTTTCGAGGGACTTTCGTAATTCGGGTCCTTGACCACGACCATCAGCCTCGCGTTACCGGGCAGAGTCTGAGTTGAAACTTCGTCAAGGTGCTCCCAAAACGGTTGGCAAGACATGCATCCACTGCTTAGGAATGCAAGAAGAGTGTTCCGGTCGCTCTTCATTGCGAGTTTCATTGCACCCCCTTGCAGGGTGCGTCCTGCGACGTCCCATGCAGGAGTCTCCTCCGTTCGAGGGTCGGGAATCGATGCAATGCCCGGCTGGCCTGCCGTAGGTTGCGCTGTGGAGGCCGGCTGAACCCCGCCTGTTCTTCGAAGTAGTTCTGCGTGCCCCCTGAGGAGTCCCACAATCAGTATCGCAAGAAGGAGAAGAAGTCCGGTATCGGCGAGGATGAGGACGGTCACCTTTCTACCTCCTAGGGCGGGCAGGCCGCACAGTCCAACACACCACCCAGACACGGGGTCTGATCGGGGTGGCAGCAGGTCGAATCTTTCTCCATGTTCGGCAACGCGTTGCAGTTGCTACACGCCAAGCCCGGCTCGCTCGGTTTGACGCAGCTCAGTAGGCGGCAAACTACCCAAGTGGTACCAGTGATGCCCGTGTTGCATTGGCCATAACGGAAACAATTGCAACAGGTCTTGCGCTTGGAGCACGAACCCGCCGCGCAAGTGCAGCTACAGGACGAGTCCGAGTTGGCATTGCAATCGAGATAGAAGCGTTTCCCGTTGGATCCATGGTCGGTGCCACACATGCCTGACGTGGCAGTTTGAGTGCAGCGCCACCAACCCCCGATGTATGAGTATGAGGGACAGCCGGAGTTCGATCCCCCGGGAAGTTGACAACAGAAGGCTGTCCAAGGATCCTTGGTTGGGCAGCAGCAGTCACCCGATTGGCAGGTGCCGTTCGTGCACAAGTTAGGAGTGCGGCCGCCGGTGCACCTTAGCGCTTCGGGAGCCGAGCCACGCTGAAGCACGTACCGGAGCGGAACGGCAGACATCGCGGCACCCACAAGGGCCGCCTTGTCGAAGAAGGATCCTCGCCGACTGCTCACCCTATCAGCCGCGTTAGACAGCCTGGTTAGAAGGTCGCCCGGCATCGTCCCGTTTTTCGCCCTCATGCCAGCGGTGCCCTTTCAGTAACTTGTGCCTCCGCTTCCGATGGGGTGAGCCGTATGCCACCCCATAGACTCGGATCCCTGGGACCGATTCCGGCCTGGCGGAAGATTTCGTCGATGCGAGCCTCACGATCACGGCCACGTTGCCTAGAAGCTACTGGGGGTGCCGCGAAAGATCGGAATGCACCCGGGACATAGGCAATAAGGCCATAGAGCGAGTAAGTAGTGGCCGCCAAAATGGCAAGGATCGGGAGTCCCACCCATCCGAGATTCCCGAATGAATTGAGTAACGCTTGTTGCGGATGCCGGACAATCGCCAAGCTTACTAATGAAGCTAAGAGATCTATGGCCGCGTGTACTAGATTCGGTGGGATGTCCTTCGCTCCCAGGCAACCGCATGAGCCCATCCCAGATCGA
>Ga0210378_10001866_pt1 | contig 10892 bp, 6 predicted proteins | sample PLM1_60_b1redo_FD_155465 | JGI IMG/M metagenome (GOLD analysis project Ga0210378, IMG submission 155465) | Groundwater sediment microbial communities from an aquifer in East River, Colorado, USA - PLM1_60_b1 redo | ecosystem: Environmental > Terrestrial > Soil > Riparian zone | place: USA: East... | reverse complement strand
GGACCTCCGTTTCCCGCCCGCAGGAGAGGCCCCGCGCGTGGGGCTGCGCGAGGCGGCGGACCATGTGCGGGACCTGCTCTTCGCCGCCGTCCGCAAGCGCCTCGTCGCCGACGTGCCCCTGGGCCTGCTCCTCTCGGGGGGCGTCGATTCGGCCGCGGTGGCCGCGATCATGGCCCGCCTGGTGCCCGGCCGCGTGCGCACCTTCACCGTCGGCTTCGAAGACGACGCCTTCTACGACGAGCGGCCGCACGCCGAGCGCGTCGCCCGCCACCTCGACACGGAGCACCATGCTTTCATCGTGCGGGCGCAGGCGGGGTCGCTGCTCGAGACCCTCGTCGACCATCACGACGAGCCCTTCGGCGACTCCTCCGCCCTGCCCACGTACCTCGTGGCCCGCGAGGCCCGCGCCCGCGTGACGGTGGCCCTCAACGGCGACGGGGGCGACGAGACCTTCGCCGGCTACGACCGCTTCCACGCCGCGCTCATCGCCGACCGCATCCCCTCGCCGCTCGCGTACGCGCTGAAGGCGGTGTCGCGGCTGGTGCCGGAGGGACCGAGCCATCACGCGACCCGGCGCCGGATCCGCCGCTTCGCCGACAAGGCGGCGCTGCCCTTCGTCGAGCGCATCTTCGCGTGGAGCTCCTTCTTCGACCTTCCCGCCCTCCAAGCCCTCGACGGCGACTCGGTGGCGGACCGCGAGCGGATCCTGTCCTCGTATCGCGAGGCGCTGCGGCATTGCGCGGGCGCGTCGCTCCTGTCGCGCCTGCTCTATCTCAACGCCCGCACGTACCTCCTCGACGATCTCCTTCCGAAGATGGACCGCATGACGATGGCGCACGGGCTGGAGGCGCGCAGCCCGATGCTGGACCGCGACCTCATCGAGTACGTGGCCGCGCTGCCCGACGGCCTGAAGCGCCGGGGCGGCCGCGGGAAGATCGTGCTGAAGCAGGCGGTGGCGGATATGCTGCCGCCGGAGATCCTCACCCGGCCCAAGCACGGCTTCGGCGTGCCGCTGGGTGAGTGGTTCCGCGGCGAGCTGAAGCCGCGCGTGGAGTCCCTGCTCCTCGATCGCCCGCGCGTGGCCCGGTGGCTGCGCCCGGACGGCCTGAAGCAGCTCTTCGCCGAGCATCTCTCGGGACGGAGCGACCGCGGGCACCGGCTCTGGACGCTGCTGACGCTCGAGCTGTGGCTGCGCAAGCATCGGATCGGATGAAGGCGCGGCTGGACGCGGCGGCCGAGGCCCTCCTGCTGGTGGCAATCGTCCTCGCCCCGTGGCCGTACGGCTCCGCCGCGGATCCCGCCCGCTATGCGCTCGTGGCCCTCGTGCTCGTCGCCGTGAGCCTGTTCGCGGCCGCGCGCGCGCTGCCGAGGGGGTCTGGGGGGACTGGAGAGTCCCCCCAGCTCCAAAGCGAGCGCGGATTCACTCCGCGCGAGCGGGGGGGTCTGGGGGGACCGGAGAGTCCCCCCAGCTCAAAGAGCGAGCGCGGATTCACTCCGCGCGAGCGTCGGGGGGGTCCGGGGGGACCGGAGAGTCCCCCCGGCTCAAAGAGCGAGCGCGGATTCACTCCGCGCGAGCGTGACGACACTCTGCCGTACCTCGCTCTGCCCGCGGCGGCCCTCCCCGCGCTCGGTCTCGTGCAGATCGCGGTCGGGACGAGCGCCGCCCCCCAGTGGACGGCGGAGGCGGTGCTGATCCTGGCGGCGATGACGGCCGCGCTCGTGTTCTGGAGCGAGCGCGGCCGCGACCGCGATGCCGCCGTCCGGCTGGCCGCCGCCGTGCTGGCGGTCTGCGCGGCCGAGGCCCTGTTCGGCGCCGTGCAGTGGTCGCTGGCGCCGGACCGCATCTACGGCCGGACCACACCCATCGTCACGACCCCCTTCGGCTCCTACGTGAACCACAACCATTTCGCGGGGCTGCTCGAGATGGGCATCGTGCTCGCGGCGTCGATGGCCCTGGGCCGCGCCCGACGCGGCGGCGGCCCCACGCCGGGCGTCGTGGGCCTGGCCGGCCTGAGCCTCGGCCTCGTCGCGGTCCACGTCGCCAGCCGCAGCCGCGGCGGCCTCGTCGCGCTCGCCGGCGGCCTGCTGGTGGCGGGCACGCTCTGGGCGCGGGCGGCCTCGCACCGGGCGGGCCGTCCCCTGCGCCTGGCGCCGCTCGCCCTCGGCGCCGTGGTCGTCATCGCCTTCGGCCTCGCCGTCGTCCCCGAGAACACGCGCGCCCATCTCGCCACGATCCTCCGGGGCGGCGGCGACTCGTCGGGAGACTACCGGCTCGACATGGCCCGCGACACGCTGCGCCTCGCCGCCGCGCGCCCCCTCCTCGGCGCCGGCCTGGGCGCCTACGCCGATGCCTTGCCCGCGTTCAAGAGCGCGCACGGGGAAGTGCGCACGACACACGCCGAGGACGACGTGCTCGAGTTCCTGGCCGAGACGGGCCTCGCCGGCCTCGCGCTCGCGGCCTGGCTGGCCGTGCTCGTGGTGCGCGGCCTCACGGACCGCCTCCGCCACGGCCGCGACCCCTTCCGCAAGTCCATGGCGGTGGGGGCGGCGGGCGCGGTGGCCGCGCTGGCCCTGCATTCCCTGGCCGATTTCAACCTGCGGCTCCCCGCCAACGCGCTCGTCTTCGCCTCGCTCCTGGGCCTGGCGGCGGCGCCTCGGGAGGCGGCCCGCCGCATCGGCGGCCGAGCCCTGCCCGCCGTGGCCGCCGCCGTCCTCCTCTTGCTCTCGGCCGCGGCGGGCTGGCGCGCCGCCGGCGCCCTGAGCTTGGAGCGTGCGCTCGGCGACGAGGAGCCCCAGATGCGCGTGGCCGCGCTCGACCCTGTCCTCCGCCGCCATCCCTATCTGGCCGACGCGTACCGCGCCCGGGGCCTCGCCTGGCGGGAGCTCGCGGTAGGGCGCAGCGAGTTCGCCCCGGCCCGTCTGGAGCGGGCGGAGCGCGACCTCTCACGCGCGGTCCGGCTGCGCCCGGCGTGGGGCGAGGCGTGGGCGGACCTGGCGTGGACGCGTCTGCTGCGCGGCGACAGGGCGGGAGCCCGCGAGGCGATGGACCGCGCGGTCTCGCTCGACCGCACGCACCCCTACATTGCACAGGCCCGAGCCGAGATGCTGGCGCGTCTCGATCTAAAGTAACACTTGAACTTGACCCGAAACCTAAGCCGTGCTATAGGTTACGCTGCCTGGGCCTGCGTCAGAAGGCGATCATGAGCGACCTCCCGGCTCCTCCGGCGCGGCAGGTGGTGAGGGTGATGCGGCTGTTCTCCCGATTGAACGTGGGCGGCCCATCCGTCCACGTCATTCTTTTGACGGCCGGCCTGGAGCATCGGGGCTACCAGACGCGGCTCGTCATCGGGCGGGAGTCCCCCCGCGAAGGAAACCTGTTCGACCTGGCCGCGCGCAAGGGCGTCGCCTGGGTCGCCATGCCCGGCCTGGGGCGCGAGATCCGGCCCTGGCACGACCTGCGCGCGCTCGTGGGCCTCTACCGCATGATGCGGAGCTACCGCCCGCACGTCGTGCATACCCACACCGCGAAGGCGGGGCTGCTGGGCCGGATCGCGGCCCGCGTGGCCGGCGTGCCCGTCGTCGTGCACACCTTTCACGGCCACGTCCTGCGCGGGTATTTCGGGCCGCTGACGACCGCCTTCTACCGCGCGTTGGAGCGGCGGCTGGGGGCGGCCACGGACGTGCTGGTCGCGGTATCCGACGCGGTGAAGCAGGACCTCGTGGCCCTCGGCGTCGCCGAAGGTGCGAAGATCCGCGTCATCCCCCTCGGCCTCGACCTCGAGCCGCTTGCCGGCGCCCTGCCTCGCGGCTCGCTGCGTGGGGAGGCGGGTGTGCCGGAGGGCGCTCCCCTCGTCGGCATCGTGGGCCGGCTGGCCCCCATCAAGGACCTCGGCACGTTCCTGCGGGCGGCGGTGGCGGTTCGCAAGGCGGTGCCCGCCGCGCGCTTCGCCGTTGTGGGCGACGGCGAAGAGCGCGCGAGGCTGGAGGAGGAGCGCGCGCGGCTGGGGCTCCAGGACTGCGTGTTCTTCCACGGCTGGCGCCGCGACATGGCGGCCGTGTACGGCGATCTGGACGCGGTCGTGAACTGCTCGCGCAACGAGGGCACCCCGGTGGCGCTCATCGAGGCGCTGGCCGCGTCGCGGCCGGTGGTGGCGACACGGGTGGGGGGCACGCCGGACCTGCTCGGCGAGGGGAGTCGCGGCCTCCTCGTGCCCGCCGGCGATCACGCCGCGCTCGCCGCCGGCATCCTCGACGCGCTGCGGGGAGGCGAGGCCGTCGCCGCGCGGGCCCGCGAAGGCCAGGCCTACGTGCTCGGGCATCATTCGTCGCGGCGGCTCGTGGACGACGTCGACGCGCTCTACCGCGAGCTGCTCTCGCGGCGAGCGGCGGCCTGAAGGCCGGATGGACCATGTCCTGCTGGCGGTGCTCGTCATGATGGCGACGACGGCCCTGTCCGCGGCCCTCGTCCCGCCGAGCCGCGTCCTGGCGCGCCGCTTTGGCGTCATCGACGCCCCCGGCCACCGCAAGGTCCACGCCCAGCCGACGCCCCGGATGGGCGGCATCGCCGTCTTCGTCGCGTTCTCGGTGGTGGTGCTCGCGGGCTCGCTCGCGGCGCCCAGCCTGTTGCATCTGGGCGGGGTGCAATCGGTCTTCGGGTCTTCGCTGGCGCTCCTGCAGGAGGTCTACCGGGTCAAGAGGGAGCTGCTCGGCCTCCTGACCGGGGCCGCCCTCGTGTTTGCCGTCGGCCTGGCCGACGACGTCCTCGGCAAGCGCTTTCCCGTGGGGGTGAAGTTCGCGGGGCAGATCGTGGCGGCGGTGATCGTCGTCGCCGCCGGCGTGCGCATCTCGTTCCTGCCTTACGACGCGCTGGACGTCGCGGTTACCCTCCTGTGGCTGGTGGGGATGACCAACGCGTTCAACCTCCTCGACAACATGGACGGCCTGGCCGCCGGCGTGGCCTTCGTGGCGTGCGGCGTCTTCCTCATCAACGCGTGGGCGCTCGGGGAGTTCTTCATCAGCCTGATGCTGGTGGCGTTCATGGGGAGCCTGCTCGGCTTCCTCCTCTACAACTTCCACCCGGCGACGGTGTTCCTGGGCGATTGCGGCAGCCTCTTCATCGGCTTCGTCATGGGGTCGCTCACCCTGCTCGAGCGCTACATCTCGCACGCGTCGAGCACGCTCTTCCCGATCCTCATGCCGGTGCTGGTGCTGGCGCTGCCGCTGCTCGACACCGCCACCGTGATGTACATCCGCGTGAGGGAGCGCCGTCCCATCTACATCGGAGACAGCCGCCACCTGTCCCACCGCCTCGTCTCGCTGGGCTTCTCGCAGCGGGCGGCCGTGCTGTTCCTCTATCTCGTGACGTTCGCGCTCGGACTGGGGGCCGCGTCGCTTTCCGACGCGACGATGATCCAGACCGTCCTCATCCTCGTCCAGTTCGTGTGCTTCATCGCCGCCCTCCTGATCCTGCTCTTCTTCGAGCGCCGCAAGCGCCCGCGGGGCCCCGGGAGCGCTGAGCGCCCCCGCTCAAAGAGCGAGCGCGGATTCACTCCGCGCGAGCGAACGACGTGAGCGCGGTCCTTCTCCTCGCGTGGCTCGCGGTTCCGCCCGCCCTCCTCGAGGTGCGGAGCGAGCGCGTGGACGGCCGCACGGCCATCGTGATCGTGACGGCGGCGCCGTTGGGCGGGGTGAGCGTCCGGCGCGAAGCCGCCGATCTCGTGATCAGCCTGGCAGCTCTCGCGCCGCGCTCGATGACGCTGCCGGCGCCGTCCGCGCCGCTGGAGGCGATCCGGATCGAGCGGACGCCCGTCGGGGTGGAGCTGCGGCTGCGCGTCGCCCCAGACGTGCTCCACGAAATGCGCCGCGAGTCGGAGCGCTTGATACTGCTGCTCGGCGCGACTTCACCCCAACCGCCGCCGACCCCGGCACCGTCGCCCCCGGCGCCGACCCCGGCACCGTCGCCCCCGGCGCCGACCCCGGCGCTGTCGCCCCCGGCGCCGCTGACCCCGGCGCTGCCCCCGGCGCCCCCGGCGCCGCTGACCCCGGCGCCGTCGCCCCCAGCCGCGCCGCTCGCGGAGCCGCCGCCCTCGAGCGCCGACCTCTACCGGGGCCTCTTCCCGCCCTCGGCGGGCGACGAGGCCAGCGGAATCTCCACGGCCGTCCCCCCGGGCGCTCCCGAAGCTTCGATTCCGCCGGACCGGGCGCCGGAGCCGAGGCGCGAAGGATTCGAGATCGGCAGCCTCACCCTGCGACCCTCGGTCACGTTCGACTACGTGGACGCCGACGTGTCGGTGCTGGACACGCCGGAGGCCGTGCGGGACCGGTACGCGCAGGCGCGCCCGGCCCTGGCCCTCGAGCTGCCGCTCCGCGAGGGGTCCCTGCACCTCGGTTACGAAGCGCGTATCCGGGCCTACTCCGCCTTCGACCAGGTGAACGGTGTCAGCCATCTCGGCAACGCCCGCGTCGAGTACCCGGTGGGACCGGCCCTCCGGCTGCGCGGCCTGGGGCACTTCGCCCGCGGCGTCCTCGAGACGGCCGAGGTCGACCCCGGACGCGAGTACTTCTTCGGTCTGGGCCACTTCACGCGGCGGCAGTTTGGAGCCGGGGTCCGCTTCGAGACCGGCGGCCGGTTCGACGCGGACGTCGAGGGCGGCCTGGACAAGGTCAGCGTGCAGCAGGACGCGGGCTTCTTCGACTACGAGCGGCGGGCGATCCGGGCCGGGCTGGGCGCCGAGATGGGGCCGGACCGGCGGGCCAGCCTCGTCTACGGCTTCGAGCAGGTCCCCGCCTCGCGCGAGCGGCCCGAGGCCGAGTCGAAGGTCCACTCCATCTCGGCGATGGTGGACGGCGAGGTCATGCCGCTGCTGAGCGGACGCGCCTCGATCGGCTACACCCGGCGCCTGAGCCCCCGGGCCCCGCCCGAAGGGCAGCGCTTCAGCGGCCTCACCTTCGGCGCGCAGCTCCGGCGCGAGTTCGGCCGCGCCACGAACCTGGCCCTGTCGGCGAACCGGTCCACGGAGCTGTCCGCCTTCGAGGAGAACGCCTTCTACGTGACCACATCCTTCCAGGCCGTCCTGACCGCGCCCCTGCCCTACGCGTTCGCCCTCACCGCGGGGGCCGGCCACCACGTGAACCGGTACCGCACCACGGCCCGCACGCTCGGCGCCCCTCGCCGCGACGCGATCGCCGACTGGCTGGTGGGCCTCGGCCGCACCCTCTCGCGCTGGGCGTTCGTGCGCGCCGACTACCGGCACGACCGCCGCGACTCGAACCTCGACTTCTTCGACCAGAGCACGCACGCCTTCTACCTGGAGCTGGGCCTGGGCTACTTCGCCGCGGGCACCCGCCCATGAGCGGCGTCCGCCTGATGGCCGCCTCGCTCGTGCTGCTGGCGACGGTGGGCGCCGCCGCCCAGGCGCCGCCCGCGACACCGCCGCCCACACCTCTGCCCCCACCGTCGCCGGCGGCCGCCTCTCCGGCGCCCACGCCCGCCCCGGAGTACCGGCTGGGCGCGGGTGACGTGCTGGAGGTGATCGTCTTCGGCAACGACGACCTGTCGCGCACGACCACCGTGCAGACGAGCGGCAGCATCTCCCTGCAGCTCGTGGGCGAGGTGCCCGTCGTCGGGCTCACCGTGTCCGAGGTGAAGCAGAAGCTGACGTCGCTGCTGGCCCGCGACTTCCTGGTGAACCCGCAGGTGGAAGTCAGGATCAAGGAGTACCTGAGCCAGTTCGTGACCGTGCTCGGCGAGGTGAACAGCCCCGGCAGGAAGGGCCTGCGGGGCCGGACCCGGCTCATTGACGTGCTGGTCGACGCGGGAGGCTTCACCCCGCGGGCCTCGGGCGAGGTCTCCATTGCCCGCGGCGAGGGCACGTTCGAAGGGGGCGGCCGCGTCCTGCGCCTGCGCTTCGGGAGCGCCAGCCCCAGCGCCATCGATCAGATCAACATGGAGCTGCCCCTCCGCAGCGGGGACACCATCACTGCTCTTCCCAAGTTCTATGTTACGGTTGAGGGCGAAGTCACCCGCCCGGGCCGCTACGTCCTGGACGGAGACCTGACGGTGACGGGGGCGATCTCCACCGCCGGGGGATTGACCCGCTACGGGAAGAACGACGTCCAGGTCCGCAGGGTGGATGCCCAGACGGGGAAGACCACCATCATCGAGGTGGACCTCAAGGACGTGCGCAAGGGCAAGAAACCGGACCCGCCGCTGCTGCCGAACGACGTGGTGACCGTGCCACGCCGGATCTTCTAGGAGCGCGCGTGCAGCCCCTGCCCCACACCGCCGCCAGCCCTCCTCCCGAGATACCCCTCGACCTGCGCTACTACCTGGAGCTTGTCTGGCGGGGCCGCAACGTCATCGCGGCGGCCGCCGCCGCGGGCGTGGGCCTCGGTCTGCTCGTCGGCTTCCTGCAGACCCCGCAATACCAGGCGGCGGCGCTCGTCCAGATCGAGCCGCCGGCGGCCACCTTCATGAGCGTCTCGGACGCGCTCACGGGGGGCGGGGGCTACTACCAGAACGCCGACTTCTACAACACGCAGTTCAAGATCCTCCGCTCGCGGAGCGTGGCCGAGGCGGTGGTCAAGCGGCTGAAGCTCACGGACCGGCCGCCCTTCAAGGGGCACCCCGATCCCGAGGCGCTGTTGCTGTCCTACGTGGACATCGAGCCGATCCCCGAAAGCCGCCTCGTGCGCGTGGCCGTGACCCTCGAGGACCCGAAGGAAGCGGCGCTGTGGGCCAACACCCTGGCCGAGGTGTACATCGAGCAGTCGCTCGCCTCCCGCGTGCAGGCGGCGCGTCAGGCGTACGACTGGCTGCAGGAGCGCCTCGCCGCCACCCAGGAGGCGATGCGGCAGGCCCGGGGCAAGCTCATCTCCAGCTACCAGGGCCAGGACCTGTTCGTGCCGGAGGGCAGCGTCTCCGCCGTCACGAGCTCCATCACCAGGCTGAACGAGGACTACCTCGCGACCAAGACGCGGCGCATCACCCTCGAGGCGGCCTTGAAGCAGATCGAGGACAAGCGCCGCCGGGGCGAGAACCTGGAGACGGTGCCCCAGATGGCGACCGACACGATGGTCGGCAGCCTCAACGAGCAGCTGTCCACGCTCAGCCAGCAGCTCTCGCAGCTCAAGGAGAAGTACAAGGAAGGGCACCCCGAGGTGCAGAAGGCGCAGGCCCAGATCATCCAGCTGCGCAAGACGCGGGACGCCCGCTTCGGCCAGATCGTGGACGCCCTGCGCGCCGAGTACGCCCAGCTCGAGAAGCGGGAGACGGAGTTCCGGAACGCGATCGAGGGGCAGAAGTCGCAGGCCGCCAGCCAGAGCCGCAAGTCCTCGGAGCTGGAGATCCTCAAGAAGGAGGAGCAGTCGGCCACCAGCCTCTACGAGGTGCTGCTCCAGAAGCTGAACGAGACCGACATCGCCTCCTCGATCCGCAACAACAACGTGAGCGTGATGGAGAAGGCGTCCGCGCCGAGCTGGCCCGTCCGTCCCGCCAAGAAGCGCATCGCCGCCCTCGCCCTCGCCCTCGGCCTCGCGCTGGGGATCGGCCTCGTCTTCGCCCGCGACTACCTCGACAACACGATCAAGGGGCCGGAGGACATCGAGCGCTACCTGCACCTCGACCTGCTCGCCGCGGTCCCCAAGTACGACGAGGCCAACGTCCACCTCGTGACCGAGGCCTACCAGAACCTCCGCACCGCGCTCATCTTCGGCCGCCGGGAGGAGACGGGGCAGGTGGTGCTGATCACCGGCACCGCGCCCCAGGAGGGAAAGACCACCACCCTCGTGAACATCGCCAAGCTCCTGGCGTCGTCGGGGGAGAAGGCGGTGGCGGCCGACTTCGACCTGCGGCGGGCCCAGCTGCACGCGCGCCTGGGCCTCACGCGGGAGCCGGGGGTCACGGACTTCTTCGTCCGCCACCAGGACCTGGACAGCCTTATCCGGCCGACGCGGGTCCCCAACCTCTTCGCCATCACCGCGGGGCCGCTACCGCCGAATCCCCCCGCCATCCTCGCGCGCAAGCAGATGGGGGATTTCCTCAACCACCTGCGGCGTCACTTCGACTGGATCCTGATCGACGCGCCGCCGGTGGCCTCGGTGACCGACGCCCTCCTGCTCGCGCGCCATGCCGACCTCGTGGTCTACGTGGTGGAGCACAACAACGTCGACAAGAAGCTCATCAAGCGCAGCGTGAGCGCGCTGCGGAAGGTGACGCCCAACCTGCTGGGGGCCGTGCTGAACTCGGTCGACATCAAGGCGAAGGGCTACTATTACTATTACTATCCGCAGACGACCGGCACCGAGGGCGCGCCGCCCAAGCCGCGGCCCAAGGCGGTGGCCGCCGGCAAGAAGTAGCGCTCTCAGTGGCCACCCCTCTCCCCCTTGGGGGAGAGGGTAGGGTGAGGGGGACCCTCACCCCTGCCCCTCTCCCTTTCAGGGAGAGGGGATAGCTCTACGCGACCGCCAGGAAGTAGCCCGGGGTCTCCTGGACGCTCCGGCGGCACTGCAGGTCGAAGTGGCTGAGCAGCGCCTCCTTCGCTTCCGGGTACGTCTCGTTGGAAAAGAATCGCACCACGGGGACGACGATGCCTTGCAGGCTTGACTGCTCGAAGGAGACACGCCGCACCGGGAGCAGCGCGTCCGCGTCGATCGCGAGGCCGAGAGAGATCTCGGGGGCCTCGGGTACCCACACCGAGACGTCGTCCACCGTCACGACCCGGCCGTGCCGGGCCTCCATGAAATGCCGCCAGAGGTCGAACTCGACGGCCGGAATGTAGCGGCGCTCGCGCGCGGGATGCTCTTCGCTGCCGTCGAGGCGGCAGCTGATCATTGCGACACGTTCGGGACTCATTTTCCCAACGTAGCACAGGTCCCGACCCGCTGTAATTGAC
>Ga0210378_10001865_pt1 | contig 10892 bp, 10 predicted proteins | sample PLM1_60_b1redo_FD_155465 | JGI IMG/M metagenome (GOLD analysis project Ga0210378, IMG submission 155465) | Groundwater sediment microbial communities from an aquifer in East River, Colorado, USA - PLM1_60_b1 redo | ecosystem: Environmental > Terrestrial > Soil > Riparian zone | place: USA: East... | reverse complement strand
GTCGTCACGCCGCAGACGCACACGATGCCGGAGGCCGTGGCGATCATGACCGGGGCGACCAAGAGCGAGCTCGAGCAGGCGATGACGAAGGACGAGCCCGGCGAATGAGCGTCAGCTGGGGGCTCCTGTCCACCGCCCGGATCAACCTCCCGATCCTCGCGGCGGCGCGAGCGTCGCACCGCGCGGAGGTGATCGCGGTCGCGAGTCGCGACAGTGGGCGAGCAGAGGCGTACGCGCTTGAGCACGGCCTCGAGCACGCGCACGGGAGCTACGAAGCATTGCTCGAGGATCCAGACATCGAGGCGGTCTACATCCCGCTTCCGAATGGGCTGCACATTCCCTGGACGCTGCGAGCGCTGGAGGCGGGGAAGCACGTGCTCTGCGAGAAGCCGTTCTCGAGACGGGCGGAAGACGTCGAGCGCGCTTTCGACCTCGCCGAGTCGCTTGGTCTAGTGCTCTCCGAGGCGTTCATGTACCGGCACCACCCGCAGACCGCGAAGCTCGCCGAGCTGGTCGCCCAGAAGGCAATCGGACAGCTTCGGGTCATCCGTGCCGCCTTCAGCTTTCCGCTCGCAGCCGTCCACGGCGCGGACGACACCCGCTTCGACCCCGAGCTCGACGGCGGCGCGATGATGGACGTCGGCAGCTACTGCGTGAACGCGATGCGGCTCCTGGCGGGCGAGCCCGAGCGCGTGACCGCGGAGCAGGCCCTCGGGCCGAGCGGCGTCGACGTGGTCTTTGCCGGGACGCTGTCGCACGCCGGGGGCGTCGTCGCGCACTTCGACTGTGGCTTCGTCCTGCCGCGTCGGTCCGAGCTCGAGGTGGTCGGCGAGGAGGGAAGCCTCTTCGTCGCCACTCCCTTCCAGGTCACCTCGCCCGGGATCGAGCTCCGCCGCGCCGACGGCGTCGAGCACGTTGCGGTCGAGCCCGGCGACTCCTACCTGCTGGAACTCGAGAACGTCAGTGCTGCGATTCGCGGCGAGTCGAACCTGCTGCTCGGCCGGGACGACGCCGTCGGCCAGGCACGGACGATCGAAGCGCTCTACGGTGCAGCGCCATGACCTACACGCCTGCGACCGACCGCTACGAGCGGATGACCTACCGGCGCAGCGGCCGCAGCGGTTTGCTGCTGCCGGCGATCTCGCTTGGGCTCTGGAACAACTTCGGCCACGACGATCGACCCCTCGAGGTCGGCCGAGCGATCCTCCGCCGCGCCTTCGACCTCGGGATCACCCACTTCGATCTCGCCAACAACTACGGGCCGCCGTACGGCTCCGCGGAGGAGAACTTCGGGCGGATCTTCCAGGACGACCTGGCGCTCTTCCGCGACGAGCTCGTGATCTCGACGAAGGCAGGGTATGACATGTGGCCGGGGCCGTACGGCGACAAAGGCTCGCGCAAGTACCTGCTCGCGAGCCTCGATCAGAGCCTGCGCCGCATGGGGCTCGACTACGTCGACATCTTCTACTCCCACCGCTTCGATCCGGAGACGCCGCTCGAGGAGACGATGGGCGCGCTCGACACTGCCGTCCGGCAGGGGAAGGCGCTCTACGTCGGCGTCTCGTCCTACTCGGCGGCGAAGACGGCCGAGGCCTACGCGATCCTGCGCGAGCTCGGCACGCCGCTCCTCATCCACCAGCCCTCCTATTCGATGCTGAACCGCTGGATCGAGGAGGGGCTCCTGGACACGCTCGGGGAGCTGGGCATCGGTTGCATCGTCTTCTCGCCGCTCGCGCAGGGGATGCTCACCGACAAGTACCTCCACGGGATCCCCGAGGGGTCGCGAGCGACCCGCCACGGCACACTCTCACCCGAGCTGATCACCGACGAGGTGCTCGAGAAGATCCGCGCGTTGAACGAGATCGCGGCGGCCCGTGGTCAGACTCTGGCCCAGCTTGCGCTCGTCTGGACGCTGCGCGATCCGCGGGTCACCTCGGCGCTGATCGGAGCGAGCAGCGTCGCCCAGCTCGAGGCGAACGTCGCCGCCCTCGACCGCCTCGACTTCACTGACGATGAACTGGCCGAGATCGATCGCTTTGCCACGGAGAGCGGTATCAATCTCTGGGCGGCCTCGAGCCGCGAGTAGCGAGCGGTCGATCCGATGCCCAAGCCCGTCCTCCTGAAGCGTCTGCCGAAGCTCCTTTGGCGTCCCGGCGAGCATTGGCCCTTCATGTCTCAGGCGGACCGTGACGCGTTTCCTGAGCTTGCCGAAGAGTTCGCCGTGCTCGATGCCGAGCTGATGGAGACGTTCAGGGCGTTCGACAACGATGCACTCGAAGCGCAGAATCGGTTCCGTCTGCTCCAGCTACTTTTGCTCGTCGGCGGTGCGGTCGCGACTGTTCTCGGAACCGTTCAGGCCGCGCTCCACGGCGGTGCGCTCGCGCTCGGAATCACGGAAGCAGTGCTTGCGGGGCTGCTCGCGCCGCTCGCCGTTGCTGCGCGCAGTGGCAAATCGCACCGCCGCTATTTGACCAGTCGTCTGAAGGCGGAGCGGCTCCGTAGCGAGTACTTCGTGTATCTCGCCGGTGCGGGAGAGTACGCCTCGCACGATCGCGGCGAGCGGCGGCGCCTCCTGGGGCAGACGGTCGCGGCGATCGAGGACTCCGAGGCTGGGTCGTGACTGCCGACGACGCGCGCCTGCTCGAGCTCTACCGCCAGTGTCGCGTGGCTGACCAGCTGAAGTACTACGACGAGCGCGGAATTGAGTTCAACGCTGCGGTGTCGCAACTCGGGATCCTTTCGGCGATAGTGCTTGCTCTCGGTTCGACGGCAGCCGCACTGGCCGGGGCTGCAGTCGACGGTACGCCTGTGTGGGCCGTGCTCGCGGCCGTGTTTCCGGCGATCGCGACAGCGCTCGCCGCGTTCGGGTCGCTGTACGCATACGAGCAGCAAGCGAAAATCTATTCCGACGCCGCGAAGGCGCTTCGCCGGTTGGATCGAGCCGCGCCCGACCTTGCGGCCGAACGGGATCGGGCCGCGGCTGTCCACGAGTTCATCACGACGGCCGAGGACGTTCTCCGGCGCGAACAAGGCCAGTGGGGGCAGCTAGTGACGGAACTCCACCCGCCACGTGAGAGAGGTTGAGTCATCACCGTGACGCAGGTCCGCCTGCGACGACATTGACTGGGCTCCCGCGGCCGTCCGTTTCGTCGATTAGACCGTCCAGTCGACGCCGCGCTCGGCGTCATGACGGGAGCACCTCACGAACGCGCCGGGCCGGTGTGGCTTCTGGGCCGCCCGCCCGATCATCGTCCTAGCGCACTCGCGATCGCGTCCTCGACGGCATCCGGCTGGTCCACGGCCACGACCGTGACTAGCCCCGATCCGTGCATTTCACGCGCTTGGAGTGTCGACCCAGCGGCGAGCTCGTCGGCCGTTCGCCCGCTGTTCGCGAGCACGACTACGGGACGCCGTTCGGCGATGCTGAACCTGATGTCGTCCCAGGCGATCGCGCCGCCGTTCGCGAGGACGGTGACGCTTGGTGCGCTCCCGGCGAGCGCCGAGGCAAAGGCTGCTAGCCATTCCGACTCCTCGCCCCAGTCCGTTCCGGGCACGAGCACGAAGTGCGTGTGCTGCGGTTCGAGGAGTACGTCGTCGCGGTCGGTTTCGGTGCGCGCGAGACCGTCGACGATCACGCCGACGAGCGGAAAGCTCGCGCTGGCGGTCGTTCGCGCGTCCCCGGCGAGCCGCATCACTCCTGCATCAGTGGCGCCGTCGACAACCGTGCCGCCGATCCGTTCGACGACGCGGGCGACTCCATCGACGAACGCCGGGCGCGCTCGCTCGACGTCCGTGGCATCCATGCTCGACGCACCGCCGACGATGACGACGACAGGACGGCCGACATCAAGGCCGAGCGTCGCAACGGCTTCCGCTAGATCGCTCCGGCGTTCGACGCGGACTGCACGCGCGCCGCCGAGCGTGATCCGGCGCAGCGCTCCTTTCATGAGGAGAGCGTACCCCGTTCGACGCGCACTTTAAGGCCGCCGAAAGCAGGGCTAGTGGGGCGCATGGGCGGGAGCGGCAGGGAACCGCTTGATTCCCGCGCGCCACCTTGTGCACGTGCCTGACGGCAGGAAGATGCGGCCGCCAGACCGCGTCCTGAAGGTATGAACAGCACCTCGACCATCAACTTGAGCCCCGACCTCCCGGTCCAGCCCGCGTTGCCCATCTGGCACTGCGGACTTACACTCGAGGTGGATTGACGCCACAGAGGAGGTGTTGGCCGCCACGTCAGGCATCTTCATCAGCTATCGCCGCGAGGACGACCCTGGGCATGCGCTTCTTATCTACAAGGACCTCGCCGAGCGCTTCGGAGAACCCCAGGTCTTCATGGACGTCGACGCCATCGGTCTCGGCGAGAACTTCGTCGAGCGCATAACGTCGGCGGTCGCCACGGCCGACGCGCTCGTCGTCATTATCGGGCGCTCGTGGCTGACCGCGGCGGACGCGGACGGGCGGCAGCGGCTCGATAACCCGCGCGACTTCGTCCGGGTCGAAGTGGGGACGGCATTACAGCGTGGGATCAGAGTCATCCCGGTGCTCGTCGGCGGCGCAGTCATGCCGGCCGAAGACCAGTTGCCGTCGGATCTCGCGCCTCTCTCGCACAGGCACGCCCTGGTCGTCAGCGACCTCGACTGGGAGTCCGGGGCCGGCAAGCTGGTCAGGACGCTCGAGCGCGTGCTCGGCCGCCGTCCGGAGCCGGGGGACGTGCCGCGAGCTGCGTTGGCGGTCGAGATCCTCGGCTTGGCGTTCATCCTGCTTGGAACCACACTCCGGGCGGACACGTTCCTGCACCCGGACTTTGGAGCCGGGAACGCGCCGCATCTCGGCTTCTTCACGAGCATGGCGCCGATCGGCGTTGTCCTAGCGGCCGTCGGTGCGCTCGCCCTCTCACACACCGGCTGGGCGCCGGTCTTCAGCCTCGGCCTCCTGCTCGGTTGCGGCCTGGACGGCGCGGCCAAGTACGTCGGTGTCCTCGGAATGGAGAGCGCGACCGGAGAGTCGGAGCCGCAGCTGACGCTGGGCGCGGGTCTCGCCCTCGTCGGCTCGCTGATGCTCGTCGGGGTGGCGTCATGGCGCGCGTCTGCCAAGCCGCGCGAGCGGGCCGCAGCCGGCGTGCCCGTGTCGTTGCCACTCGCACTCGTCGCCCTCGGCGCCGGGCTGACCGTCGCGGGCACACTGATCCCGTTCAACGACGGCCCGGAGATTACGCAGCGGACCCTCATCGAGCGCGCCGACCATTGGGAGGCGTTCGAACCGATCGCCCTGGCGGTGCTCGCCGTCGTCGCCGGCGTGCTCCTGGCCGGCCAGGGCAGCCGCCTCCTCGCCGCGGGCGTGCTGGTTGCACTCGGCACGGTCAGCGCCTTGCTGTGGCTGCGCTACGTGGGCGTGCCGATCCTCCAGCCTGACACGATCAGCTCGCCCGCGGCTGGGAGCTTCATTGGGCTTGCGGGAGCAGGCCTCATTCTCTTCGGCGGCGCTTTCGCTGCGACGAGCACGCATGCGGGCTTGGCAGGCGGCGTGCCGTCGCGGCTGCCAACGTAGGGCCGCAATGATTCGGAGGCTGCTGGGTTCTCCACATGAGGAGCCCGAGCTCTGTAAGGCGGCCACTTCTCGGGAGTGACGGAGCGGCGCAGGAGTCGAACCTACCGAGCCGTGGGTTACACGACCGCACCGGTTTGAAGACCGGCTGCGCGACTAGGCTTTGCCGCGCCTTCGCGTGAAGCTTCGGAGAGGCTTCAGCTCTGCGAGACGACGAGCACGCTCGTGGTCCCCCAGTCGTTGTTGTTCCAGCCCGGTCCGCCTGTGCCGCACAGACCGACGACGTACGGGCTGGGCGACGGGGCCAACTGGAGGACTTTGCTCATCCCCATGGTCGTCTTCGTGCTCGGCGGGAGCTGGAGGCCAATGATCCCGTTGCCGACCGATGTCACGGGACCGGGGGGCTGCTGGTAGCAGATGAAGAGGTTGAGGGCACCTGCCGCCGCGCCTAGTGTCCCGAACGCGTTGTTCGCGTTGACGACAACCCTCTGTGCGGGACTCGTCACAGTGACCGAGACGGTGGCCCCGAAGAACTGCTGCGTCGGGGAGGGATTCGGGCCGCCACCGGTCGCGCTGTAGGCCTGGATCACCCCGGACGACCCCTGTGGCCCTTGTGGCCCAGCGGGGCCCTGCGGGCCTTGAGCTCCATTGGGGCCCTCAGGGCCAGGCGCGCCTGTGGAGCCCTGACGGCCAGGTGCGCCTGCGGCGCCCGGTGGTCCGGCCGGGCCGGTCAGGCCGCGGAGCCCGCGGACAGAGCCTCGGAAATCACGCGGTGTCAGCGACCTGTTCCTGACGTCGGCGCCGGTGATCGACGCGTCCTTGATCTGTGCACCGGTGACCAGGGCCGACGTCGTCGCGACGGCCGTGCCCGTCAGCGACACGAGGAGCGCGAGCATCGCGACGACCATCGCCGGCGTGGGGATCGTGAGTTTCACCGTGATTCCTCCCTTGGTCGTGAACCGCTTCTTAGATGTGGCGGGTGGTGATGCGGCGCCGCCGAGGAGTCGTCCCGGCGGCGCCGTTTCGTGACCTGCGACCACCACTCGTGATTCAGCTTCAGCGTCGCCTCAGGGTCAGTGTCAGGACCTGCGAGCCGACGACGGTGCCGTCGCGCACGATCTTCACGAGCACCCTGACTCTGCCGGTGAGCTTCGCCTGAACGAGCGCCCCGGCACGCAGCCAGTGGCTTACCGGCGCAGTCTTGCCGGCGGGAATCGAGAACGGCAGAGCGCCGACGTTCCACTTTTTCCTCGCGATCGACCGGTACGGCTTGATCGCGAAGGTCTGGATGCTGAGAAGCCCGTTGCAAGGCGTCGCCTCGGCGCTCGGTCCGCATGTCACGTTGATCGCGAATCGGTACTTCGGGCTCACGGGGACCGTCGAAGGGCCAACCGTGATCGAGTTGTCCGCTGCTAGTGCGCCGCTCGTCGCAAGGCCCGCGAGCAGCACGCCGAGGGTCACGAGGCGTATGAGATTGGTGCGAAGCACGATGTCCTCCTTGTTCGAGTCGTCTGTCGATGAGCGTCGAGGGCGACTCGACTGCAGCGGGAGGCGACGCGAGCGCCATCAGGGCGGGCGTCCCGGCAGCGAGTGCCCGAAGCTTCATGCTGATCTCCTCCTTTTCTGTCGGGTCGAGAAACGCACGGCGGGGAGAATCCGAGCGAACGGCGCGTTCGCCCGTTCGTTCGCTCGCTCGACCACCTCTGGCGAAGGGGCCTCGAACTCGCAGAAGCACGTCTCGTCGGCAGGGATGAATGTCCCGCCGAGATAACGGACGGAAACTCCCTCGGCGGCCATCTGCTCGGTCGCGACGGCCACCCGCTCGGCGGCCGACGCGGCGTCGTCGTGCGTCGCACCGGGGAGGTAGCGCTCTACGAGGTAAAGGCCCGCTTCCATGCCTTCCAAGCTAGGAGCGCGCCGGCGCGGCAACAATCGGCCGAACGGCCGGGTTTACTCGCGGGCGGGGCTGGACGTCGCGTGCTCTGGGCGCGAAGCGAGTGCCGCCGCCAGCTCAGTCCGGGAGCGCACGCCGAGCTTGCGGTAGACCTTCGAAAGGTTCCACTTCACCGTCTTCGGGCTGATGACGAGCACGGCAGCGATCTCTGCATTCGTCCGTCCGACCGCGGCCAGCTCGGCGATCTGTGCCTCGGTCTCGCTCAGCGCGCCACGGCTCGGCGCCCGCCGGCCGCCGATGCGGCCGAGCTCGGATCTCGTCTTCGCAGCCCACAGTGGCGCGCCGAGTCGCTCGAACGAGTCGAGCGCCTGCTCAAGCGCCTCGCGCGCCGCGCGCTTCCGGTTGGCGCGGCGCTCGGCCGAGCCGAGCGCGAGCAGCGTGCGGGCGTGCTCGAAGGGCAGCGGCAGCCGCTCGTGGCGCTCAAGAGCCTCGCCGAACGCCTCATAGACGTCGTCGAGCTCGCCGCGCGCCGAAGCGAGTAGGCCTCGACACCGCGCGGCGGCGGCGAGCGCGTGGGGACGCCCGACCGCGCGCGCCCGCTGCTCGTACTGGCGGAGCATCGCGTCTGCTCGCTCGAGCTCGCCGACCTGGACGGCCGCCTCGATCCGGTCAGGATGAAAGCGCCACTGGCCCGGCTCGACGAGCCAAATCGTCTCGGCGATCTCTTCGGCGCGCGACAGATGCCGCTCGACGGCCTCGGGATCGGCGAGCGAGAGCTCGAGGAACCCGAGCACCCAGAGACAGATTCCTTCCAACCAGAGGTCGTGCTGCTCGCGCCCGAGAGCGAGTCCCTCCTCGGCGTACGCGCGAGCGGATGCGCTGCGTCCGAGGTGCGCGTCGACCAGCGCGCGGCAGTAGAGGCCGATCCCTCGCGCGAATCCCAGGTCTGCCCGCTCGGCGACCTCGAGGCTTTCGCGCGCATGCTGCTCGGCGGCAACCCAGTCGCCGGTCCAGAGCGCGAGCTCGCTTAGATGGGCCGCGAGGTCGGGGACCGAGCTCTCGTCCCCCTCCTCGACCGCGAGGCCATATGCCGTCTCCAGCCGCGGTCGTGCGCCCTCGTAGTCGTCCGTGTACTTCAGCAGCTGGCCGAGCACCGAGCTCGCCGTCCACGCAGCTCGTGGACGCTGCGATGCCTGTTCAAGGGCGATCGCGCGCTGAAGTGGCTCTTGACGGAGGCCGCGCCCGAGGTAGTACTCCCCAAGCGCGTAGGCGACAAGCGCAGACGAGAACAAGGCAGGATCGGGACTCTCCGCTTGCTCGATGAGCTCGATTGCGCGCTTCGCATGTGTGGCCCGGCGCCGGTTGTCGACATCGGAGAAGACGGCCAGGCTCACGTGTGCCTCGGCCTCCAGCGCCGGATCCTCGATCGGCTCGTGAAGCGCGCGTTCGCAAAGCGCCACGGCGGCCTCGGGTCCTTCGGCCACGAACTCGATCCTGGCGAGCAGCAGCAGTGCGCGTGCCCGCGCTCGTCCCGGCGGAAGCAAAGCGACGAGATCGTCGAGCAGTCTTCTCGCGCGCGCGGTGTCACCGGCGAGGAAGCGGTACTCGGCCGCGGTGATCGTGCGGCGGTTGCGAGCTGTCTCGGACTCCGCCGGGGTGAGTCGGGCGGCCTGCTCGCAGAGCTCGGCCGCCGCGTCGGGCGCGCCCCGCCGTCTCGCCTGCGCGCCGGCAGTTTCCAGCTCCGCAGCGATGTCCTCGCTCGTGCCGGTTGCCGAAAGCGCGAGGTGGTGCGCACGCTCTTGCGGGTCGGCGGCGACGAGCGCGAGCGCTCCATGGGCGGCGCGCCGCTGGGACGACGAAGCCTCGGAGTAGGTGGCGGCAGCGAGCAGGGGGTGCGTGAAGCGGACGCGCTCGCCCTCGAGCTCCAGCACGCCGGCGCGCACGGCCCGGTCGAGGTCCGCCTCGGCCTTGACTGCGTTTCCGCTCGCCGCCTCGAGGACCTCCCGCCTCGGGTTCGTGAGCGCAGCGGCGGTCAGAACGAGTTTTCGGCTGCGCGCCGATAGGCGGCCGATTCGGTTGCCGACAAGCTGCTTGAGGTCGCTCGGGATCGGAAGCGGCTCGCCGGCTGCCGGTCGCGTGTCGCGCCGCTGCAGCTCGCGCCCGAGTTCTAGCGCGAAGAACGGATTCCCCTCGCAAGCCTCGACCAACCGCACGAGCGCGGGTCGAGGCAGGTTGAGCCCGAGACGCAGCCGCAGCAGCTCGTGGAGCGCCGCGAGGGACAGCGGGCCGAGCGGGATCCGTAGCAGGCGATCAGCTCCGAACGCGCGCTCGAGCTCGAGTGGAAGCCCACCGCCGGGAGATCCACGCACGCTTCCAATCAGACGAACCGGCTCGGTCTCCAGCCGGCGAAGAGCAAATCGCAGCGTTCCCTCTGATGAGGAGTCGAGCCACTGCATGTCGTCCACGGCGAGGACGAGCGGCGCAGTCGCCGAAAGCAGCCGCAAAACGCCTAGGCACCCAGCCGCAACGGCGCGCGTGTCGGGCGGCGCATCCTGCGCTTCCTCGAGCAGCAACGCCGCCTCGAGCGCGCGGCGTTGCGGGCCGGGCAGGTCGGGCAGCGCTTCCTCGACGACCCCGTCGAACAGGTCGCCAAGCCCGGCAAACGAGAGCTGGACCTCCGAGCCGGACGCTCGCATCGCGAGGACGCGGCAGCCCGACGCCGTCGCCAAACGAACGCTCTCCTCCCAGACACGTGTCTTCCCAATCCCGGCTTCGCCCTCCAGCACCAGCGCAGCAGGCGGCTCGGCCTCCAGGAAGACCGCGATCTGGGCAAGCTCAGCGTTGCGGCCGAGCAGCTGCTCGGCTTGCGCTCCCACGGGCCACAACGATGACACGGAGCGGCGCAGGAGTCGAACCTACCGAGCCGTGGGTTACACGACCGCACCGGTTTTGAAGACCAGCTGGGCCACCGGGCCCGTGCCGCTCCCTAGTCGGGAGCATAGAGCGACGCTACATTCATGCCCGTGCACGGGGTCATATTCACCAGCCTGCGCGACTTCGTCGGGGCGGCCCACGGAGCCGAGGCCGTCGAGCAAGTCTTCGGCAACGACGTCTACCTGCTGAGCGAGGCCTACGACGACGAGCAGCTCGTTGCCCTAATCGGGCGCGCGTGCGAAGTCACGGGCGCCGACCCGAATGATCTGCTCCACGAGTTCGGCGTCTTTACCGCCGAGCGCACGTTCACGCGGCTCTACCCCGCCTTCTTCGCGATCGCTCCTTCCGCCCGCGAGTTCCTGCTGACCGTCGAGACGCGCATCCACGAGCTCGTGCGGGCGACGATCCCGAAGGCCAGGCCGCCGGAGCTCGGCGTCACGGAGCGCGGCGACGACGGGGTCTTGATCGTGTACTCGTCGCCGCGCCGGCTCTGCGTGCTCCTTCGCGGCCTCACCGAGGG
>Ga0210378_10001864_pt1 | contig 10893 bp, 10 predicted proteins | sample PLM1_60_b1redo_FD_155465 | JGI IMG/M metagenome (GOLD analysis project Ga0210378, IMG submission 155465) | Groundwater sediment microbial communities from an aquifer in East River, Colorado, USA - PLM1_60_b1 redo | ecosystem: Environmental > Terrestrial > Soil > Riparian zone | place: USA: East... | reverse complement strand
GCTGGCGATCACCGCATCCCGGTTGCCGGCGTCCGTACGGCTGTTCCTGCTCTCCCTGGCCGTCGTCGACGACCTCGGCGCCATCGCGCTCATCGCCGGCCTCTACACCGCGGACATCTCGTGGCTAGCGCTCGGCGCGAGCGGGGTGTTGCTGCTGATCTACTGGCTGCTGCAGTACGGCCGGGTCCGGACCGCGTGGATCTACGTCCCTCTCGCGCTGGGCACCTGGGCGGCCGTGCACGACGCCGGGATCCACGCCACGATTGCGGGCGTCGCACTGGGGCTGCTCACCAGGGTCCGCCGCGACGTCGGTGAGGACGAGTCGCCGGCTGAGCGGCTGGAGCACCGGCTGCAACCCATCTCCGCCGGGTTCTGCGTGCCCGTCTTCGCCTTCTTCGCGGCCGGGATCGCCCTCGACGTCGACGCGCTCCGGGGCTTCACAGCGGACCGGGTGGCCTGGGCGGTCGTCGCCGGGCTGGTCGTCGGGAAGTTCGTCGGGGTACTCGGTGGCGCGCTGGCGGCCGTCGGGCTCCGGCTCGCGACGCTTCCGAGCGACATGCACTGGCGCGACCTCGCGGCGATCTCCGTCCTCGGCGGTTGCGGCTTCACGGTCAGCCTGCTCATCGCCGAGCTGGCGTTCGAGGGCAGCCCCCAGGCCGAACGGGTCAAGATGGCGGTGCTCGCCGCATCGGTCGTCGCGTCGCTGATGGCCGCCGGCCTGCTACACCTGCGGGTGCGGGCGCGAGCCGCTTAGCAGTGTTATGAAACGTCGGGGCCTTACGCTGGACAACATGATGAGTGGGCCGGACGACACCTTTGTGCAGTTCGACGGCCCGTGGACCCACCGGTCGGTGAGCGCGAACGGCAGCCGCTTCCACCTGGTCGAGGCTGGCACGGGCCCGCTCATACTCCTGCTGCACGGCTTCCCCGAGTTCTGGTGGAGTTGGCGGCACCAGATCGTCGATCTCGCTGACGCCGGATACCGGGTGGCTGCGGTCGACCTGCGCGGGTACGGCGGCTCGGACAAGCCCCCGCGCGGTTACGACGGCTTCACGCTGGCCAGCGACGTCGCCGGACTGATCCGCGCACTCGGCGAGCGGGACGCGATGCTCGTCGGCCATGACTGGGGTGGTTTTCTCGCCTGGACGACCGCCGCCTTCCACCCGCGGATGGTGCGCCGGATCGCCGTCCTGAGCATGCCGCACCCGCTGCGGCTGCGCGCCAGCCTCGCCACCGACCCACGCGGGCAGCTCGCCGCCAGCCGGTACCTGTTCGCATTCCAGGCTCCCCGGTACGAGCATGTCGTCACTCGCGACGACGCCCGGTACGCCGGCGACCTATTGCGCCGGTGGGCCGGACCGGCCTGGCGCGCCACCGACGACTTCGCCGAGTACGCCGCCACCTGCCGCACCGCCATCCAGATCCCGCGCGCCTCGTTCTGCGCGCTGGAGTACTACCGGTGGGCGGTGCGCTCGCTCACCCGTCCCAGCGGCTGGCGCTTCGTCAAGCTGCTGCAACGCCCGATCAACGCCCCGGCCCTCCAGCTCCACGGTGGCCTCGACAGCTGCCTCCTCCCGCGCACGGCCCAAGGCTCCGGCCGGTACGTGTCTGGGAAGTACGAGTGGCAGCTGCTGTCGGGCGTCGGCCACTTCCCGCAGTCCGAGGCGCCGGAACTCGTCACCGGCGAGTTGCTCAGGTTTGCGAAGGAGAGCTAACTCCGGAGCGCGTCGACACCTGCGTGTCCCGCGAGCAGATCGAGCTGGAGCCGGCACCACGGCGACAGCTCGACGTCCACCTCGCCCGCGAGCAGCGCGCCCCATTCGACCCAGCGGTACTCCTCGACCTCGTCCGGGTTGAGCACCGGCTCGACGTCAACGCGCACCCCGTACACGGGGCAGATCTCGTTCTCGACCACGCCGTCCAGCTCGGCCCAGTAACGGAAGTCGGGCAGCAGCGGCACCAGCTCGACCGCGGTTAGGCCCAGCTCGTCGGCGAGACGCCGCCGTACCGCGTCCTCGACCGGCTCGCCCGGACCAGGGTGGCCGCAGCAGCTGTTGGTCCATATCCCCGGCCACGTCTTCTTGCTGAGCGCGCGACGGGTGAGCAGGAACCGGCCTTCGGCGCCGAAGACGTACGACGAGAAGGCCAGGTGCAGTGGGGTATCGCGGTGGTGGCTGGCGAGCTTCGGCGCGGTGCCGATCGGGCGGCCGGCGTCGTCGACGAGGACGATCAGCTCACCGTGGTCCGGCGCGGTCGGCGCAGTCACGGCCGGCTCGACCCGCACCTGCACGGCTGCGGTGGGCGCGGCGCGGTACGGCCGCGGCTCCACGGGTTCAGCGGCCTCGGCCCGCTCCGGGGCCCGACGCGGCAACGGCATGACAACTCCGAGACGTGGGGTTTCAACGGTGCCGCCCCCCGATCCGCGACTGTCCCAGTGTGCCTGCCCGACCTGTCCCCCGCCTCCGGAGACCATATTGCGCTCCCGTAGATATGGACGGAACGGATAGACGGGCATGCACTCCCCTCCTGAGGGTCCACTCACGACAGTTGAGACTGATGGGTATATCGCGTCTGGCATCTGCCGGCAGCCCCGCCCCCACGATCCGGGCCGTCCGGAGGAACCGAATCGACCGCGCGTGCCGGCGGCCCTACCCGGCAGTACGGGCGAGCCGCAGGTGGAGTTCGGCCGGATCCGGGGCGGAAGCCGCCGCTTCGGCCCACCGCGCGAGCCCGATCGGGTCGACACCGTACGCCGGGCCGAGGTAGCGCATGAGCCGTCCGCCGCCGCGCCGCAGGAGCCGCTCAGCGCCGATCAGGTTGCCGCGCTGCGCGTGAGTGATGCCGACGCAGAGCTGCGCCAGCCCCTGCCAGAACTCCCGCTCAGCGAGCGGGCACGACTTCCAGCGCGCTTCGAGGATCTCGTGAGCCGAGAACGCGCGCCCAGCGTCCAGCAGCCGCTGCGCCTCGACCAGTGTGGACTCGGGCGGCTGTGGCTCCTCGTTCACCGGCTCGACGGCGCGCGGATCGCCGAGCGGGATCGGCCGTCCCAACGCATCGCGAGCGCGGACCGGCCGTCGTGGCACCGCGCTCAGCTCCAGCGGGGGCGGACGTACGCCGACGGCAGCCCGGCATCACGGGCTGCGCTCAGGGCTGTGCCGATCTGTTCGAGCACCGTGTTCAGGTCCGCCATGGCCGCGTCACGGCGGCTGCTGGCGGCACGCACCTGCTCGGCCTCGTCCGCGGAGAGGTTGTCGAGGACGGGCGCGAGATCACGGTCGAGTTCGGCCATCCGGAGCCGGATCTGGGCGGCGACCCGCTCGATGTCGGCCTCCGCCGCGGAGATAGCCGCGAACGACACCGCCGCGCGGTTCACCGGCCACCGCCGACTGACGACGCGATATCGCCCAGCGCGGCGTGCAGCCGGCCGGCCTCCGCCTGCCAGCGGCTCCCCAGGATGTCGAAGGAGGCGGTGGTCTCGTCGCTGCACTGGGTGAGCGGCGCGATCCGCTCCATCAACGACGCCAGATCCTGCTGGATTGCCGCGTCCGCCGCCGCGATACGCATCGCCAGTTCTGGCCTGCTCGGAACATCAGCGCCCATCCCGACACCTCAGCTCTCCGCGTCCGCGGACGATCCGGCGGCGACCCCGATGCCACCGGTACCCGCCAAAAGTACCGCGCGGGCCCCGGCCGCACTACCGCTTCCCGCCGACCCAACGAGTCCGTCACAAACCCGTACCGGTGGGCGTTGCCATCCGTTGAAACAGTTAGAGGCTCGATCGGGCGCGGACAGCTGACGGTGGAGCCTCTGCGCAAGAATGGCGTACGGCGTGCCTGCGCCATCGGTCCTATCGGGCCGGCGGGAGCGTCGGCGACGAGCCACGAGCGAGAGGAGCCACGATGCCGCTGACGGCGCCCGTGAGATCGCTCCGCTGCTTACTCACGATCGCTCTCGTCGCCGCGTCTCTGCTGATCGGACCCGTCGCGCCGGCGTCCGCAGACACGATCCGCAGCAAGCAGTGGCAGCTCGGCTTCCTGCGCGCCAAAGAGGCCTGGCGGTACTCCACCGGCCTCGGGATTACCGTCGCCGTCATCGACTCCGGAGTCGACGCCAACCATCCCGACCTGCGTGGCCAGGTGCTCCCCGGCGCGGACTTCGTCGACCGGAGCACCGACGGCCGTAAGGACGTCGTCGGCCACGGCACGACCGTCGCGTCGCTGATCGCCGGCAAGGGCGACAGCAACGGCGTGATGGGGCTCGCGTACCGGTCCAAGATCCTGCCGGTCCGGGTGCTCGATCCGCAGAACAAGTACGACTCGGCCGACGTCGTCGCCAGGGCGATCCGCTGGGCCGTCGACCGCGGCGCCCGCGTCATCAACCTCTCGCTCGGCAGCGCGGATGTCGCCCCGGTGCTCAGCGAGGCGCTCCAGTACGCGTTCGACCACGACATCGTCGTCGTGGCGTGCGACGGGAACGTCTCGAACAATCGCGGCACCACGGTCTGGCACCCGGCGCGCGAGCCCGGCGTGATCGCCGTCTCCGGCGTCCTCCGCTCCGGCAAGTTCTGGACCGGTTCGCTGCAGGGCCCGGCGACCGTTCTCGCCGCCCCAGGCGCCGACATCACCGGCGCCCACCCCGGCGGCGACTACTGGAACGTCCAGGGCACCAGCTTCGCCGCACCGCTGGTCGCAGCGGCGGCGGCGCTCGTGCGGGCGAGGTACCCCGCGATGCGCTCCGGCGACGTCGTCAACCGGCTCATCCAGACCGCGTGGGACTTCGGCCCAAAGGGGCGCGACGGCCAGTTCGGGTTCGGCATCGTCAACCCGACCAGGGCGCTGACGGCGAACATCCGGCCCGTCCGGTCCAACCCGCTGTTGCCGAGCGCGCCACCACCCGCCGCCGGCGGTCAGGCCCAGCCGCCGAACTCGCCCGGCGAACCGACCGGTGTGGAGAACCCCCTGGCTGCGCCCATCCAGGACGGCGATCCGCTCTTGCCAGATTCGACGTTCGCCCTGCTCGCGCTGGTATGCGTCGGGCTGATCATGATCGCGGTGACCGGCGTCGTGATCGTGCTGCTGCTCTCGATCCGCCGGGGACGGCGCACGCGCGCTCCGGCGTATCCGCCCGGCGGGTATCCGGCGGGCTTCGATCCGTCCAGGTTCCACCATCCACCGGTGTTCCCTAGCGACGAAACGGGCTATATCGCGCCGGTGGGACGGCCACAGGCCAGCAACCCGCCGCCCGGACCTGTTGCCGGACCGCCACTTCCCCCGGCAGCTCCCTACTCGCCACCGCCGGTCCCAGCACCGCCCTACTCGCAGCAGACTCCGGCGCCGCCGCAGGTCCCGGCGCCGCCGCCGCACGGGTCGCAGCACCCGACGGAGCCACTGCCGACCGTGCCGCAGTCGGACGCCGACGCGGGTGAACCGGGCCAGACACGCCGGCTCGGTCCCTGGCCGCCGGTATGGCGCCGTCGCCCGCCCCATTAGCCCGCCTCTTGGGACTGGCAGATCCGACCGGTGAGATCGTGCAGTCAGGCTCAATGCCGTTGACTTAACGCGCATGCGACGACGAACTGTCGGGGTTCTTGGGGTATCCCGCGCCCGGTTTCAGACCGGATACCCCGACAGTCCCGTTTCTCCTGACCGGAGCGCGGCCCATCGAGGCCGACCATTCGGACAAACCTCCACCGCGAACTCCGCTGCATTCTTAAGTTAGCGATTCTTAAGTTAGCGGCATTGAGTCAGGCTCGCAGATCCGACCGGTGGGATCTGCGAGTCCGCCTCGCGCGGGTTCAACGCGACCTGAGGCTCAGTCGCAGGTCTGGGTGCTGATCTTCTGGGTGGCGTTCCTGCCCTGAGCGACGACCTTGGCGGCCTCGGTGGCCGTGAGCGCGAACCCGGTCTGCGGGTCGTCGACGGCGGCCGCGAAGACCACGCCGTAGACGCCGCCATTGGTGGCCACGAGCGGCCCACCGGAGTTACCGCTCAGCACCTTCGACCGCAGCGTGTAGACCTCACGGCGCACGGTGCCGTTGTTGTAGATGTTGGGGCCGCGGATGATCCGGGAGTCCCGGATGCGGGCCGGCGTGGCGGTGTACGGGCCGTCGAGCGGGAAGCCCACCACGATGGCGTCCGTACCGGTGGGCGCCTTGGGCAGGAACCGCATCGCCGGGGCATCCAGGTCGGGCACGTAGAGGACGGCCAGATCGCGCGCCGGGTCGTAGACGACCACGCGCGCGCTAGCCGAGCGTCCGTTCAACTCGACCTTCAACGATCTTGTCCCCGCGACGACGTGCGCGTTCGTCATTATGCGATGGGGGGCGAAGAAGAAGCCGGTGCCCTCCAGTCGCCGGTCGCACGAGGGGGCGATCCCGAGCACCTTGACGACCGAGCGGCGGGCCGAGGTGACGGCCGGCGCGCTCGCGAGCTGCGGGTTCGGTGCCTGGACCTCCTTGACCTGCGTCGGCGTGAGCGGGTCGAAGACGTCCGGGAAGTCGCCGCTGCCGACCACATCGCCGAACGAGCTGTAGAGCTGGCGGACCGGCGACGGGACGATGTTGTCGACTGTGCCGATCACCGCCGAGCGGCGTACCTGTGACGCGAGCCACGGCGCGGGCGCGTTCCCGAGCGGCGCGGCCACCATCCACGCGACCAGCAGCACGGCGACCGCGGAAATCACGGCGCCGCCGACACTGTCGACCGTACGCAGCGACTGGGTGCGCAGCTGTTCGCGGATCTTGCCGCCGATCAGCACGGCGATGGTCTGACCGAGGACGGCAACCATGAACACCACGGCGAGCGCCACGCCGAGCCGCGTGACGTCGGTCTCGAACTGCTCGGCCAGCAGCGGCGCGAGCTGCACGCCGATGAGCGCGCCGCCGAAGAAGCCGGCGAAGGAGAGCGCACCGATCACGAAGCCCTGGCGGTACCCACTGACAGCGAAGACGACCGCGGCGACAAGCAGCACAACATCGAGGGTGCTGCCGTTCATGCGGGCGCTCCTGTCCTCGGTTGCTCCACCAGCCGCTCACGCGGCAGCTTCTGCCGCGTCGAGATCAAGCCAGCGTGACAGAGCCCACCATGTTTGACGCGATATGAAAGGTACACACGGGATCGTACGAGCCGAGGTCCAGCTACAGCTCAATCGCCTGCTGGCCACGGCGTCGACGACGACACCTCCCGCCAGATTAGCCGCCGTGATCAGCGCCTCGATCACTCGGGCGTGTGGGGCAGGGGCAGGTCCGTGACCCGGGCGCGGTTCCAGGGACGGGACCAGCCGGCAAGGTCGAGGACCGCCGACAGCAGCCCCGCGGTGAAGCCCCAGACGAGCATCGAACGCACCGCGAACGCCGGCCCGATATGGCCGCTCGGATGGCGTACCCGGAGCCGGTTGGCGGGATCGCTCAGCTCGGCGACCGGCACCCGCTCGACCCGGGCGACCTCGGCGGGATCGCCGGCAGCGACGGGATGCGGCGAGTGCCACCAGCCGAGCACCGGCGTGACGACGAAGTTGGATGGCGGCAGCCACAGCGCGGGCATCACGGTGACCACCTCGGCCGTGGCGGGATCGAGCCCGACCTCCTCCTTCGCCTCGCGCAGGGCAGTGCCGACCGGGCCACCGTCGCCCGGATCGGTCATGCCGCCGGGAAAGGCGGGCTGGCCGGCGTGGTTGCGCAGTGTGTGGGCGCGCTCCAGCAGGAGGACATCCGGCGCGGCGGCACCGTCGAGCTCTTCCCCGAGCAGGATCAGCACCGCCGACTCGCGCCCGCCCTCACGTGGCGGCGTGAAGCGGGAGATCTGGTCGGCGCGGACCTTCGCCGAGTTGGCCGCGAGCGGGTTCCACCACGCGGGCAGCGGCCGCCGCGGGGTGATCACGCCAGCCCCACGCCCGCGTACGGCACCGACCGGTTCACGCGCCGACCAGCGCCGCCAGCTCGTCCACCCGCGGGCCCTTGAGCAGCTTGGCGGCCTCAGCGCGATCGGTCGGGCCCAGCCCGTACGACGGGCACCAGCGGCTGAGCGTGCAGGCCCCGCACGCCGGCTTGCGAGCGTGGCAGACCCGACGGCCGTGGAAGATCACCCGGTGGGACAGCATGGTCCAGTCCTTGCGCGGGATCAGCGCCCCGACCGCGTGCTCGACCTTCACCGGGTCTTCCTCGGTGGTCCAGCCGAAGCGGCGGACCAGGCGGCCGAAGTGCGTGTCGACGGTGATGCCCGGGACACCGTAGGCGTTGCCGAGGATCACGTTCGCCGTCTTGCGGCCGATGCCCGGCAACTCGACCAGCTGCTCCAGCTTCCGGGGCACAACGCCGCCGTGCTTCTCCACGAGCGCCTGACCCAGCCCGATCAAGCTCGAGGTCTTGTTCCGGAAGAAGCCGGTGGGGCGGAGCATCTCCTCCAGCTCGGCGCGGTCGGCGCCGGCGTAGTCGGCGGCCGTGCGGTACTTCGCGAACAGCGCGGGGGTCACCTCGTTGACCCGCACGTCCGTGGTCTGCGCGGAGAGGATCGTGGCGACCGCCAGCTCGAGCGGCTTGGTGAAGTCGAGCTCGCAGTGCGCGTCGGGATGCGTCTCGGTCAGCGCACGATGCATCCGGCGCGCGCGGCGGATGAGGGCCAGTGAAGTCTCCACGGGGCTGACGCCAGTCTCGAGTGTCACCGGGCCAGCGTACGTCGGCGGTACGACAAGCCGCCGTCAGCAGACGCCGCTGGGCACTCTCGACGCGATGTCGTTGATCGCCGACGACCGCCCGACGACGATCATCGTGACCGCACCCTCGTTGGCGATGAAGAGCAGCGCATTGCCGCCATCCCGCACGACGAACGCCTTCGTGCCCTCGGCGTCACGCTCGGAGACGTCCGGTATCGCCCGGACGTCGTCCTCCGACGACCCGATCCGCAGGCCGCTCCGGGTCCTGTACGCGTCGTTCTGGATGATGACGTGCGAGATCAGCCGGCCATCCTGGCTGGCCGTGACGTCCGAGTACTCACCACCGGTGGCAACCAACTGTGTGCTCGAGTCGCAGCTCTCCGACTGCGGCCGCTTGGCGATCTTGTACTCCAGCAGCGGCTTCACCGGCTCGTCCACCCGGAACGGACCCAGGCCCGCCGAGGTGATCGTGGTCGGCTCGGCGCCCCGGTACGGCTGTGTCGGCGTGGGCTTCGGATCGGGCGTGGTCGGGTAGGTCTGCTCGGGCTGCGGCGCCGTGCTGCCGTCCGTCACCGGGACGTCCGGCTCGTTGACCGCCGGCCCGCCGCCTGTGTCCTCGACCTGCGTAGTGCCACCGCCCGAATTGCCGCCGGAGTTGACCTCGTTCAGGATCCAGCCGGTCAGCCCGAAGTTCGTGGCCGTGATGCCCAGGAACAGGGCGAACACCACCAGCATCAGCGCATAGGGCCATTTGCGCCGCTTGCGCCGTGGCGGGGCCGCGACGGTGTTCCCGCCGGGACGGGCGGCGCCGGGCGGCGCCATCCCTGGGCCGGAGTTCGGGACCCGAGCTGCCGGAGCGATGGCGGTGGGCGCCGGGCCACGCGGCGGAGGACTGGTCGGCACGACACTGGTAGAAGCGGCAGCCGACGACGCGGGAGCCGCACCGGCGCTGGCCGGCGGCGGTGAGACCGGGATGGCCGCCGAGCCACGGATGGCCGTGCCCGATGTCGTGGAGGTGCCGGTAGCTGCGGGCATCGCCGTGGTCGCGGCATGGCTGGGGCTCGCGGTCGGGCTGGGGGCTGGACCGGGGCTGGCGCTCGGAGCACCCCAGGCCGGTGCGCCGACCGCGGCCGGGGCACCGGAAATCGACGCCGGACCGTGACCCGCGGCCGGGATAGCGGTGAACATGCCGGTCGGCGCGTCCAGTGCGACGCCTTGGAGCGCGTCCCGGAGCGCCGCGGCCGTCGGGTAACGGTCGCCAGGGTCGTTCGCCATGGCCTTGCGCAGGACGGCCGTGAGCGCGCCGGGCACGCCCGGCAGGTCCTCGACTGGCTCGCTCTGGAGCCCGATGATCGTGGCGATGCTGGGGTAGCCGTTGGCCGGCCAGCGCGGCGGGCGACCGGACAGTAACGAGTACAGGGTGGCGCCGAGCCCGTAGACGTCGACGGCGATGGTCGGACGCTCCATCCGGAACATCTCGGGCGCCGCGTACGCGGGGGTGAGCGCCTCGAGGGTCGCGGAGAGCTGCTTGGTGGGATCGTGGTTGGCGGCGAGGCCGAAGTCGGCGAGGCCCGGTGATCCGAACCGGTTGACCAGGATGTTCGCCGGTTTCAGGTCCCGGTGGAGGACACCGGCCGTGTGCGCGGCTTCCAGCGCGTCGGCGATCCGTACGCCGACTTCGCGCACGTCCGGGGCGGGCAACGCGCCGTCCTTGCGGAGGCGGTCGGCGAGCGAACCGGCCGTACACAGCTCCATAACGAGGTACGGGCGGCCATCCTCGGTGATGCCGGCGTCGAACACGCTGATCACGTTGGGGTGGTCGGAGAGCTGCCCGGCGGCATGCGCCTCGCGCAGGAACCGCCGGCGGTCACGCTCGTCGCGCACCATCCGGTTGTCCACTTTGAGCGCGACCTCGCGCCCGACCGACTCCTGGCGGCCCCGGTAAACAACCGAGAACCCACCGTGACCGAGCACCTCAAGGACGGTTATGCCGGCTACGGGCGACGTCAGACTCACCTGGTTCACACCCCCTACTACGCGCGACAGGACGATCCGTCCTCAGTTGCCCCGCAGAGAAGGGTACGTCGGACGCACCAGCCGTTGCTTGCACGTCGCTGACCACACCAGTGACCGCTGCCCCCTAGACTCACCTCGCAGTAGCTGCCGTAGCTGGAGGTGGGTCATGGACGAGGTGCTCGCTCGGTGCGGGCTGTTTCAGGGTGTGGAGCCGGACGCCGCGGAGGC
>Ga0210378_10001863_pt1 | contig 10897 bp, 8 predicted proteins | sample PLM1_60_b1redo_FD_155465 | JGI IMG/M metagenome (GOLD analysis project Ga0210378, IMG submission 155465) | Groundwater sediment microbial communities from an aquifer in East River, Colorado, USA - PLM1_60_b1 redo | ecosystem: Environmental > Terrestrial > Soil > Riparian zone | place: USA: East... | reverse complement strand
CTGGTGCGCTGACCACCGACATCACGCCCAAGCCGCTGACGGTCAGCGGCATCACGGCCAACAACAAGGTCTATGACGGCACCACCGCGGCGACCCTAAACATCGGCAGCGCGGCGCTGGGCGGCGTGGTGAGCGGGGACACGGTCACCCTGAACACCAGCGGTGCCACGGCGACGTTTGCCGACAAGAACGTGGGCACGGGCAAGCTGGTGACGGCCACGGGGCTGAGCCTGAGCGGCACCGACGCGGGCAACTACACCCTCACGCAACCGACGGGGTTAACCGCGGACATCACGCCCAAGCCGCTGACGGTCAGCGGCATCACCGCCAACAACAAGGTCTATGACGGCACCACCGCGGCGACCCTCAACACCGGTGGCGCACTGCTGGGCGGCGTGGTCATGCCCGACGTAGTCACCCTGAACACCGGGAGCGCGACCGGGACGTTTGCGAACAAGAACGTGGGCACAAACAAGCCGGTGACGGTGGCGGGGCTCACGATCACCGGTACGGACGCGGGCAACTACACCCTCACGCAACCGACGGGGCTGACGGCGGACATCACGCCCAAGCCGCTGACGGTGAGCGGCATCACGGCCAACAACAAGGTCTATGACGGCACCACCGCGGCGACCCTCAACACCGGCGGCGCGCTGCTGGGCGGCGTGGTCGTGCCCGACGTAGTCACCCTGAACACCAGCGGTGCCACGGCGACGTTTGCCGACAAGAACGTGGGCACAAACAAGACGGTGACGGTGGCCGGGCTGACGATCGCCGGCGCCGACGCAACCAACTACGCGCTGACCCAGCCCAGCGGGCTGACGGCGAACATCACGGCGGCGATGGTGACGCCGCACATCACGGCTGACAACAAGGTTTACGACGGGACGACGGCCGCAACGATCCTGACCCGCACGCTCACGGGCGTGATCGGCGCCGACTATGTGAGCCTCGTCGGCGGCACGGCGACGTTTGCCGACGCCAACGTCGGCACTGGCAAGACGGTGACGGCGACGGGATTGAGCCTGAGCGGGGCCCAGGCCGGCAACTACGTGCTGACCTCGACGACGTCCACGACGACGGCGGACATCACGCCGGCACCGACGACGATGACGCTCACTGCGCCGACGATCACTCTCGGCGCCAATGGCCAGGTCACGGTATCCGTCAGCTCGTCGGTCGGCACACCGACCGGGAACGTAACGCTGAGCGTTGACGGTGGTCCGGTGATGACGCAGCCTCTAATAGGCGGCACCACAACGTTCACGATTCCGAGCCCGCCTGTGGGCAACCGCAGTCTAAGCGCGAGCTACCCGGCTCAGGGCAATTATGCCGGCAGCTCGCAGACCGGTACGCTAGCCGTTCACTACAACTTCACCGGGTTCTTCCAGCCGGTGGACATGGGGAGCGTGTTCAATGTGGTCAAGGCGACTAGCGCGATCCCGGTCAAGTTCAGTCTGTCCGGCAACCAGGGCATGAGTATCATCCCGGTCGGATATCCGAAGGTGCAAAGCATGAGCTGCTCCACCTCAATGCTGGACTTGCTCGTCGACGAGACGGTTACCGCCGGAAACAGCAGCCTGCAATATGATGTCGGTGCGGACCAGTACATCTACGTGTGGAAGACGGACAAGTCCTGGGCGAACACGTGCCGGCAGTTCCAGCTCATGCTGAACGATGGCACGATGCACACGGCGAACTTCAAGTTCAAATAGGAAGCTCAAATAGGATGGATGGTATCGACGCTCCGCGCGCTGGTCACCGATGACAAGCCGGCCCAGCGCGCGGAGGTGATTACGGCGTGCAATTCGTGGGAGCCGGTCAGCGTGGTTGAGGAGACCGTGACGCGGAAGGTAGCAGCCCCTCCAGTTCAAGAAGTAGCACCTGTCTGGCCGCGCCGACTATCCACCGACGCCCCTGACTCATCATCACGAGAGCTGACGCTCCGATGCAGACAAACGAATCAACCCGGTGGGGTCGAGTGATCGCCTCCTCAGGAGTGGTCACGCTGGTCCTAGCCACAGCTCTTATGGCGCACCCCGCCGCCGAGATCCATGGAGGAACGAGGCGGCGTCCTCTACGTCAAGAACGTCGAGCCGCCGCCACTAGCCGTCGCTCCGGTGAGGGCGGCCTCACTAGAAGGGCCGAGCGTCGCGGGGCCGCTAGCGGTCTATTACCTCACTGGCGGGCATAACTGGAAACGTTGATCCGGTCAACATTAGCGATCCTGTCTGTCGCCGCCGCGATGCTCCTGGCGCAGTCGGCCTGCGCCGAGATCCGCATGGAGGAGCGTGACGGCGTCCTCTACTTGCGGAACGTCGAGCCCGCGCCGGGCACAGGGGCGCCCCCCGCGACCTCGCCAGCCGCGCCGCGCATTGCTCAGTCCCCGGGGCCATACCGCGATCTGATCCGCGCGGCGGCCGCGCGGCACGACTTGGCGCCCGAGCTGGTCGAGTCCGTCATTCGCGTGGAGTCGAACTTCGAAGCGCGCGCCGTGTCGCCGAAGGGCGCGCGGGGGCTGATGCAGCTCATGCCCGCGACGGCGGCGAAGCTCGGCGTCCGCAATGCCTTCGACGGGCGCCAGAACATCGAGGGCGGGGTCCGCCACCTGCGGCATCTGGTCGACCGCTACGGCGGCAACCTTGCGCTCGCGCTCGCGGCTTACAACGCGGGCGTGGAGGCGGTCGGGCGGTACGGAGGTATCCCGCCGTATCCGGAAACGCAGGCTTACGTGGCGCGCGTGCTTCGGCTCCTCCAGCGAACGGCGCCGTCGGCGAGTGCCGAGGCACGAGTGCTCCGCCGCTACGAGACGGCCGATGGCCACGTCGTCTACTCGAACCTTCCGATCGATAAGCTCTCGGTGACCGTGCGCGAGATGCTTGAGGAGCGCCAGTAGCGAGCGGGGCTGACAGAGTTCTTTTCTACGCTGGCTTGTCCACGGGCCGGCCTCCGCCTTGCTCGAGCGTCGGGCCTTTTCCCAAGTCCACTTAGGGGTTTCTCCTGACTTCCGGAGAAATGTAGAAGGGGCTAGCTTCGGTATCAGCGGGACCGAGGTGAGGGCAGTTTCGCTCCTCGCCGCAGTCACGCGCCGGCGTCGCGGCCCATCTGCTGATCACGGGATGGCGGGAACTTTCATCGGTACGGAAGGATCGACACCCACGGGGAGCACTCAACGTCTCCGCCCGGAGACACGTCCGGACGGAGACGTCGAGCGTGTAACTGCGCTCAGTCCTTCGGCGCTTCGCTCCTGGACAGCCGCATGAGGAACCTGCCGAGGTCGCGCGCCATATCGTCGTAGGCCTCGCCCATCAGGTCGGACGAGCCCCCGCCGATCTTCGCAATCCGCCGGTCGGCCGTCGCCATCACGACCTTCCCGGTCTGGACGTCGACGAAACGCATTTCGGCTTGCGTGCGTGCCGCGCCTGCGCCACCACCGACCCACATCCGGAGGGCCCGGTCACCGCGACCCAGCCGCGTGACGACACCTTGCAAGCGCAGGGTCGGCTGCCCGGTGCTTGCCGTGTATTGACCGTCACCGACGTTCACGACCTGATCGAACAGCTTGCTTTCGCGCAGGCGTCGCACGAGCTCGACCTGGAGGAACCCGCTCATCTTGTCGGCGAACTGACGGTCTTCGCTGTCCTTGACCGCCGTGTCCGTGACCGGGAACTTCTCGACCGCGATGACCTTGTACTTCGTGATCTCGAAGCCCGGCGTGATCGCGACGAGCCCTGCGTGCTTGTCCTTGACGCTGGGCGTGAGACCCTCGACCGTCAGTGGGTTGTCCGCTCCCGTCTGGATGGCGCCCTGCTCCATGCAGCCCGTGAGCACGAAGGCCAGGACCACCAATCCAAAGCGGATCGCCGCCTTCGGTGACGTCATGCTGTGTCCTCCTGCGTCGGCGCAATGACTACAATGAAATGACTACAATGAATAGACATAGCGTTTCGCCGCCCGGACTGTCAACTTACTTCATCATGCCGGCAGCCACAGGCTCAGGATCGGTCGCAGCACGAACACGTTCATTCCGACCGGCGGGCCGATGAGGCCGACCTCGACCACGCACACGATGATGATGCCGAACCAGATCGGGTCGAAACCGAGGTGCACGATGACCGGGCTGACGGTGAAGCGTGTGACGACGCTTTCAGATCGGGCGGCATCGTCGTCATGTTCATCGGGCGCTGTAGAATGGTGAAGGAGGACCTGTGATGTCGGCTGCGCGTACCATTTTCTGCTCTGCTTCCACCCCAATGAGCTCCGCTGTCGCCGATCCGGTTCGAGGTGCGCTCGGCGAAACGCGCCTGGAGGGCCGAGAGCCTGGTCGGCCGATAATGAGGAACACATGGACCTGATGTCCGTCGCCTCGTCGGGCAACGTCATGATGACCAACGCAGCCGTGTCGCCGGCCGGGAGGCTCTTTGCCAATTTCCCACGCTGGACCGAGGTGCCCACACCGTCGGTCGGTGAAGCCGCGCCGGAGGGTGGGTTCAGGCCGTTTCCGGGCGGGGACTGGAACGAGTGGCGGCCGGGCCTGCCGCCAGGCGATCGATTCGTGTGCACGCACGGCCTGCACGCCGACCGCGACAATAACCTGTAGGTCATCGACGACGCGTCGCCGCATCACGGGACCATGGTCGAAGGCGGCGCGAAGCTCGTGAGGATCGACCTCGAGACGAACCGAGTGAGCCGCGTCTACACACTGGGCAAGGATCTGGCGCCACCCGGCGCTTCCTCTATGTCACCGATTCCGGCTTCGGCGTCATCGTCGTGATCGACCGTGAAACTGGGCGGGGCCACCGGGTGCTGGAGGGAGAGCGCTGCTCACGCGCCGGTGATTCACCTCTCGCATCTCGAATTGAACCCGGACGGGACGTGGATGTACTTCACGCCCCTCTTCGGGTGACGGGCATTACCGCTGACGCGACGGGCAATCTATATTTTTCCGCCATGACCGAGGATGGTGTCCTCAAGATGGGGCCGGACCGCAAGCTCCAGACGCTGATCCGCGACGATCGCATCAGCGGGCCGAACGAGGCCAGGCGCGGGTGAATCGCCCCTACGAGGTGTTCAAGATTACGCTACCGTGAGACCGCCATGTCGTTCTTGAGCTCGCGCACCCGCTCGGCCCGCGAAGGCTTCGGCAAGCCTATCTTGAGGACGGAAGACGCGCGCCTGCTCGTCGGCGGGGGCTGCTACAGCGACGACGTCAACCTGCCCGGCCAGGCTTACGCGTGCTTCGTGCGCTCGCCGCACGCGCACGCGCGCATCGGGCGCATCGAGACCGCCGCGGCGCTCGCCACGCCGGGCGTGACTGCGGTGCTGACCGGCGAGGACGCCGCCGCCGATGGCGTGAAGCCGCTCACGCACAGCCCGATCCCGACGAATCCTCACGAGCACATCATCCGGGCCCACGACATCGTCTTCGTCGCTCCGCATCCGCCGATGCCCGCCGACCGCGTGCGCTTCGTGGGCGAGGTGGTGGCGGTGGTCGTCGCGGAAACGCCCGCCGCGGCGCGTGATGGCGCCGAGCGCGTCGTCGTGGACTGGACGCCGCTCCCCGCGGTGACGACCAGTCGGGCCTCCGCTGGCCCCGACGCACCGATCCTCTACGACGGGGCGGCGTCGAACGTCTGCGTGGACTCCCAGGTCGGCGATGCCGTCGCCGTGGATCGCGCATTTTCACGTGCCGCCCACGTGGTGCGGTTCGAGACGTGGGTGCATCGCGTCACCGGCGTGACGATGGAGCCGCGCGCGGCGATCGGCGTCTGGGACCCGGCCGTTGGCCGCTACACGATCCACGCTGGCGCGGGCGGTCTCGGACGGACGCGAACCGGCGTGGCCGGCGCCCTCGGCGTCCCGGAGAGCGCGGTGCGCGTGGTGGCGCGCGATGTGGGCGGAAATTTCGGGACCAGGAACAGCTGCTATCCCGAGTTCGCGCTGGTCGCCTGGGCGGCGCGACGCCTCGGCCACCCCGTGAAGTGGACGGCCGAGCGGCGCGAAGCATTCCTGGCGGACTATCAGGGGCGCGATCTCGTGTCGCACGCGGAGCTGGCGCTCGACACCGAGGGCGCCTTCCTCGCCTTTCGCGCCGCCAACACCAGCAACGTCGGGGCGCACGCCGTCTCGTTCAACCCGCTCAACAAGGGGATGGCGATCGCGACCACGGTCTACCGCATCCCGGCCGTGGCGCTACGCGGGCGCGCCGTCGTGACGAACACCTCGCCAACCACGCCCTACCGCAGCGCGGGCCGCCCGGAAGTCATGTTCGTGATGGAGCGGCTGATCGATCTTGCCGCGCGCCGTCACGGATTCGATCGCGTCGAGCTCCGGCGGAAAAACCTCGTGCCCGCGAGCGCGATGCCGTACCGCAACGGCTTCGGGGTGCTCTACGATAGCGGCGACTACCGGGCCGCGCTGGACCGAGCGATCGCCCTCGCAGACTGGGCGGGCTTCGAGACCCGCCGCGCCGAGGCGCGCCGGCGCGGCCGCTATCGCGGGATCGGCGTGGCGAACTACCTCGAGCTCAACACCGGGGATCCGCGCGAGCGTGCCCAGATCACGGTGCGCCCGGAAGGGCGGATCGACCTGGTGCTGGGCACGCTCTCGTCCGGCCAGGGGCACGCGACGAGCTTCGCGCAGCTCCTGGTGGAGTGGCTCGGCGTGGAGCTGTCCGCGGTGCGGCTGATCACCGGAGACACCGACGTCACCGTGGTCGGCGGCGGAGCCCACTCCGCGCGCGCGCTGCGGCTCGCCGCGGTGGTCATGGCGAAGGCGTCGGACCAGATCGTCGAGAAGGGCCGGCGCATCGCCGCGTGGCTCCTGGAGGCCGCGGCCGAGGACATCGAGTTCGCCGCCCGCCGGTTCGGCGTGAAGGGCACGGACCGCTCGGTCGATCTGTTCGAGGTGGCGGGCGCCGCAGTGCGGCCCGACGCGCCCGAGGATTGCCGCGGGCCGCTAGAGGCGACGAGCGATGAAACGATGCCCGTGCCGTCCTTTCCCTACGGCTGCGCGGTGTGCGAGGTGGAAGTCGATCCCGAGACCGGCGCGGTCGAGCTCGCCCGCTACACCACCGTGGACGACTGTGGCCGCGCCGTCAATCCGATGATCCTGCACGGCCAGACCCACGGCGGCATCGCCCAGGGGGTGGGACAGGCGCTCTGGGAGTCGTGCGCGTACGACGCCGAAAACGGGCAGCTCGTGTCGTCGACGCTGATGGACTACGCGCTGCCCCGCGCCGACGCGCTTCCCGCGTTCACGACGGAAATCAGCGAGGTGCCCTCGACGTCCCACCCGCTCGGCCTGCGCGGCGGCGGCGAAGGCGGGACGACCCCGGCGCTCGGCGCCGTGGTGAACGCGATCTGCGACGCGCTCGCCGAGCTGGGCGTCGAGCACATCGAGATGCCGGCGACGTCCGAGCGCGTCTGGCGCGCGATTCGAGACGCGCGGCGAGAGCCACACGCGCTGGAGTAGGTGGAAGGTGGGGCAGGCTTATCGGCGAGGTGGGTCAGCGCCACGCCGTGCCCCGGTCCTGCAACCTCGCTTTTGCCAGCGTATCGAGCGCCCGGGCGACGCGGCGGTTCCGCGTCGGCGCGGCACGGCGGAGCGCCTCGTTGACAGTGTCCTTCAACGTTCTCGTGCCGAGCTCGGCCCTCGCGGCCGCGAGGGCCTTCTCGTCGATGTCCACCAGGCGTTTGGCCATGGTTGGAAGATAGCACCATCACCCGATGTATATCCGGGACGCGAAGTGCCTCGTCGCAGTGGCGCCGGCCAAGACGCCCCGCCGAGTGTCTCGTCAGTCCTCTCGGCTGACCAGAGCAGAGAGCGCCCGATACGCCCGCTTCGCGCGCTCGACGGCGGGGAGCTCGGCGGTCGCCCGGCACGGCGCCTCGATGGCCAGCGGCACGTTCGGGGGCAGAGCGGCCACCAGCTCCGCCAGCGGCAAGACGCCCTCGCCAGGAAGAAGCCGGCCCGTGCGCGCCTCGTGGATGAGCGCGGGCGTGTCGCCCGGGCCGGGCATGTCCGGTGAGGCATCGCAGATCTGCGCGTACCGGAAGAGCGACCGATCGACGGCCGCGATGTGACCGGGAAGTCCTCCCGACCGGCTGAAGTGCAAGGCATCGATCAGGACTGACGCGTTCGTCCGCTTCGACTGGGCCACGACGTGGGCGGCGTGCGCGAGCGTGCGGACGCCCGTGTAGATCGCGAACTCCAGGCAGACGTGAAGACCGTACTGGGCCGCCCGGTCGCAGAGCTCGCAGAACCGCTCGATGGTTCGTGCTTCTTCCGGCTCCGCGCTCATGACGAGCACGTTCCGCGCGCCGAGTCGCGCCGAGACCTCGAGAAAGCCCTCCGGGATGGCCACCGGGTGCTCGGGCTCGAAGCGAAGGAACTCCGTGTCGAGCACGGATATCCCCGTGTCGGCCAGACGCCGCAACGTCTCGCGCAGGAGTGGCCCCGCGCTCAGGATGTCGTACGGCGGAACGCCGACGCTCGGCGTGGCCGTCAATCGGATGCCGATGGTCCGGAAGCCCGCGGCGGCTGCCACGGACACCAGCTCCGGAGGCGTCGTGTCCAGCACGGTCAGGTGCGCGAGCGAGATCTGCCGGCGAGGCGACAAGGCGCTCACTCCTCGAGCAGCACGCAGTACCGAGGCTCCGCGCTGACGAACACCTCGTCGCCCTCGGCCATCGGGTCCGGCGCCGCCGAGCGCACGATGAGCTGCCGGCCGTCCCAGTCCACGTGATATTGCGTGAAATCGCCCTGGAACACGCGCTGGCGGATCCGGGCCGGCCACGCGTTGACGGCCGACGCCGGGCGCGCGCGCTCGAGGCGGAGGCGGACGGTGCGGACGGCCATGAGCGCCTCGGTCCCGACCCGGCGGTCGGGAGAGATGCCGTGGACCAGTGCGCCTCCCGGCGTCTGTATGACCACGAGCCCATCGCGCTCGAGGTCGGGGCGTCGGCGGCCCCGGATCAGGTTGGCCGACCCGACGAAATCGGCGACGAACGTGTTGCGGGGCCGGTCATAGATCTCGGCCGGTGTGCCCACCTGCTCGATGACGCCGTCCCGCATCACCACGATCCGGTCGGAGATGGCGAGCGCCTCCTCGAGATCGTGCGTGACGTACACCGAGGTGATGTCGAGGCGCCGCTGCAGCTCCTTCAGCTCGACCCGCATCTCGGCGCGCAGCTTGGCGTCGAGGTTCGACAGCGGCTCGTCGAAGAGAAGCACAGAGGGCGAGAACACGAAGGCCCGGGCCAGGGCCACGCGCTGCTGCTGCCCTCCTGAGAGCTTCGAGGCGCTGCGGGCGCCGAGGTCGCCGAGCTGGACCAGGTCGAGGGCCTCGCGCACGCGGGTCGTCACCTCGGCCTCCGGACGCCGACGCACGCGGAGGCCGTAGGCCACGTTGTCGAACACCGTCATGTGGGGCCAGATGGCGTACGACTGAAAGACCATCGACAGCCCGCGGCGCTCGGCGGGGACGTTCACGGCGGGCGAGGACGAGAACACCGGGCTCCCGCCGATCCGGATCTCGCCCGACGTCGGTCGCTCCAGACCGGCGATCGCCCGGAGCGTGGTCGTCTTGCCGCAACCGGAGGGACCGAGCAGGGTGAGGTGCTCGCCGGCGCCGACGGTGAAGGTCACACCACGGACCGCGGCGACCGCGCCGTAGCGCACGACCAGGTCGCGCACCTCGATCGACGCCTGGCTCACGCTCACTCGCCTCCGGCCTGGACGGCGCGGCGGGCCACCGCGAACATGATCGCCAGGGCCGCGGCCACCGCCAGCGTCTGCAAGAGCGCGAGGGCCGCCGTGAGCTCCGAGCTGGTCGAGAACCACGACTCGACGATGGCCGGGGTGATGACCTTGGACTTCGGCCCCATCAGCAAGATCGACGCGCCCAGCTCGCGGACGCTCGCGATGAAGAGCAGGAGCCACGCCGCGACCAGGCCGGGTTTGAGCAGCGGCATGGTGACGGTGCGCAGGCGGTAGCCCCACGTCGCCCCGCACATCTGGGCGGACTCCTCGAGCGAGCGGTCGATTTGTAAGATTACGCCCGAGATCGTGCGGAGTCCCAAGGGCAGGAACACCGTGAGGTACGCGATCAGGAGGAGCCACAGCGTGCCGTAGATCGGGATCGGGAAGACCAGCCACGCCCACAGCATCCCGAAGGCGAAGACGAGGCGCGGCACCGCCTGCGGGAACATCAGCACGTACTCGATGACGCCGGCGCCAGGCAGGCGCGAGCGGTAGATCAGCCACGCGAGGAACCCCATCAGGACGACGCCGAGACTCGCGGTGGCGAAACCGAGGAGCAGGCTGTTCCAGAGCGCCGAGCGCACGGCGTCGAGCGACAGAGCGGTCGCGTAGTTGGCGAGCGTGAAGTTGTCGCGCCGGGGAAACGCGGCGGTCAGGCGCTGGAACGAGGCGTACACGATCGTCAGCACCGGCAGGATCACCGCGACGCCCAGATAGCCCAGGCAGATGCCGAGGAACGGCCAGCGCAGCCGTCCGACGTCCATGACGCGAGGCCGGAAGGCCTTGCCCGTGATGGTGGCGTAGCTGCCGCCGCTCACGATGCGGCGGTAGACCCACACCATCGCGAACATCACGGCGAACAGCGACACGCCCATCGCCGCCGCCGTCGGGAAGCGCGGCGGGTACTGCGACACGAGCTGGTACATGGCCGTGGTCACGACGTAGAAGCGGTTCGGCAGGCCGAGGACCAGCGCGGCCGAGAACGAGCCCAGCATCTCGGCGAAGACGAAGATGGCCGCCCCGAGCACGCCGGGCAGGACCAGGGGCAGGGTGATGCGCAGCATCGTCCGCAGGCGACTGGCGCCGAGGACCTGGGAGGCTTCCTCCAGCGCGGGGTCCATCGATTTCATCACGG
>Ga0210378_10001861_pt1 | contig 10901 bp, 8 predicted proteins | sample PLM1_60_b1redo_FD_155465 | JGI IMG/M metagenome (GOLD analysis project Ga0210378, IMG submission 155465) | Groundwater sediment microbial communities from an aquifer in East River, Colorado, USA - PLM1_60_b1 redo | ecosystem: Environmental > Terrestrial > Soil > Riparian zone | place: USA: East... | reverse complement strand
TAGGGCACCTGGTACAGGTCGCACAGGACCACCGCGACCCGGAACTCCTCGGGGATCAGGGTGAGGGCGGTCTGGACGGCGACCGCGCTCGCGACCACCTCGCCGAGCTCGCTGCCCGGGGCGACGGCCAGTCCGGCATCGTCGGGGCCGAGCTGGGTCACCCTGGCCCGACCCCGGCGCCGGGCCTGGTCGGTGGCGGCGTTCACGGCGATCCGGTACAGCCAGGTCGAGAAGGCGGCCGCCTGGCGGAAGCTCGAGGCCCTGCGCAGCGCAGAAAGGAACGCCTCCTGGGCGGCGTCTTCGGCGTCCTCCCGGTTGCCGAGGATCCGCAGGCAGAGGCCGAAGATGCGTCGCTCGTGCCGCCCGACCAGCTCGCCGAAGGCCCGGGGGTCGCCTCGCAGGTGGGCGGCGAGCAGCGACTCGTCGCTTCGTTCGCTCACGACCTCAGGGTCACGTCCGCGACCCCGCCGCGGTACTTGCCGTCGTCGTCCTGCGGCAGGCTGGTGAACCAGACCAGCAGGTAGCGGTAGCTGCCGTCGAGGTCGAAGCTCGCCCGGGCGCCGGGGACGCTCTTCGGATCCTGCAGCTTGGTCCAGCCGGGGAGCGTCGCCTGGCGGTCGTCGGAGCCGTAGATGGTCAGGGTGGTGCCGCCGGAAGGCGCGAGGGCCAGCGTCAGCTGGCTGAGCTCCTGGGGGCGGCCAAGGTCGAGCACCAGGCCAACGCCCTCCTTGTAGCCTCCCTCCCCGAAGTTCTGCTGGTAGCCCTCGGTCCGCCAGGCGCTGGACCGGTCGCTGTCGATGGCCAGGCCGGTGGATCTCGGGTTCTCAAGCTTGTCGGCGTCATCGGTATAGGGATCAAAGGAGGTCGCGTCGACCACCTTGACGCGGGGCGGGGCGACGGTGGTCCCCGGCGTCCTGCCCGTCCCCGGTGGGTTGTCGTCCCCGAACAGGTTGCCGAGGTCGTCCGCGGCCAGGGTGAGGCCGACCGCGACCAGCACCGCCGCCACCGCCACCAGCGCGAGGGTCCAGCCAAGCAGGCGGCCCTCATGGCGGAGGAACCCGCGGGAGGGGGCGACCTCCGGACCGGTCTGCGCCGGAGGCGCCTCGATCAGCTCGCCCGCCGGGTCGCCGTCCGCCCCCGCGGCCGAACGGGACAGGGCCGAGGCCATCGCCTGGACAGTCTGGAAGCGGTCGGCGGGGTCGGCGGCCATCGCCTGGCGGACGATCGTGTCCAGGTGGCGGGGCACGCCGGCCCGCAGCGCCCGCGGCGAGATGGTGCTGGCCGGGTCGGCACCGGGCGCCCGCCCGGTGAGCATCTCGTACAGGCAGGCGCCGAGCCCGTAGACGTCGGCCCGGCCGTCGGCGACGTCGCCCCTGGCCACCTCGGGAGCCAGGTAGCCGTCGATGCCGAGGACCTCGCCGGTGCGGCCGGGGTCCTCGTCGGTGGCCGCCCTGGCGATCGAGAAGTCGGCCACCTTCACGGTGCCGTCGTCGGCGAGCAGGATGTTGCCCGGCTTGAGGCTGCCGTGGCAGACCCCGGACTGGTGGGCGTAGTCGAGGGCGACGGAGACCTCGCTGGCCAGCCGGGCGGCCCTCGACGGCGGCAGGGGGCCGTGGCGGCCGAGCGCCTCGCGCAGGGTCGGCCCGTTGACCAGCTCCATGACGATGTAGGCGACGCCGCCCTGCTCGCCGGTGTCGTACAGGGCGACGATGTTGGGGTGGGTCAGCCGTGCCGCGTTGACCGCCTCCTCGTGGAAGCGGTCGCGGAAGGCCTCGTCGGCGGCCAGCTCGGGGTGCAGAACCTTGACGATGACGTCCCGGCCGAGGACACGATCGTGCCCGCGCCAGACGCTCGTCATGCCGCCCGATGCGACCTGCTCGCTGAGCTCGTAGCGCTCGGCGAGCAGGCGGGGCAGACCGGAGCCGACCTGCGACATGCTCATATGCAAGGAGCGGGGCGTTGGACCCCGGGGATCGCGACCCCCGAAGTCTAACAAGAAGAATCCCATCCGACTTCCCGAGCCGGTCAGCCGGTCGGACGGACGGCGCCGATGTAGTCGCGGCGGCCGATGGAGGCGATGCGGACGCTGGCCCCGGAATAGGGCGCCTCGACCATGGCGCCGCCGCCGACATACATCCCGACGTGATGGATGGTCGAGGGGTCGCCCACGTTGTGGGCGAAGAACACCAGGTCACCCGGAGCGAGACTGCCAAGGCCGACCCGGGGGCCGGTGTTCCACTGTGCCCGGCTCACCCTTGGCAGCCAGACGCCGGCGCTGCGGTAGGCGGCCATCATCAGGCCGGAGCAGTCGTAGGAGCTCGGCCCGGATGCACCCCAGACGTACGGCCTGCCGATCTGGCCTCTGGCGAACGCCACCGCCCGCCCGGCGGCACCGGCGGGCCGTCGGACCCCTCCCGCCGACCCGCTCCGCCATGGGGTGCGGGCAATGGCGGCCTCGGCCGCCCTTGCCCTTGCCGCTCGCTCCGCGGCCAGCCGGCGGAGCAGGGCCCGGCGGCGCAATACCTCCTGGCGCCGGCGCTCCTCGGCCACCGCCCGCCTGACCTCCCTGGTCAGGCGGTTCAGGTAGCGGCGCTGGGCGGCCAGTCGCGACTCGATCCGGCGGCGCTGCCCGGCCAGGCGGGCCTGCAGGCGCTCCTGGCGCTCAGCCTGTTCGGCCAGCTCGGCAGCGAGCGCCTCGACCTCGCGGCGGAGCCGCTCGACGCGGTCCACGGCCGCGCGGTCAGCGCCGACCACCTGCTCCTGGTACTTGGTGGTGACCAGCGCCTGATGGACGCTGTCGGCGCCGAGCAGCTGGCCCAGGGTCGACGGCGCCCCGCCGATGTAGATGGTCCAGAGCCGCTTGCCGAGCTGGCGCCTTGCCACCCGCAGGCGGCGGCGGGCGGCCAGCACCTGCTCGCGGGTCCGGGCCTGCTCGACGCGGGTACGGGCCAGGGCCTCGCGGACCTCGTTGTAGTCCTCGACCAGGCGCTCGACCCGGGTGTTCATGCGGTCGATGGCATCCTGCACGCGCACCGCCTTGGCCCGCAGGCGGGTGATCTTCCGGGCCGGGGTCTCGCGCGGGGCGGCGTCGGCCACCGGCCGGTCGACGCCGCCGAGGGCGACGCCGAAGAGGACGAGCACAACCAGGAGATGCCGAAGAGGGCGCAGGGGGAAGTCCCTTCGGGTGTCGGGTCTGCGGCCGCTGGGACCCTCTCACGGCAATCTCGTCCAGACAAATTTTTCCAGTAATTCCCGTGCGTATCCGCCCGGAGTCGTCCGGAATTCATCCGAATAATTCTGCCCCGACGGGCTAGGCGGGTGTCCCCCGGGCGCCACGTCGCCGGACGACGTCCAAGAGCAGGCTGAGCTCCTCGACCCGCAGCAGGCGGGCAGCGGCCAGGTAGGTGGCGACGCCGGCGGCCACCCCGGCGGCCACGGTGACCAGGTCGCGCAGGAACCCCGGGTCGAGGGCCAGCGCCACGGCCCGGCCGACCAGCGCCGTGGCCACGAACATGATCGCCCCCGCGACCAGCATGCGGCCAACGGCGCGGACGATCCGGGCGCCGTCGAGGCCGCCGATCCGCTTGGACAGGAAGTACAGCAGCAGGGCCGACCCGACGGTGTAGTGGGCGACGTGCCCGAGGGCCAGGCCGGGGATCTTCCAGCGCTCGGGCAGCAGGGTGAACAGCAGCAGGTTGGCGACCACGTTGACACCGACCGCCACCAGGTTGAGCAGGAACGTCGTGCGGGTGTCCTGCAGGGCGTAGAAGGCGCGCAGGATCAGCTGGAAGGTCGAGAACGGCACCAGCCCGAGCACGAACACCATCAGCACCGGGATCAGCAGGTCGGTGCTCTCCTCGGTGACGACGCCGTGCTCCAGCAGCAGCCGGACGATCGGGCCGGCCAGGGCCAGGTAGCCGAGGGCTGCCGGCAGCAGGACGGCCGCGGTCAGCCGGATGCCCCTGGAGAGGGTGGCCCGGAACGCGTCCCAGTTCCTGGCCACGGCGTACTCGCTCAGGGGCGGCAGCAGGGCGGTCATGACCGAGACCGCGAACACGCCGTGGGGGAGCTGGAAGAAGATGAACGCGGTCGTGTAGGCGGTGTAGCCCCCTTGCACCCCGTAGGCGAGGACCGGGATCAGCAGATAGCCGAGCTGGTTGGTGATCACGTAGCCGACGGTGAAGGCGGAGAGGGTGGCCATCTTGCGGATCGCCTGGTCGCGCCAGTTCCAGACGAAGTGGAAGCGGAAGCCGATGCGGCGAAGGAATGGCCACTGGACCAGCGTCATGGCGGCCACCCCGGCGGTGGTGCCGAGGCCGAGCAGCAGCTTCTGGCCGGTGGTGACCTCGCCAACCTGGGGAACCTGCTGTCCGACCAGGAAATAGAACGAGAGGCCGACGGCGATCACGACGAGGTTGTTCAGGATCGGGGCGAACATCGGCACCCCGAACCGCCGGTGGGCGTTGAGCAGCCCGGTCATCACCGACCCGACCCCGTAGAAGGCGATCTGGGGCATGAACATGGCCAGCAGCTGCCCGCCGAGCTCGACCGCCTGGGCCCGCTCGACCGGGCTGCCCGAATGGACGTACAGCCTGATGATCCACGGGGCGGCCAGCATGGTGACAACGGCCAGGAGCCCGAGGCCGACGATGGCGATCGTCATGGTCGCGCGGGCGACGTGCCAGGCCTGCCGCTGCCCGCGGGTGCCGCGGACCTCCACGAACACGGGCACGAAGATCGAGGAGAGGATGCCGCCGAGGACCAGCTCGTAGATGATGTTCGGGGTGGTGTTGGCGACGTTGTAGACGTCGGCAAGGCGGCTCTCGCCGACGCCGAGGGTCGCGACCAGCACCGTGACCCTGAGCAGCCCGGTGATCCGCGACAGCAGCGTCCCGGTGGCCATCAGCGCGGTCGACCGGGCCAGGCTGGGCTCGGCCTGGGAGCCGCCGGGCCCGGAGCTCCCGGTGCTCACCGGGGAGCCCTCGGAGCTCACTCGTCCGTCCCGGCCCGCCGCCGGAGGCGCACGCGCCACCACAGCAGCAGGACGCCGGCCGCCCCGCTGGTCAGGGCGAGTGCGACCCGGTTGAAGGCGGTGGAGATCAGGCGGATCTCGCCCCCGGTGATGGTCTCCCTGCCGTCCGGGGTGAGCACGTCGATCCGGATCGGGAAGGTGCCGGTGGCTCTGGTCCCGACCTCCAGCAGCTGGGTGGTCCGGCGGCGCGGCTCGAGCACGAACGGCTCGCTGGCCGCCGGCAGGTCGACCTTCGGCGAGGTCAGCCGCAGGATCACGGTGACCCGCTGGTTGGACTGGTTGGCGACGGTGATCGGGATGGTCCCGCGCCGAGCCGTCAGCGTGACGGGGGTGGTCCCGACCTGGATCCGCCGGTAGACGCTCTTGATGCCCTGGTCGACGGCGCGGATGAAGCCTCGGCCTCGTGCCCTCGCCCCGGCAGGGCGCCAGTCGCTCGATTCGGCGACCAGCAGGCTGCGGGCGAAGCTGCCGGCGGCCGGGGGGAAGTCGGAGCCGACCGCCCGCCCGAAGCTGGCCGCGTCGTGCCGGCTCTGCTCGACGCGGTTGAGGTAGGGGCGTGGCAGCCCGGCGCTGACGTCGGCCGCGGTGACCGTCGCCAGCCGGCGCTCGCTCTGGTCCGGCCCTTGGGAGACGTCGGCGGCCAGGGAGGTGGCCGGCTGCAGCCGCAGCCATGGGGCGGCACCGAGCCCGCGGACCAGCGACCGGAAGAAGCCGGGCGCCGGCCGCCAGTCGTGGGGCGGGGCGAGCAGGATGCCGCGCGGCGTGCTGGAGTTCGGACGCTCCAGCCAGGCCACCGCCGTCTCGGCCAGGACCCGCTGGGCCCATTCGGCCGGGGCGGCCGCCGATCTGGGGTCGGTGAGCGCGGCCGACAGCACCGTGTCGCCGACCAGGGCCCGCTGGGGTTGTGGCTCGCCGCCCAGGTCGACGGTGGCGTTCTGGGTGACGGCGGTCGGCGGCGCCGGCAGGTGCCGCGGGTCGAGCACGACGACGGTGCCGCCGGTCTGGTCGAGGGTCTGGAGCAGGGCGCCGTCGATCGCGCCGTCGACCGGCCAGGCCAGGGCCTCGTCGGGCGCGGTGCCGAGGCCGTTCCTCAGCCGGTCGGGCCCGAACTGCAGGGCCAGATCACCCCGCCCGGGACCTGCTCTGACCAGGGCCGGCAGGTCGGCGTTGGCGTAGGGAAAGGCGGCCGGCGGGTGGTCGCTGGCCGCCGCCTTCAGCTGCTGGAGGAACCAGTCGGCGTTGCCGGAGCGCTGGTCGCCAGCCGGTACCGTCGTCCGCTTCCCTGCCTGGCGCAGGCGCCAGCCCCCGACCATGGCGGTGGCCTCCTCGACCAGCATGGCGTCGACCACCATGGTCGCCGGGGGGGCTCCGGGCCTTGCCAGCTCGGCAGCGAACGCGCCGAGGGAGCCGGTGGGGGCGAGCAGGCCGGCCAGCTTGTCGTCGATGAAGTCGCCGGTCGGGTTGCGGTGGGTCGGCTCGTGGAGCGGCACCAGCAGGGCGGCCCGCAGGGGTTGGGCGACCCTTGCCGGCAGGTCGACCACGAACGTGCCAAGGCGGGCCGTGACCTGTCCGGCCGAGCCCGCCGACGCCTGGACCTGGATCGACAGGGGGAGCACGACCCCGGCGCGCTGGTCGCCGAGCCCCGGCGGCAGGGCCACCTGGCGGGGCTCGAGCCGCTGGGTGGCGCCGGGCGCGATCTCGGCGACCGCCGGGCCGAAGTCGTCGAGCGGCTGGAGCCCGACAGTCGGTCCGCCGGGGATGGCCAGCAGGCTGGCCAGCGCCGAGCGGGTGTCCACCGGCTGGCCGAGCAGCGCCTGGACACGGAGGACGCGGACCGGTACCTGGCCGCGGTTGCGCACCGCCACCCGGTAGTCGAGCGGGGTCTTGGGGCCGACCGCCGGCGAGACGCCGAGCAGGACCACCTCGAGGGTCGTGGCCGCCGGCTGGGCCGCAGGGGGCGTGGCCGCCATGGCGGGCGCGCCCAGCGCGCCAGCCACCGTGACGGCCACGGCCAGGCAGACCAGAGCCCTGGTCACGACCCGCCCGCGCCCTGCCCGGCGAGCACGCCCGGGATCAGGTCGAGCAGCCGGCGCTCGTTGGCGAACGCCATCTGCCTGCTGGCCTGCCCCGGCGCGAACCAGGCGGCGTCCTCCATCTCGCTGTCGCGCCCGGCGAAATCGCCGCCGGTGGCGCGCATCAGGTAGTAGTGGACGAACTTGTGGTACCTGGTCTGCTCGGGCGCCCACACGAACCAGTAGTCGATCGTGTCGAGGGGGCCGACCAGCTCGACCTCCAGCCCGGTCTCCTCGCGGACCTCCCGCAGCGCGGTCTGCTCGACCGTCTCGCCCGGCTCCTGGGCGCCCTTGGGCAGGGTCCAGTGCAGGCTGCCCCTGACCGAGCGGTGGGCGACGAGCGCCACCGGCGCGTCGGGGCGCAGCTCGGCCAGCACCACCCCGCCGGCCGAGACGGCACGGGCGGTCCGCACGATCAGCCCGCCTGCCTGGTGATGCGGGCGACCACCGCGCTGGTCGCCTTGACCAGGTCGGGCCCCCGCATCTTGAGGATCACGCCGGGCTCGCCGGCGGCCGAGTAGACGACGTCCTGGCTGGCGACGCGCTCGTCGACGACCAGGGTGACCGGGCATTCGAGGGCGACCGGTGGGACGAACGCGAGCAGGTAGCCGGTCAGGCCGGGGGCCCGGTCGGGCGGGACCGGGCCGAGCTCCAGTCGCCCGAGCAGCTCGGCAACACCGGCAGCGTCCACCTCGGCGTCGGCCGGGGCGAGCACGACGACCGCCCCGGCGTCGTCGGCGAGCAGCGTCGGGCGGCCGACAGCGAGCGCCGGCAGTCCGAGGACGCCGGGCGCAGCCGAGAGGTCGCGGAGCGGTCCCGGGAGCTGGGAGAGCTCGTGCACGACGTCGTCGGCGAGCAGGTGGTTGTGGACGTCGATGCTGGATCGCACGGGGTCTCCAGTGACGCGAGCACGGCGGTCGAGCGCACCAGAGTATAGCGGGAGGCCGGGGCGACGACGCCCCGGCCCCGGCTCAGCCGATTTCGATGCGTGCGACTGGCGGCTTGCCGACCGCCGTCCCCGCTCCATGTGGGGAGAGCTCCGGCTCCACTCCACCGCCACGCAACAGCGCCTGTGCCATGGTGGGGCTCATCCGCCAGCCAGCCATCCGCTCAGCGAGATCCGCCCTTTCGGCCGATCTTCTGGTAGAACTCGATTCCGTAGCGCTGCTTGGTTGTCTCGCCGCCCTTCTTCCCGCCCATCCGGCCGATCTTCCCGAAGAAGTCGTCGCCGTAGCGCTTCTTGGTGGTCTGCCCACCCTTGCGGCCAGCCTCGGCCCTGCTCATCTTCTTGGTCTCCGGCATCCGACCACCTCCCTCCCCGAACCGGTTGCCCTGGTTGTTCGCACCTAAACCACTTGAAAGGCCCAGCATCGGGGCCGCGCCGGTATGCTGCGGGCATGCGCCAGCTCTCCCCGGCCCAGCGCGAGGCCCTCGGCGCGCTGCTGCAGGCGGCGCCGTTCAGCAAGGTCGTCCGCGACCTCGGCCAGCGCTTCGCCGAGCGCGGGCACGAGCTGTACCTGGTCGGCGGGACGGTGCGCGATGCGCTGCTCGACCGCGCCTCACCCGACATCGACCTGACCACCGACGCCACCCCCGACCAGATCCTGGCCGTCGTCCGAGCCCGCAACTGGAGCGACGGGGTCTGGCTGCAGGGGGTGCGCTACGGCACCGTCGGGGTCCGCAAGGGCGACTTCCGGCTGGAGATCACCACCTTCCGCTCCGACACCTACCGCGAGGACTCGCGGAAGCCCGAAGTCATCTTTGGCCGCTCGATCGAGGAGGACCTGGCCAGGCGCGACTTCACGGTCAACGCCATGGCCATGAAGCTGCCGGACGGCCCGTTCGTCGACCCGCACGGCGGGCTGGGCGACCTGGCGGCGAGGCGGCTGCGCACGCCGTCGAGCCCGGAGACGTCGTTCGACGACGACCCGCTGCGGATGCTGCGGGCGGCGCGCTTCGCCGCCCAGCTCGAGCTCATCCCGACCCCGGAGACGCTGGCCGCCATCACCGAGCACCGTGGCCGTCTGCAGATCGTGTCCCGCGAGCGCGTCCGCGACGAGCTGAGCAAGCTGCTGCTTGGCCGGGTCCCGGCCAAGGGCCTGTGGCTGGCCGTCAACACGGGGCTGGCGGCGGAGTTCCTGCCCGAGCTGCCGGCCCTGGCCCTGGAGCAGGACCCGGTGCACCGGCACAAGGACGTGCTGCGGCACACCATCGCGGTGGTCGAGCGGGCGACCACGTTCGACGGCGACGAGCCGGACCTGACCCTGCGCATGGCCGCCCTGCTCCACGACATCGGCAAGCCGCGCACCCGCCGGGTGGGGCCGGACGGGGTGACCTTCCACCTCCACGAGGTGGTCGGGTCCAAGATGGCCGAGCGCCGGCTGACCGAGCTGCGCTACCCGACCGACTTCATCGCCGACGTCCGCCAGCTCGTCCTGCTCCACCTGCGCTTCCACACCTACCGCCTGGGCTGGAGCGACTCGGCGGTGCGGCGCTACGTGCGCGACGCCGGGCCGCTGCTCGACCGCCTGAACTTCCTCGTCCGGTCGGACTGCACCACCCGCAACGTCTTCAAGGCCAGGCAGCTGGCCGGCTACTCCGACGAGCTGGAGGAGCGGATCGCCCGGCTGGAGGCCGAGGAGGAGCTGGCCAGCATCCGGCCGCCGCTGGACGGCCGCCAGGTGATGGCGCTGCTCGGCATCCCGCCGGGCCCGCTGGTCGGCAAGGCCCTGGCCCATCTGCTCGAGCTGCGCCTCGACAACGGCCCCATGTCCGAGGAGGAGGCCGTCAGGGCGCTCCGCGACTGGGCCCGGGAGCAAGGGCTGGCGGGTCCGGAGGCCGGCGGCCCTGAAGCCTAGCCACGGGGCGCATCAAGGACCGGACAGCCGGACGACGACGCCCTCGTCGGGGCCGAGACGCAGCGGGTGCAGACCGATCTGGTCGCCGGTGGCCCGGCCCGGGTCGGTGGCCAGCTCCAGGCGGCCCTGGTCGGGCGCGTCCACCTCGTACTCCAGCGGCTGGCCGGTGAAGTTCAGCGCGACCAGCAGGCGTTCGTCCCCGGTGGTGCGCAGGTAGGCGTAGCAGCCACCGGGGGTGTCGGGCAACGAGCGGTAGTCGCCGCCGCGCAGGGCGGGCGAGCCCTTGCGGTACCAGATCAGCCGGCGGTACAGGCCGAGCATGGAGTCCGGGTCGTCGCGCTGGGCGGCCACGTTGACCCTGGCCCCCTGGGCCCCGATCGGCAGCCACGGGTCTCCGGTGGTGAAGCCGGCGCCCGGCGAGGTGTCCCACTGGACCGGGGTGCGCTCGGGGTCGCGGCCGTCGACGTCGACCACCCGGTCGGGCGGGACCTGGCCGTCGGTCATGCCGATCTCGTCGCCCATGTAGACGAACGGCGTGCCGCGCAAGGTGAGCAGCAGCATGGCCGCCACCCGGGCCCTGGCCTGGCCGTTGCCGCCCTCGTCGTAGCGGCTGGCGATCCGCGGGACGTCGTGGTCGCCGAGCATCCAGGCCGGCCAGGCGTCGGCCGGCAGCAGCCCGCTGAACTCGTCGACCACCGACCGGATGGCCTCGGCCTTCCACGGCTGGGTGAGGAACACGAAGTTGTGGGCCAGGTGGAACTCGTCCTGGCCGGAGCCGTAGTAGCGGGCCAGCTGGATGAGGTCGAGCAGGAAGACCTCGCCGACCGCCATGCGGTCGTGGTAGCCGTCGAGGGTGCGCCGGAAGCGGCGCAGGATCTCGTGGACCTCCGGCCAGTCCTCGTCGTGGCGGGGGACCGACTTCAGCTTGCGCAGGCGCCT
>Ga0210378_10001860_pt1 | contig 10905 bp, 6 predicted proteins | sample PLM1_60_b1redo_FD_155465 | JGI IMG/M metagenome (GOLD analysis project Ga0210378, IMG submission 155465) | Groundwater sediment microbial communities from an aquifer in East River, Colorado, USA - PLM1_60_b1 redo | ecosystem: Environmental > Terrestrial > Soil > Riparian zone | place: USA: East... | reverse complement strand
GCTTCCTCGGCCCGAACGGCGCAGGCAAGTCCTCGACCGTACGGATGATCGCGTGCGTGTCCCCGCGCAGCGGCGGTGAGCTGCGCGTGCTCGGGATGGACCCGCAGGCCGACGGTCCGCGGATCAGGGCGCGCGTCGGCGTGGTGCCCCAGCAGGACTCGCTGGACACCGAGCTGACGGTCCGCGAGAACCTGCACATCTACGGCCGTTACTTCGGCCTCTCCCGCGCGCACGTGCGGGCCAAGGCCGCCCAGCTGCTGGAGTTCGCGCAGCTCACCGACCGTGCCGATACCCCGGTGGAGCCGCTGTCCGGCGGCATGAAGCGACGGCTGACGATCGCTCGGTCGCTGGTCAACGACCCGGAGCTGCTGCTGCTCGACGAGCCGACCACCGGCCTCGACCCGCAGGCGCGGCACCTGCTGTGGGACCGCTTGTTCCGGCTCAAGGCCAGCGGCGTGACGCTGATCCTCACCACGCACTACATGGACGAGGCCGAGCAGCTCTGCGACCGGCTGGTGGTGATGAACGAGGGCAGGATCGTGGCGGAAGGCTCACCCGCCGAGCTGATCGCGCAGTACTCCAGCCGCGAGGTGCTGGAGCTGCGGTTCGAACCAGGCCAGCAGAACGGCACGGCCGAGGAGGTCGCCGACCTCGCCGAGCGGGTGGAGACACTGCCGGACCGGATCCTGCTGTACACCACCGACGGCGAGGCGTCGCTGGCCGCGGCGCACCGCCGCGGCGTGCAGCCGGTGGCCAGCCTGGTCAGGCGCAGCACGTTGGAGGACGTGTTCCTGCGGCTGACCGGCCGGCGGTTGGCGGACTGATGACCGCGGTGCTGACCGTCAGGGACACCCCGTCTGGGGTGCGCGGCGTGCTGCTCGTCGTCGAGCACTTCTGGACGTGGTACCGGCGCAACTGGCCGGCCACCGTGATCTCCAGCGTGGCGCAGCCGCTGCTCATGCTGCTCGCGTTCGGAGTGGGCCTCGGTTCGCTCGTGCGGCCGAGCCAGGCGACCGGCAACGTGGCGTACCTGGTGTACCTCGCGCCTGGTCTGCTCGCCATGGCCGCCGTGCAGATCGCCGCGGGCGAGTCCAGCTACCCGGTGCTCAGCGGCTTCAAGTGGTCGCGCATCTACCACGCCATGACCGCCTCGCCGCTCACCGCTGCGCAGCTCGTCGGCGGCCAGCTCACCTGGATCGGGCTGCGGATGCTGTTCTCCGGCGCTGCGTACCTGGCCGTGATCGCGCTGTTCGGCGGGGTGCGGGGGGTCGGCGCGGCCGGGGCGCTGCTGTTCGCCACCCTGTGCGGGCTGTCGGTGTCCGCGCCGATCGTCGCATACGCCGCGTCGGTGCAGACCGAGGGCACCAGCTTCAGCGCGCTGTTCCGGTTCGTGATCCTGCCGATGACGCTGTTCGCCGGCACGTTCTTCCCGGTGTCCCAGCTCCCCGTGTGGGTGCGCCCGCTGGCCTGGGCGAGCCCGCTGTGGCACGGCACCGAGCTGGCACGGGGCGCGGCGCTCGGCACGTTGCAGCCATTGCCGGCGATCGGGCACACCGGCTACCTGCTGGCCATGCTCGCCGCCGGTGCCGCGGTAGCGGTGTGGCGGTTCCGGGTGCGGTTGTACGTATGAGCGGGGTGTCACGGTGACGCAGGAGGCGCCGCGAGCGACCACGACGCAACGTGGTTCGCGCGACGCCGACCAGATGCGGTCGTCCGGTGGTGCGCGGCCCTCCGATGGCGCCACGCCCGTGCAGGTGCCGGCGGAGCAGGCGCCGGTCGGGCAGGCAGCGGCCGGACGGTCGTCGATGGGGCAGATGCCTGCGCCGCGGCCGGTCAGCGGCGGGCTGCTGCTGCGCGTGCTGCCGCCGGGGCTCTACGCCGGGCGGGCGAGGATGCTGCTCGAGCGCGGGCTGCTGGTCTACCGGCGGATCTGGCTGATCATCTTCTCTGGCATGTTCGAGCCGCTGTTCTACCTGTTCGCGCTCGGCACCGGGCTCGGCGCGCTGGTCGGCACGATCACCGGGCCGGGCAACGTGCCGATCGGGTACGCCGAGTTCATCGCGCCTGGGCTGCTCGCGGCCTCCGCCATGAACGGCGCGGTGTACGACTCCACGTTCAACATCTTCTTCAAGCTCAAGTACGGCAAGACCTACGACGCCATGCTCGCCACCCCGCTGGGACCCGTGGACATCGCGATCGGGGAGATCACCTGGTCGCTGCTGCGCGGCGGGCTGTATGCCGCCGGCTTCCTGCTGGTGATGCTGGCGATGGGGCTGATCGCCTCGGCGTGGGCCTTGCTGGCGCTCCCCGCGGCGCTGCTGATCGCGCTCGGCTTCGCCGCCGTGGGGATGGCGGCCACCACCTTCATGCGCTCCTGGCAGGACTTCGAGCTCGTGCAGCTCGCCGTCATGCCGATGTTCCTGTTCGCCACAACGTTCTACCCGCTCACGGTGTACCCCTCCGCGGTGCGGTGGCTGGTCCAGTGCATGCCGCTGTACCACGGCGTGGAGCTCATGCGGGCACTGTCCACCGGCATCGTGGGGTGGGACCTGCTCGGGCACGCCGCGTACTTCGTCGTGATGGCCGCCATCGGCTTCACCGTCGCTGCCAGGCGCCTGTCCATCCTCCTGCTGCGATAGTGGTGTGCCTCCAAGTACCACCATTGCGGCCTAAATGGGCCTTTAACTACAGCCACTCCTGTGGATAACCGGGCCCTAGTCGATCTTGGATTGTGCGATCGTGAGGGACGCTGTCCGGCATGGACGAATGGTGGAAGCCGTTACTGGAACACGACGGCCTGCTGCTGCGGGACAGGGTGCTGGCAGCGGACATAGATCCCGACGTACTGCTGTCCGCGCTGCGGTCGTGCCGGCTGCGACGGGTGCAGCGGGCGGTCTACGCACCCAGAGCCGTCGAGCTCACGCCGCAAGCACTGGCGAGGGCCACCGTGCTGAGCTCGGGCGTTCACGACGCGGTCGCGAGCCACCTGACGGCCGCGCGGGTGCACGACATCGCGCGGCCGTCGGGCAGGCATCCCGAGCACGTCACGGTCGAGCGCAGCGTACGCCGTCGCGGCCGCCGGGACCTCGTGTTCCATGGCCGCAGGCTGCGCCTGGGCGATGTGGAAATACTCGACGGCGTGGCGCTGACGACGGTGGCGCGGACCCTGGTCGATCTCACTGGGGTGCTGGAGCGGCTGCACGCCGTCTGGGCAATCGACGACGCCCTGCGCCGCAAGCTGTGCCGCCGCGACCAACTGGACGCGGCGTGCCTGCGGTATTCGAGCTGTGCGGGACCGGTGGCGGTGACCCGGATCACCGAGGCCGACGGGGTTGCGGAGTCCATCCTCGAGACCGCCGGCCGGCTGGCACTGATCGACCGCGAGGTGCCGCTGCCGGTGCCGCAGTACCGCGTGCTGGACGCCGAAGGTTCGCTGGTCGCGCGCCTCGACGGCGCCTATCCGCGCCGGCGGCTGGGCCTGGAGTTCGACGGGCGCGAGGTGCACGGGCAGCCCGAAGCGGCGTTCCGCGACCGGCGGCGGCAGAATCGGCTGGAGCAGCTCGGCTGGAACGTGCTGCGCTTCACCTGGTGGGACGTGGTGCACGATCCGGACGCGTTTGCGAACGACGTGCGGCACGCACTGGCTCGCCGCTCCGCGTAGGAACGCGGCGCCAACGCCGGCAATGGTGGTAGTTAAAGGCCCATTTAGGGCGCAATGGTGGTACTTGGAGGCACACCGAGGCCGCGGACGTACGCTGGACGGCGATGAGCGTCGAATCAGTGTTCGAGCGGCTCGAGCCGTTGCTGCCGAGGGTGTCCAAGCCGGTCCAGTACGTCGGCGGCGAGCGCAACGCCATTGTCAAGGACTGGGACGCCACCGCGGTCCGCTGGGCGCTGATGTACCCGGACGCGTACGAGGTCGGCCTGCCCAACCAGGGCCTGATGATCCTCTACGAGATCCTCAACGAGCAGCCCGACGTGCTCGCCGAGCGCACCTACGCGGTGTGGCCGGACCTCGAACGGCTGATGCGCGAGCACGAGGTGCCGCAGTTCACCGTGGACGCGCACCGACCCGTCGCGGCGTTCGACCTGCTCGGCGTCTCCTTCGCCACCGAGCTCGGCTACACCAACCTGCTCACCGCGCTGGACCTGGCCGGCATCCCGCTGCACGCGGCGGAGCGCACCGAGGAGCACCCCGTCGTGGTCGCCGGCGGGCACGCGGCGTTCAATCCCGAGCCGATCGCGGACTTCGTCGACGTCGCGGTGCTCGGCGACGGCGAGGAGGCCGTGCTCGACATCACCGCCGCCGTGCGGGAATGGAAGGCGCAGGGCCGGCCGGGCGGCCGCGACGAGCTGCTTACCCGGCTCGCGCAGACCGAGGGCGGGTACGTGCCGCGGTTCTACGACGTGGAGTACCTGCCGGACGGCCGGATCGCCGGCGTCGCGGCCAACCGCGAACGCGTCCCACACCGGGTGACCAAGCGGACCACCATGGACCTGGACGCGTGGCCGTACCCGAAGCAGCCGCTGGTCCCGCTCGCCGAGAGCGTGCACGAGCGGATGAGCGTGGAGATCTTCCGGGGCTGCACCCGCGGCTGCCGATTCTGCCAGGCCGGCATGATCACCCGGCCGGTCCGCGAGCGGTCGGTCGACGGCATCGGCGAGATGGTGCAGCGCGGCCTGGCGGCCACCGGGTTCAGCGAGGTGGGGCTGCTGTCGCTGTCCAGCGCCGACCACTCGGAGATCGCGGAGATCACCAAGGGGCTCGCCGACCGGTACGAGGGCACCAACACCGGGCTGTCGCTGCCGTCCACCAGGGTGGACGCGTTCAACATCGACCTTGCCAACGAGCTGACCCGGGGCGGCCGGAGGTCCGGCCTGACGTTCGCGCCGGAGGGCGGCAGCGAGCGGATTCGCCGCGTGATCAACAAAATGGTGTCGGAGGCGGACCTGATCGCGACCGTCAGCGCCGCGTACCAGGCCGGGTGGCGGCAGGTCAAGCTGTACTTCATGTGCGGCCTGCCGACCGAGACCGACGAGGACGTGCTGCAGATCGCGCGGATGGCCACCGAGGTGATCCGCGCGGGGCGGGCCGCGTCCGGCCGCAACGACGTGCGGTGCACGATCTCGATCGGCGCGTTCGTGCCTAAGCCGCACACGCCGTTCCAGTGGGCGGCGCAGGCCGCGCCGGAGGTGGTGGACGCCAGGCTGCGGCTGCTCCGCCAGGCGATCAACTCCGACCGGCGGCTCGGCCGCAGCATCGGGATGCGCTACCACGACGGCGAGCCGTCGCTGGTCGAGGGCCTGCTCTCCCGCGGCGACCGGCGGGTCGGCCGGGTGATCGAACGGGTGTGGCGCGCCGGCGGGCGTTTCGACGGCTGGAGCGAGCACTTCTCCTACCGGCGCTGGGTGCAGGCGTGCGAAGCCGAGCTCGGGCCGCTGGGCGTGTCGCTGGAGTGGTTCACCACCCGCGAGCGCGGCGGCGCCGAGATCCTGCCGTGGGACCACCTGGACTCCGGGCTGGACAAGGACTGGCTCTGGGCCGACTGGGTCAACGCGCTGTCCGGGCGCGAGCAGGACGACTGCCGGTGGACGCCGTGCTTCGACTGCGGTGTGTGCCCCGACCTCGGCACCGCGATCCAGGTGGGCCCGACCGGCCGGCGGATGCTGCCCATCACGCCGACCGACCGCGGCACGCCGGTGCGCAACCCGGCGTTCTCCGGCGGTTGATGGTGTGCCTTCAAGTACCACCAACCCTGGGGTTGGTGGTACTTGAAGTACAGCCGTCGCGGGGTCAGCCGGCGGTCGCGGCCACGGCGTCGACAACGCCGGCGCCGTAGAAGCCGTTGCCGGCGCCCGCGGTGATGCACCTGGCGTCGGCGGTGCCGTCGGAGTCGGGGTCGTACGGGCCGTCCGGGCACGCCACCGGAGCCGCCGAGGAGAGCACCAGCGACGCCAGCTCGGCCGGCGTCGCGGACGGATGGGCCGAGGCGACCAGCGCGGCGACGCCGGAGACGTGCGGTACGGCCATCGAGGTGCCGCACATCCGGCCGTAGCCGCCGCCTGGCACGGTGGACAGCACGCAGCCGCTGTTGGCCGCCGGCGGGCGCTGCCGCACGTCGCCGCCGGGTGCGGCGAGGTCCACCACGCCGGCGCCGTAGGAGCTGTAGGACGACTTGACCCCGCCGGCGCCGACGGCGGACACCGCGAGCACGTCGGGCAGCTCGGCCGGCAGCACGTCGCAGTGGTTGTCGACCGGGCGCGCCCGGTGCGACGGCGCGTTGTTCGGGCTCTTGGTGTCGACGGTGGGCTCGGCGAGGTCCAGCGCCTCGTTGCCGGCCGCCGCGATGGACAGCACGCCGTGCGCGGTGGCATACCCGGCGGCCCGCCGCAGCGCCTCGTGCACCACCGACTGGCCTGGCTGGTCGTCGCAGGTGAACAGCCACGGGTCGACGAAGTAGCTGTGGTTGGCGATCCGCATCCGGTTGCGCGCGGCCCACATGAAGCCGCACACCGCGTACTCCGGGTAGATGAACCCCGCCGCGTCGACGACCTTCACCGCGGCGATGCGGACACCCGGCGCCACTCCGGTGATGCCGGTGCCGTCGTCGGCGGCCGCGATGATGCCGGCGACGTGCGTGCCGTGCTCGCTGCTTGGCTGCCACGCCGACGGGCTCGGGTCGGGCACGCCGGTGTCGCAGCCGGCCGACGCCGACCGGTCGACGGCCCTGAACAGGTCGGGGTGGTCGGCGTCCACGCCGGAGTCGAGCACGCCGACCAGCACGTCCCCGCTGCCGCCGTGCAGCGCGTGCGCCCGGTCGGCGCCGATCATGGTCATGTCCCATTGCTCGCCGGTGCGGTCGGCTGCAGCCGCTTGCGGGGCGACGGCCGCTTGCGGGGCGACGGCCGCCTGCGGGGCTGCGGCCGGCGCCTCGACGCCGAGCGACTGCACCCCCACCGCCCGCGGCAGCGGGGCTGGCCGCCGGCGCGGCGCGCGGGTGATCGCCTCGGCCTGCGCGCTGTAGGCCCTGTCCCGGCCGAACCGGTCGGCGAACGCGCCGTCGGTTGAGGTGGCGACCGCGACCGCGATCTCGGGGTAGTAGCCGGACAGCACGCCGCACGCCGCGTCGATCTCGGCCCGTGCCGAGTCGGCCGGGGTCCCGGCCGCGAACAGCACGAGGTGCCGCAGCCGGGGCACGTCGGCCTGGCAGCGCGCGGCGCGCGACCCACCGGTCGTGCCGGCCGAGTCACCCGGCGCCATGGTGGCCGCCACAGCGGCTGCCGCGGCCGTGGCTGGTAGCACGGTGACGGCCAACAGCGCGGCCACCGTGGCCGCCGCTGGGACCCGCAATGCCGGCGCGACGAACTGCACCGAGTAGACCTCCACGTTTCTCAGGCCCGCGGAAGGACCGCGAACGGGTGGTGGCGACGGTAATGAGGGCCACCGGTCGTGACAAGCGCCGGACGTCTGTGAGTGGTAACGGGCGCTGGAGCGCCCTTCGCCACTCACGAGGGCCGCCCGTAGGGTGGCCCCATGCCGCCCCGCCCGTCCGACCCGCCGGTCCAGCGGATCCGGTTGCGGTACGCCAAGCGGGGACGGCTGCGGTTCACCTCGCATCGGGACGTGGCACGGGCTTTCGAGCGGGCGCTGCGTGCGGCCGGCGTGCCGATGGCGTACTCGCAGGGCTTCAGCCCGCACCCGCGGGTGTCCTGGGTCGGCGCGGCGCCCACCGGCGCGGCCAGCGAGGCCGAGTACGTCGAGATCCAGGTCGTCCGGCGGCTTGACCCCGAGGTGGTGCGGCGTGAGCTGGACGCCGCACTCCCGGACGGGTTGGACGTGTTGGCGGCCAGGGAGTCCGACGGCGGCTCGCTCGCCGAGCGGATCGAGGTCAGCCGCTGGCGGATCGAGCTGCCCGGCGTGCCGACGGCGGAGCTGCGACGGGCGGCCGCGGCGCTGATGGCCGAGCAGCAGGTGTACGTCGAGAAGCTGACGAAGGACGGCCGGCGCACCATCGACGCCAGGGCGGCGCTGGTCAGCGCCCGTGTGGAGGACGGAACGGGTAGCTGTGGGATACTCTCGATGGTTGTGCGGCAGGTAACGCCTGCGGTACGACCCGACGACGTACTGAGTGCGCTACTCGTCGTCGCCGGCGTGAGGCCGACGGTGCCCGCGAAGGCTACCCGAACGGCGCAGGGCCGGCTCGACGACGACGGGCGCATTGTCGACCCGTTCCGGGACGTCGACGGTTGAACAGGCTCGGCGGAGACGCCGGGTGCGCGACAGGTTTGCCGTCACCACGGTCCATACCGCGGTGACGGAGCAGGAAGAGGTACCGCGGAAACGCACAGCGCTTTCGTGGAGTGCACAGGACAAGGGCCCCTGCGCGGCCGCGTCTTTCATCGGACGCGCCCGGGGGCGGAGGAGCTGAATGATAAACGAGGACCGGCCTGCCGCTTCGGGCGGCGGGCCTGCAACCACATCCAACCCGGACCGGCTGGCCGCCGACCTACCCGACAAGCTGCGGGTGCACGCGCTGGCCAGGCTGCTGGGGCTGACCAGCAAGGACGTGCTCGCCGCGCTCACCGAGATCGGTAGCCCGGCCAGGGGAGCGCAGTCCAGCATCGACCGCGACACCGCGCTGCAGGTGGCCGGCGCGCTGCTGCCCGACCCGGCCGAGCCTGGCGGCGACTCCGCGGAGGAGATCGAGGACGGCGGCCTGGCCGTGCCGCTGGCGCCCGTCTTCGCTCCGCCCCAGCCGCTGTTCATCGCGCCCGACCTGCCGCGCCAGCGGCCGCCGGTGGCCGAGGAGGACGAGGACACGGCCGCCGACGAGGAGGACGAGGCGGACACCGACGAGGACGACGAGGGTGCCCCGAGCCGCCGCCGGCGCCGCCGCGGCCGCCGGGGCCGCGGCCGCGGCCGGACCGGCCAGAACGGCGACTCCGACGACGAGGACGACCAGGACGGCGAGGACGCCGCCGAGGCCGACGACGGTGAGGACACCGACGCCGACGACGCGGACGACGCCGACGCGGAGGACGCCGAGGATGCCGGCACCCGCCGCCGTCGCCGCCGTCGCCGCCGCAAGAGCGCGGACACCGACGCCAACGGCAACGCCATGCGCGAGGACGACCCGCCGAACACCGTGGTGCACGTCAGGGAGACTCGCCCGGCGCGGGCCGCCGACGGTGACGACGGCGTGCAGGGCGTCAAGGGCTCGACCCGGCTGGAGGCCAAGCGGCAGCGCCGGCGCGACGGGCGCGAGGCCGGCCGGCGCCGCCCGCCGATCCTGTCCGAGGCCGAGTTCCTTGCTCGACGCGAGTCGGTGGACAGGATCATGGTGGTCCGCGAGCACGGCAGGTCGGGCAACGGCAGCCATGCCGCCAGCGGGCCGAACAGCCAAGGCTTAGTGCAGATCGGCGTGCTCGAGGACGGCGTGCTCGTCGAGCACTTCGTCACCTCGGCCGGCGCCGGGTCCCTCGTCGGCAACGTGTACCTCGGTCGCGTGCAGAACGTGCTCCCGTCCATGGAGGCGGCGTTCGTGGACATCGGCCGCGGTCGCAACGCCGTGCTGTACGCCGGCGAGGTGGACTGGGACGCCGCCGGCCTCGAGGGCAAGGCGCGCAAGATCGAGCAGGCCCTCTCGACCGGCGACAGCGTGCTCGTCCAGGTCACCAAGGAACCGGTCGGCCACAAGGGCGCGCGGCTGACCACCCAGATCAGCCTGCCCGGCCGCTTCCTGGTGTACGTGCCTGGCGGCGGCGCCACCGGCATCAGCCGCAAGCTGCCGGACACCGAGCGCAAGCGGCTCAAGGACATCCTGCGACGGATCGTGCCCGAGGACGCCGGCGTGATCATCCGCACCGCCTCGGAGGGCGTCACCGAAGATGCCCTCGGCCGCGACGTGCGCCGGCTGCAGGCCCAGTGGGAGGTCATCAAGAACAGGTCGGACGCACCGAAGGCCCAGGCCCCGCAGCTGCTGTACGAGGAGCCGGACCTGCTGATCAAGGTCGTCCGCGACCTGTTCACCGAGGACTTCTCCACCCTCGTCGTGCAGGGTCGCGACGCGATGGACACCATCGAGGCCTACGTCGAGCACGTCGCGCCGGATCTCGCGCCGCGGCTGCGCAAGCACGTCGGCAACACCGACGTCTTCACCGAGTACCGCATCGACGAGCAGCTGCTGAAGGCCCTCGACCGCAAGGTGTGGCTGCCCTCCGGCGGCTACCTCGTGATCGACCGCACCGAGGCGATGACCGTCATCGACGTCAACACCGGCAAGTTCACCGGCTCCGGCGGCAACCTCGAGGAGACCGTCACCCGCAACAACCTGGAGGCCGCCGAGGAGGTCGTCCGGCAGCTTCGGCTGCGGGACATCGGCGGCATCATCGTGATCGACTTCATCGACATGGTGCTGGAGTCCAACCGCGAGCTCGTGCTGCGGCGGCTGACCGAGTGCCTCGGCCGGGACCGCACCCGGCACCAGGTCGCCGAGGTCACCTCCCTTGGCCTGGTGCAGATGACCCGCAAGCGCGTCGGCAGCGGCCTGCTGGAGGCCTTCTCGACGCCGTGCGAGGTGTGCCGCGGCCGCGGTGTCGTGGTGTCCACCGAGCCCGTCGAGCCCAAGCCGGCTCCCGGCGCCGGCGACGGCCGAGCCGACACCCCCGCCGGACGGCGACCCCGCACCCGAGGTAAGCCCACCCAGGAGCAGGCCTCCGCGGAGGTCCCACCCGCCGCGCCGGAACCGGCGAAGGCCGGCGGCGACGGTGCCTCGGCCGCCGAGCCGCGGCGTGCCGGCGGCGACGCGGCGCTGGTGGTTCCCGAGCAGGTGACCGCCGAGGTGCCCGCCGGCGAGGCGGCCGGGCGACCAGAGCAGCCGCGACGGTCCAGGAGATCCCGCTCTG
>Ga0210378_10001859_pt1 | contig 10905 bp, 7 predicted proteins | sample PLM1_60_b1redo_FD_155465 | JGI IMG/M metagenome (GOLD analysis project Ga0210378, IMG submission 155465) | Groundwater sediment microbial communities from an aquifer in East River, Colorado, USA - PLM1_60_b1 redo | ecosystem: Environmental > Terrestrial > Soil > Riparian zone | place: USA: East... | reverse complement strand
ACACGACCGTCCCCGTCATCGCCCGCCTGGCTAACGAGATCCCGGGCCTGCGCGGCTTGCGGAACGACATCGGACGCGGCGTCCTCAACGCGATGAAGTCGGGGATTGCCGGGACCAACGCGCCGTGCGTCCTCATCTCGATGGCCGACGGATCCGACGAGCCCCACGTCGTCGACCCGATGGTCGGCCTCGCCCGTGCCGGAGCCGACGTCGTCTCGGCCAGCCGCTACATGCGCGGCGGCGGGCAGGTCGGCGGGCCGCTCCTCAAGCGATTGATGAGCCGGGCGGCAGGCCTGACGCTCCACTGGTTCGCCGGCGTCCCGACCCACGACCCGACGAACAACTTCAAGCTCTATTCGCGGCGGTTTCTCGACTCGGTGACGATCGAGAGCACCGCCGGCTTCGAGCTGGCCCTCGAGCTGACCGTCAAGGCCACGCTGATGGGCCGCAGCGTCGCCGAGGTGCCGACGACCTGGCGCGACCGAACCGCCGGCCAGAGCAACTTCAAGCTCCGGAAATGGTTACCGCACTATCTCCACTGGTACCGGGTCGCGTTCATGGGCAGGCTCCGGCGCCTCGCCGGACGGCGACCGACGGTCGGCTAGCGCGGCAGCTCCGCGCCCTCGGTGAGGCGGCGCCGTGCCTCCGCGAGGACGTCCGGGGGGATCGCCTCGACCGCGCCCGGCAGGATCGAATCGCCGAGGGGCGAGCCGTACGCGGCGACGATCCGCTCGAGCGAGGCCGGCGACGGGACGAGGACGAGCGTCCGATCCGGGTCGGTCGACTGCGGCAGCGGCCGCTCCAGGGCGACCGTGACGAGGGCGCGGGTCATCGCCGCCCGATCGAGGAACAGCTCGCGACCCGCGAGCAGCAGCCGGACGTTGTAGACGAGGGCGACCGCCAGCAGCCCGCCGCCGATGGCCAGCGCGGCAAGCCGCGGGCGACCCGCGGCCGGCACGTCAAGGCGGCCGACGAGCGCCGACAGCCCCACGATCAGGAGGATCGACGCGACGTACGTGTAGCGGGTGTAGTCGATGAACCCCGCGAACAGGTTGCCGCGGATCAGGCCGATGAGCCCGTACAGCGTGACAATCCCTGCGACGGCGCCGACGAACCGGGGTGACACGGATCCGTCGCGCCAGAGGCGGAAGGCGGCCCACGCGGCAATCGCCGCGGCGACAACCAGGCCCAGCGCCGGCCCGACGCCTGCGATCGCCCCGGCGGCGTTGCCCAGGCCGCGGACGATCGCGCCCGGCACGTCGAGCATCGCCTCCGCGCTGAGCGGCGACCGCGTCGTCACACCGAACCGGCCGAACGCGATGAACCACAGCAAGAAGATCCCGGCTGGGACGCCGATCGCGACGAGCATTTCCCTGCCCCGTCCCCGGAGCCACGATTCCACCGCGACCGCGACGAGGAACGCGAGCGAGATCCCGGCCGTCGCCAGGCCGAGGAGCAGGAACACCGCGACGGCCGCTGGACCCCGGGTGTCCCGCCGATCTAGCGCGAGGAGCGCCGCCAGCCCCGCCGCCGTCGCCCCGACATACCCGATCTGGAATCCCCAGAACAGGTTCTCGAATCCGCTCCCGAAGGCGAGGAGGATGATCGAGGCGCCGAGCGCGACGATCGGGCTGGACGCGCGCCGGACCACGAGGAACACGAGGACGACGACTAGCCCGTGGAGCCCGACGACGACCGCCAGGTAGGGCATATACGAGCTGAGCCCGACCGTCTCGACGAGTGCCCGGTAGACGAGGATCGGCAGCGTCGACCAGTGCTCGTTGTGGGGCGGAAGCCACGTCCCGGGATCCCCGAGCGAGCGCGACTCGATGAACGCCCATTCGTCGGCAAAGAACGTCATCCCCCGCCCGAGCCAGAGGAGCACCGGCAGCGTAACGACCAGCGCCACGCCGAGCGCCACCGTCCACCGATCGATCCCCCTGCCGGTTCTCACGGGGGCGGCGGGTCCGGATCTTCGGGTTCAGCGGGCGGCGCCGTCAGGAGTGCGTGCAGCACGACAATCGTGACCGCCAGCATCGCGACCGAGCCGGCGATCCCGAGCGGACCCTGGACCGGCACCAGCTCACCGATCCGCGGCGTTGGCGGCACGGCCGCCAGGAGATTCAGCGTGAACGCGACCCCGAAGACGATCCACGTGACGAGGAACCGCCGCTCCGGGATGAGCAGCGCAAGGAAGACGAGCGCGCCGTACGCGTACCTCTCGTGCATCGTCGTCAGGAACATGAAGGCAACGAGGACCGCGGCGGCTAACCCGAGGGCGAGCGTCCGACGCGTCGGCGACCGGAGGACGGCGAGGAACACGACGACCTCAAGCACACCCGCGACGAGATAGCCGACATGCCGGAGCGTCAGCGGCCCCAGCGCCGCGCCCTGGTCGGAGACAAAATTGCCGCCCGCCAGGAGCTCCTGGACGAGCCACCAGAGATTCCACGCCCGGATCGACAGGATCGCGAAAATGTCGCCCTGGTACTCGGCGAGGTTGCGCGCGTAGCCCGCCGGCCCGCCGGCCCCAAGGAACGGCGCCCACAGGACGACGATCACGGTCGCGCCGACGATCGCTGCCTTGACCGCCCCGAGCCAACCATCCCGCGCCACGAACCACGCCGCGAACGGGACGAGGAACGGCAGCGCCTGTGGCTTGGTCATGAGCGCGACCGCGAGCACCGCCGCGGCCGGCAGCGAGTGGCCGCGCACCGCGAGCAGATACGCGACGAGCCCGAACAGGACGTAGATCGACTCGTACTGGCCCCACCACGCGCTGACGTCGATGACAGCAGGGTGGAGCAGGATCCCGAGTCCCGCCGCGAGCGCCCACTGCGATCGGCTGCGGAGTTCCCACGCCACTAGCCCACCAAGCGCGATGTCGGCCAGGCTTGCCGGCAGCTTCATGATGGACCGGATCGCGGGATCCGCGGCGTCCATCACCGACCGGAACGCCGGCTCGATAGCCGCGAGCAGGCCCCAGAGATAGACCGTCACCGGCGGGAACGAGAGGTTCTGGTCGTAGGCGTTGCCGAACGGCCGCGCCGCCAACCCGTGGACCCACAAAACGAACTGGTCGAGGTCGCCTCGCAAGCCCTCGGTCGGTAGGAGGATGGCCCGGATCGCGCAAGCGAGCACCAGCCCGACGGCGAAGACCGCAAGATCGGCGCCCCGCGTCGGCGCCTCCGCCGGAGCCCCGTCGAGCTCGGGCATCATGCCCTCAGGCCGGCCGCGTCGCCCAGTATCGTTCCGCCGCGCCGCCACCACCGCCGAGCAGCGCAACCTTGCGGCCGTAGGCCCGAACCTGGCGAGCCATGTCGTCGGTGCCGCCGAAGAGCCGTCCCATCTGGCTGTCGTACATCGCGATGCCGGTGACCTTGCGCTCGAGCTGGTCGGTGATGTCGGCGTACTCCGGCGTGATCGCGACGTCTGCCGGCACGTCGTCGAACACGCCCGGCGGCAGCTCGTCGATCCGCCCGAAGTCGTTCCACCAGGCGTACGGAAAGTCCTCGTAGAACGTGACGATGCCGGTGTACTCAGGCCCTGGCATCACCCAGCGACGACCCTCGGCAAGGAGCCGGACCCCGACGTCGCGGCAGAGCTGATGGTCGACGTGGTTCCCAACGCCGAGGGGCACATACACCTTCTGCGGCTCGAGCCGGGCGATCTCGCGGCGGAGGATCTCGTAGGGCGCCTCGTCGTCGTCGCGCGGCGCGGCGAGCAGCTCGCTGTCCCCCTCGTAACCGCGGAAGACCGCGTCCGGCAGGTCGAGGAACACGATCGATGCCTCGGCGAACAGGGCGAACTCCTCGTCCTCGAGCCGGCGCTTCGACATGATATCGCCCGCCCGAGCGACCTCGACGACCTCGTCGGTCAGGACCGCGCCCTGGGTCGGCAGGTCGTCGATGACCGGCTGCCCGGCGAGCGGCTCGCGGCGGATGCTCGCCCGCCGGTACCACGACGATCGCTGCCAGAAGCGCTTCGCCGCGGCGTCGGCGTCGGCCTGGGTGGCCTCGAGCTGATCGTCCAGCGCGGCCCAGGCCGGCAGGGTGCCAGGCGGGCCGTAGACGTCGGCGTCGGGCGCGATGTGAACCCGGTTGAAGGCCTCGGTCACCGGCCACATCGCCTTGGAGCCGAAGCCCAGCGCCTCCCGCTCGTACTCGGTCAGCCCGTTCCCGCCACCCTCGCGCGAGCCGCCGTCACCCGAGAAGACCGTCAGGATCGTCACGGTCTGGCCGAGCTCGCGAAGGCTCGCGATGAGGCCGCCGCAGGACAGGGCAACGTCGTCGGGATGGGGAGCGATGAAGACGTGGGTCATGGCCGGCCGAGTATACCGAGCAGCGCGGTGCGCTCGGGGCTCAGCCGCGAAAGCCGCCTTCGCCGACGAGCGGGACGAAGACGCACGGCCCCTCGTTCCGATCCCGCCACTCGTCGCCGTGCCGGACGACGAGCATCAGCTCCTGGCGAGATCTGTCGCCGACGGGGATCACCATTCGGCCACCGTCGGGCGAGAGCTGCTCTCGGAGGGCCTTCGGGATCGATGGCGCCGCGGCGGTCACGACGATCCCGTCCCACGGAGCGCCGGCCGGATCGCCGACGCTGCCGTCGCCGACCCGGACGTCAACGGCGCCACCAAGCCCGAGCCTGGCCAAGCGCTCGCGCGCGGTCACCGCGAGCTCGGGCTGGCGCTCGATGGAGACGATCGCCGCGCCAAGGATCGCGAGGATCGCCGTTTGATAGCCCGAACCGGTGCCGACCTCGAGGATGCGACTGCCGGCTCGCGGCGCGACCAGCTCCGTCATCCGGGCGACCATGTAGGGCTGACTGATCGTCTGGCCGGCGGGGATCGGCAGAGCCTCGTCGGCATAGGCGGTGGAGCGCTGCCCATCCGAGACGAACAACTCGCGTGGCACGGTGCCCATTGCCCGCAGGACGCGTTCGTCGGCGATGCCACGAGACCGCAACTGCCTGGCGACCATGGCGGCGCGGGCTGCCTCGGACGCCTCGTCCCGGCCGTTCATGGGCCCGAGAATACGCCTCCCGCGGGCGCCTGCCGCCGCGCCCCGGCCGGTCCGCGACGCGGCTGGGGGCCGACTAGGACGGCGAGGGCGCGACCGATCCCGACGGCGCAGCCGACCCCGACGGGGCAGTCGATCCGGACGGAGCCGGCGAAGCCGACGGCACGACCGACCCCGATGGCGACGCACTGCTCGACGGCACGGCGCTGGCGGACGGTGATGCGGCCGGTGATTCCGACGCGGCCGACGGCGAGGGGGACGGGGACGCGATGGGTCTCAACACGCCGCCGGTGCCGAGGAACAGGCCGTTCCCGAGGATGAGGAGGAACGCCACGACGCTCACAACGACGAAGATCTTGGAGGCACGATCGTCGATCCGGATCGCACGCTCCGGCACAGGAGCGGCCGTTACAGCAGGAGCGCGACCCTTGGGCGCAGGCGCGGGCGCCGGTGGCAACGCCGTGACGACGGTCTCTTCCTCGGCCGCGATCTCCTCGGCCGTCGCTTCGTCGACGTCGGCAGCCAGCTCGGTCGCTTCGTCCGGCTCGGGTTCGTCGTCGACCTCGAGGGCGGGCTCCGGCTCGACCTCCGCCGTCTCGGGCTCGACCGTCGGCTCCGGCTCGATCGCGGGCTCCGGCTCGACCGCAGGCTCGACCGCGGGCTCGGGCTCGACGGCCGCCTCGGGCTCGACCGCGGGCTCGGGCTCGACGGCCGTCGCCTCGGGAACGACCTCCGCCGGCGCCCCCGGCTCCAGGACGCTGGCGGCCTCGGCTTCGGCGGCCTCGGCTTCGGCGGCCTCGGCCGCCTCGGGCGCGAGCGCCTCCGGCTCGACGTCGGTCGCCGCCGGCTCGACGTCGGTCACCTCCGGCTCGGGCGCCTCGGGCTCGAGTCGGTCCGGCTCTGGCGCCGCAGCGCCCTCGGGCGCCTTGTCGTTCGGTTCGGTCATGCGGGTCGTGTGTCTCCTGGGGCGCCCCCGATCGGGCGCGATGCACGGGCCGCCAGTGTACCGAAGGTCAAGCGTCGCGCACGGCCGGGACGAGCAGCCCGGCGAGACCGACGAGCATCGTCATCACGCCGAACAACCCGATGACCGGCCCCGCGCCGGCGACCTGCGCAAGCAGCCCGCCGAGCGCCATCGCGATCGTCATCGAGCCAAAGACGAGCGCGAAGCGGAAGCCGAGGACGCGACCCAGCATTTCGGGCGGTGTCCGCTCCTGGATCATCGTCTGGCTCGGGATCACGAACACCATGTTCGCGATTCCGGATCCGAACATCAGCCCGATGGCGATCCCAAGGTTGCCCGTCAATGCCAGCAGGGCGACGCAGGCGCCCCACATTGCATACCCGGCAATGACAGTCTTGCCGCGGGCGAGATGCGTCCCGATGACACCGATCACGAACCCGCCGATCAGGTTGCCGACGCCGATGCCCGCCTCCAGGAAGCCGTAGGCGGCCTTCGCGTCGACGGCCGTCCCCGCGACGATGCCCGTCGCATACAGCGGGGTCAGGGCGGTCAGGACACCGATCGTCAGCTGGGCGACGGCCGCCTGGAGGGTGTTCGCCAGCAGCACGGTCTCGCCGCGCAGGAACCGATAGCCGGCCTTCATGTCGGCCAGGACGCTCAGCCGCTCCCCGCTGAGCGTCGCAGCGTCACGCAGCGGCGGGACATAGATGGAGGCGATGAGCACCGCGGACGCGGCGTATGTCGCGGCGTCCACCCAGAAGGCGAGCGGCAGTGACGGCCCGAGGAAGCCCACGAACACCGCGGCCAGGGGATAACCGACGACGTCGGCGATCGTCTCGCCAACCCACATCGCTGAGTTCGCGGTGAGCAGCTCGTCCTCCCGGACGATCCGCGGCAGCGCCGCAATCCGGGCGGGCCGGAAGAAGATCGAGACCGATGTGACTCCGAAGATCAGCGGGTAGACCAGGAGGACGTTCGTCACCGCCGCGATCGGGATGACCAGGATGATCGCCGCACGGAGCAGGTCGCTGGCGACCATCACGTCCTTCTGGTCCCAGCGATCGACGAACGTTCCTGCGATCGGTGACAGGAACAGGTTCGGGAGGCTCGCGAAGACGAAGACGAACGCCACCGCGACCGGAGAGTTCGTCAACGCGAAGACGAGGAACGCCAGGGCGATCTGGTGGATCCGATCACCGAACAGGCTGATCAGCTGACCCACCCACAGGGCCGAGAACGAAGAGTTGAGGGCTAGTCGGACGAACGGGTGGCGCCGAATGCGGACGGCGACCTCATCGACCGGAGTCGTAACGCGTCCAGGTGCCCGTGCCGTGCCGGGCGACAGGCCGGCACCTGACCCGCCGAGCAGCGCCGGGCGATCCAGAACGGACGCATCCCCGAACCCCGAGGCGAGGCCCGTCGCCGGTCGGACCCGCTTGCCGAGGTCGGTCGCTCTGATGGGTCGCCCAAGAACCGCGGTCGCCGCCATATCGGTGAGCTCGCGTCCCGACGCCGCCTCCTCTTCTGCGACCGCCTCGGCGGGGGAGCGGAGCACCGACGCAAACAAGAAGAACCCGAGCCCGGCGCTCAGGAATACGTCGCCGATTGAGGCCACGTTGCGGATGACTGGGATCGGGATCGGCAGGATGTCGCCTAGCGGCCCGGCGCTGAGCAGGAAGTCGGCGTTGAGCGTCGGGTTGTCGAGCATCCGATGGAAGGAGAAAGGTGAGAAGAAGGTGTTCGGATCGAAGCCGGCGGCGTCGAAGCTGAGCTTCCAGATGGGCATGTAGCCGCTGTTGGCGAGGATCGCGATCGTGTTCAGCAGGATGCCGATGAAGGCAAGCGTCAGGCCCGCGTGGGATCGGTTGACCCAGAGGCCGACAAGCAGAACCCCAAAGGCGAGGCCGAACAGCGGCAGCCGGAACGCCTGGACCGTGTCGACCCGGGCCTCGAGGCCCAATTCCGTTAGGAATCGGATGATGACCGCGACCAGGAGCAGCGCCACCCAGCGCAGTCGGATCGACGCGAGGTTGGCAATACTGCCGCCGGCGAGCAGGCCGGCGACCAGGCCGAGGAGGATTCCCCCGATCAGCATGCGGGGCTCAGCCTGCAGCCGAAGATGCGGTCACTCGTTCATCTTGCCGCCGTCGGGCGACTGATGTCGGCCGGCGCCGACTGGCTCGGGTCAGGCCCGCTCGACGGGCGCCGACTCCGGTCGCGCCGTCGCCTGCGTCAAACGATCCGCCGCCTGCGCGATGAGCGGGATCTGGCGAGGCTCCAGGGGCCGACCTGGATCCGTCACGCCATCCACCCACGGCGTCCTGACGAATGCGTCGACGACAGCCGGATCGAACTGGATTCCCGCGAACTTACGAAGCTCCCCGAGCGCCTGCTCCGAGGTCAGCGGCGTCATCCGATATGGCCGCTGGGCCGTCATCGCCTCGAAGGCGTCGGCGACGTGGAGGATCCTCGCGAGCTTCGGGATCTCGTCCCCGATGAGCCGATCCGGGTAGCCGGAGCCGTTGTACCACTCGTGATGATGCCGAATGATCGGCAGCTCGGGCGCCAGCTTCGTGACCGGCGCGATGATCTGCGCCCCCAGCACCGGATGTGCATTCATCAGCATCCGCTCCTCGCGCGTCAGTCGCTCCTCCTTGAGCAATACCCGGTCCGGCACACCGATCTTGCCGACGTCGTGAAGCAGCCCGCCCCACTCCAGGGCTTCCAACTCCGGCTCGTTCACATGCATCTCGCGCCCGATGTCGACGGCGATCATCTTGACGCGCTGGCTGTGCTTGCTCGTATACGGATCCCGTTTGTCCACTGCCCCAGCCAGAGCCCCGATGGTCTGCGTGAACATCTCGCGCATCTCGACAAATCGGTTGTGCGCGACCCGCGTCGTGTACAGCGGGAGGCCAAAAAGCAGTGTCGCCCACCACGCGTCCTCGATTTGGAAAACCTGAGCCATTAACCATGACAGAGGGGACAGAGCCAGCTGGCTCGTCGCAAATCCCTTCGCGTCCCCGACGGCCACAACTCGTATTGACTGATTGGTTCGAAGTGCAACGACCACCGCGACGATGAGAACGTTCAATGTGAACATGACCCACGCACCCGCCATCGACGCCACGAAGCTCACAAACGTCCCGTCGCCGTACCCGCGAATCGCTTCACAAACGAGTGCCCCGGCGATCGCTGGAAGAACCATGCCTGCGTGGTTGACCGCCGTGCCGTACCACGGAACACGACCTCGCAGCTCGCGCACTTCTGTAGTGCCAATCAATGCCACCCATCCCGCAGCGACGGGCCCGCCGAGGACCATGGTCGCCACGATTGGAGCAATCGAAACACTAACGAGTGTGCCGCGCGGCATCCGCACCGGAAGGGCGCCCGCAAATAGGGTGATCAGCGTCCAGAACGCGAGACCAGCAACTATCTCAACGGGAGCCGGTTGCTCCAGATCGATCCCCAGATCGATCCCGATCTCGGGCCTAATACCGAGCGGAAAGCCTGACTCCGTGGCAAACAGAAAACTCGTGAGCAACAGCGCTAAGGCGCTGAGACTCACGAGCACTGTCATGTAGAGCTTTAGGGACCTGGACATTGATGCCCCGTACGAATCGCCTCCGCTCAGACTCTAAACCCTCCGAGTGTCGAGCGGTATAGGCGCAAACGTACTACTAGAAGCCCTGAAGCGACGCTCCTCCGGCAACAGCGATGGCGGCTATTGCACCAAAGATGCCGAAGATACGGACGGCCCGATCCTTCATCGGTCTATCCTTCCGGGCTTCCTAGAAGCCCTTGTTTCCGAAAAGGGGTTCCACGCTCGTTCCTCCTTCTGCGGCCTTTGTGCCCGTAGACACAAAAACCGACCTGACACAATGGTCGGTCGGTTGCACTACTCGCTCAGCCTCACCCTAAGTGCCCATTTCAGGTGAGACGTCTGCGCGTCCGAGCGTCTTAACTTTGCTTCCTAGTACCTGAGTACTGGGAAGTTGACCGGACTATAGGGAGCCCGTACTCACCCGGTCAATACGTCAATCTCCTTATCTCACAGTGAGGCGAGGGGCGGCGGCTCCACTCCGAGCTCGTCCCGAAGATACGCGGCGTAGTGCGCGTATTGCTCGGCCGCTGCCGCATGGGCTCCGGTAACGCGATAGAGCCGTAGCAAGGATAGCTCAAGACTCTCGAGGTCCGGGTCGATACTTAATGCCCGCCTGGCCAGGCGAATCGCTCGATCGTGGTGTCCCGTTTCGATGTCGCGATTCACCGCTGCCTCGATCACTTGTAGATACGCAACATGGAGCGCATCTCGATATGGAACGGCCCAATCCTCGTATGAAAAATCGAGAGCGAATCTCCCCACGCAGAGCTCACTCAAGGCATCAACGTCGCTGGGCGACGGATCAGAGCCGATCGCATCAAGGAGTTCACGACACGCTTGGCTTCGTGAGTGGATAAGGACTGGATCTAGCCAGAGAACGTCCGAATCGTGATGAACATACCCAGCCGAGACGTCCTCCTTGTATCCCTGCTCGAAAACACGGCGAAGGAAGTACACAGTCTGATTGAGCGAGTTGACTGCAACATCAGGAGCCATTTCAGGCCAGATCGCGTCGATGATCTCATCGCGTGTTGCCGAGAACTTAGGTCGTGTCAGCAGGTAGCAGAGCATTGCCAGCACCTTCCGGCGGAGATCGGTGCCGGGAATGACTACGGGACCGACATGGATCTCGACTCGCCCTTGGTCCTCGATGCTCACTCTTGCCGCGAGCCGGCGAGCAAGCCCTCGCCCTAGCGTCGAATCAGTCCGCGACTTCTTCGAGCTGCGAGCCACTGCCCGCAGCAGCGGAATGTCGCCGGGACGACCAATTCGATCAAGAATTCTGGCTGCCGGTACGCGATTCGACTCGTGTTCGT
>Ga0210378_10001858_pt1 | contig 10905 bp, 13 predicted proteins | sample PLM1_60_b1redo_FD_155465 | JGI IMG/M metagenome (GOLD analysis project Ga0210378, IMG submission 155465) | Groundwater sediment microbial communities from an aquifer in East River, Colorado, USA - PLM1_60_b1 redo | ecosystem: Environmental > Terrestrial > Soil > Riparian zone | place: USA: East... | reverse complement strand
GGTGTTCCAGCGCGGGAAGACCGACACCTTCCTCGGCGAACGCTACCGGCGCATCGCCCGCCGCCGGGCAAGAAGACGGCGATCGTCGCGGTCGGCCGCTCGATCTTGGTCATCGTCTGGCACCTGCTGTCCGACCCCGACACACGCTAGGTCGTCAGGCCTGCGAAAGATCGTTCCGCCTGCAGGTTGCCCACGTCGATCTGCTCGGGGTGCGAGCCTCCGGTGAGGGTGACCACCCGCGCGCGTTGGCTGCTCGATCCCGGCCGGATCTCCTTCACTCGAGCCCGCGACGCCGTGCGGGGCCGCATCAGCGAACCCGGCTGCTTTTCCCCCTCCACACCTTGACGACCTCCTCGCCGACCTGACCTTCGAGATCACCCGCGCCCGAAACCTCGTCCCCGAGCGACCCGGCCGCCGCTACCAGCGGCAGACGAAACGAGCAGGCGGTCGCTACAAGACCCGCAGACCAGGCGAGTCAGCCCGGCTGACGCCACTCACCACGATCAAGTACTGGCTGCTGCAGCCCGCCGCAACCTAACTTAACGCCATTGCGCCGTGGCCACTCCGGTCGCGGAGGCTACTTCATGGCGTCGAGTTAGGTATTGGGCTCTGTGGAGACGTGGTAAGCACAGTAGACGGATCGGTCTCGAGTTCGTGCCACTTTTCCCAGGCAGACTGTTTGCTGAGGTGCAGCGCCACGGCGATCTGCGCCCAGCTGCATCCGGCGGCGCGGGCGGTGTGTACAGCGTTGAGTTCGGCCGTATCCAACAGCGCCCGCACGAAGGGCACGTCCTCCAGGGCCTTCAAGGCGGCCTCACCGGTTGTGGCATGTTCCGGGGTGGCGTGCGGGTCGCGCTGATGCCAGCCGTTGAGCCGCTGCCATGCGCGGCGGCCGTCCTGCCATCGAGATCGTGCTCCCATGCCGTCCACGCCCGGTGACCGCGAAGGAGAGGTCTCTGCCGCCCGACTTGCAGGTGTGGGTCGACGCGCGCAAGCGGTACCGGCTCTCGCACGCGCACGTGCAGATGGCGCGGGAGCTCGGGTTGAACCCGAGGAAGTTCGGCAAGATCCGGTAACCACCGGCAGGAGCGGTGGATGACGCCGCTACCTCAGTTCATCGAACACATCTATGCCAAGAGGTTCGGTCGGGAATGGCCCGAGGTCGTCGTTCCGATCGAGCAGCGGGCGCGGCAGATGGCGGAGAGGAAGGCTGGGCACAAGGCCGCGAAAATGGCCAGCGCCGGACAGGCCGCGGTGACGGAGGCGTGGCCGAGTAGGCAACGGCCGCGGACTCGAGTGGCTGTCACCGCCACTCACCGACAGTCAGACAGCCTGCGATCCACGCTCAGGAATTTCCCAGGAGCACCGTAACCACCATACGAAGCGTCACCATCTTCAAGATCGACCAAAACGACCGCTCTATGCCGAGCGTGTGCGAGCCCCGGCGCGCGCCAGCCGTCGGCGTCACGACCGTGCCGAATTGCGGATGTGGGGTTCCGCGGGTGTTGTGGTGGGCGGGTTGAATCGAGGAGCTGAGGCTGGTGGCCGCCAACGACGTCGGGTCTGTGCGTGCGGCTCATTCGAGTTCGACCTGGGCGACCTGCTGGTGTCCGAGGAAGTGCTCGGTGTCGTCCTCGGTTTGTATGAGGTGCCCTCGCATCATCTCGCGGGCGGCGTCACCGTCGCCTTCGGTCACTGCGATCAAGATTTTGGTGTGCCATTCGATGGCGTGCTCTCGGATCTCCGGCACAGAGGACGTCTCGGTGCGCAACGTATGCAGCACCGAGGCCAGCGGCTCGAACAGTGCGTTGAGGAAGACGTTGTCGACTGCCTCGAAGAGTGTTCCGTGGAAGGCCAGGTCGGCTTCGACGAACCGCTCGACGTCGCGATGGGCGTGCGCCTCTCGCATGCGATCCACGAAAGCGGCCATGCGGGTGAGGTGCTTGTCATCGCGCCGGGCGGCCGCCAGCTCGGCGATCCCGACTTCGACGGTCCGGCGTGCCTCGAGCAGGCGTTTGGGCAGCCGCAGCGGCTCACCGGATGCCTGCCCGCGGGCCTTGAGCAGGCGGGGGTCGAGCGGAGACCAGTCCTCGACCGGGCTGATGACGCTCGAGCGGCCCTGCTGCGTGCGGATCACATGGGTGGAGGCCAGCGACCGGATGGCCTCCCGCACGGTCAGACGGCTCACGTCGAAGCGCTCGCCGAGCTCGGCCTCGCTCGGCAGGGTGCTGCCGGGAGGGTAGGTCCCGTCCATCACGAGCTGCAGCAGCGCGTCGGCCGCGCCTTCCGCCCTACCTCGGCGCATGTCCCCTCCACCTGACACTGTCCGGCTCGACGCTACCAACCTATCTGACAAGTTTCCTCCAAGGCCTTGACGTCTCCGACACCGTGGCGCAACCTATCAGACATCTGATAAGTGTGCGGCCAACACCGCACCACCCTCGTGACGGAGGTATCCACATGTCCTCGACCCCCTTGCGCGTCGGCGCATCCCCCACTCCCCACGTCGGATCGACGCCGATTCCTGGCCACGGGTCGTGCTGGGCCTCGGCTCACCGCGCGCTGGGTGGGCGGGAGGTCACGCGATGATGGACAGCACTCCGTACCTGCTGTCGGTCGCGGTGGCGGGGATCGCCCTGCTGCTGGTCCTGGTCATCAAGGTCCGCCTGGAGCCGTTCGTCTCGCTGCTGCTGGTCAGCGCCGGCGTCGCTCTGGCCGCCGGGATCCCACTGGCCGAGATCGTGCCAGACATGGAAGCCGGGATGGGGAAGGTCCTGGCCCACGTGGCGCCGATCGTCGGCCTCGGCGCGATGTTGGGCAAGATGTTGGAGCTGTCCGGCGGCGCCCAACGGATCGCCGACCGGCTGCTGCGCCTGTTCGGTCAGAGTCGCGCTCCGCTGGCACTCGGCGTGACCGGGCTGATCTTCGGCATCCCGGTCTTCTTCGACGTCGGCGTCATCGTCCTCGCCCCGGTCGTCTATGCGGCCGCGCTGCGCGGACGCAGGTCGATGCTGTACTACGCGATGCCGCTGGCCGGTGGCCTGGCGATCGTGCACGGGCTGCTGCCGCCGCACCCAGGACCGGTGGCCGCGGCGGGCCTGCTCGGCGCGGACATGGGTTTGATCATCGTGCTGGGCATCGTCTGCGCCGTGCCCGCGTGGTTGCTCGGCGGCTTCCTCTACAGCCGATGGATCTCCGAGCGCGTCTTCGTGCCGATCCCGGACTACGTGCAGGACAGCTTCCACGACGAGTACGCCGAGGGCCACCGCCCGGTCGGGGAAGCCCTCGAGCCGACCGACGGCGCGGCGGGCAGGGCAACCAAGGTGAAGGTCAAGGCGCAGGCGCCGTCGGTCGGGCTGGGCACCACCGTGGGCATCATCCTGCTGCCGATCGGGCTCATCCTGCTCGACACATTCTCCAGCATCCTCATAGACGACGACGGCAACGCGGTCCGCAAGCTGTTCAGCTTCATCGGCGCCCCGCTGATGGCCCTGGTCATCGCGGTCCTGGTGTCCTTCTACATCCTGGGTGTGCGCCGCGGCTGGTCCAAGCAACACCTGGCGACCGTCGCCGAGAACGCCCTCAAGCCAGTCGGCATGATCCTGCTCGTGGTCGGCGCCGGTGGCGTCTTCGGCAGCGTGCTGGTGGCAAGCGGGGTCGGCAAGGTCCTCGCGAACAGCCTGACCGGCACCGGCCTGCCGCTGATCGTGCTGGCCTTCGCCATCGCGCTGGCCCTGCGGATCGCCCAGGGATCGGCGACCGTCGCCATCGTGGCCACCTCCGGCATCATCGCCGGCCTCGTCACCGCTGCCGGCCTGTCCGGGCCGGACCTCGCCCTGATCTGCATCGCGATGGGCGCCGGCGCCACCTCCACCTCCCACATCAACGACGCCGGTTACTGGCTGGTCAGCCGCTTATTCGGCATCAGCGAGAAGGACACCCTCAAGTCCTGGACCGTACTCGAAACGATCATGGGGTTCACCGCCTTCGGCACCGCGGCCGCGCTGAGCCTCCTCCTCTGATCCGTCCGCAACGGCCGTCCTGTCCACGGGGCGGCGGCGCCCCGTCGCCGCCCCCCTTCCAGATTCCAGAGGTCCACATGCCCGCCGCCACCATGACCACCGCCACCCCGCGAGGCGTCCCGTCCGCGACCGAGGCCTTCCCCGCGGTGCCAGCGGTGCGGGAGGAGCCCAACGCCCGAGACCGCATCCGCGCCGCGCACGCCGCCACCCGACGGCGCATCGCTGTCCTCGACGACGACCCCACCGGCTCCCAGGCCGTGCATGACGTCAACGTCGTCACCGTGTTCGAGCCCGGCGAGTACGCCGCCGGTCTGCGGGGACGGGGCTCGACCTGCTTCATCCTCACCAACACCCGCAGCCTGCCCGAAGACGCGGCAGTCGAGCTGAACAGCAGCGTCGGACGCGACCTGTTCACCCTGGCCGAGCGCCTCGGCACACGACTGGACGTCGTCAGCCGGAGCGACTCCACGCTGCGTGGCCACCTCGTCGCCGAGGTCCGCGCCCTCGACGCGGCCAAACGCGCCGTCACCGGGCGCGGCTACGACGGGGTTCTTCTCGCGCCGGCCTACTTCGAAGCCGGACGGGTCACCGCCGGCGACATCCACTGGGCCCGCATCGGCGGGAAGCTGATGCCGGTCGGCGCCACCGAGTTCGCCCAGGACGCCACCTTCGGCTACTCCTCCTCCAACCTGCGCGACTTCGTCGCCGAGAAGAGCAAAGGCACACTCGCCGCACAGGACGTGCACAGCATCTCCCTCGAAGACATCCGCGTCGGCGGCCCATCGCGTGTCGCGGAGATCCTCAACGGGACGACCGGCGGGGCGTTCGTCGTCGTGAACGCCACCGACTACGCCGACCTCGAGATCGTCGTCCTCGGCCTGCTCGACGCCGAGGACACCGGTCGGTCGTTCCTGTTCCGCACCGGCCCCTCCTTCGTCCGCGCGCTGACCGGGATCGAGCCGAAGGAGCCACTCACCGCACCCGACATCTGGCCCGCCGGCCACCCCGGCGGCCACGGCCTCGTGGTCGTCGGCTCCCACGTCGGCCTCACCAGCCGCCAGGTCCTCGCCGCGCAGGAACGCGGCGGCCTGGCAGAGGTGGAGTTGCACGTGCCGACGCTGACCGACCCGGTCCGCCGCAACGCCCACATCACCGAGACCGCCGCCCAGGTCGTCGAGGCACTGGGCACCTCCGACGTGCTGCTGTTCACCAGCCGCACCCTGATGCGCGGCGGCGACGCCGACGACAGCCTGGCCATCTCCCGCAACGTGTCCAGCGCCGTCATCGAGGTCGTGCGCGCAGCACTGGCGGCCAGGCCCTCCTGGGTGCTCGCCAAGGGCGGCATCACTTCCCACGACGTCGCCGTGCGCGGCCTGGGCATCCGCCGCGCCGAGGTGCTCGGCCAGTTACTGCCCGGCATGGTGTCAGTGTTCCGACCCGTCGACGCCACTCCCGAAGCAGTAGGCGTGCCCTACGTCGTGTTCGCCGGCAACGTCGGTGACGAGAAGACCCTGGCCAACGTCATCGACCTGTTCAGCCCGAGGACGTGCTTCGCATCCAAGGCCGCGCCATCGAAGCGATAGCGCTGGCCGCCGCGGACAAGCGGACGCTCCCTCGCGGGACATCAGCAACGCATCCAAGTGAAGGAGACGCCATCATGGTGAACGTCGGTTGGATCGGACTCGGCGCTATGGGCTCGCCCATGGCACGCCGCCTCGCCCGGGCAGGCCATCAGGTCACCGCGTACGACCTCGACCCGGCCCGGGCTCGGTCCCTCGCCGCCGAAGGCGTGAAGCCCGTCGGCTCCATCGCCGCGGCAGCGGCCGACGCCGACGTCCTCGCCGTCATGGTCGCCACCCCGGCCCAAGGGGAGTCCGTGCTCTTCGGCGACGGACAGGCCGCCCAGGCACTCAAGCCCGACGCCGTCGTACTCGTCATGGCCACCGTGGGGCCGGCCGCCGTCACCGCGTGGGCCGAGCGCCTCGCCACCCAGAACGTCGATGTCGTCGACGCCCCCGTCTCCGGCGGCGTCGCCCGCGCCGGTACCGGGGACCTGCTGATCATGGTCGGCGGCACACCCGCAGCTGTCGAGAAAGTGCAGCCGCTGCTCGACTCCATGGCCAGCAACGCCCCCGTCGTCGGGCCGAGCGCCGGAGACGGACAAAAGGTCAAACTCGTCAACCAACTGCTCTGCGGAGTGCACATCGCTGCCGCCGCCGAGGCCCTCGCCTTCGCCGAGGCACTCGACTTGGACCCGGCCACCTGCTACGAGGTGCTACGCCACGGCGCCGCCGCCTCATTCATGTTCGAGGACCGCGGACGACGCATGGTCGAGGGCACCGAGCAGGTCAAGAGCGCCCTCGACATTTTCGTCAAGGACATGGGCCTCGTCGTCGACACCGCCCGGGACAACACCTACCCGGCGCCCCTCGCCTCGACCGCCGAGCAGCTCTACCTCCGCGGCCACCTGGCCGGCCTCGGCCGCCTCGACGACTCGTCCGTGATCGAAGTACTACGCGGACCTCAGCCACGCTCCCACTAGCGGATCAAGCCCGATGACCAGCTAGCCATGCACCAGTCGACAGGCGTCCTGCACCGCCCCGAGGCGACATGGACGAAACTCACGCTCATGCCGCCGATCGCGCGCTCGGCATCGCCTTCCGGCCGCCAAGGGTTCAGCGCACGAACAGGCAGCCGTCCCGCTCGACCACCTGGCCACGGCGCAACGGCAGGACGCGGGTCAACGCCCGGTACGCCGCACCCAGCCCGGGCACCTTCGCGAAGACGCCCTGCGGGCCGCGGAGCATCCGTCCGGTGCGCACGTCGTACGCCGACTGATGCCACGGACAGACCAGGCGACCCTGCTCGTCGAGCGTGCCGTTGGCCAGGTCCGCGCCCAGGTGCCGGCATCGGCGCGACACCGCGAACAGCTCCCCGCCGATGTTGCCGACGGCGTAGCGACCGGCGCCGGTCACCGTCCCGGGTGGCAGGTCGGCTGACGGTCCCACCTCGTGCTCTCCGCTCATGGTCACAGCGTGCACCCGCCCCCACGGGTATCGGCAGTCCCTTGCTCAGATCCGGCAGGGGCAGTCGACAGGAAGACGTGGCAGCGCCAGCCGCCCGTGGCCGGTGCGGGGTGAGGGCGAGGGGCGCATGCGCTGTGCGGGTGTGCCGGACGTCGTATAGCCGAGCGTCCCGTAATCCTGCGTCGGCCAGCAGACGCTACTTTCCGCCGAGGAGGGTAGAACCGTTGACAAGCAGCAGCTCGGCCGGCATATCCAAAACAGCGGGACTGACGATGCAGCTACGGCGGGCCTGAAATCCGTGACTGGGCCGCGACACGCCCAAGATATGAATGCTATCCCGGTCCACCACAACTGCGCCGCTCGACTCGGCGCTTGGCCACCCGACATGTGGTCACCACCGTGGTCCGATCTACGCCGTACCGCCCGACAGCCTCCCGTTGCGTAGCCTGCCCGGTCACGCTCGACCACGACATCTCGTACTTCTCGTTCGCCGACCCCGTAAGCGCGGCTTGCGCCGGGACACGGCCGAGGCAGACATAATCAACAGGCGAACTCCTCGGCTTCCAGATGGTGGTGCTGGTCGCTCTCACGCCTTGCGAGGAGCGCTTTCGGACCATCGATCAAGTCGGTGGTGCCGGCGTGCACCACGTGTTAGGTGACGTTGCTCGCGGCGCCCTCGCCGCGCCATTCCATCTCGCGGTTGCGCCGGGAAACCTCGTTCGGGCCGTGACCGACCTGATTACCGTCACGTTGAGTGGTTGGACCACGGTTAGGGTCAAGAAGGGTTATGACTACGGCGCGAAGGTAAGTCTTCGAGAGATGGGAGCGTCGGAGGCAACGTCTGATCATATGCAGTCCCAGGACATAACAAAGTACGGCCGGATGGTGGAACGAAGAGTTCTCGCCGCAGTCCTGGATTTCCTCGAGGACCGAGGCGTCGACGTCGCCGAGTACCGGCAGCACTCGCTGACAATCATGGCAGGCGCATTCGCGACCAACGGCGCCACGGTCAATGTCGGGGGTGACGCCACGGGCTTCCAACAGAACAATGCGACGGATGGAGGGAGCGTGTGATGGCGCCGGCGCAGCCCGGACACCGGGGCAACTACCCTCAGCCCGCCACGTACATCGGAGCGTATGCGGACCGCGGCGGCACCATCAATACCGGCAACGCCATCGGCGCTCAATACAACAACGGCGACAGCCAAGGCCGGCGGCTGCGAAAATCGACTGAGAGCCGGCAGGATTCGGTCGACGTGGGCATCCTCACCGTGCTTGCACAGGAATCGAACGCCGTCGTAGAGGTGCTCATGCGACATCGCACCTACCGATCACAGCAGTTGTCTGGCGGTCCCCAGGTGCACAGCGCCTCCGTCGACGCCGAGGGAGGCGAGCTGCGGGTGGTCGCCGTGCAGACCCTCGACCGAGGACCGCTGTCTGCGGCCGTCGCCTACAACCAGATGCGGGATCGCTTCCGGCCTCCGGTAGTACTTCTCGTGGGAATCGCCGGCGGGATCGCGGCCCACCTAGCCGTCGGCGATGTCGTCATCGCCGACGAAATCATTTATTACGATCCGCGCCGAGAGACCCCTGACGGGCTCCGTCATCGCGGACGCAGCCAGCCGATGGCGCCTGTGCTGCGGCACCGCCTGAACGAGTTCTTCCGCCGCCACGACGGCTGGATCGCTATGCCCCCGAACGACGACATTCGACTCCACCGCGGTCCGATCGGCTCCGGCGACGCCGTCATCACCGACGCCAAGTCCGCCACCATCGCCTTCCTTCGCGACTTCAACGAGAAGACCCTCGTGGTAGAGACCGAGGCTAGCGGCGTAGGTCAGGCCTTCTACGAGCAGATCGACCACGAGGCCTCGCTGAAGGGCTGGCTCGCCATCCGCGGCATCTCGGACCTGGTTGACAGGCACATGAGCCACGCCAGACACAGATTCGCCGCACGGCGCGCCGCTCACGTGATGGACCACCTGCTGCCCCTGCTCAAGCTCACCGACAGACGATGAATCCCATTATCTGTGACCCTCTGGAAGGGCCTTGCGCAGCTGGCCGTCGGCCTGACCCACGCCGCACGCGGCAACTCCACCGGTGCGGTCAGGCTGCTCCGGCGCGGCGCCGACCACATCGAGCCGTACCTGCCCGAGCCACCCCACGGCATCGACCTCGACGGGCTGCTGCGGTGGGCCCCGCGACCACGCGGCCGCCCTGCAGTCCGGTACCGGTGACGTGCCGATGCCACAGCTTCGGCATGGCTAGGCCTTTGACGTGGTTCGCTGGCGAGTGCCTGGTGCACCGACAAGCCGTTCCCGCGGACGTCGATCCCGTGATCCGGTTCGTGCGCCGGTAACCGCCGATCCAGGCCAGAGGTGCGTTCGAGCCGAAGAAGACGCAGCCGAGGTCTCGGTTCTCGAGGGGGCAGCTGCTCCTCGCCTTACGCAACGCGCTCCATACGCGGGCCGGTCTGCCGCGGGCGGGCGCCACTTGGGGGCGTTGGAGAGCGCGCAGGGCACAAGGCAGCACGACGCCGCCCTTGCTTCGTGTCGGGCTGTTGCTAGCAGATGGTCGGGTCTCCTCGGCCCAGCCGCCGGCGCGAGGTCCCGCCGGCATGATGATCTCTACGAGAGTGGCGCCTGCCGGACACGGGCAAGAGCCCACCCGCAGGCGTCCCGCCGTGCAGGACATCGATCGCGCCGCGAGTGCGCTACCGGAGCTTGGATGGCCCCTCCCCATGACACCAAATCCAACACTTCGTGTCATGTGTCGTGTCACGCGAGGGCCAATCTTGCCTGGTCAACCCAGAGCCGCCTGTCGGAATCGAACCGACGACCTGTTCATTACGAGCGAAATCCGTCACTTGCTCGATCTCGGCAGAGTCGCATGTCGCGGCCGTTTGTCCCGTCCACGAACGTCCGGGGCTGTCCACGCTCGTCCGATCCGGTTGTCACGCAGTTGGTCACGCACCGGTGGGACGGGGTCGACGCCCAGCAAGAGCGCCTACGCGCGCTACGACCCCAGTAGCACGCGATCTCGTGAGATCCGACCGGACCGCTGTCCGGCGGGGCACCGCCTATTGCCGGGAAAAGTGACACTCTCCTCTGTCATCGCCCGCCGGAATTACACCTGTCGCCAGTGCGAGCCGCCACGTACCTTCGCCCCGCGACCAGAGCTGTACGACGATCTCTCGTGGTGGTTTGACCCGCAGCAAGCACACCTGCGGGCCAATCGGCCGACCCGCGCCGGCCAATGATCCGGTTGCTTCAAGGTGCTGCACGGCGTGGGGACACCGGGGACACCACCGCTAGTGAGGTGTCCCCGGTGGATCATGGCTGTGACCTGGGTAAACGATCGTTGGGGGACAGTGGGGACACTTCGCCGCTCGCTACCGCGGCGGATTCCGCCCGTCCCCTTCACACCAGGCGTGGCGAGATCTTGCATCGATGGCGATCCTGGCGGCCGTTCTAAGGCGGCTTAATCCTCCCGGTCGGCAGCCATCGGCCTCCGCCTCGATAGGCGCTGACGTTGACGTCTGTGGCGCTACAGGCCGCCGTCAGCGATGGTGCCCAGGCGATCGAGTCCGACGGCGCCGCTGGCTGATGCTCGGGGTCTCGGCGAGTGGAGCTGACGGGGCTCGAACCCGTGACCCCCACACTGCCAGCGCGACGCACGGGGTCTCGCCGAATTCACCGGTGTTCGCCGGCCTCGCAGTTCGTCCATCTGGCAGTGACGCCGGGCCGCTAGCGATCGTTGTCAACGGCCAAGTTGTAGTCCCCGCTGGTGGCCAACTAAAAGTCCCCACCCCTCGGGTTGATCAGCGTTTTTTGGTGGTACCTCCTTGCTTGGTTCGG
>Ga0210378_10001857_pt1 | contig 10906 bp, 8 predicted proteins | sample PLM1_60_b1redo_FD_155465 | JGI IMG/M metagenome (GOLD analysis project Ga0210378, IMG submission 155465) | Groundwater sediment microbial communities from an aquifer in East River, Colorado, USA - PLM1_60_b1 redo | ecosystem: Environmental > Terrestrial > Soil > Riparian zone | place: USA: East... | reverse complement strand
CAGGGGCAGGAGCCGGACTACGGATCGCAGCCGCAGCCCTACGGCCGGCCGCCCCAGGAGCCGTACGGCCAGCCCCCGTCCGGCCAGCCCCCGTCCGGCCAGCCCCCGTCCGGCCAGCCCCCGTCCGGCCAGCCCCCGTCCTACAGCCAGCCTCCGTCCGGCCAGCCTCCGTCCGGACAGCCACCGTCCGGACAGCCACCGGCGTACGGGCAACCTCCCCAGTACGGCCAGGCCCCGTACGGCCAGACCCCGTACGGCCAGGCCCCGCCCTACAGCCAACCGCCGTACCAGCAGCAGTACCCGGCGCCGCCGTACGGCGGCGCGTGGGGTGCGCCGCCGGGCATCGGCCTGCCGCCAGGGGTGCGGCTCGCCTCCTACGGCCAGCGCGCCGCCGCGCTCCTGCTCGACGCGCTCTTCGGCTTCCTGCTCGCCATCCCCGGCATCGTGCTGATCATCATCGGCGCCGTGCGCGCGGAGGACCGCGGCAGCTTCGACGGCGTCTCGACCACGCTCATCGTCCTCGGGGCGTTGCTCGAGGTGGCCGCCGTCGTCGTGCAGCTCTGGAACCAGGGCTGGCGGCAGGGCGCCCAGGGCTGGTCCTGGGGCAAGCAGGTGTTGAGGATCAAGCTGCTGCGGATCGCCGACGGCCAGCCCCCGGGCGGCGGCGTCGGCCTGGGTCGCCTGCTGGTGCGCGGCCTGCTCGGCGGCGTCACCGGCGGCGTCTACACCGTGCTGACCTACCTGTGGCCGCTGTGGGACGAGCGCCGGCAGACTCTGGACGACAAGATCTTCTCCACCATCGTGGCGGAGGCGTAGGGCCGTCTAGCGAGGGCGCACGAGAAGGGCCTGGGCGCCCCGGCCGACCTCGCCGTCGCGGTCGGACAGCCTGCTGGCGGCCAGCCCGCCGCCGCTCGGCCCGATCGCGGTGACCGCGTCCAGGCAGACCCACTCCCCGCTCGGCGGCCGGAACAGGTGCACGGTCAGCTCCGTGTTGACGAACAACCACCGCTCCGGCGACAGCGCCGAGCTGATCCCGTTGCCGGAGTCGGCGGTGGCGAGGATCCGTTGCGTCGGCGTCGGCTCCTCGCCGTCGACCAGCGGGAGCCGCATCCGGCTCCACACGGCGGCCGGCCCGGGGTCGACGAAGTGGCCGCGCACCCAGCGCCACTCCATCGCCTGGAGGTAGCCGCCGGGCCACCGGCGGGGGTCCGGCCCGGACTCGGCCGGCAGCTCCGGCGGCGGCTCGCCCGGCGTCGCCACCTCGGCGGTATCGCCGAGCCGGTGCCACCAGCCGGTCGCCCGGGCCACCAGCCGGTCGCCGACCGCCAGCTCCGCCTCGGCGAGCTGCACGGACCGCCCCGGCCGCAGCAGCCGCGACCGCACCGCCAGCTCGGTCACCGGCACCGCGGCGAGCAGGTCCACCGAGACCCGGGCCAGCCAGCCGCCGGCCGGCAGCACCGACTCCAGCGCGCGCACCAGCAGCGCGGACGGCGGCCCGGCGTGCTGGTCCGTGTCCGCCCACGGCCCGACCGTGTGCTCCGTCGCCCGCACCACCCCGGGCCGCACCGGCAGGTAGAACGCTGTCACCCGCCGGACTGTACGGTCACGCCCCGACCGTTCTGGACAAGCGGAGCCAGCGGTAGCCGCGGCCGTCCACCTCGACTGCGGACAGGTCGGCCGGCGCCGGGTCGTACGGGCGGTCGGCGAGCTCGTCGACCGGGAAGCCGTCGGTCGCCTCGACCTGCCCGGCCAGGTCCACTGTGGACGGCGACTCGGCGAGGTTGAGCACGGCCAGCACCGACCCGGACGGGCCGTCGTACCGCAGCCCGAGCACCTGCTCGGACCGGGTGTCGAGCACCGCGCAGGTGCCGGTGCCGAACTCGGGGCACTCCCGCAGCACCCGGATCGTCCGCTCGAACCAGCTCAGCAGGGAGTCCGGGTCGCGCTGCTGGTCGCGCACGTTCACCACCGGGTAGCCGAAGTCGCCCTTGGCGACGACCGGCCGCACCGGACGGTCGGACGTGGTGAAGCCGCCCCGCGGCGCGTCCGCCCACTGCATCGGGGTGCGGATCGAGTCCCGCTGCTCGAGGGTCAGGTCGTCGCCCATCCCGATCTCCTCGCCGTACCGGATGACCGGGGTGCCCGGCAGCGAGAACTGCAGCACGTACGCGAGCGCGATCCGGCGTCGGTCGCCGCCGAGCATCGGGGCGAGCCGGCGGCGGATGCCCCGGTCGTAGAGCTGCATCTCCGGCTCCGGGCCGAACTGCGCGAAAACGTCCGCGCGCTCGCTCTCCTTCAGTCCGGACAGGTCGATCTCGTCGTGGTTGCGCAGGAAGGTCGCCCAGCTGCAGGCCGGCGGCAGCGCAGGGCTGGCCTCGATCGCGGTCACCACCGGGGTGGCCGACCCGCGGGCCAGCGCGAGGAACATCCGCTGGTTCTCGGCGAAGTTGAACATCATCTGCAGCCGGTCGCCGCGCGGCCCGAAGAACTCCAGCAGCTGCTCGCGCGGCACGTTCGCCTCGGCCAGCACTGCCCCGTCGCCGCGCCGCCAGCCGATGTGGTCGCGCAGGTCGTTGAGCCACTCGTAGTGCATGGTGCGCTCGCCGGTGTCGGGGTGCACCTCCTCGATGACGAACGGCGCCCCGTCCATCCGGAACCCGCTCACCCCGAGCTCCAGCCAGAAGGCGACCACCCGGCCGATCTCCTCCCGCACCGCCGGGTTCGACCAGTTCAGGTCGGGCTGGAACTCGTAGAAGCGGTGGTGGTACCAGAGGCCGGCCTCCTCGTCGTAGGACCAGGTGCCGCGCTGGTAGCCCGGGAAGACGACGCCCTCCTCCCGCTTCGGCGGCTCCGCCTCGGACCAGACGTACCAGTCCCGGTACGGGGAGTCGGGGCTGGACCGGGCCGACCGGAACCACGGGTGCTCGTCCGAGGTGTGGTTGACCACCAGGTCGATCATCACGCGGATGCCGCGGTTCTCGCACTGGTGCACCAGCTCGACGAAGTCGCCGAGCGAGCCGAGCCGTGGGTCGACGCCGTAGAAGTCGGCCACGTCGTAGCCGTCGTCCCGGCCCGGCGTCGGGTGGATCGGGTTGAGCCACAGCGTCGTGACGCCGAGCCGGGCCAGGTAGTCCAGCCGGCTCATCAGCCCGTGCAGGTCACCGACCCCGTCGCCGTTCGAGTCCTGGAACGTCTCGACGTCCAGGCAGTAGACGACGGCCTGCTGGTACCACCGTTCCGGCATGCGCGACTCCTACCCCCGCCGAGCGGGTAGCAGAACCTGCATGACGGTGCGGCGGGCCGACCGGCGGCTGGGGCTGCGGCTCGGGCTGGCGCTGGTGGCGACGTTCGGGCTCGGCCTGCTGTTCGTGCTGCTGGCCCTGCTGGTGCGGGCGAGGTGGAACCCGCTGATCCGACTCGACACGACCGTCGCCGACTCGCTGCACGCGTACGCGCTGCGCAACGACTGGCTGGTCACCGCGCTGGAGGTGGTCAGTCACGTCTTCGACCCGCTGGTCTTCCGCCTGGTCGCGACCGGTCTCGCGGTCTGGCTGCTGACGGCCGGGCGGAGCCGGCTCGCGGCCTGGACGCTGGTCACCACCTGGGGTTCCGCGCTGCTCGGGGCCGGACTCAAGCTGGTCGTCGGCCGGGCCCGGCCCGATCTCGTGGACGCCGTCTCGACCGCTCCCGGCCGGTCCTTCCCGTCCGGCCACGCGCTCGGCTCGGTGGTCGGCTGCGGGGTCCTGCTGTTGCTGCTCGGCCCGCTGCTGTCGCGGGCCTGGCGGGTGCTGGCGTGGGTCGCGGGCGGAGTGATCGTCCTGCTGGTCGGCTTCGCGCGAGTGGGGCTCGGCGTGCACTACCTCACCGACGTGGTCGCCGGCTGGGTGCTCGGAATCGCCTGGCTGGCCGTGACCGCGGTCGTCTTCGAGGCGTGGCGGCGGGACGTGGGCCTGCCGCCGTCTCCGGCCACGGAGGCGGAGCCCGAGTTGGCCGAGGGCGTGCCGGAGCCGGGCGTTGGGTAGTTGATCGGCATGACACGGACGTCGGTGGTCAGCGGGCTCCGGCTGCATCACGAGGGCCCGTCGGGCCACGTGGCGCTCAAGCAGGAGGTGGCCGGCGCCCTCCGCCGGCTCGCGCTTCCCGCCGTCCTGATCGCGGCGGCGGTGATCGGGATCGGGCTGCTGCTGACCCGGGTGCTGGACACCAGCTGGGTCGCCACCGAGGACCGCGAGCTGAGCGCGGAGCTCGCCGCCGGGAGGAGCAGCGACGGCAACGAGGTCACGTCGATCTTCACGCTGCTCGCCGAGACGCCGACGATCGTGGCGCTGACCGCGGTGGCCGCCGTCGTCTTCCGGCTCGCCTTCCAGCGCTGGCGCGAGTCGGTGATCGTGGTCTGCGCGGTGGTCGGCGAGACGCTGATCTTCTGGCTGACCACCCTGCTGATCGACCGGCAGCGGCCGCGGATCCCGCAACTGGACGAGGCGCCGCCGACCTCCGGCTTCCCGTCCGGACACACCGCGGCCTCGGTCGCCTTCTACGGCAGCGTCGCGCTCATCGTGCTCTGGCACACCCGCCGGGCCTGGCTGCGCTGGCTCGCGGTGGCACTGGCGATCGCGGTGCCGCTGGCGGTCGGCGCCAGCCGGCTCTACCGGGGCATGCACTACCCCACGGACGTGATCACCGGACTGCTGCTCGGCGCCGCCTGGCTGTCCACCGTCGGCATCCGGCTGCGACCCGAGCGCGACCGGCGCTGACCCGCGTCAGCTGCCGCCGACCGCCGCGGCGCTCCAGACCCGGACGACGTCCCGGACCGAGACGATCCCGGACACCTCCGGGCCGTCCAGCACCACCAGGTGCCGGAAGCCGCCGCGGCTCATCGCCTCCGCGGCCTGCTCCAGCGTCCAGTCCGGGGTGGCGAAGACCAGGTCGGCGGTGAGGTGGGCGCCGACCCGCTCCCGGTCCGGGTCGAGGCCGGCGCCGACGGCGCGCAGCACGTCCCGCTCGGTCAGGATCCCTGTCCCATTGCTTTCCGGGTCGAGCACCACCACCGCGCCGACGCCGCGGTCGGCCATCCGCCGGGCCGCCTCCCGCAGGGTGTGCTCCGGGCCGACCGTGAGGACGACCGTGCTCATCGCGTCGCGTACGCGCATCGCGACCTCCCTGTCCGAGAGGAGACCTGTCCGAGAGGAGACTCCAGTGCACTCATGGTCGGGCCGGTGGCCTCGCGGCCACAAGACCCGGGCGAGCGAGGACCGGCGCACACTGGTGGGGTGGCGGACGGGCCGGCGGGGGCGCCGGGGTCCGGGCGCCGGTGGACGCTCCCGGCGCTCGGCGTGGCCGTGCTGCTGCTCTTCGGTTACGTGCTGACGCACCGCTACCCGGCCCCGGCCGTGCCGGACGGTCCGGCGCCGACCGTGCCGGAGGTGCTGCGTCCCCCGTTCGGCAACGAGCTGCCGCGGATGACCGGCGGGCTCGGGGCCGGGCCGGCCGGGCTGCGGGCGCTGGTCGGCGGCACCTCGCCGGCCGTGCTGGACCTGCACACCGGCGAGCTGGACCGGCTCCGCAACCTTCCGCTGGCCGCCGGCGAGCAGGCGGCGCTGCGGCCGGTTCGCGGCGGGATGGTGGCGGACCTGACCGCGTTCAACGGGGTCAGCAGCCGCACGGTGCTGCTGCGCCCGGGGCAGCGACCCGTGCCGCTCGGCGTCGACGTCCGGGTCACGCCGCTGCGCACCGGCGGGCTGCTGGTCACCTCGTACGCACCGGGCCGGACGGTCGCCACGGTCCGCGACGCCGCCGGGGTCCGGCAGGCGGGGTGGAGCCTGCCCGGCCTGGTGGTCACGGCGAAGGACACCGAGGCCGGTCTGCTGGCAGGACAGTTCGCCACCCCGGGAAGCTCGGGCGCCGACATGGTGCTCCTCGACCCCCGCTCCGGCGCGGTGCGACGGCGGATCGCGCCGGAGCGGACCGCCGTCGCGGTCGGCGACACCGCGGTCGCGCACCTTCCGGCCGGCTGCGGCCTGGACTGCCCGCTCACGGTCACCGACGTGGCCAGCGGGCGGTCGCGCGACTATCCGACGCCGGATCAGGGACCTCCGGCGGCCGGCCGGTTCTCCCCGGACGGCCGGCGGCTCGCGCTCGCCGTCCCGGGCCAGTACTTCAGCGGCCGCCGCCTGGTCCGCCCCGGCTTCGTCGCCGTGCTCGACCTGGCGACTGGCGCGGTGGTCCGGACGCCGGGAGTCGAGACGCAGGCCGGGCGGACCGCGGACGTCGACTGGTCGCCGGACGGGCGGCTGCTGCTGCTCGCGGTCTGGTCCGCGGACCGCGCCGAGGTCGGGCTGTGGTCGCCGGACCGGCCGGCCGCGCCGGTGGTCCGGCTGGCGACGCAGCCGCCGGGGGACTACCGGTCCGGCTCCGTGACCGTGCTGCCCTGACCGCGCGCCACACTGGGGGCGTGCCGCCGACCCATCAGGTGACCAACCAGCCGCCGCCGCTGGTCGACCACGACGTCTACGCCGGCGACCTCGCCCTCGTCGAGGCCGTCCGCCGGCACGGCGCGGAGACCGCCGCGCTGCGCGATCTCGGCCGGCTCGCCGGGACTGCCGAGGCGCAGCGGTGGGGCGCGGAGGCGAACGCCTCCCCGCCGGTGCTGCGCACCCACGACCGGTACGGGCGCCGCCTGGACGAGGTGGACTTCCACCCGTCCTGGCACCGGCTGCTCAGCGAGGCGGTCGGGCACGGGCTGGCCGGCGCGCCGTGGGCCGCGGGCCCGGCGGACCCGGCCGCCCACGTCGCCCGGGCCGCCGGCTTCCTGGTCTGGTCGCAGGTGGAGTCCGGGCACGGCTGCCCGGTCTCGATGACGTACTCCGTCGTCCCGGCGCTGCGGGCCGCGCCGGACCTCGCCGCCGCGTACGAGCCGGGGCTGACCGCGCCGGCGTACGACCCGGGCCTGCGGCAGCCGGCCGCGAAGGCGGGACTGCTGGCCGGGATGGGGATGACCGAGAAGCAGGGCGGCTCGGACGTGCGGGCCAACACCACCCGCGCGGTCGACGCCGGCGACGGGACCTGGCGGCTGACCGGGCACAAGTGGTTCTGCTCGGCGCCGATGTGCGACCTGTTCCTGGTGCTGGCCCAGGCCACCGCCGCTGACGGGCGTGGCGGGCCGACCTGCTTCCTGGTGCCGCGGGTGCTGCCCGGCGGGGAGCGGAACCCGTTCCGGCTGCAGCGGCTGAAGGACAAGCTCGGCAACCGGTCCAACGCCTCGTCGGAGGTGGAGTTCGAGGACACCGTGGGCTGGCCGGTCGGGTCGGAGGGGCGCGGGATCCCCACGATTCTCGAGATGGTGCGGATGACCCGCCTGGACTGCGTGCTGGGCAGCGCCGCGCTGCAGCGGGCGGCGCTGGCGCAGGCCGTGCACCACGCCACCCACCGGTCCGCGTTCGGCGGGCCGCTGCGGGACAAGCCGCTGATGGCCGCGGTGCTGGCCGACCTCGCGCTCGAGTCCGAGGCGGCCACCGCGCTGGCGATCCGGCTGGCCGCGGCGGTGGACGCCGGGGAGACCGACCTCGGCCGGCTGGCCACCGCGGTCGGCAAGTTCTGGGTCTGCAAGCGGGCGCCGGTCGCGGTCGGGGAGGCGCTGGAGTGCCTCGGGGGCAACGGGTACGTCGAGGAGAGCGGGCTGCCGCGGCTGTATCGGGAGGCCCCGCTGAACTCGATCTGGGAGGGCTCCGGCAACGTCATCGCGCTCGACGTGCTCCGGGCGCTGACGCGGGAGCCGGCCGCGGTCGCCGCGGTGCTGGCCGAGGCCGAGTCGGCGGCCGGCGCGGACTCCCGGCTGGACACCGCGGCCAAGCGGCTGCGGGCGGAGCTGGGCGACACCGGAGGCTCCGCCGGTCTGGAGGCGCTGGCCCGGCAGGTGGCGACCCTGATGGCGCTGGTGCTGCAGGGCTCGCTGCTGGTCCGGCACGCGCCGGCCGCGGTGGCGGACGCCTTCTGCGCCTCGCGCCTGGGCGACGGCGGGCCGGGGCCGGTCTTCGGTGCGCTGCCGTCCCGCGTGGACACGGCCGCGCTGGTGGACCGGGCCGCACCCACCAGGTAGGTGGCGCCCGGCCGGAAGCCGGCCCGCAGCGGCTAGTCGCGGCCGGTGCGGCGCTGCGACAGCGGGATCACGTCCGCGCCCTCGGAGACCGCGTGCGCGCGGACGCTGGTGCTCCACAGCGCCGGGCCGATCCGGTCGGCCGGCAGCGGCGGGAAGAAGTGCTCGCCCTGGCCGGCGTGGCAGCCGAGCGAGACCAGCGTGGCGCGCTGGATGGCGCCGGTGACGCCCTCGGCGACCACCTGCAGGTCGAGCGCCTGGGCGATCTCCAGCGTGCCGCGGACCACGGCGGCGTGCTGCGGGGAGCTGAGCAGCTTCTCGGTGAAGCCGGCCGCGATCTTCACCTCGTGCACCGGCAGCCGGGCCAGGTGCGACAGCGAGCTCCAGCCGCTGCCGAAGTCGTCCAGCGCGAGCCGGACGCCGAGGTCGCGCAGCTCGTCCAGCACCCGGTCGACCACCGCCAGATGGCTGACCACCGAGGTCTCGGTGATCTCCAGGGTGAGCCGGGCGGCCGGCACCCGGTGCCGGGACAGCGCGGCGGCGACCTCGCCGGGAAAGTCGCGGTCGAGCAGCGTGCGCGGGGAGACGTTGATCGCCACCGGGACCCCGATCCCGTGCCGGGTCCAGTCCGCCGCGCTGCCCAGCGCGATGTCCAGCACCCGGCGGGTCAGGTCCGGCAGCAGGCCGGCGTGCTCGACCACCGGCAGGAACTCCTCCGGCGGAAGCTGGCCCCGGGCCGGGTGATGCCAGCGGACCAGCGCCTCGGCGGCGATGGCCTCGCCCGTGTGCAGGTCCAGGATCGGCTGGTAGACCAGGTCGAGCTGGTCCATGTCCTGCAGCGCCGAGCGCAGCTCGCTGGCCAGCACCAGCCGGCTGACGCTGCGGAGGTCCCGCTCCGGCGCGTAGAAGTCGATCCGGCCGACCGAACCGTGCACCGCGTGCAGGGCGACGCCGGCCTGCCGGAGCAGCTCGTCGAGCGGCACGCTGCCTCGAGGCGCGTACGCGATTCCGGCGACGCCGCTGAGCGTGAGCGCCGTGCCGCCGATCTCGGCCGGGCTGGCCACCGCGCCGAGCAGCGCGTCCGCCCGGTGCGAGGCCTGCGCGGGGTCGGTCAGCTTCGGCAGCAGCACCACGAAGTCGTCGCCGTCCAGCCGGGCGACCAGCTCGCCGGGCATCACCGCCGCGGCCAGCCGGCGGGCGGCGTGCCGCAGCACGGCGTCGCCGGCCGCGTGGCCGAGGGTGTCGACGATCTCGCGGAAGCCGCTGATGTCGATCAGCAGCACCGCCGCGTCCACCTGGGACCCGGCGGCCGCGGCCAGCGGGTCCGCACCCTCGGCGAGCAGGCCGGCGCGGTTGAGCAGGCCGGTCAGCGGGTCGTGCGTCGCCTCGTGCCGGGCGGTCGCGTGCCGGGCCGCGTTCACCAGCGCGGAGTGCAGCTCGGCAGCCACCGCGCCGAGCATCGCCTGCTCCCGGTCGCTCAGCCGCACCGCCGCGGAGAACCGGAGCCGCAGGACGCCGAGCGGCGCGCCCTCCGGGCCGACCGTCCGCTCGACCCGGTGGCCGTCGTCCCGGGCCGGCGCGGACTCCGCCGGCCCGTCGTACGCGATGCCCTCCTCGTCACCGCGCACCAGCCGGCCGTCCTCGGCGAGCTCGACCTCCGCGCCGTTCGCGCCGAAGCGCCGGGTCGCCTCGGCGACCGCCCGGGCCAGCACGACCCGCTCGTCCAGGTCGGCCAGCGCCCGGGTCGCGTCCAGCAGGCCCTGCCAGGACTCCCGCTCCTCCCGGCCGCGCAGCCGCCCCTCGTACGCCTGGCGGAGGCAGAGCAGCAGCGGCGGCAGCACCAGCAGGATGCGCGGGTCGAACCGGGCCAGGGTCACCGCGACCAGCGCGGCCGCCACGTTCCCCAGTTGGCCGAGCAGCTTGATGGCGAAGCCGCTGCGGTAGACGCCCAGCGCGGAGCGGCCCTGCGACAGGCCCACCGCGGCCGCGGTGCCGATTGCGGTGAGCTGGCCGTAGACGACCGCGGCGAGCACGACGACCACCAGGTCCACCGGCCGGGCCAGGTCGAGCTGCGGACCCCGCAGGAGCGCGACGAGCGCGACCACCGCGGCCGCCGCCACCGTGTCCATCGACGCGTTGAAGACGGCCTTCACCGGCTCGCGGCGGTGCCGGATGAACTTCGTGCCGCAGCCGACGGCGATGGCCGGGACAACCCAGGCGAGTGGCAGCAGCGCGAGCCCGAGGACCACGGCGACCTCGGTCCAGCCGATCAGAACGGTCTGGCTGCCCACCCGCATCGGAAACCACGCGAGGCCGGCGAGCACGAACATCGCGACGCAGACGCCGAACTGCCACCAGACCGGATCCGGCCCGGCGATCGCCAGCGGCAGGCTGACCGCGACGGACGTGACCGCGGCCGCCGCCATCGAGACCACCAGCACCCACACCGACCGGGGCAGGCCGGTGCGCGCGCTCACGCTCGAGGTGGTGCCGGTCACGGTTCGCTCCCTAGGCCGGACTCAGAGCGATCGTAGCCGGCCGGACTCACCCAGACACAGGTCCGTGGGTGCAGATCCCCCAACCGGGGACAGCGGGGTGTGCGTCGGTCCCTCCGCCCTTGGTCCCGCCGTGTCGGTTCCGCGGCCGGCTCACCCCGGCCGCTCGGGGCCGCGTCAGCCCCAGTTGTCGCCGTCGAGACGCATGTCGCGCACCTCCTCCTCGTGGACGCGGGACGGTCGGGCAGGGTGGGCGCTCAGCCCCAGTTGTCGCCGTCGAGACGCATCGCGGGCACCTCCTTCTCGACCCGGACCTGGT
>Ga0210378_10001856_pt1 | contig 10911 bp, 10 predicted proteins | sample PLM1_60_b1redo_FD_155465 | JGI IMG/M metagenome (GOLD analysis project Ga0210378, IMG submission 155465) | Groundwater sediment microbial communities from an aquifer in East River, Colorado, USA - PLM1_60_b1 redo | ecosystem: Environmental > Terrestrial > Soil > Riparian zone | place: USA: East... | reverse complement strand
CGGAGTACCCGGAGTTCTCCCCTGACGCGCTGCGGCTGCTGTTCACCGGCGAGATGATCTACCCCTGGATATTCGACACCGATCCGGCGCTGACGCCGCTGCGCGAGGCCGCGCACCTGCTCGCCGCGCGCGCCGACTGGCCGCCGCTGTACGACGCCGCGGCGCTGCGCAACTGCGAGGTGCCGTGCGCGGCCTCGGTGTACGCCGAGGACATGTACGTCGAGCGGGAGCACGCCGAGGCGACCGCCGCCCTACTGCCCCGCATGCGGGTGTGGCTGACCAACGAGTACGAGCACGACGGCCTGCGCACCAGCGACGAGCGCGTGCTCGACCGGCTCATCGCACTGGCTCGCGGACTGGCGTGAACTGGTCGCTACCGGCGGCGAGCCGGCTCTTGCGGACGCCGTAGACGAAGTACAGGGCGAGCCCGGCGACCCTCCACACCAGGAAGCGGGCCTAGGTCGGCAGGGTGAGGTTCAGCCGGCTCTACAGGGCCAGCTGCCGAGCCAGCCCCACTACGCGCGGTACCTCCTTGGCCGCCGCGGTCACGTTCGTCGCCGGCGTCGTGGTGAACGTGAGGACGTAGACGGTCTGCTTGCCGAGCCAGCCGACCTCGATCTGGGCGCCGTCACCGGACTCGCCCGCCACCACCCGGCTGTAGGCGGCCTTGCCGAGACCGGTGACCGTCTTCGCACTCTCCGGCTGGTAGTCGGCGCGGAACGCCTCCACGTCGGTCTCGGCGCCCGCCGCGCCCTCGATGTCCGCCGGCGGCTCCACTGGCATCCTCGACAGCGTGAGGTCAGGCGCGCTGAACCCGATCCGCTGCAGCACGCACACCTGCTCGGCACCCGCCTCGCCGCTGGCCGCCGCCACCTCGAACCGGACCCCGATCGCGCTGGCGACCCGGTCGTAGTTGAGCTTGCGGCACAGCCCACCGGCGGTCGAGGCCGGCGGCACCTCCCGCAGCGGGGACGGCGACACGGACGGGCTCGCCTCAGCCGCCGGCTCGAACGACGCTTCGTCGGAGACGTCCGCGTCACGGTTGTGGCTGGCTTTCGCGCCGCCATCCGACGCCCCGGTGCAGGCGGCGAGTGCGCCGAGAAGTGCTAACGCCACCCCCGCGACTGCTGAACGGCCACTCATCGAGCGCGCTCCCCTCTCGGTGCCCACGGCGGTCCTGGGTCCTGTGAGCGCCCATCATCACCCATCCGCGCCAACGACGTCGACGCAGGAGGCGAGTTCGCGAATCGCCGCTGGTGGGAGGCCCCGATCGAGGCTTTCGTGCACCAGATGGGCCATTGTGTAGCCGGGATCCTCTCCCAGCGCGCGGTCGGCGCAGATCCGCGCGAGGGTGCCGTCGCCGCGGGCGTAGGCGTACAGGGCGAGCAGCGTGGCGGGTGAGGCCGCGTACGGCGGCAACGCAGAGCGGGTCAGCTCGCGCCACAGCCCTTCGGCGGCGTCGGCGAGGGGCCCGTCCAGCCAGCGCAGGCAGGCATCCCGCACCTCGACCTCGCCGAGCGCCACACAGAACCGGGCCACCTCGTCGCCGTCGAGGGGGCGATCCGCCTCGACCCGGGAACGGATCGTTGCCTCGATCGCGCCGAGGACGTTGGTCCGCTCGATGGCCGGCACTGGCCGATCCGCGAGCCGGCGCTCGGCCGCGGCGAACCGTTCCCGCCGCTCGCCGTCGTCGACCCGAGCGACCGGGGCCACGGTGGCGACGAGATCGTCCCGGTTCTGGTGGACCACCTGCCCGTCGGCCACCGTGGCCGCTACCAGAAGGCTCGGCGCCTCCCTAGGCACCGGACGCCCTTCCGGCGGGCAGCAGTCCGGCTCGTCGCACACGTAGGACCACCAGCGGCCGTCGTGGACGCAGAGCAAGTCCCGCACGCCAATGCGGGCGGCCGCCAGCGCGGCGTCGATCACGCCGGCCAGCTCGGGCCGGGGCAACGTGCCGTCGGGCGCCGGCTCCTCGGTGAGGATCAGGACGATGGCCGCGCTGGCCCGGGCGGTGCGGAGGTGGTCGGCGACGAGCGCGGCGAGGTCGGGCTCGGACGCGCGGGCGGGCAGGTCGAAGCGGAGTGACACGCAGACCCGGCTGCGACGGCCGCGCAGGCCGATCGCCACCACACTCTCGCGCGGATGGAAGCCCAGCAGGTGCGGGACGGCGGCCACGATCTCCTCGGGGCCGCCGAGCCGGACGCGGGTGGTGGGTGCGGACGGGGCGGGGATGTTCGGCATGGCACCGATCGTGTCCAGCCAGCGGGCCGGTGCCGAGACAGCGGGCCCGATCTGTGGACGGCGGTGCCCCTGTGGAAAGCCGGCGCCGCGGCACAGCGAGCTGTGCTAAGCGCTCGTGCAGCGTGCCCGGCCGCGCTAGGCGGGTGCCGCTAGTGCAGCGTGCCGGCGCGCCAGCTCCGGGCGGCGCGGGTCAGCGAGTCGGCGCAGGCCCGGTTCCGGCCCGCGCGCCGCAGCTCGTCGGCCCCGGCCTCGCCGTCCTCGGCCAGGTGTTCGCGCCCGGCGGCGACAACGCGGAAGAACGCCGCGCCGCGTTCCAGCGCTACCGCCAGGTCACCGCCGTACACGCCGGTGAGGACCGCGTCGGCCAGGCCGGCGACGGCGTCCAGGTCGGCGTCGTCGTGCACGCCGGCCACGACCTCGTCGACCGGGGCGAGACCCCGTCCGGCGCGGTAGAGCCGGGCGACCTCTTCGCCGTTGTTGGTGCACCAGGTGCGGAGCAGGTAGAGGGTCCACAGGGCGCCGGGCAGGCTGTCCGGGCTGGCGTCGCGCCACAGCTCGGCCAGCGTCTCCAGCCCGACCGTCTCGGCGAGGTGCACGACGCGGTCGGCGGACGCCTGCTCCTCGCCGGGCGCGCGCCCGGCCCCGACCACGGCGAGCGCAGTGGCATGCGCCAGCTCCATGCGGGCGTGCGGCTCGCCCTGCGCGACGCCCACTGCCAAGCGCTCGACATCGGCTGCCAGCACTGGGCGAGGCGTGCGTGTGTGTTCGGTCACGGGACACCTCGCTTCAATTCCGCGCCCGACACCCGGGCGCTGTCCTCCTCGGCGGCCGCGCGTGCGGGCTGCCGGTGACCGGGCTGTGGAGCGGGCGGTCGCGCTGGGCGGGCCCTCCGGTCGGCGGTTGACCTCCAGGGTAGGCAGACGCGGCCATTTCCGCCGCACTTTGCCTCCGGTGCCCGCACGGAATAGGCGCGCGGCAGGTACCGTTGTGCCCAGCGCTGGCTCGATCCAGGCCCCCGGTCCCAACTAAGTCGCCGCGAGCGACCTTCCGCCGAGAGGCGACCCGGCGGGTCGGCGTCACAGGGCCGCTCCGTCTTCGGACGGGGCGGCCCTTGTTAGAGGGTGGGATTTCCACAGCCGCCTGCCGGTCGGTGTGTGCCGGGTGCGTCGCCTCGCTACGGTGACACCCGTGGCTCAACAGGAGACGGTGCTCACGCCGGCGACGGTGCACCTGCCGCGGCGGTACGCCGGGCCGCTGCGGGCGCTCGGCCTGCGCCTGATCGTGGCGCTGTCTCTGGTCTTCGTCATCGTTACGGTGGTCTATTCGGACCGGGAGGGTTACCGGGACGTCAACGAGGACGGCATCAGCCTGCTCGACGCGTTCTACTACGCGGTGGTCACGCTCTCCACCACCGGTTACGGCGACATCACCCCGGTGTCGCCGACCGCCCGGTTCGTGAACGTGGTGATCATCACGCCCGCCCGGGTGATGTTCCTCATCATCTTGGTCGGGACAACCCTTGAGGTGCTCACCGAGCAGTACCGCACCAACATCCGCCTGACGCGGTGGAGGAAACGCATGAAGGACCACATCGTCGTCTGCGGATACGGCACCAAGGGGCGCAGCGCGGTCAACGCCCTGCTCGAGAGTGGGGTCGACAAGGAGCACATCCTGGTCGTCGAACGCGACCCGGCCGCGATCCGGCAGGCCACCGCCGCCGGGCTCGTCGCCATCGAGGGGTCCGCCACCCGCGCCGCCATCCTCACCGAGGCGCACGTGCAGCGCGCCAAGGCGGTGATCGTCGCCGCGCACACTGACGAAGCCGCGGTGCTGATCACACTGACCGCACGGCAACTCACCAAGGGCAAGGTGCGGATCGTCGCCGCCGCCCGCGAGGCAGAGAACGCGCCGCTGCTGAAGCAGAGCGGCGCACACCAGGTCATCGTGTCGTCCGCGACCGCCGGCCGGCTGCTTGGCATGTCCACGTCCGCGCCGCCGATCATCGACGTGGTGGAGGATCTGCTCACTCCGGGTGAGGGCATGGCGCTCGCCGTGCGGTCGGCCACCCGGGACGAGCTGGGAAAGTCGCCACGGGATCTCGACGACGTCGTGATCGCGATGGTCCGCCGTGGCCGGGTGGTCCAGCTCGGCGACCGCGACACCGACAAGCTGGAGGTTGGCGACATGGTCGTCTACGTACGCGACGACCGTCCGCAACCCAGTTCGCTGCCGTCGTGAGGCGCCCGACGCGGTGACGGACCCAACAGCCGGCGACCTGCGGGTACGCGCAGAGGCAGTGCTCCGGGCACTCGCCGGCCACAACGCTACGCTCCGTGACGACCAGTGGCGGGCGATCTCTGCGCTCGTCTCCGACCGGTCCCGGGCCCTGGTGGTGCAGCGCACCGGGTGGGGCAAGTCGGCGGTGTACTTCGTCGCTACCGCGTTGCTGCGGGCAGACGGCGCCGGGCCCACCGTGATCGTCTCGCCGCTGCTCGCGCTGATGCGCAACCAGATCGCGGCGGCCGAGCGGGCCGGGATCCACGCCGCCACGATCAACTCCACCAACGCCGAGCAGTGGGCCGACGTGCGCGGCGCCGTGGCGCGCGGCGAGGTCGACGTGCTGCTCGTCAGCCCGGAACGCCTCAACAATCCCGACTTCCGGGACACCGTGCTCCCGGAACTCGCCGCCACCAGCGGCCTGCTCGTGGTGGACGAGGCGCACTGCATCTCCGACTGGGGCCACGACTTCCGGCCGGACTACCGCCGGCTGCGCCAGCTCATCGGCGAGTTGCCTACCGGTGTGCCCGTCCTGGCCACCACCGCCACGGCGAACGCCCGGGTCATCACCGACGTCGCCGGCCAGCTCGGTGACGATCCGCTGGTGCTGCGTGGCGCGCTCGACCGGGAAAGCCTGCGCCTCGGCGTCGTGCGGCTCCCCAGCCACGCCGAGCGGCTCGGCTGGCTGGCTGAGCACCTCGCCGATCTGCCCGGATCCGGAATCATCTACACGCTGACCGTCGCCACGGCCGGCGAAGTCGCCGACTACCTGCGCGAACACGGGTACGAAGTGGCCGCGTACTCCGGTCAGACCGACACCGCAGAGCGCATGGCCGCCGAGGAGGCGCTACTCCAGAACAAGGTCAAGGCGCTGGTCGCCACGTCCGCCCTGGGCATGGGGTTCGACAAGCCCGATCTCGGCTTCGTGGTCCACCTCGGCGCGCCGCAGTCGCCGGTGGCGTACTACCAGCAGATCGGGCGCGCGGGGCGTGGCGTCGAACGTGCCGACGTGGTGCTGCTGCCCGGCCGCGAGGACGAGGATATCTGGCGGTACTTCGCCTCCCTCGCCTTCCCCGGCGAGCTGCAGGTCCGAGCGGTGCTGGCCGCTCTCGGTGCCTCCGATCGTCCACTGTCGACGGCCGCGCTGGAGACGCGGGTCGACCTGCGGCGCGCGCGCCTGGACATGATGCTCAAGGTCCTCGACGTGGACGGTGCGGTCCGCCGGGTCAAGGGTGGCTGGACCGCCACCGGCGAGCCGTGGGCCTACGACGGCGACCGGTACGCCCGGGTGGCTGGGGTGCGCGACGCCGAGCAGGACGCGATGCGCGCGTACGTCGCCACGACCGGCTGCCGGATGGAGTTCCTGCGCCACCAGCTCGACGATCCCGGCGCGGCGCCGTGCGGCCGGTGCGACAACTGCGCCGGTGCCCCGTACGCCACGACCGTCTCCGCCAGCGCCGTCAGCACCGCCCGCCAGCGGCTCGACCGGCCCGGCGTCGTCGTCGAGCCCCGCGCGCTGTGGCCCACGGCGATGGCGGCGCTCAGTGTGCCGCTCTCGGGAAAGATCCCGCCCGGAGAGCAGGCCGCGCCCGGACGCGCGCTGGCGCGCCTCTCGGACATCGGCTGGGGCACGCGCCTGCGCCCACTCTTCGCGCCCATGGCTCCCGACGACTGGCCGGAGGACGCGCGCCGGCCTGGTGACGGGCCGGTGTCCGAGGAGGTTCTCGGCGGGGTCGTCCAGGTGCTCGCCACGTGGGGTTGGGAGCGGCGCCCGGACGCGGTGGTCTCGATCGCGTCGCGGTCCCGCCCCGAACTAGTGGCGTCGTTGGGCGCCGGTATCGCCCGGATCGGCCGGCTCCCCTACCTCGGCGCGCTGGTCTCGAACGGCCACCCGCCGGGCGGGCGGGCGAACAGCGCGCAGCGGCTCGCCTCCGTCCACGACGCGTTCGTCCTGCCCGATGACCTCGCCGCGCGCCTCGCCGAGCTGGACGATCCGGTGCTGCTGCTGGTCGACGACCGGGCGGATACCCGCTGGACGCTCACCGTTGCCGCCCGTCTGCTACGCCGCGCCGGCGCCGGTGCGGTGCTCCCCTTCGTCCTCGCCCTGGAGGCCTGATGCGGTACGCGGTCGGACTGCCCAACGTCGGTGCCTTCGGCGATCCCGCGCTCCTGGTTGACCTCGCGGTCAGCGCCGAGGAGGCCGGCTGGGACGGCTGCTTCGTCTGGGACCACCTGCTGTACCACCAGCCCGACTGGCCGGTGGCCAACCCGGTCGTCGTCACCGCCGCGATCGCCGCACGCACGTCGCGGATCCGGTTCGGGGTGATGGTCAACGCGGTCGCGCGCCGGCACGTCGGCCAGCTCGCGGCCGAGGCCGCCACGCTCGACGCCCTGTCCGGCGGCCGGCTGGTCTTCGGCGCCGGCCTCGGCTCATTCACCGACGAGTGGACCCACTTCGGCGACGACGCCGACCCGCGGCTCCGGGCCGACCGGCTCGACGAGGGACTCGCCGCCATCAGCGCGCTGTGGTCCGGCGAACCGGTGAGCTTCGACGGCGACCACGTCCACGTCCACGCCGTCCGGATGCCGCTGGCACCGGTGCAACGCCCGCGGGTGCCGGTCTGGTGCGGCGGGACCTGGCCGGCGAAGCGCCCGTTCCGGCGCGCGGCGCGGTGGGACGGCGTGATGCCCACGCACCGCGAGTACGGCCTCGGCCAGACCATGCCGCCCTCGGAGTTGGCGGCCGTCGTGGAGTACGTGCGGGAGCACCGTGACCCCGCGGCGGGACCATTAGACGTCGTGCTGGAGGGGTGGACCGAGCCGGGCGGCACCGTTCCTGATGGCTACGTCGAGGCTGGCCTGACGTGGTGGGTCGAGGCGCTGGGCTGGTGGCGCGGCGACCTGGACGCCGCACGGGCTCGGATCGCCGCCGGCCCGCCCCTCTAGCGCCGGCCCGCCCCTCTAGCGCCGGTCCGGCCGTCAGCGGCAGGTGGCGAGCATGTCGCGCAGGGCGGCCACGTCGGATTTCGTCAGCGGTAACTGGTACTTCTTCACCGGACGCAGGTAGGCGACGGCGTACGCGCACTGGTACGCGCGCTTCGGCCGCCACGCGCTCGGCCCGAGGTCGCCCTTGGAACGGTTCGAGCTGGCGTCCACGGCCTGCAGGTTGTCGGGGTCGTTGGCAAAGTTGAGCCGCCGCTGCGCCGGCCACGATTTCGCCCCCGCCGCCCAAGCCCGGGCCAGCGGCACGATGTGGTCGATGTCGAGCTTGCCGGGCACGGTGATCGTGGCGCCGGTGTACGGCGAGGACCAGCTGCCGCCGATCACCTTGCAGTCGCGGGTGCCGGCCTTGAAGCGGACGGTGCCGGGTTTGCCGTCGCGGCGCAGGATGTCGTTGCGGGTGTCGCAGCCGTTGCGGGCCCCCGTGATCCCGACGCCCGCGTCACTCCAGGCGTCGCCGAACTTCTCGCGCTCATACGACGGATCCTTACCCGGGATCGTGCGCACCGGGATCGTCGCCAGATCGGCGCGGGCACGGGCGACCGCTTGGCGGTCCGAGGCCTGGGTGCCGCCGCCCGGCACGGGAGCGCCCGGCGTGGCACTCGCCGACGGTCCGGACTGGCCGACGGTAGGCAGCTCGCTGGCATCGCAGCTGGTCAGCGCTGCAAGAGCCACCACCACAACCGCTACAGTGGAGCATCGGCGCTTCAAGTTTGCCTCCAGCTTGCCAGCACGGACCCCGAACGATACGAGATATGTTCCCTGGCAATGGATGCGGGCAGGCCTGTTCCATTGAGGACGGCTCCTGACCTGGCACAATGTGCGTCTCAGAGTTCGAGGAGCGTCCCGTCGTCCGGAATCTCCACACCGGCAGCAGTGATCGCGGCGCGCTCGGGCGAGGCGGCGTGCTGGGCCGGGTTGGTGTTGTTGAGGTGCGTGTAGAGCCGGCGGGCGCCCGGGTGATGGCCCAACGCCACGAGGCTGCCGCCCTCCCCCGCGATCGGCAGATGCCCCATCAGCGCCTGTCCGGTAAGCGCGGGCGGGCGACCGGTCGCATCCGTCATCTCGTCCGGGCCGTAGAACGTGCCGTCGACGATCACGCAGTCGACGCCCGCGACCACCTCGTCGAAGCCGTCCGGCCAGCTCGCCAGGCACGGCGCGTACAGGAGGGCGCCGCCCGTCACGGTGTCGGCGATCCGGTACGCCACCACCCACGGCCCCGCCTCTTCCAGACCTGCTGCGTACCGGGGCCGCTTGGCGCTGATCGGCAGTGCGGTGACGCTCAACCGACCGTCGTCGAGAGTGAACGCCTCGCCGGGGGTGACCTCGTGCCACGCCCAGCTGCCGTACGGATCGAGCACGCCCTTGATCGGGAATCCGGTGGCCAGACCGGCGAGCACCGCTCCTGGCGCCCACACGGACAGCCCGCTCCCCTCGCGCAGCATGACCAGCCCCAGGACGTGATCGAGTTCGGCGGTCGTGAGCAGGGCCCCCCGCAACGGACTGTCACGCCGACCCGGGCCCGGCGCCAGCTCCGGGGTGGCCAGCAGCTGGGCGCGGATGTCTGGCGAGGCGTTGACCAGATACCACGACTCCCCGCCGCCGCTGATCGCCAGGCAGTCCTGGCTACGGCTGGGGCTCGAACCGTCCCGCGTGGAACGGCAGGAGTCGCAAGCGCAGTTCCATTGCGGGGCACCGCCGCCTGCCGCGGTGCCGAGGATCCTGACCTTCACGCGCCGCCCCCGCCGGTCGGCGTACCGCCACTCACCACCGGACCGGGGCCCGCGTCGCCGCCGACCGCCGCGCCACCGACTCGGCCGATCCGGCGCGGGATGATCTGGGTGGCCCACTGCGCCGGGGCAGGCGCCGGGCCGGTGTTCGCCGCCGCGAGGGCATCGTCGATCAGGCCACGGTTGGGCGAGAGCCCACATACCGGATCTGTCGCCGCGGCGTCCCCGGTGAGCTGGTACGCCTGGCAGCGGCAGCCGCCGAAGTCGACCTCCTTCTGCGGGCAGCTCTGGCAGGGCTCGGGCATCCACGCCGTCCCACGGAACCGGTTGAACGACTCCGACTCGTACCAGATCTCCTTGAGCGACCGGTCCTTGACGTTCTCCGGGTTCAGATCCGGGATGACCGAGGCCACCGGGCACGGCGCGACCTCGCCGTTCGGCGCCACCGTGAGCTGCCGGCTCCCCCAGCCGTTCATGCACGGCTTCGGCCGGTCGGCGTGGTAGTCGGCGACGATGTAGACGATCGTCATCTTGTCGGCGAGCCGCCGCCGGGCTTCTGCGGCGACAGCCTGTGCATGGTCGAGCTGCTCCCGGCTCGGCATCAGCGCGTTGCGGTTGAGCAGCCCCCAGCCGTAGTACTGGGTGTTCGCCAGTTCGAGCCGGTCCGCGCCCATCTGCTCGGCCAGGTCGATGATCTCGGCTATCCGGTCCAGGTTGCCGCGGTGCAGCACCACGTTGACGGTGAGCGGTAGGCCGAGTTGCTTCACGACGGCCGCGGCGGCGAGCTTGCGGTCGTGACCGCGCACTCCCGCGATCGCGTTGGCGCTCACCGGATCGGCGTCCTGAACGCTGATCTGGACGTGGTCGAGTCCCGCCTCGGCGAGCACCGTTCCGGTCTCCTTGGTGAACGAGAGCGCGGCGGTCACCAGGTTGAGGTAGAGCCCGAGGCCGTGCGCGTGGGCCACCAGTTCGCGCAGGTCAGAGCGGGCGAGCGGCTCTCCGCCGGACAGGTGAAGTTGGAGCACGCCGAACTCGCGCGCCTGGCTGAAGACATCGGCCCATTGTTCGGTGGTCAACTCGTCCCGGTGCGCATCGAGGTTCACCGGGTTCGAGCAGTACGCGCAGTGCAGCGGGCAGCGGTAGGTCAGCTCGGCGAGCAGGCCGAGTGGCGGGCTGACGGCGTGCTCACTCATGTGCTACCTCCGCGTCTTTGCTCGCAGCGTCCGTGGCCGCTTCGACGAACCGACGTTCGGCCAGGCGGGTAAGCAAGGTCAGGATGTCGTCCGGTTCCACACCCTCGTACTCCCGGGCGAGCGCTGCGGCGATCTCGACGACAGTGGTGGCCCCGTCGCAGCGGGCCAGCACGTCCGCCGCGGTCTCGTTCGGCACCAGGACGCCCTCGGGGTAAAGCAGCACCCGCTGCCCGCGCGCGGCGTCGAAGACCAGCCGGACGCCGCGACGGAGCCGGGGACGGGACTCGGCGGTCATCACCGCCACGGTCATACCGCCCCGCTGACCTGGCCGAACGTCTTCTCCCGGCAGGCCAGGTCGATCGCGTCGAGCATGCTCCAGAGCACGTCGCACTTGAACTTCAGCGCCGCGATCGCCGCGTCCTGCTGTTCTCGGGTGGTGCAGTACTCAACGACGAGGTCGAGCGCCTTGA
>Ga0210378_10001854_pt1 | contig 10916 bp, 8 predicted proteins | sample PLM1_60_b1redo_FD_155465 | JGI IMG/M metagenome (GOLD analysis project Ga0210378, IMG submission 155465) | Groundwater sediment microbial communities from an aquifer in East River, Colorado, USA - PLM1_60_b1 redo | ecosystem: Environmental > Terrestrial > Soil > Riparian zone | place: USA: East... | reverse complement strand
CCAGCGAGTAGACGATCGAGCCCATCGGGGTCAGCACCGGGTAGTTCCACGGCCCGATGACGCCGACCACGCCGTACGGCTGGTACTCCAGCGTCGCCGCGTGGTTGGCGGCCAGCATGCCGGGGCGCACCTTGCGCGGGCCGAGCACCTTGCCGGCGTGCCGAGCGGCCCAGTCCAGGTGCTCGAGCACCGGCACCAGCTCGATGATCGCGTCGTCGACCGGCTTGCCGTTCTCCCGGTGCACCAGTTCGGCCAGCCGGTACATGCTGCCAGCGAGCAGCGTGCGCCACTCCCGCAGCCGGGCGGCTCGGCGGTCGAAGCCGAGGGCTGCCCACCACCGGGCGGCCGGCTGCGCCCGGCCGACCGCGTCGCGCACCGCCGCCTGGTCGTGCACCGGGAACCGGCCGACCAGCTCGCCGGTGGCGGGGTCGACCGAGTCGAACATCTCCTCGGCCGGCGCCTGGACGATTCCCGTCGTCGGGGGGGCTGCGGGGGTGCTGCCCGCCACCGGTGTGGTCATCGCGTACCTCCGAGGTGGTCGACCCGGGCCGGCTCGCTCGACGAGCTCAGGGCTGAGTTGTACGACGGTTGGGCCGCACCCGCGCGCGGTGCGCTCGGCGCCAGCAGTGGCCGGCCGAGCAGCAGGTCGGCCGCCCGCTCCGCGATCGCGATCGTCGGCGCGTTGGTGTTGCCCCGCGGCACCGCCGGCATCACGCTGGCGTCCACCACTCGCAGCGCCTGGATGCCGCGTACCCGCAGTTCGGCGTCCACCACGGCCTCCTCGCCGGACCCCATCGCGCAGGTGCCGACCGGGTGGTAGAGCGTCTCGGTGGCGGCCCGGATGGTCTCCCGCAGGTCCTCGTCACTGCGGGCGTCCGGTCCGGGCAGGTGCGGGCGGTCGACGAACCGCGCCAGCGGGGCGCTGGCGGCGATCTCCCGCGCCATCCGGACCCCGGCGAGCATCGCATCGAGGTCGGCCGGGTCGGTGTAGTAGCCGGCGTCGATCGCCGGCCGCCATCTCGGGTCGGCCGAGCGCAGCGCCAGCCTCCCCCGGCTGCGCACGTCGACCACGGCGGGCGCGATCGTCATCCCGGCCCCGGACGGGACGGTCAGGCCGTGGTTCTCCGCCAGCGTCGGCAGCACGTGCAGCTGCACGTCCGGTGCAGGCAGGCCCGGCCGGGTGCGCAGGAACCCGCCGGACTCGGACACGTTGGAGGTCAGCGGGCCGCCCCTGGTGCTGAACCAGCGCAGCAGGTTCAGCGTCGTCTCGGCCGCGTGCATGTCGGTGGTGTCCCGGGTGAGCCACATCACCGGCACGTACGGGTGGTCGTGCAGGTTCTCCCCCACGCCCGGGAGATCGACGACCACCTCGATCCCGTGCTCGCGCAGCCGCCCGGCCGGGCCGATGCCGGACAGCAGCAGCAGCTGGGGACTGTTCACGGCGCCGCCGGCGAGCACCACCTCCCGCTCTGCCCGGGCCGTGACCTCGGTGCCGTGGCGGCGGTAGGTCACGCCGGTGGCCCGTCCGTTGTGGACGGTGATCCGGGTGGCGAGGGCGTCGGTCAGGACGGTGAGGTTGGGCCGGTCGGCCGCCGGGTGCAGGTAGGCGTCCGCGGCCGACCAGCGTCGGCCGCGCTTCTGGGTCACCTGGTAGCGCCCGGCACCATCCTGCTCGGGACCGTTGAAGTCGTCGTTCGGCGGCAGGCCGGCGGTGGCCGCCGCCGCCACGAACGCCTCGGTCAGCTCGTGCACCCGCTTGAGGTCCTCCACCCGCAGCGGGCCGCCAACGCCGTGGTACGGCGACGGGCCGCGGACCTGGTCCTCGGCGCGCCGGAAGTATGGCAGCAGGTCCGCGTACCCCCAGCCGGTCGCGCCGTACTCGTCCCGCCACCGGTCGTAGTCCAGCCGGTGCCCGCGGATGTAGATCATCGCGTTGATCGACGAGCTGCCGCCGAGCATCCGGCCGCGTGGCCAGTACAGCCTGCGGTCGTGCAGCTGTTTCTGCTCCTCCGTGCTGTAGTCCCAGTCCCGCTCGGTCTTGAACAGCCGGTAGAACGCGGCCGGGATGTGCACCTCGTCGGTGTCGTCGGCCGGCCCTGCCTCCAGCAGCAGCACCCGCACGCCGGGATCCTCGGTGAGCCGGCCAGCGAGCACGCACCCGGCGCTCCCGGCCCCGACGACGACGTAGTCGAAGGACGCGCTCTCGGGCATGGCTCCCCCTGTGCTCATGGCTCGCCTCCTTGCTCGCTCCGCTCCCCGCTGCGCTGCGATGCTCACTCGCGCGTCGCCGTCGCGGCCGGGTCGGGCTCGCCCGATGTGCCCGTGAGGCTACCTGCGGGTAGTGGCGACGGCCAGAGACGTATTGATTCGTCCCGGAGTGGGTAGATCACCGAGGGACGATCGGAGGTTCGGATGGCCAACGACACCGACCGGCGCGGCGGTGAGCCGGTCAACATCACGGTCCGGGGGGCCGGCGGCGGCCCGTTGCGCCTCGTGCTGGGCGCTCTCGCCGCGGTGCTCCTGGTGCTGCTGGTCCTGCTCGCCGCCAGCCGGCTGCTGGACTGGTCGCCGTTCGGCTCCCGCCAGCAGGACCGCAGCGGCCCGGTGGTGGTCACCGCGCTGCGCGACCTGTCCGAGTACCACGCCGCCAGCGGCTCCTACCAGGTGGTCATCGACCTGAAGGAGGACGCCAACCTGCTGCCGGACGTGCTCAGGGGCCGGCGCACGCTCTTCCTGGCAGTCGGCTCCGTCGACGCGTTCGTCGACTTCGGGAAGCTCGGCGACAAGGCTGTGCAGGTCTCCGCCGACCGCCGGTCGGTCACCGTGACGCTGCCGCGCGGGCAACTCGCCAAGCCCTCCCTCGACCCGAACCAGAGCCGGGTGCTGGACCGCAACCTCGGCCTGGTCGACCGGCTCAGCAGCCTGTTCGCCGGCGATCCCAACCCGCAGGACCAGCAGTTGTGGGTGCTCGCCGAGCAGAAGATCGCGGACGCGGCCAAGCAGGGCGACCTCCCGGCCCGCGCCGAGAAGAACACCCGCATCACCCTGGAACGGATACTGAAGGCGCTGGGCTTCACCTCGGTGCAGGTCACCTTCACCGACACCGCACCGACCCGGTGACCGGTCCGGGCGGGGGTGCCGGGTCTCAGAACAGCCGGCTAGCGGCGTCGTCGATGCCGCGCAGCGCGTCGTAGTCCAGGGTGACGCAGGCGATGCCGCGGTCGGCGGCGAGCACCCGCGCCTGCGGGGTGATGCCCTGCGCGGCTAGCACGCCGCGCACCGGCGCCAGCAGCGGATCCCGGTTCAGCAGTTCGAGGTAGCGGGTGAGCTGCTCGACGCCGTCGATGTTCACGAACGTATCGCTAAATGGTACAATAGGGACAAGGCGGACGCCACATGAGCAGTATCGCGACCCCGAAGACCATCAGTATCAACCTTCAGAGAGTAGCCGACTACGGGCGACTCTCTGAAGACGACGAAAAGGACCCCGAGCTTCGGGGTGAAAACGTCCGCATTCAACTCGACGAGTGCGAGCTGTTTAGATCGTCACGACCAGACTGGCAGCACATCGGCAGCTTCAAAGACAACGACATCAGTGCATCGGCCTATGGCGGCGAGGTTCGCCCTGACTTCGACAAACTGATGCTGCTCGTCCGGCAAAGCGAAGTCGAGATCATCCTCTGCGTCGAGGTAACGCGACTCTGCCGCAAACCGCTCGAAGCAGAAACCCTGATCGACCTAGTGTGGTCCAAGAAGACGAGCTTCTATCTCGTCGCTACGACTCGTGGCGGCTATTACGACCTCCGTACCAGCGCTGGACGCAAGGCTGTGCGTGACGCCGTCAACGCCGCGGCAGGCGAGAGCGACAACATCTCTGACCGCGTCAGGGTCAAGAAGGCGGCCATGGCACGCAAGGGCAAGCCGAACGGCGGACGCCGTGCCTATGGCTACGGCCGGGACGGCGTGACAATCGTTGAGCAAGAGGCCACGATCATTCGAGAGATCGTCGACCGGGTGCTGGCGGGCGAGTCACACAACCACATTCTGCGCGACCTCAACGAACGGAAGGTGCCTACATCTGAGGGCAAGCAGTGGTACAAGCCGACCATTACCAACATGCTCAGGCGGAAGCGTTACGCCGGAATCCGTGAGCACCGAGGCGTGGAGTACAAGGCAGTCTGGCAGCCCGTCATTGACGGAGCGACCTTCGACCGCCTGCAAGCGGTGCTGAACGCGAACGAGAAAGTACGAGCCATGCGAGGCAATCCACGTAAGTACATGTTAGTGGGCTACGCCTGCTGCGGCGAGTGCGGCCGCAGGCTGGGCGGCAGCATGAAGCAAGATCGGCCGAGCCAACCAAAGAAGCCACGCTACGTCTGTCGACCGTACGATGCTCGCCGCGTACCAACTGGTTGTGGCAAGGTCTCTCGCTTGGCTGAGCCGCTAGAGGACCTGGTCACCGAGGCGGTGCTCTACCGGCTGGACAGCGCCGACTTCGCTGCCATCATGGCTGAAAGTCAGGAGGACTCCGAACAACTAAGGGTAGCGCTCGACGCTCACCAGGCTCAGAAACAAAAGTTAGACGCGCTCCTCGATGACTATTACGGCGACAACCCGGATGGGTTGACACGCGAGCAGTTCCTGCGAGGGAAGACTGCCGCGGAGGCCACACTAGATCGCCTCGGCCGGCAGATCGAGAAGTTCAGCACCAAACAGACCGTCGGCGTTATCCCGTTCGGGCAGTCGCTCCGGGCGACATGGAAAGAAAAGAAGGAAGACCTAGGCTGGCGCCGTCAGGTCATTGGACTGCTGGTCGATAAGATCATCGTCCATGCAGGCGGGGGCAAACCACGCTACAAGCGCTGGCGGTTCGACCCAGGCCAGATCGAGATCATTTGGAAGGTCTGAGCAGTCGCGCCAACTCGCGCAACAGAGCGGGGTTCCGCACCTTGAGCGGGACTCCGCTCTTCTTTGTGCTCTGCTCTATCCAGTTAGTGAAGTTGAACGCCATGACGAGGTCTATGCCTATTTACGTAACTAATACTATCATAGTCGGGGCGGAATGTCTTCCGTCACGACTCCCCAGCAGGAAGGCGGCAGGACCGAAGCATGCATCATGAAGGTAGGCTCGGAAGCCGAGGATCTTCATCGAAGGTGCCGCCAACATCAGAATGCACACCAGCGAACCACACCTGAGTTGAATCGGACCTCATTGTCGATGGTGAGGTGCTCGCGATATGCGCGACGCTTCTCGTCTATGGACACCGCATGTCGAATAGTGCACGCGTTCGGTAAGTGGTGCGTGTAGGTATGCCTGGCTTTATGGATGAATCCCACAGCGTTCACTTGTTCGGCGAGGGAACATGGTGACCACTGTGGGCGCTCTGTCGACAGCGCCGGGAGCTGGTCGCGGGGTGGTGGGGCTAGCCGATGCCCGGCGGCCGGCCGGCGAGACCGGTGCGCAGTGGGCGGCACGGTTTCCGCCGCGGCCGGTAGCTTCGTCATGGCCGCAGACCCGGGCGTCGCGTACCCAGATCCTCGGCCGGTTGTTGGCGGCGCCGTTCGCGCTGGACAACGCCGGCAGTCAGCAGACCCGCCGGCAGGGCCTGCTGACGGTGGTGGGCTGGTTGCAGGCACAGGCCGGTGTCACCTGGCAGCAGCGTTGGGTGGCCAGTGGCGCCGAGGATGCCTCGGACTGGCGGGATATGGTCGCCCGTTGGGCGGCCGGACGCGCCGGGGGGCCGGCGGGCGCGGCTGCGCACCCGCCGCACCTCAGCCCTGGGCTGCTCGTGCTGATCTGCGGCGATGTCATCCGGCCGTCTCTGGCCTGGCTCGGCCTGCACACACCGCACCGCCCGGGACCCGTCACCGGCAAGGCCACACCCACCACCCGAACAACCAGCAAAGGAGCCGCAGCCAACCCCCCCACCACCACGGACCCGCAACAGGGGGTCAGCTAGCAACCTCCCCGCTCCCGCCGCCGAAGTGTCTACGGACCGGCGGCCGCGTCAAGGGCGCCCCTTCGGGGCGTCGCTCCGCGAGCGCTGCGCGCCCCTTGACCCGCCCACCCGTCCGAAGTTCCGGCAGCTATCGGGAGCAGGGAGGGGAATGGACGACACCCCCAAACTCCAAGAAACCCCCGAACATGGCAGCGCTTCGGCCCTCTTGCGCCGGGGACCGAAGCAGGTAAGGCGAACACGTGCTGCGTTTCGAAGCGATCGTGCACAACACCCGAGCCCTGCGCACCGGCCGGGTCCTGGACCGCTTCCCCGAGATCGTCGCCCGGCTGGCCGGCATGGTCGACCGGTTCACAAGCATGCTCGACTGCGTCGACGTCGGCTTCCTGCCCGACGGCATCCTCGACCAACTCCCCCTGCCTGCCCAGATCGGCGCCACCCGGGTCGGCGGGATCGACCTGAACACCCCACGGATGCGCGCGGCCCTGTCCGCGGTCCTGGCCCTGGCCATCGCCCCCGCGATCAAGCCCGGGGCATCCCCGGCGGCGAACGAGCAGGTCAGACCGAAGGTACAGTGCTGGCGCGCTGTGTCTGCAGAAAGAAGCAAGGCATCACCACGGGCGCTGGTGGTGGCCGTGGCAACCAGAAAGTGTCGGAGGGGCTTTCTAGAGTTGCTCCCATGCCGCCCTCGCGCTCGACCGACTCGTCCCGGCCACGGCCGTATCGACAGCTCACGACCGCCCAGACGACCGCTGCGCTCGTCGTTCTGGGCGCAATCGGCCTGTTGTGCTTATATATGTCCGGTTGGACCACGGGCTGGCTGGCCGAGCACAGGCCGGTACAGAGTCTGCTCCGGGATCTTGGGTCCTTGTTGATCGTCGCGATCCTGCTTGGCGGGGTATGGGAGTTGGTGGGTAAGCGGGCATTTGCACGAGAAGTGCTCGAAACGGCCCGTACGTCCGCCGACATCGAGACGGCTGGCGTCACCCGGATCGGCACTAACTATCTAGCCGATCCTGACTGGGCCCACTTGTTCAGCAGCGTGCAGGAACTGGACATCTTTGTCGCCTACGGAGCCACGTGGCGCAATGCGCACCTGGCTCAACTTAATCAGCTGGCGTCACAGCCGCGCGGCAGAATCCGCGTCTTCCTGCCAGATCCAGAAGACGCTCGCACGGTCTCTACCCTCGCCACTCGCTTTGGATATGCGGAAGATGATCTGAGAAACCGCATCGAGGAGACGCGGACGTCCTTCGCGGAGATGGCCATACCAAACGGCGCCGCGATCGAGGTGTACTTCAGGCCCGGAGACCGTCTCTTTAGCTTCTACCGTTTCGACTCAAGAGCGGTCATGACGTTGTACAACCACACCGGCACCCGGGCAACGGTTGTTCCAACCCTCGTGTTTGAGCGAGGAGGATCGCTGTACGCGTTTATAGAGGCCGAACTCCGGGCGGTCGAGAAGCAGTCACGACGGGTGACGCCGTCCGTTGTCAGAACGAGTGGAGCGCCTGCCGATGCCACAAGCCCTGGCAGCCGTTCAAACCCCACAGTCAACGGTGAGGGGACGGGAAGCGACCGATGAACACACAGACCTGGGTAGTGTCGACCGACCTTCCAAGCCACCTGCTTCAGCAGTTCTCCCTCGCACCCGAGGTTGCGTGGGACATCGAGACCTCTGGTCTCGATTTTCGCCACGGTGAGATTGGCACTGTGCAACTCCACAGCCCTCAAGTCGGAAGCGTGCTGGTGAAGCTAGACCGCGGCCAAGTACCGGCGAACCTATGCGCGCTGCTGTCAGATCCAGCCGTGCTTAAGGTCTTCCACCACGCGCCGTTCGATCTCCGCTTCATACTCGCGAGGTGGCAATGTCACTCACGGAGGGTCGCGTGCACCAAGATCGCCTCCAAGCTCCTGGAGCCCCACGCCGAGCCGTCCGGCCACAGCCTGAAGCCGCTCTTACGGAAGCACCTTGGGATCGCGCTTGACAAGACGCAGCAGGCCAGTAACTGGACCGCAGACGAGCTTTCTAGCGAGCAGCTAGAGTACGCCTTCAATGACGTCCTCTATCTCCTCGATCTCTTCGAGATCTTGGCGAAGGAGATCCGCAGCGCCGGCCTAGATGAGTTGTATGAGCGATGCCTCGACTTTCTGCCAACCCGTGTCGTGCTGGATGTTGGGGGATGGCCAGACGTGTACCTGTACTGAGCCGTCGAAGTCCATCGGCGTCGTCGACCATCGTTCAGCCTGGGTTATGAACGCACCCGCAGTCCCCACGGAATGCCGAGGGCCGAGTGCACCTCCGATATTACTCGGCGAGACCACGCCGATGCGTCGGTCAGCGTCGGGTCCGACAGGGTCAGGTGGGGGCCGGCTCCTTCGCGTGGAACTCGCGACTCGACCGTCATGCCGGCAGTCACCAGCGCCGGCAGGATCGAGTAGCGGGAGGGGCCCTCCTAAAACACGTACATAGCATTAGGGAGGATAATACTGCACTGCGGCTGGTCGCAGTTGGAGTTCTCGTCGCCTGCGGTGCACCTATTGGAAGTCAGCGGTCTGGTATATACGCGACCTGCATCCGAAATGGCTTGCGGCCTCGCCGGATGAGTAAGCCCCGCCCAGGGGGTTGTATGGAGAGGTAAGCGCCCGGCCAAAGTTGGCCCTCTTGTCGGTCGCCGGACAGCAAGAGCGCTGTGGCACCGAGTTCCTTCAGGCGCTGGATCCCCGGTTCGTGGATAGCCCGATTGGCGCCGCCAGCGCGTCGAAGGAGCACGACATGCAGGCCGATGTCTCGGGCCTGCGGCAAGTATTCGAGCATCGGTGCCAGTGGTCCGGCGCCCGCTGGATTAAGCAGGTCATAGTCGTCCACAAGAGCGACGATCTCAGGTCCCTTCCACCAGGAACGGTCGCGGAGTTGGGCGCTGGTGACGTTATCGGGCGGGAGCCGTTCCTTTAGTGCTTGCCCGGCTAGACCGGCCGCAAGGCCGGCGGCAACCGTCGGTGTGCCGGCGTAGGCGCCTCGGTATGGCTCGGGAACGACGTCGAGCAAGGTACGGCGGACGTCGAAGACGGCGAAAACGACTTGGTCGTCGGTGTAGTGATCGGTGAGTTCCCGGATGATCAGGCGGGCGATGCTGGTCTTGCCGGATTCGCTGTCACCGAACACAACCAGATGTTGGTCGAGGCCGAACAGGTCAAGGGTGACCGGCCGCAGGTCAGCCTCATCGATGCCGAGTAGCACGGCCGGCGCGTCAGGGCTTGCGCGGCGAAGGGCCCGGTGGTCAACGTTGTTGGGAAGCATCCGGACTTCGGGCACCGGCCTGCCAGGCCAAGCCTCTTTGACCGCTCTTACGAGCGCGTCGAGTCCGTCCTGGGCGGTGGCCACGTCGCTTCGGCCATCGATGCGGGGCAGGCACAGCTGTACCGTCAGCCCTCCGCCGATCACGCAGCGGCCGGGTGTGTCGGCGCGGATATTCTCGACCGCCTTGCGGCTGATGGTGGAGTCGAGCGGATCGTTGAGCCGCAGTTCAAGCCTGGTTCCGATCACGGCCTGCATGGGTAGCCGCAGGTCAGCCCAGCGGCCGGTCGTGAGCATGATGTGCACGCCGTAGCCAAGGCCGCGGTTGCCTATTTCCTGGACGATGTCGGTGAGATCCTCGAAGTCCTCTTTGAGGATCGTCCAGTTGTCGATGACCAGGAAGATGTCGGCAACCGGTAGTTGAGGCAGCCGACCGGTGCGGTGTGCGGCGCGCATAGCGTCGACCGAGTCCAAGCGGTTCTGGGCGAACAGTTGTTCGCGTTCGGCGAGTTGGCCGGCAACCTCGGCGACCGTGCGTCGTACCCGGTCGGGGTCGAGGCGGCCGGCGACGCCACCGACGTGCGGTAGCCCTGCAAGGGCGGACAGTCCGCCGCCGCCGAGGTCGAGGCAGTAGAACGCGACATCGTCCGGGGTATGGGTCGACGCGGCTCCGGCGATCAGGGCGCGCAAGGCGGTGGACTTGCCGGTCTGTGGCGCGCCCATTATGGCAACGTGCCCTGCGCCACCTGACAGGTCGACTTCACACGGCCCTTGCCACTGTTCTGCTGGCTTGTCCAGGAGCCCGACGGGGATGCGCAGTCGGCCGCGGCGTGCCGGCTCAGCGACAGTTAGACCGTGGCCGGGATCGGTAACCAAGTCGCCAAGAACATGGTTGAGCGGCAACGCGGCCGGCAGTGGTGGCAGCCAGATCTGCTGTACCTGCCGTGCGGCCTGCCCCAAGCGGTGGACGATGATGTCGAGGGTGGTGGGGGCGAAGCGGTCTTCTTTGTCCTCGCTGATCCGGACCGCTTGATGCCGCGTGTTGCGCTCGAGCCAGCGGGCGGTGTCATTAAACAGTCCATACGGCATGGGCAGCGGCGGCATCTCGGCCGGTGCCTGGTCGGCGATGGCCGGACGGTAGGTGCCGGAGACGTAGGCCGCCTTGAATCGCTCGAAGATGGTCGTGTCGACCTTGAGGAAGCCGGAGCCAGGGATCGGCGGAAGCTTTTCGAAGGCATCTGGAACGCCTAGCACTGCGCGGCTTTCCTGGGCGCCGAAGGTTCGGAGCCCTAGTCGGTAGGAGAGGTAAGACTCAAGGCCACGCAGCCGGCCCTCTTCCAGCCGCTGGGAAGCCAGGAGCAGGTGCACGCCAATAGATCGGCCAATGCGGCCGATCTGCAGGAAGAGTTCGATGAACTCCGGCTTGGCGGTGAGCATCTCCCCGAATTCGTCGATGACCACGAACAGGTTGGGGAGAGGAGGCAGTTGCTGTCCAGCATCGCGGCGGTCGTTGTAGGCCGTCGTGTTGGGCAGCGAGCCGGCGTCCAGCAGCAACTGTTGTCGACGGTTGATCTCTCCCCGGATGGCGTCGGCGAGCCGGTCCACGAGACCGCTGTCGTCCGACAGGTTGGAGACCATCGCACTGGTGTGCGGCAGTTGTT